>JAESGH010000397.1_pt1 | contig 30203 bp, 24 predicted proteins | sample 9269641 | NCBI WGS metagenome assembly JAESGH01 (sample SAMN14515345, study PRJNA621665) | algae metagenome | isolation source: Phormidium tanganyikae FI6-MK23 and co-occurring heterotrophs from granitic... | place: USA: Fort Irwin, California | collected 1998-05-24
CCCGGCCTCTGCACGCAATGCGGCTCAAAGATATGCTCGTGCCCCGCTATACCGCTAGCAACCGTTGGCCGAATGGCTAAAGAAATAAATATTACCACTGAAGAAAACCTCTTCATTGATGATCTTAATTCGTTCGAACGTGCGGGATCAGAAGCAGCACAAAGCGCCCTTGAGAGCATGGGAGGGTTCGCTGGACTTGTCGACAAACTCCCATTTGACAGAGGAGACACAAATCATGGCTTAGTGCAGATCTGCATGAAAATCGCCGCCGCATTTGAAGCAAGCTCACCGGATATCGCTTCAAAGCTCCGCGGTGAAGCGATAAGGCTCGGCGATTTAATGAAAGAGGCTGGGACTCCGCGTGAAAATCTAGATATTGCGGACCTGATAAGCAAACTTCGTACACTTTGGAAGGAATTAGATGAGAAACATAGGACCGAGATTAAAGACTCAGGTGGGTTAACTAGCGACATTGGAGAAATTTTCGACTCTGTCCGCGTCCTTTTTGTATCTTGCAATCCCAATACGCCAGAGAGACCGCTCAAACTGCACGTCGAGCAGAGAGCGGTAAAAGAATCTCTTAAGCTCGGCCCGCACGGAAACAAAATTTCTATATCAGATCTTCATGCAGCAACTCCAGATGATTTTCGTCGAGAATTACTCCACAATGAATATGACGTCATACATTTCTCAGGTCATGCCGATGAAAATGCACTCATCTTTGAAACATTGGATAATAGACCGATCGAAGTTTCAATTGATGCCGTAAAAAACATGATTTCACAATATAAGAGCATAAAATGCGTTGTACTTAACGCATGTGAGTCAGCAAAAAAAATAACTCACTCTATATCAAATATAACGATCGGAATGGATGAGACAATTCCGGATGATGCGGCAATAGCGTTTTCACGCGGATTCTATGATGCCTTAGCGGCAGGAAAGGATTTCCAGAGAGCATTCAAAGAAGGAGTTACAGCAGTAGAGATTGCAGGACATGGCGGCGATTATATTAAAATGATCACTGCGGCGTGAGAGAGAGAACTTGCGGAACGAGAACACCTTGACTCCCCCACCCTGCCCATCCTACCCCCATCGACGGGACACGCCTCCCCACCGAGGCGCGCCCATCTGCAAGGATGGAGACATCGATGGCGAATACGATTCCGGCCGCGCGCCCGCGCGTGCCGCATTTCTCGTCCGGCCCCTGCGCCAAGCGCCCCGGCTGGAACCTCAAAGCCCTCTCCGACGCGGCGCTCGGCCGCTCGCACCGCGCCAAGATCGGCAAGGACAAGCTCAAACTCGCGATCGATCTGACGCGCGAGGTGCTTGAGATTCCGGCCGATTACCGCATCGGCATCGTGCCGGCCTCCGACACCGGCGCCGTCGAGATGGCGATGTGGTCGCTGCTCGGCGCCCGCGGCGTCGACATGGTCGCCTGGGAGAGTTTTGGCGAGGGCTGGGTCACCGATGTCGCCAAGCAGCTCAAGCTGGCGGATGTGCGCACCTTCACCGCCCCCTATGGCGAATTGCCGAACCTGAGACAAGTCGACACGAAGAACCGCGACGTCGTCTTCACCTGGAACGGCACCACCTCGGGCGTGCGCGTCGCCGATGCCAGCTGGATCGCCGATGACCGCGAGGGGCTGACGATCTGCGACGCCACCTCGGCCGCCTTCGCCCAGCGCCTCGACTGGCCAAAGCTCGATGTCGTCACCTTCTCCTGGCAGAAGGTGCTCGGCGGCGAGGCCGCGCATGGCATGATCGTGCTCTCGCCCCGCGCGGTCGAGCGGCTCCTGACCTACAAGCCGGCCTGGCCGCTGCCGAAGATCTTCCGCATGACGAGCGGTGGAAAGCTCTCCGAGGGCATTTTTGCCGGCGAGACGATCAACACGCCGTCCATGCTCGCGGTCGAGGATTATCTCGATGCGCTGGCCTGGGCCAAGAAGGTCGGCGGGTTAGAGGGGCTGGTGAAGCGCGCCGACGGCAATGCCCGCGTCATCGCCAAGTTCGTGCGCGAGAACGACTGGATCGACTTCCTCGCGGTCAAGCCGAAGACGCGCTCGAACACCTCGGTCTGCCTCAAGTTCACCGACCCGGCGGTGACGGCGCTGCCGGCGGATGCGCAGGCGGCGTTTGCCAAGCAGGTCGTCTCGATCATCGAGAAGGCCGGCGCCGGCTACGATCTCGGCCATTACCGCGACGCCCCTCCCGGCCTGCGCATCTGGTGCGGCGCGACCGTGCAGTCGCGCGATCTCAAGGCGCTGCTGCCGTGGATCGCGTACGCGTTCGCGGAAGCGAAGGCGGGGCTGAAGAAGGCGGCCTGAGGCGCTTTGCCCTGTCATTCCGGGGCGCGGGCTCTCGCCCGCGAACCCGGAACCCACGACCGGGCGAGCCCTCTCCACCGCTTCAACCAGAACCGCAGCGTTGCACCCCGTCATGGGTTCCGGGTTCGGCTTCGCCGCCCCGGAATGACAGGCGAGGTACCCTCCCCCTTCTCAGCGCCGAAACGCTCCTCGTGCAGCGCGGCGCCGCCGGAGCCATCCCCATGTCCGCACCAAAAGTTCTCATCTCCGACGCCCTCTCCCCCGCCGCCGTCCAGATCTTTCGGGATCGCGGCATCGACGTGACCTTCGATCCCAATCTCGGCAAGGACAAGGACAAGCTCGCCGCCGTGATCGGCGACTATGACGGCCTCGCCATCCGCTCGGCGACCAAGGCGACCGCCAAGCTGCTCGAGGCCGCGACGAAGCTGAAGGTGATCGGCCGCGCCGGCATCGGCGTCGACAATGTCGAGATCCCCGCCGCGACCGCCCGCGGCGTGATCGTGATGAACACGCCCTTTGGCAATTCGATCACCACCGCCGAGCACGCCATCGCGATGATGTTCGCGCTCGCCCGCCAGATCCCGTCTGCAGATCTCTCAACCCAAGCTGGGAAATGGGAGAAGAACCGCTTCATGGGCGTCGAGATCACGGCCAAGACGCTCGGCCTGATCGGCTGCGGCAATATCGGCTCGATCGTCGCCGAGCGCGCCATCGGCCTCAGGATGCGCGTCATCGCCTTCGACCCCTATCTCTCGCCGGAGCGGGCGCTGCAGCTGGGCGTCGAGAAGGTCGAGCTCGACGACCTCCTGAAGCGCGCCGACTTCATCACCCTGCATGTGCCGATGACGGCGATGACCAAGAACATCCTCTCGGCTGAGAACCTCGCCAAGACCAAGAAGGGCGTGCGCATCATCAACTGCGCCCGCGGTGGGCTGGTCGACGAGGCCGCGCTGGCCGAGCTGATCAAGTCCGGCCATGTCGCCGGCGCCGCCTTCGACGTGTTCTCGGTCGAGCCGGCCGAGCAGAACCCGCTGTTCGGCCTCGACAACGTCGTCTGCACGCCGCATCTCGGCGCCTCGACCAATGAGGCGCAGGAGAACGTCGCCCTGCAAGTCGCCGAGCAGATGAGCGACTACCTGCTCAAAGGCGCGATCACCAATGCGGTGAATTTCCCGTCGATCTCGGCCGAGGAAGCGCCGCGGATCAAGCCCTTCGTCGATCTGGCGGAAAAACTCGGCTCCTTCCTCGGCCAGCTGACCGAGGCGCCGGTGAAGGGCATCCGCATCGAATACGAAGGCGCGGTCGCCGCGCTGAACCTGAAGGCGATCTCGGCGGCGGCGATCACCGGCGTGCTGCGCCCGTTCCTGCCCGAGATCAACATGGTCAACTCGGCCATGGTCGCCAAGGAGAAGGGCATCGTCGTCGAGGAGCTGACCCGCGAGGTCGCCGGCAATCTCGAAAGCGTCATCCGCATCGTGGTCGAGGCCGAGGACATGCCGCGCCATGCCTCGGGCACGGTCTTCCATGACGGCAAGCCGCGCATCATCGAGATCCGCGACATCCAGGTCGACGCCGAGTTCGCGCCGCACATGCTCTATGTCCGCAATGCCGACAAGCCGGGCTTCATCGGCGCCTTCGGCTCGCTGCTCGGCGAAGCCGGCGTCAATGTCGCGACCTTCAATCTCGGCCGCGACAAGCCGGGCGGCGACGCGATCTGCTATGTCGCCGTCGACGAGCCGGTCTCGGACGAGTTGCTGGCGAAGATCCACGAGATCCCGATGGTCAAGCGGGCGAGAAGGCTGAGGTTCTGAAGGCGTTCGTCATTGCGAGCGCAGCGAAGCAATCCAGGAGCCGAGAGCTCTACGTCCCCTTGGATTGCTTCGTCGCTTCGCTCCTCGCAATGACGGCGCAGCAAAGCCCTATCCGCGCCGCAATCTCCCTCCCCTGTGGCGCCGCCACAGGGGATTTTTCATGCCGACCCGCCTTGCCTGCGCCCTCGCCTTCACTCTCGCCGGCCTTGCCGCCTCACCTGCCTTCGCCGATTGGGACAAGGCCAGGCTCGACGCCGGCATCAAGACCATCGAGCAGAGCACGAAGGGCCGCATCGGCGTCGGCCTGATCGACCTCAAGGACCGCAAGAGCTGGTCCTATCGCGGCACCGAGCCCTTCCCGCTGCAGAGCGTGTTCAAGCTGCCGCTCGCGATCGGCGTGCTGCAGACGGTCGAGGCGGGCAAGCTCAAGCTCGACCAGAAGATCACTGTCACCCGCAACGATCTCTCGCTCTATCACAGCCCGCTCGCCAAGGCGTTCAAGGGCGAGCGCAACGAGTACCCGCTGCGCGAGCTTTTGACCCTCTCGACCGGTCAAAGCGACAACACCGCCGCCGACCTGCTGCTGCGCCTAATCGGCGGCCCGCAGGCGCTGACGGCACTTTTGAAGGATGGCGGCGTCACCGGCATCTCGGTCGACCGCTATGAGCGCGTCTTCCAGCCGGAGATCCTGGGCCTGCCCGGCTATGGCTGGAACGAGACGATCGACACCGCCAAATTCTACGCCGCGATCAAGGCGATCCCCGCCGCCGAGCGCAAGAAGCGCCTCGCGGCGACGCTGACCGACAAGCGCGACGCCGCGTCTCCAGAAGCCTCGATCGCCTTTCTCGAAGGCCTCGCCAAGGGCAACTGGCTGCGCGAGCCCGCAAACGCCGCTTTGCTCGACAAGATGATGCTGGAGGCCAAGACCGGGCCGAACCGGATCAAGGCCGGCCTGCCGGCCGGGGCGCGCTTCGCCCACAAGACCGGCCTGGGCCCCAGCGCCGACGGGCTCAACCACGCCACCAACGACATCGGCATCGTCACCTTACCGGATGGCCGCCGCTTCGCCATCGCGGTCTATCTCGCCGGCGCGCAGGTCGGCGAAAAGGAGCGTGAGGCGGCCCATGCTGCGGTGGCAAGGCTGGCGGTGGAGAGCCAGCGGTAACATCGCCGAATCGGCCGGGCCGGCGGCACATATCGAACCTCGCGGCCAGTGCACACGGCAAAGTTGCGTTGACAAATGGGGGACAAACCCCCATTTGTATGGCTCGATCTAGGCCGAACGAATTGGCCCCGCGCCGCTTGTGCGCACCGCTGACGACCTTCCTGCTCAAATCGAAAACATGCGCGGCGGTCGCTGCGTGTGAACCACCGCTCGCAAGAAGGAATATGACTATGGCCAGTGGCACAGTGAAATGGTTCAACGGGACCAAGGGTTTCGGCTTCATTCAGCCGGATGATGGTGGCCAGGACGTGTTCGTCCACATCAGCGCTGTCGAGCGCGCTGGCATGCGCGATCTCCGCGACGGCCAGAAGATCTCGTACGAGCTCGTCCAGGACAAGCGTTCTGGCAAGATGTCGGCCGACAATCTGCGCGCCGAGTGAGCTGACAGGCTGTCCAGTGTGAGAGATCAGGGGCAGGTGGCCGCGGATGTACCGGCGCCAGCCTCCCTCCCAATCGGATAGCTCAAGAAGGGTCGGGATCACCCCGGCCCTTTTTTGTTTCCAAGGCGACGTTTGACCAGAAGGAAGTCCGAATGCAGGTTCTCGTCCGCGACAACAATGTCGAGCAGGCACTGCGCGTCCTGAAGAAGAAGATGCAGCGCGAAGGCGTGTTTCGCGAGATGAAGCGGCGCTCGGCTTATGAGAAGCCATCGGAGAGGCGCGTGCGCGAGAAGGCCGACGCCATCCGCCGCGCCCGCAAGCTCGCCCGCAAGCAGGCGCAGCGCGAAGGCCTGCTCCCTGCGCCCAAGCCGAAGCCCCGTCCGGCCCGGCCACCGCGCCCGGCGCTCGCCGCGTCCTGATCCCGACCAGAGGAGGCGCAGCCATGGCGACTAAAGGGCTCACGGCCGAGCAGGCCAAGCTCCGCGCCGAGCGGAACTTCGCCAAGACCGAGCAGCGGCGACAGGAAGCCGAAAGCGCCCTGGAGGCCGTGCGGGCCGAGCAGCAGGCCGTCGCCGAGAAGACCGCAAGGCTGCGGGCGCTGCGCCTTGCCAAAGAGGCGGCGGACGCCGAAGCCGCCGCCGAAGCGGCGAAGAACCAGCCGGTCAAGGCGACGAAGGCCAAGCGCGCCAAAAAATAGCCGGGCCTGCCGGCGAGACGATTCAGGATTTGTGCTCGGCGATCCAGATGCCGCCGAGCACCAGTGCCAGCGCCAGCCCGTGATAGAGCGCGAGCTGCTCACCGAGGATCGCCACGGCGAGCAGCGGCGCGAAGACCGGCACGAGATTGACGAAGACGCCGGCGCGCCCCGGCCCGATCAGCTCGATCGCGCGCATGAACAAGAGCTGCGACAGGATCGACGGGCCGATCACCACAAAGGCCAGGATCAGCCAGCCTTTCAGCGTCGGCCAGAAGGCCTTGCCGGTCGCGATCTCGACCCCGAGCAGCGGCAACGAGACCAGGCAGGCGACGATCGCCATCGCGGTGAAGAAGATGAGCCCGGGCATTGGCGGGCGCGTGCGGATACCGACGGTATAGCCCGCATAGAATATGCAGGCGATCATCATCCAGAGGTCGCCCGGCACGAAGCTGAGCTGCGAGAGGACGTGCCAGTCGCCGCGGCTCGCCGTGACCAGGACACCGATGATGGTGACCGCGACGCCGAGCGCCTGCAACCCGCCGATCGGCATGCGGAAGGCCAGGAAGGCGCCGAGCAGAACGAACACCGGAATTGAACCCTGCAGAATGCCGATATTGATCGCGGTGGTCGAATAGGCCGCGATGTACATCAGCGTGTTGAAGGCGGTGAAGCCGAAGGTGCCGAGCAACACCACCTTGAGCCAGTTTGCCTTGAGCACGGGCCAATGCTCGCGCAGACCATGGCGAAACAGATAAGGCATGATGGCGCAGACGAAGACCCAGCGCAGCGAGGTCAACGTCATCGGCGCGATCTGGCCGACGGCGAGCCGGCTGGCCACCGCATTGCCGGCCCACATCAGCGTGGTCAGCGTCAGCAGCACATGGGCATTTGCCCAGACACGCTGCGAGAGGGAGGCGGCCGGCTGCAAGACGCATGATCCTCATGTCTACGGAGCGCTTGCATAGCCTTGCACGCAGCGCTTGTCCTATGAGAGGAGGCGCAACACAGCCCGTCGCCGCACGCAAACGTGCCCAGGAAGTCATGAACGTGTTCAGCCACAAGCCGCTTCGCGTCCTCGTTGTCGACGGTTACAAGCGCGAAGGGCGCGAAGAATACATTCGCGACGCCGGCGCGACGCCTTCGGAGGCCTACGCCGCGGAGCTCCGCCGGATCGAGCCGTCTCTGATCACCGATATCTGCCTGCCTGCAGACGAGGGCGCCAACCTGCCCGACGGCGCCGGCCTTGCCTCCTATGACGGCATCGCCCTGACCGGCTCCTCGCTCCACATCCACAGCCCGGAGCCGGCGGTGACGCGGCAGATCGAATTGATGCGGGCGATCTACAAGAGCGGCACGCCCTGCTTCGGCTCGTGCTGGGGCATCCAGATCGGCGCCGTCGCCGCCGGCGGGACCGTCGCGCTCAACCCGAACGGCCTGGAGATCGGCTTCGCCCGCCGCATCGCCGTCAACGAGGCCGGCGGCCGGCATCCGCTGCTCGCAGGCCGGCCCGCCGCCTTCGACGCGCCGGCGATCCATTTCGACAGCATCGTCGCCCCGCCTGCCGACGCGACCATCCTCGCTTCGAACGCGATGAGCCCGATCCAGGCCGCCGAATTCCGACAGGACGGCGGCAGCTTCTGGGGCGTGCAGTACCACCCGGAATTCTCGCTGCGTCTGATCGCCACGATCCTGCGGCGACACAGCAAAGTCCTGATCGAGCGCGGCTTCCGCAAGGACGAGACCGATACCGCGTCCTGGCTCGCCGATCTCGACGCGCTCGATGCCGATCCCACCCGCCGCGACCTCGCCTGGGCGCACGGGCTGGACGAGGAGGTGCTCGATCCGGTCAAGCGCGTGACCGAGCTGCGCAACTTCCTGGAGATGCGGGTGAAGCCGCAGGCGAGCGTGCGCGGGCGCGCCTGATATTCGTTCAGCTGCGGCTCAGGGCGGCGAGCGCGCTTGCAAGCGCCGCCCGCGTATAGGGCTTGCGCAGGGCCGGCACACCGCTCTCAAGAGACGGCACCGCATCGTAGCCCGTCGCGAAGATATAGGGCACGGCGAGTTCGCGCAGGCGCTGCGCCACCGCATCCGAGTTTTCGGCGCCGAGGCTCACATCGAGCACGGCGCATTCCGGTCGGCGCCGCCCGATCGCGGCCAGCGCCTCGCGAACGCTGGCGCAGGAAATCACTTCCCCTGCCCCGAGCGACCGCAGCATCTCCTCGACCTCCATCGCGATCAGGAACTGATCCTCGACCAGAAGCACGGTCTTGCCGGCCAGCGGCTCGCCATCCTCTCCTGCAAGCTCACCACGGCCGCTATCCGGCTCAGCCTCGTCGGCCGCAGGGGTCGCAAGCCAGGTCACGAACCCCGCGGGAATGACGAGGCGCGCCTCGACGCCTTCGGGCAGATAGGAGACTTCGCTGCTGCCACCGAGATCGAACGGAATGCTGCGTGAGACCAGCACGCTGCCGAAGCCCTCGCGGGTCGGCGCATTCACCGGCGGGCCACCGCTTTCTCGCCAGAGCAAGCGGCAACTGCCGTCCTCGTCCCGCTCCCAGGCCAATGAGAGCTGCCCGCTCTCGCGCGACAGCGCGCCGTATTTCGCAGCGTTGGTGGCGAGCTCGTGGATCACCAGCGCCATCACCGAGAAGGCGCGCGCGTCCAACGCGACCTCGGGTCCTGCGATCGAAAGGCGCCCGGGTGCCGTCTTGTACGGACCGAGCTCGGCCTCGATCAGCGCCCGCAAGGCGCCGCCGCCGGCGCTGCGCATGACCTGGTCGTGCGCCAGCGACAGCGCCTCGATCCGGCCCTTGATCGTCTCGATATAGGCGGCGATCTCGACCTCGTCGCCAAGCGGATAGGAGATGATCGACTTGATCACCGAGAGGATGTTCTTGACCCGGTGATTGAGCTCCTGGTTGAGAATCTTCTGGCGCAGATCGGCCTTCTTGCGCTCCTCGGCCAGCAGTTCTCCCTGGCGCAGAACGACTTCGACCAACGCACTGCGGGCCGACTCCGCCAAATCGCGCTCGATCTGGGTCCACGGGCGCGAGCGCTTCTCCACCGTCTGCTTCCAGACAGCGAAGCTCTGGCGCGGCGTCAGCCGGTCGCCGAGCGGGCCGGAGGTGTAGGTCTTGTTGGGATCGCCGCCCCATTCGATCGTCTGCACGAATTCGCGGCGGAAGAAGAAGAGATAGTCGCGCGGCAATTGCGAGAGCGGCACGGCGATGACGCCGGAGACCTCGGCGCTGAAGACACCCGCATTCGGCAATGATGCGCTCAGGCAATCGCTGCTCCAGACCGCGCCGGGCGAGATCATGCCGACATGGCCGGCAAGCTCCGGCACGAACTCGGCCGGCGGCACCGAACCCGTCGCCGACCATTGCCCTTCCATCAGCAGGCCGAGCCCGTCGCAGGACAATAGCTGCCGGAACTCCTCGATATTGGCACGGAGGAAGCCGGCGACATCGGTGCTGTGCGAGGCCGAGGCCAGGAGGTTGCCGAGGAAGGCACGCGCCCGGTCGATCGCTTCCAGCGCCTGCTTCTGCGTGAGCGCGCTGAGCTGCAGCGCGAAGAACTCGCCGAATATCTCAGCCGCGATGCGCTGGTTCATCGACATCGAGCGCGGCGTGTAGTGATGACAGGCGATTAGCCCCCAGAGCTCGCCATCGACGATGATCGACACCGACATAGAGGCGGCGACGCCCATATTGCGCAGATATTCGCAATGGATCGGCGAGACGCTGCGCAGATGCGCATAGGAGAGATCGAGCGGCTCGCCGCTCTCGTCGAGCACCGGCTCGATCGCAAAGCGCTCGCCGCTCGAATTGGAGACCAGCCGGATCGGGTTGAGCAGATAGAGCTGGCGCGCCTGCTTGGGGATATCGGAAGCCGGGAAATGCTGCCCCATGAAGCTTTCGAGATCGGCGCGCTTGGCCTCGCTGACCACCTGGCCGGAGCCGTCGGCGGCAAAGCGATAGATCATCACCCGGTCATATTGCAGCACAGCCCGCAGCAGCCGCACCGCGCTAGAGATCAGGTCGCGTGGGTTCGATGCGCTGGACAGCCGCCCGACCAGCGTGCGGGCGAACTCGAGCGGTGAGCTCGTCCCGTCCGGCGCAGAGCGCTCGAACTCGATGATGGCGTTGCCCTTATAGCGGTGGACGCTGACATCGAAGGCCTGCTCGGAGGCGGCGAAGAGCATCTTCGGCATCAAGCCGGCTCGCGCCGGCGTCCCGGAGCGGGCGAGCGCGTTGCGCAGCTCATGCACCGGTTTCCCGCCCATCACGTCTTCGAGGCGCCGCCCGACCAGACTGCCCTCCGGCAGACCGAGGAACTCCGCGGCGTTGACGGAATGGCGGCGGATGACCACCGCCTCCTCGTCGCAGACCAGCATGCAGCCATGGGGCTGGACGCTGCCGGGAATGTGGATGGGCTCCCGGTCGCAATTGGTCAGGTCGACTGTGCTCATCGGCCGAATCCGTTCTCCCGCATGGCGGTGGCCGCCTGCTCGAAGGTGGTTTCGGCGGCGCGTACAGCCACCGCCAGGTCGATGCTCTCCAAACGCTCCATGATCGCGAGCAGATCCCGCCAGGATCCCAATCGCTCCTGCCGCACCAGATGGCGCGCGCCATGGTTTTCGTCGTAGCCGAGGGCGCTTGCCATACGCCTGATCAGCTTTGCCCCGAGGGCCGAGCCTTCGAGGACGTAGATGACGCCGACGAGCGAGGCTATGTCTTTTGACAGGTCGAAGGGGCGCGATTCCGGCGGCTTGGCTCCGATATCGGCGAGATCGGCCGCGATCAGCGGGCCGAGTTCCGTGGGCCGCCACTCGCCGAACGTGGCGGGCCACTCGGCGCTTGCGAGATAGCGCTCGACCGGCTGGCGATGCGCATGGGATGCGCGCAGGAAACTTTTGTAGGCGTCGGCGCTGTCGAGCCGGCCGATGGTCCGGTCGAGTTGCTCATGGGCCTGACGGGTGTGGTCACGTAAGTGAAAGCGAAGTGAATGCGAGGTCATCGCCGCCACAAAAGCGACGGCGATCGGGGTTCGTCAAGGTCGGCCGGATTCAGGCCGCCCGCTCGGAAAGCGCGGCACGGGTGCCGAAAACCTTGCCCCCGAGCGCCCGCGCCGTGTCTAGATGTTCGGACATGTCGGGGACCGGCACCAGGAATTCCGAGGTCACGACCGGCGCGCCGCAATAGCCGAAGATGCCATGGTCGATCTGCGTCTTCATCGCACCGTAATAGCCGTGGCGGGCGAAGGTGCGCATGTCGGCGCCGGCGAGGGCGACGAGGTGGACCGGCAGGTGTTGGAGCTTCTTGATCGTCTTCATGTCCTCGAGTTCCTCATAGGCCCAGCCATTGGCGAAGACGCGGTCGATCCAGCCCTTCATCAGCGCCGGCATCGACCACCAATAGATCGGATAGACCAGCACCAGCGCATCGGCCCGATCGACCCGCGCCTGCTCGAAGGCGATATCGGCAGGCTGGGCGATCTCGCGGCGATGGACGGCAAGGTCGTTCGGCGAGAAGCGCGGATCGAAACCTTCCTTGGCGAGATCGGCGATCTCGACGCTGTGGCCGGCGCCGGAGACGCCATCGGCCAGCGCCTGGGCGACAGCATGGCTGAGCGAGTTGGCATCGGGATGAGCGAGGACGACGAGGGCATGCATGGGATGTCTCCTATGGCGATTGCGGCAGGCGAGAGATCACTATATACTTTTAGTAAGTTACTTTTGGTACATAAGATATGTCAAGCCTCGATATCGAACGACCGCGCCGTCAACGCCTGACGCGCGAGGATCGCCAGCGCCAGCTCATCGAGACCGCCTGGCGGATCGTCGGCGAGGAGGGCACCGACGCCCTGACGCTCGGCCGCCTCGCCGAGCGGGCCGGCGTCGCCAAGCCGGTGGTCTACAGCCACTTCGTCACCCGCAACGGCCTGCTGATCGCGCTCTATCGAGACTTTGATGGGCGGGAATACGCGGTGATGGACGCGGCGCTCGAAAGCAGCGAGGCCACGCTCGCTGGCAAGGCCGGGGCGATCGCCTCATCCTATGTCGACTGCGTCCTGACCCAGGGACGCGAGATTCCCGGCGTTGTCGCGGCCTTGGCCGGCTCGCCCGAGCTCGCCGCGGTCAAGCGCGACTGCGACCTGATCTTCCTGGAAAAATGCCGAGGACTGCTCGCCCCCTTTGCCGGGGGCAAGGTGATTCCAACTGCCGGCCTGCGCGCCATGCTCGGCGCCGCCGAAGGGCTGTCACACGCCGCCGCGACAAGCGAGATCACCGCCGACGAGGCAAAGCGGGAGCTGTTCGAGACGATCACCGCCATGGTCACGCGCAGCGCAAAAGGCTAAGCCGCCGTCACGGGGTTCCCCATGCGCCGCTCGCCCTGTAAATGCGCGGCAACTCCCAGTCTCTCAGCACTCCGGACATCATGATTCGCCTCGAAAGCATCGGCAAGCAGAACGGCCAGCAGATCATCTTCATCGAGGCCTCGGCGGCGCTGCAGAAGGGCGAGAAGGTCGGCCTCGTCGGCCCCAACGGCGCCGGCAAGACCACACTCTTCCGGCTGATCACCGGCGAGGACCTGCCCGATGAGGGCCAGGTCAGCGTCGATCGCGGCACCACCATCGGCTATTTCAGCCAGGATGTCGGCGACATGAAGGGTCGCAGCGCCGTCTCCGAGGTCATGGACGGCGCCGGTCCCGTGAGCGCTATCGCCGCCGAGCTGAAGGAGCTCGAGGCAGCGCTCGGCGATCCCGATCGCGCCGACGAGATGGAGGAGCTCATCACCCGTTATGGCGAGGTGCAGGGCCGTTTCGAGGAGCTCGACGGCTATGCGCTCGACGGCCGCGCCCGCGAGGTGCTGGATGGCCTCGGCTTCAGCCAAGAAATGATGGAAGGCGATGTCGGCGCCCTCTCCGGCGGCTGGAAGATGCGCGTCGCGCTCGCCCGCATCCTCTTGATGCGGCCCGACGCCATGCTGCTCGACGAGCCGAGCAACCATCTCGACATCGAGAGCCTGATCTGGCTGGAGAGCTTCCTCAAGGGCTATGACGGCGCCTTGCTGATGACCTCACACGATCGCGAGTTCATGAACCGCATCGTCGGCAAGATCGTCGAGATCGATGGCGGCACGCTGACCAGCTATTCCGGCGACTACGAGTTCTATCAGCAGCAGCGCGCGCTGGCGGAGAAGCAGCAGCAGGCGCAGTTCGAGCGCCAGCAGGCGATGCTGGCCAAGGAGGTCGCTTTCATCGAGCGCTTCAAGGCCCGCGCCTCGCATGCGGCGCAGGTGCAGAGCCGCGTCAAGAAGCTCGACAAGATCGAGCGCGTCGAGCCGCCCAAGCGCCGCCAGACCGTGCAGTTCGAGTTCCAGCCGGCGCCGCGCTCAGGCGACGACGTCGCGATGCTGAAGGGCGTGCATGTCCGCTATGGCGCCAAGACCATCTATGACGGGCTCGACTTCCAGGTCCGGCGCAAGGAGCGCTGGTGCGTGATGGGCGTCAACGGCGCCGGCAAGTCGACGCTGCTGAAACTGATCGCCGGCACCTCGCAGCCGAACAGCGGCTCGGTCGCGATCGGCGCCAGCGTCAAGATGGGCTATTTCGCCCAGCACGCCATGGAACTGCTCGACGGTGACGAGACCATCTTCCAGTCGCTCGAGGGCTCGTTCCCGCAGGCCGGGCAAGGCTCGCTGCGCGCGCTCGCCGGCTGCTTCGGCTTCTCCGGCGACGATGTCGAGAAGCGCTGCCGCTTCCTTTCCGGCGGCGAGAAGGCCCGCCTCGTCATGGCCAAGATGCTCTACGACCCGCCGAACTTCCTGGTGCTCGACGAGCCGACCAACCACTTGGACATCGCCACCAAGGAGATGCTGATCACGGCGCTCGCCCAATACGAGGGCACCATGCTGTTCGTCAGCCACGACCGCCATTTCCTGGCGGCGCTCTCCAATCGCGTGCTCGAGCTGACGCCCGAGGGCGTCCACCTCTATGGCGGCGGCTACACCGAATACGTCGCCAGCACCGGGCAGGAGGCGCCGGGGCTAAGGAGCTGAGGGTCGCGCCCTCATCATATTGCCCTAGCGACAAGCACGCCGACCTCAGTAGCTAGACTGCCGAAAGATGCGCCACACGCTGAATCGTGTTCGCGTCCTCTCGTCGCGACGGTCTATGTTCCAGTCTTTCGACGATGCGTTCTTTGCCTTTCGCGAGGCTAGGTAGCCTGAACGGGCGTCCTCGACTTGCGCGCGAATGGGGATGGCAGATGGCCGGCGATCTCGATTTGCTGATCGGAACCTGGACCGTCCGGGTCAAGAGTTGGGTCTGGGAGTATGATTTCCGCCGCGATGGCGGCGTCACATGGCGCGATCTTGGCAGCATGGAGAGCGGCGTCGGCAACTGGGCCGCGACCTCCAAGCTGGTCAACATGTGGTGGAAGGGCTCGACCACCCGCGAGAGCTGGCAAAGGCCGCTGACGAGCGGCAACGACCATACCTGGTACGAAGCGTCCTATTATCGCGGCAAGTATCGGATCGAGAAGACCGGCTTTACCCCACCCTCGCCGACCCCGCCCTCCGGGCCGACCGACGCGACCAAGGTCGATGCGGCCTGGGATGCGAGCCGCTCTTCGCTCCGCTTCGCGCTGAATCGGCTGAAGCTGCTGCAGCGGCAGATCAAGTATTTCGAGGATTCGAGCGGCAGCGAGGACGCCTTCAACGAACTGCGCCGGAACTATCGCCGCGACATGGCGGTGATCTCGCGCAAGCTGCTGGTGCCCCCGAACCCGATGGACCCGGCCTTCCGCAGCGCGCTGGCGAGCGCCGTCAGCCTGATCGAGCAGAACCTCGCCTTGCCGAAATCGCTCAACGCGGCGCGCGCCGGTGGCAAGTGCAGCAATCCGAAGCCCGCCTACGCCTGGACCAACCGCAATCGGCGGCCGCCCGACACCGATCTGTGCACCTCATGGTTCGATGCAAACGCCGATCTGCAGCGCGACGTCGTCACCCACGAATACTTCCACACGATCGGGCTGCGTGACATCGAGGGAGTGGACACAACGGCCAAGGCGCTCGACAACGCCAACACCATGGCGCAGGTCGTAGCCTATCTGCACGACCGGGCCCGCCAGGCGAATTCCGACGGCCATGAGCAAATGATCCCGCCGCTGCCGACACCCTGACGTAGCGAAAACCGCGCTGGCGCCGGCAAGGGCCTGCCATCGTCGCCAGGCGGTGATGGCGCCCTCGCGGCGCTGTCCCGCGTTCCGGCCCATTTCTGCCCTCGCCGCGCCGAAATCCACCGGACAAATCGCGGCCGCTTGATTTGTCGGGGGATACCATGATGAAGACCGGACTGGCCGCAGCCTTGATGTTCGTGCCGAGCCTCGCCGGCGCCGCCGAGATCGAACTTGCCTCGAAGATCGACCGCGTCACCATCTACCCCGACGGCGCGGTGGTGACCCGCCTCGGCAAGGCCTCGCTGCTGGAGGGCGTCTCGCAGATCGTGCTGCGCGGCCTGCCCGCCTCCATCGACCCCGCCTCGATCCGGGTCGAGGCGCAAGGGACCGGCGCCTTCTCGATCGGCGCGGTCGATGTGCGCCAGGTTCCGGGCGAAGCCCGTCCCGCCCTCGATCAGGTGCTTGAAGGCAAGATCCGGGCGCTGCAGGGCGAGAAGGCCAAGCTCACCGGCGAGGTCAGCGCGATCGAGGCCAAGCGCGCCACCATCGAGAATTTCGGCAAGGTCGGCCCCGACAAGCTCGGTCCGGACGGCAAGGTCCTGCCGGTGAGCGACTGGCCGGCGGTGTTCGACGCGATCGGCACCGCGCTGGTCAAGGTCCAGGGCGAACTGCTCGGACTGCGCAACCGCATCTCCGATCTCGACGCCGAGATCGCCGCGCTGGAGCGGGCACGGCCGGTCGCGCCGCGCGCCAGCCAGCCCAAGCGCGACGTCGCCATTGCCGTCGAGGCCAAGGCGCCGGTCGCGGCCGATATCGCGGTCAGCTACCGCGTCGCCGGCGCGAGCTGGCTGCCGGTCTACGAGGCGCGCCTGACCACGGGCAACACCAATGGCGCCGCCGAGATCGCCTTCACCCGCCGTGCCGAACTGCGCCAGCGCACCGGCGAGGACTGGAGCGAGGTCGCCGTCGAGCTCTCGACGACGCGCTCGGCGCAAGGGACACGGGCGCCGGAGCTCAACCCATTGCGCATCGCGTTCTATGAGCCACCGGTTGTCTATGAGGAGCGGGCGCGCCTGCAGAGGCAGGATTCCGAACGCGTCGCGAGGCCGCCTGCCCTGGCGATTGCGCCGGCGCCGGCCTCGCCCGACCAAGCTCTCGGTGCGGCCGAGCCGAAACAGGCCGAGGTCCAGACCGCGAGCGTCAGCGCCGGCGCCTATCAGGCTAGCTTCAAGGTGCCAGGCCGGGTCACGATCCCTCAGGACGGCTCCAGCAAGGCGGTGGTCCTCACACAGGGCAAGGTCAAGCCGGAGCTATCTGCCCGCGCCACGCCCGAGCTGGAAGAAAAAGCCTATCTCGAGGCCAGCTTCAGCCATGAGGACGAGGCGCCGCTGCTCGCTGGCGAGGTCTATCTCCACCGCGACGGCGCCTATATCGGCAAGGGCCGGCTTGGGCAGGTCGCGCCCGGCGACAAGGTCGAGCTCGGCTTCGGCGCCGACGATCGCCTCAAGGTGTCGCGCGTGCCGGTGCGCCGGCGCGAGAACGATTCCGGCTGGCTCGGCTCGACCCGCACCGACCAACGCGAGTTCAAGACGGTGATCAAGAGCCTGCACGCCCAGCCGGTGAAGCTGACGGTGACCGAGCGCGTGCCGTTCTCGGAGAACAGCGCGATCACGGTCGAGCTGTTGTCGCAGAGCACGCCGCCGACCGAGAAGCAGGTCGGCGACAAGCGTGGCGTCTCGGCCTGGAGCTTCGAGCTCGCGCCCGGTGCGCAGAAGGAGATCCGCCTCGCCTACCGGATCAAATATCCCGGCGACCGCGAGGTGATCTTCGACCAGCCGCGGCGGTAATTTCCGTCATTGCGAGCGCAGCGAAGCAATCCAGGGGGGACGTAGAGCCCTGCCGACCTGGATTGCTTCGTCGCTGCGCTCCTCGCAATGACGGATCGGGCGTCGTCCGTCCCGCCCGTTACTCCGCCGCGATCGCCTGCCAGCCCTGGCCGAGTTCCTGCTCGACCAGGCCGACCCAGTAGCGCACGCCGGCCGGGATGATCTCGTCGTTGAAATCGTAGAGCGGGGTGTGCAGGCCGGCGAAGGAGCCGTCGGCCTCGACGCCATTACCGATGCGCATGAAGGCGCCGGGGCAGACCAGCATCATCTCGGCGAAATCCTCGCCACCGGTCCCGCGCAGCATCTGGCCGTTGACATGCTCGGCCCCAACCGCGCTCGAAGCCGCTGCGACCGCGACTCCGACCTGCGCGGCTGCGTTGACCAGCGGACTGGTGCCGCGATGATAGTGAGCCTCGGCCTCACAGCCCCAGGCCTGCGCCGTCGCCGCGGCGAGCTCGGCGATGCGCCGCTCGACCAGAGCCCGCACCTCCTGCGAATAGGTCCGCGCCGTGCCGCCGATGACGAGTTCGGACGGGATGACGTTCGAGGCGTTCTCATCGCCGCCATGGATGAAGCCGACGCTGATCACGGCCGTGTCGAGCGGCGCGACATTGCGGCCAATGATGCCCTGCAGCCCGAGCACGAAATGCGCCTGCGCATAGGTGATGTCGGTCGAGCGGTGCGGCTGCGAGCCGCCATGGCCGCCGACGCCGCGGAAGGTCACGCGCCAGGAATCGGCCGCCGCCAGGAAGGGGCCGACCGCCGTGCCGAAATGCGATGCGGGCAGGCCCGGCGTATTGTGCAGGCCGTAGATGGCGTCGCAGGGAAAGCGCTCGAACAGCCCATCCGCGAGCATGGCGTTGGCACCGCCGCGGCCTTCCTCGGCGGGCTGGAAGATCAGGTTGACCGTGCCGCCGAAATCCCGGTTCTCCGCGAGATAGCGGGCCGCCGCGAGGAGCATGGTGGTGTGGCCGTCATGGCCGCAGGCATGCATCCGCCCGGGGAATTTCGAGGCATGCGGCAGCCCGGTCAGCTCCTCCAGCGCCAGGCAATCCATGTCGGCGCGCAGGCCGATGGCGCGCTGGCCGGGCCCATTGCCGTGGATGACGCCGACGACGCCGGTCTTGCCGATCGTCTCGGTGACCTCGACGCCCCATTCGCGCAGCCTGTCGGCGACGAGCCGGGCCGTGCGGTATTCTTCCAGGCCGAGCTCGGGATGGGCGTGGATGTCGCGGCGGATCGCCGTGAACTCGGCGTGATGCGCGCCGAGCCAGTCGTCGAGCTTCGTCATTGTGTCTGTTCCCCAGCCGCGGCGCTCTTTTGCAGGCATGGCTCATGCCATTGCCCGTCGCCGTCCCCTCTTCTCATACGTCCGATCGCCGCCAACTCATTCTGCTAACACGGCAAAACAGCCATGCTCCAGGAGACTGGCGGCAGGTCGAAGGCGTCTTGAGAGAGTGGCCGGAGCTGAGAGCGTTCAACCCGCCATCGCGACTTCGGCGCCGCGACCGAGATCGGCCATCCACTGGCGATAGCGCGGCTGCGCCTCGAGCTGGTGGGCATAGTGCCGACGCAGCGCGTCGGTGAGCTTTCCGCCGCGCTTCAGCTGCGCATCGGCAAAGCCGATCATCACCGAGTTCGGCCAGGCTTGAGGCCGGATCGTGCGCAAACGGGCGAACAGGGCATCCTCGCCTTCCTCGGGTTCCACCTGAGCCATCAGAGACAGCATCGCCGCGGTCGAGCGCGAAATGCCCATATGGCAATGGACGAGCAGGTGCCCTTCCTGCCGCTTCAGCGCCGATTCGCGCAGCTTCGCACCGAAATCGAGGATCTCGGCGACGTGCGCCTCGGTCGGATGCACGCGGCCTTCCTGCGGCGTGATGATGTCGTGGAAGCGCAGCGTCGTGCGCTCATGCGCCTCATAGGCGACGAAGGATTCAAGCTCTGGCAGACCGGGATCGAGCAGCGACAGCACATGGCTGACCCTGCGCGTGCTCTGCGCCGGCAGTTCCTCGATCCCGCAGACGGTGAGCGTCGAAATGGCGATGGGCAGCATCGGCGTTTGTCCCCGGTCTCGAAAAGGCCGGGTTAGCCCTCCCTTGCGACGGCCGCAACCGCGATCGCCGCAAGGCTGACCTGCCCTTCAGCGCCGAACCTCGTAGCGCAGCCACTGGATGCCGTCGCCCAGCGTCTGCGCCCCGGTGAGCGCGAGATTGCTGCGCGCGCCGTCGGCGAAGAGCCGCCCGCCGGCGCCGAGGGCGACCGGATAGACCATCAGGTTGTAGGCATCGACCAGCCCGGCGCGTTGCAGGCCGTGGACGAGCTTCAGGCTGCCATAGACCAGGATGTCGCCGCCGCTCCCTTGTTTCAGCGCCGCGATGGCAGCGAGCACATCACCCGCGAGGATCGATGTCGCCTGCCACCCGGCCTGCGTCAGCGTTGTCGAGGCGACATGCTTCGGCAGCGTGTTGATCCGGTCGGCGAAGGAGCTGTCGGTCACATGCGGCCAGACGGCGGCGAAGGCGTCATAGGTCCGGCGGCCGAGTAGCAGGGAACCAGCGGCGTCGAGCTCCTCTTGCTTCAGCCGCTCGCCTTCCGGCCCGCGCGAGAACGGCCCGGTCCAGTCGCCGAGGCCGGAACTCTCCATGCCAACCGGATCCTCGATGACACCGTCGAGCGAGATGTACTGGGTAACGACGAGCTTGCGCATGCTGCTTCTCCTGCGGTTTTCGAAGGCAGTGCTGCACCGCCCCTTCTGCCAATGCGTCGAACCGGAAGCAGCGGAATCGACAGCACGCGCAAAAATTCTTTCCCCGGCTTTGCCGCCGTCAGCCTTGACCTCGCCATTCTCTTGGACGAAGAGGGCTTGCAAGGACCTCACCCGAAACCCCGGCCTTGCGCCGGGGTTTTTGTTCGTGCGGGCGCTTGCGTCGGCGTGTTTCCGATCGAGCGATGGGAATCCGCGTCGGCCCTGTAAGTCAGCGAGAGGGAATCATCCCCATGGCGAACGTGGTCGTGGTCGGCGCCCAGTGGGGCGACGAGGGCAAGGGCAAGATCGTCGACTGGCTGTCGAGCCAGGCCGATGTCGTGGTGCGCTTCCAGGGCGGCCACAATGCCGGGCACACCCTCGTCATCGACGGCACCGTCTACAAGCTCTCGCTGCTGCCCTCGGGCATCGTGCGCCCGGGCAAGCTCTCGGTGATCGGCAACGGCGTCGTCGTCGATCCCTGGCATCTCGTCGAGGAGATCGCCCGGCTGCGCGCGCAGGGCGTCGCGATCAGCCCCGAGAACCTGCGCATCGCCGACAATGCGACGCTGATCCTGCCGCTGCACCGGGAGCTCGACCATTTCCGCGAGACCTCGAATTCGGCGCTGAAGATCGGCACGACCAAGCGCGGCATCGGCCCGGCCTATGAGGACAAGGCCGGCCGGCGTGCCATCCGCGTCATCGACCTCAAGGACGAGACCGTCCTTAAGGCCAAGATCGAGCGCCTGCTCGCCCATCACAACGCGCTGCGCCGCGGCCTCGGCATCGCCGAAATCGACGGCGTCGAACTGCTGAAGCAGCTGACCGAGATCGCTCCGCAGGTCCTGCCCTATGCCGACACCGTCTGGGCCCTGCTCGATGCGCAGCGCCGTGCCGGCAAGCGCATCCTGTTCGAGGGCGCGCAGGGCGCCCTGCTCGACGTCGACCACGGCACCTACCCGTTCGTGACCTCGTCCAACATCGTCGCCGGCCAGGCCGCGACCGGCTCCGGCCTCGGCCCCTCCGCCGTCGGCTATGTGCTGGGCATCGCCAAGGCCTATACCACCCGCGTCGGCGAAGGCCCCTTCCCGACCGAGCTCTTCGACGAGATCGGCGAATTGATCGGCCAGAAGGGCAAGGAGTTCGGCGTCGTCACCGGCAGGAAGCGCCGCTGCGGCTGGTTCGACGCCTGCCTGGTGCGCCAGACGGTCAAGACCTCCGGCATCGACGGCATCGCGCTGACCAAGCTCGACATCCTCGACGGCTTCAAGGAGATCAAGGTCTGCACCGGCTACAAGCTCGATGGCGAGATCATCGAGCACCTGCCGGCTGGCCAGCGCGACCAGGCCCGGGTCGAGCCGATCTACGAGGTGATCGAAGGCTGGGAAGGCTCGACCGCGGGCGCCCGCTCCTGGGCGGAACTGCCGGCGCAGGCGATCAAATATGTGCGCCGCATCGAGGAATTGATCGGCGCTTCAGTCTCGGTGCTGTCGACCAGCCCGGAGCGCGACGATACGATCCTGGTCCAGAACCCCTTCGAGGGTTGACGGGCCGGGCCAACGCGGACATGTGAGGCCAATGGCCGATTTCCACCCCATTCTGGCGCGTGCGATCGCCGGACTGACCGACAAGTCGCCGGAAGCGCGCCGCTCCGTCTATGACCGCGCGCGCACGGCGTTGCTCGCGCAATTGCGCAGCCTCGATCCGCCGCTCTCGGAAGCCGACATCACCCGCGAGCGGCTCTCGCTCGACGAGGCGGTGTCGCGCATCGAGGCCGAGATCGCGCTCGCCGAGGCGATCGAGCCAAGCCTGCCGCCTCTGCCCATCGACGAGCCGTCGCCCGCACCGGCGACGCCTCCCGCGCGCCCCGAGCCGAAGCCGCGCCCTGCCGTCTCGCAGCAGGAGATGCCGCGCTTCGACGAGCCGGCCGCTCGCGACGAGCCCCAGCCGATCCGCCCACGCGTCGCCCCGCCGCGCAAGCGCAGCGTCGACCCTGGCCATGTCCGCACCGCGATCGTCGGTGGCGGCGTCGCACTCGCCGTCGCGGTGATCGCGGGCGCAGCCTTCTACGTCAACAAGATCGCTCCGCAGGACCAGCAGGTACGCCCCCCGCGCGTCGAGACGCAGGCGCCGCCGGCCCAGCAGGACCAGGCCGGCAAGATCAGCGAGCGCGCCGGCGGCGAGCAGACCCCGACGCCGAGCCAGCCCTCGGGCCAGCGCCCGAACCAGCAGGCCGGCGCCCAGCCCGGCGGCGACATCACCGTCGCCCAGCGCGCCATCCTCTATATCGAGGTGCCGGAGACACCGCAGCAGCCACGCACCGTGCAGGGCCGTGTCCTCTGGCGGCTCGACAGCGACAGCGCCGGCCCCGGCCGGCCGGTCGAGACGATCGTGCGCGGCACCATCGAGATCGCCGATGCCGGGCTCTCGCTCGACTTCACCATCCGGCGCAACACCGATCCGGCCTTCCCGGCCTCGCACCTCATCGGCATGCGCTTCACCACCTCGGGTGAAGCCGCGAACGATGCGATCCGCGAGGTCGGCGTGCCGCAGTTCAAGCTCGAAGAGGGCGAGCGCGGCGCGCCGCTCTCTGCGATCGCCTCGGCGCTGGGCGAGAACCTGTTCGTCGCGGCCCTGTCGAACGTCCCGGTCGAGGCCGAGCGCAATCTCGATTTGCTGCGCAACCGCAACTGGATCGACCTGCCGGTGCGCTTCAACTCCGGCCGGCGTGGCATCATCACCTTCGAAAAGGGCGGCGCCGGCAACCAGACGATCGGCGATGCGCTGAACCGCTGGCAGGGCTGAGGCGGGTACGAAACCTCAGCGCCCCTGGCCCGAAGCCAGCTGCCGCATGACCTCCGCCATCAGAGGGTCCTTGCCGACGGCATAGTCGGCGAAGCTCGGCACGACGGTGATCGCCGGCCGAAGGTCGCCGGCCGGCACACCATAGAGATAGTTCAGCAGGAAGCAGCTCGTGACCTGCGACAGGCTGCAGCCCTGCTCCCAGTCATGGAAAGCGGTGGTGTAGCGGACCGCGAGCTTCGAATGCGGTAGCACGGTCATCCCGCCCTCGCCCCAGAATTGCGAGCGATCGCCCATCGCCTCGCCGACGATGACGGCACGCGGCCCGGCGAAATGTTTCAACCGTGCGGCGGTGCTGATCGCGGCCGAGAAGGTGTTGGCGCTGGTCAGCACGAAGAGCTTGCCGTCCGGAGAGAGGAGCTCCGGCAATTTCCGCGCGAAATCGGCGGTCAGCGTGTAGTCGCCGCCCGAGTTGAAGCGCAGGTCGACTACGGCATTGCGGACGGGCTTGCGCGTTGCCTCGTCGAGCAGGCCGGAGAGGTACTTGGCCACGCCGACCGGACCCTGGTCGGCGACCCGGTTGATCTGCACATAAAGCAGGCCGGACGCGGGATAACTGTGCCAGTAATTGGCGTCGAGCCGCGTCAGATAGGCCGGTAACGCGACACCGTCGAGTACATGCCGCCACCCGGTCAGCTGGCTCGGAGTCAGATTGCCCTTCGGCCATGAAAAGCGGGTCGCCGGGGCGCGCGCAGCCGCTTTGGCAGCGAGTTCGGCAAAAGCTACGCGCCCGTCGGTGAAACGGATCTCGAAGCTGCTGCCATTCGCCACTGCAGCGAGACCGGCCGCATGGAGCAGCTCCGGCGAGATCAGGAGGTTCGGCGCAAACTCCCGGGCGAGGTTGGCGGGCCCGCCGACATAGGGGCGCAGCGCCTCGACCAGCGCGGCGGTCGCGCGCCCGTTCACACCGAGGACCTGACCGCCGAGGAGATCACGTCGCTCCTCGTCGGCAGCGATTACGAACAGCCCATCGGCGAACCAGCCGAGACGGATCGGCACGGCGTTGAAACCGTTGTCGCTGGCGAGGCCGAGGACGTTGGTATGGCCGTTGTCGGCAAGGGCTACGGCCTTCGCTGCCGCCATCGCCAGGCCGGCTCGGTCGAGCTCACCGGCGCGCGCTTCAATCGCGGCGACAGCCTGCTCGAACGCCGCTCGGCTTTGCGCCGTAAAGCTGCGCTCGACGTCCGGGAGACGCCTCAGATGCGCAAGGTCCTGCAGGTTCCTGTCGCGCTGCGACGTGGCCGCAGGGAAGTCCGCCTTCGGGTACGGCTTCAGCGTCGGATAGAGGATGGCGGCGAGCGGAACTGCGACGAGCGCGAGCAACGTCGCCACGACCGCGAGCAGCCTGAGCTCGCGCCGACGCCACGAGCGCCTGGGAACCTCACCGTCTCGTCGCATGGGCCTGACTGGTCTCCGCCGGATGGCGCCACGCTTATCATCGATCGGGACAGTTGGCGGCAGCACGCAACAGCGCTGCCGCCCGGAGCCTCAGCCCCCCGACACCTTCTGATAGTCCTTCACGTCGGAGAAGCTGATCTCCGGCGCGCGCTCGGCGTCGTATTTCAGGGTGAACTGCGACGACGCCATGAAGACCGGGTCGCCGTCGAGATCATCAGCCATGGACGACGGCTTGGCGGCCGTGAACTTCTGCAGCGCCGCCTTGTCCTCGCTCGAGATCCAGCGCGCGATCGCGAACTGGCAGGGCTCGAAATCGACGGGAAGCGAATATTCCGCCTCCATCCGTTCCTTGAGCACATCGAGCTGCAGCGCGCCGACGACGCCGACGATGGCGGGCGCGCCGTCATGCGGCAGGAAGAGCTGGACCACGCCCTCCTCCGCCATCTGCTGCAAGGCTTCGCGCAGCTTCTTGGCCTTCATCGCGTCCTTGAGCTTGACGCGGCGCAGGATTTCCGGAGCGAAGCTCGGCACGCCGCGGAAGACGATGTCCTCGCCCTCGGTCAGCGTGTCGCCGATACGCAGCGTGCCATGGTTCGGCAGGCCGACGATGTCGCCGGCAAAGGCCTCCTCGGCGATCGAGCGGTCGCGGGCGAAGAAGAATTGCGGCGCATTCAGCGGCAGCGGCTTGCCGGTGCGCACCAGCCTGGCCTTCATGCCTCGTGAGAGCTTGCCCGAGCACACCCGCATGAAGGCAATGCGGTCACGGTGGTTCGGGTCCATGTTCGCCTGGATCTTGAAGACGAAGCCGGTCATCTTTGGCTCACCCGCTTCGATCGTCCGCTTGTCGGCCTGCTGCGCCCTCGGGCTTGGCGCCAGGCGCCCAAGCGCGTCGATCAGGTCGCGCACGCCATAGTCGCGCAGCGCCGCGCCGAAATAGACCGGCGTGAGATGGCCCTCGCGGAACGCTTCGAGATCGAAGGGCTTGCAGCCCTCGCGCGCCAGGAAGACCTCCTCGCGGAAGGTGTCGGCGGCGCCATGGGGCAGGAGCTCGTCGAAGAGCTTGTCGTCCTCGCCATTGACCTTCTGGCCGGCGTCGCTCTCATCGCCCTTCTGGTTGCGGCGCAGCGTATTGGAGGCGAGGTCGAGGGTGCCGACGAATTCGCGGCCACGCCCGACCGGCCAGGTCATCGGCGCGACGTCGAGCGCCAGCGTCGTTTCGATCTCGTTCAGCAGGTCGAAGGGGTCGCGTGTCTCGCGGTCGACCTTGTTGATGAAGGTGACGATCGGGATGTCCCTGAGGCGGCAGACCTCGAACAGCTTCTTGGTCCGCGCCTCGATGCCCTTGGCCGCGTCGATCACCATCACGGCGCTATCGACCGCCGTCAGCGTGCGATAGGTATCTTCCGAGAAGTCCTCGTGGCCGGGCGTGTCGAGCAGGTTGAAGACGCGCCCGTCATATTCGAAGGTCATCACCGAGGTGACGACCGAGATGCCGCGCTGGCGCTCGATCTTCATCCAGTCCGAGGAGGTCTGGCGCCGCCCGGCCTTGGCGCGCACCTCGCCGGCGAGCTGGATCGCGCCGCCGAAATAGAGCAGCTTCTCGGTCAGCGTGGTTTTGCCCGCGTCCGGGTGCGAGATGATGGCGAAGGTGCGCCGGCGCGCATGGGGCGCCGCGGCCTCGGCCGCCGAATTTTCAAGGGTCGGGAGTTCGGTCATGGCCGGTGTGAAGACAGGATGGCGGAGCGCAAGTCAATCGCCCTTGCGGTCGCGCCGGACGGAGCGCCCGCGATGAGCGAGCCGCAGATCGTGCCGGCCGCAGGCGGCGTCGGGCTTCGGCTCGATCGCGGCGAGCTGCTGCGCATCACCGATATCGAAGGCGGGCAGACCGGCGATCTCGTCGCCTTATCCCGTGACGGCAGCGAGCGCCTCTCGAACGGCCGCACCTTCGACTATGGCGGCAAGATCTACGTCTCGGCCGGCGACGTGCTCTGGTCGGACCGCAGCAATCCGATGCTGACGATCCTGGCCGACGAGGTCGGCAAGCATGACTTCCTCTACGCCGCCTGCAGCCTCGAAATGTACCGCATCCAGTACAAGGTCACCGGCCATCACCCGAACTGCCACGACAATCTCTGCGCCGGGCTGCGCGAACTCGGCATCAAGCCGGAACCGCTGCCGACGCCGCTCAACCTGTTCATGAACGTCGACGTCGCGGCCGATGGGCGCCTGCTGTTCGCACCGCCGAGAAGCCGCGCCGGCGCAGCGATCGTGCTGCGCGCCGAAATGGACCTCGCGATCGGCCTATCCGCCTGCCCCGCCGCGACCTGCAATGGCGGCGCGCCGGCGCGTCCGCTCGGCTACCAGATCCTCTCCGGCGCCTGAGGCCGGACTTCAGTGAGCCCGGCGCCGCAGATACCCGCCGCTCCAACGTAAATTTAACTAAAATTGGCTTAGATCGGTGCCGGTTTCCCTTGCCGCGCACCAGGACAAAGCCGCGGCACCGGCTCGCGACTAATGGCCATCCTGCGCACCATATCGAGCCAGATTCTCGCCGCGATATCGCTTCTGGTCATAGCCGCCGCGCTTGCGATCGGACTCAGCATCCATAGCCTCGGCCAATACGCGAGGGTGACTGATGAAATGCAGTCGATCACGCACCGCTCCGCGCTGGCCGAACGGATCAACGGGCTGGTGAACGCGGTCGTGATGGAATCGCGCGGCATCTATATGAGCGAGGATGCCGCGGAAGCGGAGCGCTTCGCGCCGCCGCTGCTGCAGAATCTCGCCGAGATCGACTTGCTGATGGCTGAATGGCGGCCGCTGGTCGAGGACCAGGAGCGGGCTGCCTTCGAAACCCTCGACGCACGCATCAAGGAGTTCATCCGCTTCCGGCGCGAGATCGTCCAACTCGGGCGCCAGGGTGCCACGGCGGCGGCACGTGCGGCCGGCAATGACGACGCCAACCGCGACAATCGCAAGGCGCTCAACGAGACATTGAAGCGCATCGCCGGCAGCTATGACGGGCGCAGCAACGCGCTCGACGGCAGGCTCGAGGCCATGCAGCGCGACAGCGCCAGCCTGCAGATCGGCGTGGGGCTTCTCTCGATCCTGATCGGCCTTGGCCTCGCGCTCCTCGTTGTGCACCGCCGCGTCTCCCGCCCGCTGCGCGGGCTCGCGACCACCATGCACAGCCTGGCAGCTGCGGAGCCGGTCACGCACATTCCGTTGGCGCGTCGCCAGGATGAAATCGGCGACATGGCGCGCTCGGTCGAGGTCTTCCGCGATCATGCCCGCGCCCGCGAGACGCTCGAATCCGCAGCGGTGCAAGCCGAAGCCGGCCGCGCCGCGCGCCAGCAGCGCATCGCCGAAATCGTCACCGCCTTCGACGCGAGGCTCGCCGACGCGCTGGAGACCGTCGAGACCGGCGCCCATACGCTCGAAGGCGCAGCGCGGGCGGTGAGCGAGATCGCCAGCGCCCGCACCGTGCAGATCGACGGAGCACAGAACGCCTCGCAGGATGCGTCCGGCAAAGTCCAGCACGTCGCGGCCGCTGCCGAAGAACTGTCCAGTTCGATCGCCGAAATCGCCGAGCGCGTGACGCGGGCGAGTACGATGGTCAACAGTGCCGCCAACAGTGCACAGGGCGCCAGCCAGCGCGTCGAAGGTCTGGCGCGTGCCTCCGAACGCATCGTCAGCGTTATCGACCTGATCCGCGACATCGCCGAGCAAACCAATCTGCTGGCGCTCAACGCGACGATCGAGGCCGCGCGCGCCGGCGAGGCCGGGCGCGGCTTCGCGGTCGTTGCCGCCGAGGTGAAGACCCTGGCGAGCCGCACCGCCGAAGCGACGAACGGCATCGCCAATCAAATCGAGATTTTTCGCGGCGAGGCTACCGGCGCCGTCGACGCGATCGGGGCCATCGCCGCGAAGATCACCGAAGTCTCGCAGCACACCAACGCCATCGCTGCCGCGACCGAACAGCAGAAGAGCACGACCCGGGAGATCGCCCGCAACGCCCAGGCGACGGCCGATGGCGCCGCAACCGCCGCCATGGCGCTCGACAGCCTCGCCGCCGCCTCCGGTGAGGCGACCGGCGCCGCCGCTGACACGCTGCGCACCGCCGAGAACCTGGCGCGCGAGGCGGAGGCGCTGCGCGGCGCCGTCGCGACCTTCTTCAGCCAGATCAAGGCCGCCTGACCCCAGCCCACCGGGCCGGCCGGTTGTACCCTGCCGGAGCGCGTCACCCGGGATGCATCACTATCTGCCCAATAAATAGGCAGATCGCGCGACCGTGAAGTATCGCGAGCAAACTCTATCCGAATCCGACGCGCGGCGACGCGCCACCCACTGGTTCTCGTCACACTCCTCGTCGCAACATTCCGGAGACGATCTTCGGAGGACCAATGTCGCACGAGAATCGATCCGAACCGCAGCCGATCCTGTCTGTCCTCGATGCCATCACCATCATGGTCGGCATCGTCGTCGGGATCGGGATCTTCAAGACCCCCTCGCTCGTCGCGAGCAATGTCGACAGCAGCTTCGCTTTCATCGCGCTATGGATCCTCGGCGGCTTCGTCACGCTGATCGGCGCGCTCTGCTATGCAGAACTCGCCGCCGCCCACCCTCATGCCGGCGGCGAGTATCATTTCCTGTCGCGGGCCTATGGGCGGCCGGTCGCCATGCTGTTCGGCTGGGCGCGCGGCTCGGTGATCCAGACCGGCGCGATCGCGGCGGTCGCCTTCGTGCTCGGCGACTACGCCGCGCAGCTGCAGCCGCTCGGCCCGCACGGCACCGCGATCTATGCCGGCCTCGCGATCGTGCTGCTGACCGGCCTCAACGTCGTCGGCACGCTGCAGAGCAAGACGACGCAGATCGCCGTGACGCTGCTGGAGGTCAGCGCCATCGCCGCCATCATCATGTTCGGGCTGTTCGCCGGCACCGAGCCGACCGTCCCCACGCAGCCAGCCACCGGGGCCTCGCCACAAACGGCCGCGCTCGGCATGGCGATGATCTTCGTGCTGCTGACCTATGGCGGCTGGAACGAGGCGGCCTACCTCACCGGCGAACTGCGCGATGCCCCGCGCAAGATCGCCAAGGTCCTGGTCATCGGAACTGCGGTGATCACGGCGCTCTACGTTCTCGCCAATTTTGCCCTGCTTCAGATCCTGGGCCTGGAAGGGCTGCGCAGCTCGAACGCCGTCGCCGCCGACATGATGCGGCGGGTTGCGGGTGAAGAGGGCGCGCTGCTCGTCAGCGTCGCCATCATCGCAGCGGCGTTCTCGACGCTGAATGCGACGATCTTCACCGGCGCACGGGTCTACTACGCCATGGCGCGCGACCTGACGCTGCTGCCGCGCGTCGCGGAATGGGACGAGCGTGGCCGCACGCCGGCCAACGGCCTGATCCTGCAGGCGATCGTGGCGTTGCTGCTCGTCCTGCTCGGCTCGGCCACCCGCGACGGCTTCCAAGCCATGGTCGACTATACCGCGCCGGTGTTCTGGGCCTTCCTTCTGCTCGTCGGTATCGCGCTGTTCGTCCTGCGCTGGCGCGAGCCCGACCGGGTGCTGCCCTTCCGTGTGCCGCTCTACCCGCTGACGCCGATCCTGTTCTGCCTGACCTGCGCCTACATGCTGCATGCGAGCCTCGCCTATACCGGCAAGGGGGCCCTCGTCGGCGTCGCGGTCGTC
>JAESGH010000350.1_pt1 | contig 29824 bp, 32 predicted proteins | sample 9269641 | NCBI WGS metagenome assembly JAESGH01 (sample SAMN14515345, study PRJNA621665) | algae metagenome | isolation source: Phormidium tanganyikae FI6-MK23 and co-occurring heterotrophs from granitic... | place: USA: Fort Irwin, California | collected 1998-05-24
GCGGCTGGTCACGACGATCCGTTCCGGGCAGGTTCGGCCTTCGACCCTGTTGGCAAAGCTGTCCGCATTCCCACGCCAGAACGGACTGGCGTTGGCGCTACGCGATCTCGGTCGCATCAATCGGTCCATCTTTCTGCCCCAGTGGTGGCAGAACCCCGAAATGCGCAGGAACGCGACGGCCGGCCTCAACAAGAGCGAATCCCAGAACACCTTGGCCCGCGCACTGTTCTTCAATCGCCTCGGAGAATTGCGCGACCGGACTTTCGAGAGCCAGTTCTACCGAGCATCTGGACTGAACCTGCTAATCAACGCCATCGTCTACTGGAACACACTCTATCTCGAACCGGCGTTCGCCGAGCTCAACCGCGAGGGCATTCCCACGCCGCTTGACATCATCAAACACATTACCCCACTCGGCTGGCAGCACATCAGTCTCACCGGCGATTACATCTGGACCCCAACAGACGGCGTTGATCTCAGGCCATTGCGGCGCGAAACATCTATCCTCGCAGCGTGATCACCATACGTTCTCAAAAGTCGGACAGATCCAACACTTTCGTGTCGTGACGCCAATGGGTCGGCAAACAGACCGTCATAGGTCCCAGCTCTCTAAGGCTTTGCGATTGAAGTGGGCTCCCTAGTGGGAACCAAGTCACCCCCTCGCCGTTTGCCCTTCGTCAGGCCCGGCCACCTGCTGGGGGTCCCCCTGACTCGATGCTGTGGATGACCTCCGAGCGTCAGTGCGCCCGGGTGCAAGAGTTGACGCAGGCTGCGCCCGGGCGTTTTCCAGGATCGCGTTACACACTCACCAAACCTTGCGAATCCTTCCCCTCTGTGGGACGAAAGGGATGCTCCAAGTCAGTTAGCGAGCCGAGGACCCAAGGCCTCGGCTCTTTCAAACAGTGCTGGAACATCAACAGCGGCTGAACGTTGTGATACTATGCCCCCAACCTTGTTACTGCCCCGGCAAACATTGCCGGGGCATTTTTAGTGGGGGACTTGCTGTGATAGGAATGCACCTGCCACCGCGGAAAACCAAAGCAGGTCCAAAGGTCGGCGACACTCTGGTCATTGGACTAAAGATTATGCGGGGCTGGGAAGATGGGCGGACGGGTTATCGAAATGCCCAACGGCAATAGAGGACCTTTCCGCTTGATCGTGCCGATGTCCGGGCCAGCAGACGAGATACTGGTGCCGATGGTCTGGGACAATCCGGAGCGGTGGTGCTGCCCCGACGCATTTGAGCTCGACTACTGTATGGCGTACTTCTTGACTATGGCTCGCATCGAAGGATTGTCGGTCAGAGATCTTTTGTCTCCCTTCAGGACCAAAGCAAGGACCGATACACTGGCTTCCATATTGGACAGATAATTGCTTCCCCAGTCCGACTTGTCAGCCATTCCCGGTAGATGAGCGGCGAAAGTTGCTATTGTGCGAGCTCTCTCTAGATCAGCTTTCACCATCTCCTCAAGAGCTGCATGCGGTACCCGCTCTAGCGGTATTCCCGCCACCCTCAGCCCGTTTTTGAAGAAGGTCATACCGGCTCTTTCCGGCGCCAATTTCAATGCCACCAAGCCAATCAACCTCTTCAGCATAGCGCGCTTCCCATTTGGCGCGAGACAGATCCATGACGCGACCAGGATTTTGCCTGCGGGCCGTTGTTTACCTTAGGCAACCGCATTGTACAGCAGCAGGGCATTGAGCTCCTCATAGCTGGTCACCCGCAGGCGGGGCGTGAAGAAGCGCTCCCGTACCAGCCCGACCTGGTTCTCGACCTGCCCCTTCTCCCAACCCGAGGCTGGTGTGCAGGCGACGGGGTCGATCAGGTAATGCCCGCACATCTGAAGGAACCGGCGGTTGTAGGTCCGCTCCTTGCCCACCAGGATGGTATCGACCGCGGTCTTCATGTTGTCGTAGACCCGTCCGGCGAGAGGACGGTGAGCGATGCGCTCTCCGCGAGGCGCTTTAGCGCACGAGATACAGGTATGTGCCAGTTCCCGTCTGAGAGGCGCTAAAATGAGCCCCGTCTTCCCAGCGCTCTGCTAGCCGTCATATGCCACCCGGAAACCTGCATTGCTGGCGCTCGACTCGGCGGTCAGGGCCATGCGCGCAGCTATGCGGTACCGGTAGCAATAGCTGATGTGGCAGAGAAAAGAGCCGCCCTTGAGCACCTTCTCCTGTGTACGTGAGGCATTCTCGTTTCGGGCCTTAGCCTGGCGGCTGAGCGAGCGAACCCGGAAAGCATCCGCGGTCCACTCCCACACATTGCCTGCCATCCCGTAAAGTCCGGCCCCATTCGGAGGGAACCCCCTCACGCGACGTGAGCTTGGCGAGCAGCGGCAGCATGGCCTCGTCGAGAAAGCCGGACGCGACACCGTTGCGGAAAACCCGATTGGTAACATCCATGGCCACCCCTTCGCGTGGCTTGGATGGTATCAGTGTCTGCGGATACGCTATCTTCACTCCGGCGAATGGATCGCGATAGTGATTATCCTGCATGCTATACCGCATCATCGTGCGCACATTGGCGACGTAGCTATCTTTCATGGTCTTCAACGCGAAGGTCTTGTTTTCCTCCAAGACATCGCGAGTTGACTTGCCTTCCATATCCGCACGTTTGGTGACGTTCGCCGGCCAGTACTGCATCCTGCTGACGAAGGCCTGAAGATGGGACGGGAAGTATTTGTCGGGCGTGCGGTCACCAACCACATCCAGAAACGCTTGTCGGCGAAGCTTTAGGATGGAAATGTCCGCATGATTTTCACCGTCGCGCTCGATGCGCATGTCGATGTAGGCCTGCGAGATTTCACTGAAAAGCGGCAGCAATGAGTGGCTGGAGCGGGTCTGCCCCGCGGCCGACTTGTCGGATCGAAAGCCGGGGACGGCGCAGGCGGTGCCACGTCGCTCACTGCCGCCAGCGCAGCCAGTGCGTCATCTGGCTGCGACGCAATACGCAGAACATCGCTAAGGGCGTTACGAGTCAGCGCATCGGCGTTGTCGATGATGACCGAAGCGCCGGCGCTGCCCTTGGCAACCTCGCTTTGGATAAGTTGCAGCGACCTCAGCGCCGCACCAAGCCCATTGGCGAGACCGTTGACGCGCGACGGCTGGGTCACCGCCTGCTTGATGGCATTTTGACAGGCATCGATGACGTGCCGGACGAGAGCGGTTTCACTGGGCGGCGGCGAGCTCATGGGCATTGCGTTCCTGATATCGGCAGCTGCGGCACAGATCGTTTGGCACAGCGTGGCGAGTTGCTGCGCCAACGCCTTGGCCTCGACGCGGCTGCGCGGACCTATCTGGACGCGGAGAATAGCCGCCGCGCAGACTCTGCTGCAGCGTGTTCGCGGGCCATCATGTCAAGAATTTTGGTCATTTCTCGCCATCCAGATCTGCCAGCATCGCGCCGGCGATTTCACCGACGCGGTTGGTCGCCTTATTCATGCGCTCGATCTCCCCGAGCAGGGCCTGCGCAACCTTGCTGTAGACGTCATCCGTCACCTCGCGGGTGCCGTCGGCGATCTTTTGCATCAGCGCCGGCGACAAGCCGGAAAGACGCGCCAGCGGGCTTTGCCAACGCGTCTCGCCGAACAACAACTGACCGGCGGCGACAACGCGATCGCGGCGTGTGGTTTTCTTGGCCATCACGCATTCTCGCCAACGAGGAGCGCGATCTCAGATTTGAGCGCTGCGTCATACTTATGGCTAATGAAACTGCGGGCGACACGCGAATCTTTGAAATTATCGATCCAGATCCAGCTTCTATCCTCTTCTACTAGCTTCCCTTAAGCAAAGGTCTGCGCGATATCGCCCCTCGCGTTGATAAGAGAGCTAATCGAGTCGAGCGTTTCGCTCTGGGAGGTTCTTCGCCCAATGGCAGCGAAAACTGTCCAGCTTGGCGCAAGGCCGTATTCGGCTCGGACGATGCCATAGCGGTCCGTAATTCCCATGTATCCCCAAGGCTGCTGGAAATTGGACCCCGGAGCGGGTGGCGCAGGGATGGAGAATCCGGGCCGTACGCTCATCTTGTTTAGAGGCTGATCTCGCGTTTGATCATGATAGCCGAGGTCCACTGACATTCGGAATCGCTCGCCGCGATAGTCCAGAGCGAGAGCGCACTGTCTGTCGAGCGGAGTGCCTCCGTTTCGATAGACGCCGTTGAACCGCATGCCGAACTCTTTCGCGTCACCAAACCGCCGTCCGAAATCGATATGGGTGCCGAGCTGGCTTCTCGAGTCGTATGTCGCCGTCAGTTGTGTCACCGGCGTGTCGAGCGCGCGCTTGGGCACGGCGTTGATCGCCCCTCCCAGGCTTCCATGAAGGCTGGCGCCATTAAGCATGGCGCTTGGACCTTTGAGGGCTTCGATTCGTTCGAGGCTTTCAGGGGGAAAACCGGCGATCGGCGTCACACCCGCAAGTCCATTGAAAGTCAAATCCGAACTATTCACGAGAAATCTGCGCATCGAAAATTCGAGATAGCCGGATCCCGCAGCCAGCGACCATCCAACGCGCGCGGATGCGTCGTTATTCAACACATCGGCGATGGTACGGGCCTGCTGGTCTGCGATGAGCTTGCTTGTGTATCGATTGCGGTCAGCACCGGGTCGAGCGCCTGATGCGCTTGCAATCACATTCAACGATCTCAGATCATAACCAGACAATCCTTACCGGCGCGAGATTTCTAACCCATACAAATCCTATACTTCTGATTCAACGAATCGCGCAACTGCGGCGGCGAGGCAGGCGGCTTCGCGGTAGCGGCTGGGTCCTATATTCGCCCTGCCTGATATTTGGACGAGCTTGGCGATACAGCTCGACGACGCAACCATCCAGTCAGCGATTGCCATTACAGGCGTTGCGAGGTGCAACTCGTTGCCATGATTGCGGCTTTTGCGGTTAAATCGCATTTCGGACGATAGCGATTGTAGGGTATCGCGCGACGAGCCGGATGATTGCGCCTTTCGGCTTGATCGCCGAGGTTGGATCGATATCGCCGCATGGCGCCACTGGCGGCGATGCTTCTTGCAAAAGTTCGGTTGTCTCTACATTGGCGAGTCGGGAACCGCGCCATTCCAGGCGCGTTCGATAAGGTCGCGGAGAGGAGCTGCCTCCAGCGGACGCGGATTCCAATATGGATTCGATAATACCCGTGCGACTGTCGAATCGATGCCCTCTCGCGGCATTTTGAGGGTGGCCAGGGAGCGGGGAATTCCGTCCACTCTAGCAAATTCGAACAAGCGGTGCTGCGGCGAGGGATCACCGAGCGCGGCTTGAAGGCGCCCGTACGCTTCTGCCATTGCGATCTGGTTGTACGCAAGCGTGTGAGGAAGAAGAATCGCGTGAAGTTCGGCATGAGGTAAATCGAAGGCGCCGCCCAATTCGTGACAAAGCTTGTGGTGAAGCCCCATTCCTGCCGCATTGAGGCATATGCCGGCGAGCCAGGCTCCATAGAGCGCGTCCTGGCGGGCAACGAGATCGGACGGTGTTTCAACGATGTTCGGGATGGCTCTCGCCATTGCACTGATCGCGCGTTCGGCGATGTCGGAAATCAGCGGGCTTCCATTCTGGGCATACATCGCCTCGACTGCATGGGCGATCGCGTTCAAGCCCGACATTACCGAGACTGGAGTGGGCAAATCTCGGGTATTCGATACATCATACAGGACGGTCGCTGGTAGAATGGCCCGGTTGCGGTGCGTCTGTTTCTTGCCCTGGCTGGTTTCGCCGAGGATGGAGGTCATCTCCGAGCCCGAATAGGTGGTGGGGATCGCAAGATGTGGCAGGCCCGTGCGTAGGCTCAATGCCTTGCCGAGACCGATCGATGAGCCGCCTCCGAATGAGACGAAACCATCCGCTCTAACGGATCGTGCATAACGAAGTGCATCTTCAGTCACATTGACAGGAGTGTGGACCTCCGCCCCATCGTACAGGCCGGCGATGGCGAAGGGCGAAGAATCCGGAAACGAGGTCCATTTCGCGGCACCTCGGCGTGTCGTCACCAGAAGTGGGGCGCACACGCCGAGCGAAGCAGTCTCGGCCGCCAGCACGTCGAGGCCGACGACGCCAAAAACCACCCGTGGGATGGCGCTATCGAATGTAAATGACTGGAGCATTTGGATATCCGTTTCAGTCTCGGGTTAAACCCGCAAATTTTCGCGGCCTCCGCGCCCTTAGCGCGCCGGTCGATGCGCGCGTACCAGTCCCAGTCCGAGAGGTGGCCGCCACGGGCTCGGCGATCGTCGGAGCTTCATCGGCCAACGCCGTCACGAGTTTGGTGAGAAGCCGTACAATCTCTTTTCGCTCCCTCTGGTCGAGAGCGGCAAGAAGGCGCTCGGAGACGTTGAGAGCCGCCGCGTTTGCAGGCTTGAGCAAATCCCGGCCGCGCGAGGTTAGCGCGACGATTCGTCGCCGGCCGTCTTTCGGGTCGAGCTTTCTCTGCAGTAAGCCGCGCGCTTCGAGACGGCCGACGACTTGCCCGACAGTCGCACGGTCGATGCCGAGCGCTTTGCCGAGGGTGATCTGATCGAGTGCGCCCCATCGTCCGAGCGCCAGCAGGTGGACATGCTGAGGCGGCGTGAGGCCAATCTTCGCGGTTTCTTGCTCGGCGAGACTCATCAGGATCTGGTTCGCGCGTCGTACCAGAAAGCCCGGTCGTTCATGAAGATCGGGCGGAGAGTGGCGGAGTTTGACAGGGGCTTTGCTCATGGCTTGCCATCTTATATCATAGTATGCATACTTACAAACAACGCTTGGGAGAGAGATGCTGATCTGATGGACACCGAAGTTGTAATAAGGGACTGTCTCGGACCTCCGGCGAGGGTATCTCGCCCGACGTGGTCGTTGCCCGCAGGCAGCTGGGATACTCATTTCCACGTTCTCGGGCCGCAGAATAGGTTTCCCTTTGCCGCGAACCGTAAATACACCCCACCTGACGCCTCGTTCGAGGCCTGCCGCAGTTTTCATCAGGCCTTGGGCATCGAGCGTGGCTTCGTCGTGCACGCCAATACGCACGGGTTCGACAACACCGTCGATCTCGACGCGACCGCGCGTTCGGAGGGCCAATATCTCGCCGTGGTCCGGCTTGACGGTACGGCGACCCCGGAAAGCTGTCGCGCTCTGCATCGCGCAGGAGCGCGTGGGGTGCGCTTTGCCTTCAATCCTCAACATGGAGGGACGCTAGACCGCGCAGTGTTCGATCATGTTCTTCATTGCATTGGCGATCTAGGATGGTTCGTTGAACTGCATTTCGCCGGATCCGCGTTGCCTGAACTGGAATCATGGATTGCGTCGATCCCCATTCCCGTTGTCATCGATCATTTCGGCCGCATCGACCCGCGGCATGGACTCTATGATCCTTCCTTTGAAGTGTTGGTTTCGCTCGCCGGGCGTGACAACATCTGGGTCAAGATCAGCGGCGCGGACCGAATTTCCCATCAAGGCCAGCCCTATACCGATGTCGTGCCGTTCGCGCACCGGCTCGTGGCGGTGGCGCCGGAGCGCCTTCTTTGGGGAAGCGATTGGCCCCACACGGGGTACTTCGACGCCGGCCGGTTCCCCGACGCGGGAAAGCTTCTCGACGCGTTCGCGGCTTTCGTCCCGGAAGAGCGGGTAAGGACGGCGATCCTCGTTGACAACCCTCTGAGACTGCTCGGAGAGGCTACGATCCCGCCTCTCTGCCTCGACTAGTTGCATTATGGAGGGCGCCATGCACGACCCCGGCATCGATATCGGGACCTGCCCGAGTGAAGAGTTCGGACCTATCGGCAAGATGTTAATGGTTGCCAGCAAATGGCTCGCGATCGCGGGCGGGATCGTACTCGTCGCGCTTGTCGTGATGTCGGTGGTCTCGATCGTTGGTCGCAAGCTCTGGTCAGCTCCGGTGCCCGGCGACGTCGAAGTTTTGCAGCTCAGTGCGGCCTCCTCTGTGTCGACCTTTTTTGCTTGGTGCCATCTTACTCGCGGCGACGTCAAGGTCGACTTCTTTACCAATTCGCTGCCTCGCTGGGCCATTGATATGCTTGACGGCGTCGGATCGTTATTGCTGGCGGGAATGGCGCTGTTACTTGGATGGCGCGCCACTGTCGGGGCTTTGTCGGTGCGGCTCTATGGCGAGACTTCGACCATTCTTGCCTGGCCGGTCTGGATTCCCCAGATCCTGATGGTACCGGGCTTCGTTTTGCTCGCCGCCTCCGGATTTTATATGGCCGCATTATCACTCCGCAACGCGTACGGCTCTTTGGACAGGAGCGTACGATGAGCGGGACGCAAACCGCCTTTCTCGTTTTCGGCGGATTGATGCTTCTCCTCGCGCTCCGCGTGCCGATCGGAGTAGCAATGTTCGTCGCCGGTGCGGCGGGATATCTTCTGCTCACCGACGGCAGCATCGCAACCTTCCTCGTCAATCTGAACTACCTGCCGTTCGCACGGCTCTCGAACTATGACCTTGCGGTTATCCCGTTGTTTCTTCTCATGGGGCAATTCGCGACTCATGGCGGACTGAGCCGGCTTTTATTCGGATTCGTCAGGGCATTTCTCGGCCACCGGCGCGGCGGCATGGCGATGGCGGCCGTGGGCGCCTGTGCGGGCTTCGGTGCGATCTGCGGTTCTTCGCTCGCCACGGCGGCAACGATGGGGCAAGTGGCTCTACCCGAACTGCGCCGATACGGCTATTCGGGAAGCTTGGCGACCGGAGCGCTGGCGGCCGGAGGCACGCTCGGCATCATGATCCCGCCCTCCGTTCCGTTGATCATCTACGCGGTCTTGACGCAGGAATCGATCGGCAAGCTCTTCATGGCGGCGGCCGTCCCAGGATTGCTTGCGATGTTCGGCTACATGCTGGTCATCCGCATCATCGTAGCTTTCGATCCTGCCGCGGGGCCTGCGGGCCCACGTGCCTCCAATTCCGAGCGCATTCAAGCCCTTCTGCAAGTCTCTCCCGTTCTTTTTGTCTTCCTGGTGGTGGTTGTGGGCATCTATGGCGGCTGGGCGACGCCAACGGAAGCGGCCGCGCTGGGCGCGGCGGCATGCGGCTTCTTGGCGGTCACGACGGGCGGAATGCGACTACCGGGCCTGAAGGCAAGCGTACTCGGCACTGCGCAAACCACCGCGATGATCTATCTGGTGCTGCTCGGCGCCGACATGATGAACCATACTCTCGCTCTTTCCCAATTGCCGGTTACGCTGGCGGAATGGGCGAAAGGCAGCGGCATGCCGCCACTCACTATCATGCTCATAATTCTGTTGATCTATATCTTTCTTGGATCGGTGATGGACTCGCTCGCGATGATCCTGCTGACCATTCCGATCTTTTATCCGATGGTTATGGGTCTCGACTTCTTTAGCCTGTCGCCCGACGAGAAGTCGATCTGGTTCGGCATCCTGGCCCTTATGGTGGTCGAGATCGGTCTGGTTCATCCGCCTATCGGCATGAACGTCTACATCATCAACCGTCTCGCCAAGGACGTTCCCCTCACCCAGACCTTCAAGGGCGTAATGCCTTTCCTGCTGTCGGACGCCATACGCCTCATCCTGCTGGTATTTATACCGGGCATATCGTTGTTTCTGGTGCGTGCATTTCATTAGTGATCTCTACTGAACAAGTCACCGAGGAGGAGAAGCGATCATGATCAAGACAAGACTACGAGCTCTCGGATTTGCAAGCATCTTTGCTGTCGTTGCCGTTCAGTCCGCGAGCGCCCAGACGACGACGCTCAAGGTTCATCATTTCCTGCCGGCAACCTCGAACGCCCATACGAACTTGATCAAGCCATGGTGCGATAAGATCAACAAGGACTCGAACGGGCGGTTGCAGTGCCAGATCTATCCAGCCATGCAACTTGGCGGGACGCCTGCCCAGTTGTTTGATCAGGCGCGCGATGGCGCCGTCGACATCGTGTGGACCGTCCTCAGCTATCAGGCGGGACGTTTCACGAAGTCGGAGGTATTTGAACTTCCGTTCCTCATCCGCTCCGCCGAGGAAGGCAGCCGCGCTTTGTGGGCCTACATGGAGAAGAATTCGAAGGATGAATTGAGAGGCGTTCACCCGATCTTCATGCATGTACACGATGGCGCGGTGCTCCACTCCACTTCCAAGTCGGTAGCGACGCTGGAGGATCTTAAGGGACTCAAGATCCGTGCCGCCAATCGCGTCAATGCGGTGATGTTGACAGCGCTTGGCGCAACTCCCGTGCAGATGCCGCTGCCGCAGGTACCTGAATCGATGACCAAGGGCGTCGTCGATGGCGCTATGGTGCCTTGGGAGGGCGTGCCGGCGGTGAAATTTCAGGAAATTGCCAAATTCTCTTTGGAGACGCCGGCGGACGCGGGAAAGTTCTCGAACTCCATTTTTGCCTTCGTCATGAACGAGAACAAATACAAGTCCCTCCCAGCCGACCTGCAGAAGGTCATCGATGAAAATGGAGGGATCGAGATGTCCGGGCAGGCCGGGCGGCGAGCCTTCGACGACGTCGTCGAGCCTTTCAGAAAGCAGGCCATCGAGAACGGCGATAAGGTGACCTCCCTGTCGCAGGATGAATTAAAGCGCTGGCAGGCGGCAAGCGAGAAGGTTTACGACGCTTGGTTCGCCGAGATTGCAAAAAAGGGTGGCGACGGAAAACGCCTGCTTCAAGATGCCCGTGAATTGCTTGAGAAGAACCGGCGGTAGCGCTCGGCATTAATTGACGGCGGGCGCGCCGCCTGCGAGGAGACGATAGAATGAAAAAACACGATAGCTTCGGCGAGTTTATTCCGCGCGATCTCAATGTTCATCCTGCAACCTACACGCCGAAGTATCGTTTCTCTGAGTTGCGCTCACCCCGGAGATCTCTGATTCCCCTGGCGAGCACCCTTTCGGAAATAACGGGTCCAACCTTCGACCAGGTCGCTTTCGAGCGCGCCGACAATGATCTGATCCTCAATGGAGCCCAGGACGGGCTTCCGCTTGGGGAGCGGATAATCATTCATGGTTATGTGCTGGATCAATGGGGGCGAGCCGTGCCGGGCGCCCTTATTGAGATTTGGCAGGCCAATGCGAGCGGTCGCTACCGGCACAAAAAGGATCAGTATCTCGCGCCGCTCGATCCCAACTTCGGGGGTAACGGTCGCACCCTTACCGATGCCGAAGGTCACTATCGCTTCCGCACGATCCGTCCGGGAGCCTATCCGGTCGGCCTGGACTGGCGTCCCGCACATATCCACTTCTCGATCTCCGGATCGGGATGGGCCCAACGTCTGATCACTCAAATGTATTTCGAGGGCGACCCTCTGATCCGATCGTGTCCCATCGTGGGAACGATTCCGACCTCGGCGCAGATCGACCGTCTCATCGCCGTACAGGACGAGGCGCGATTTGTGACGATGGATAGCCGTGCCTATCGATTCGATATCGTGCTCAGAGGGCGACGGGCGACCTGGTTCGAAAATGCACGAGGAGATGACACGTGATCGACCCAGTCAAGCTTCTGACCGAAACCGCCTCGCAAACGGCCGGACCTTATCTACATATCGGTCTCGCCCCGCAGTATGCCGGTATCACCACATTCAAGACGCTGTTCGGTTCGGTCCTTACGGACGCCAATACCCGCGGCGAGCGCATTCGCATCGAGGCGCGGATATTCGATGGTTTGAACACCCCAGTGCTGGATGGGTTGATCGAACTCTGGCAGGCGAATGCCGGCGGACGCTATCGACATCCGGGCGATTGTCAGGACAAGGCGCTCGATGAAGGCTTTGTTGGATATGGTCGGGCCTGTTTCGATGCCGAGGCAGGTATCTATGCCTTCGATACCATCAAACCGGGGGCCGTGCGCGGGCGACTTGGAGATCATATGGCTCCCCACGTCAATCTCTGGATCGTGGCGCGCGGCATCAATATTGGTCTGCACACCCGCATGTATTTCGCGGATGAAGCGCCGGCCAACGCTGCCGATCCCGTGCTTCAAAGCATCGAATGGGAGGTCCGCCGGCAGACGCTCATCGCGCCGCGTCAGGCGCGAGACGACAAGGTAATCTACCCCTTCGACATCCATCTGCAGGGAGTAGCAGAAACCGTGTTTTTTGATCTGTGACCGGTTTCAAAATCCCCACCCCACTTATCGCCTTCGCAATGATGGCTCGACTCCAAGACCTGAGGAACGGCTCATGCCCGTGAAAATACGAACACAAGTTGGAATAATTGGCGCGGGGCCTGCCGGGCTCTTGCTGGCATATATGTTGAGAAGGGCGGGGATCGATTCGGTCATTCTCGAAAAGCGGAGCCGTTCCTACATTCTGGGTCGCGTTCGCGCCGGCGTTATGGAGCAGGCGACGCGCGATCTTCTGATCGAGCTGGGACTTGGTGATCGGCTTTGTCGCGACGGTCTGCTGCACAAGGGATTCGAGATTCGCTTCGCCAACGAACGGCGACGCATCGACCTTTCAGAACTGACGGGCGGAAAGGTTATTACGGTCTACGGACAGCAGGAAGTCGTCAAGGATCTTCTTGCCGCGCTCGAACAGGAGAACTATCCGCTGCACTTCGAGATCGACGATGTTCACCTTGAAGGCATAGACGAGGGAGCGCCATGCATACGCGGCCGCGGCGCCGAAGGACCGATCGAGATTAGTTGCGATTTTATTGCCGGCTGCGATGGCTTCTACGGAGTGTCGAGGCCCTCCATTCCCGACGGCGTCCTGTCGGTGCTATCTCGTGAATATCCCTTTGCCTGGCTGAGCATACTGGCCGAGGCGCCATCGGCATCGCACGAATTGATCTATGCGCATCACCAGCGCGGTGGCGCTATCTACTCGATGCGAAACAAGCGACTGAGTCGGCACAATCTTCAGTGTGATCCGGACGGAGCGGCGAAAAGCTGGCCCGCGGATAAGATATGGGACGAACTCGAAGTCCGGTTGAATGCCGATAACAGCGAGCGGCTTCCCCGCGGCCCGATCCTCGATCGTGTGATCACGCGGATGCGCAGCTTCGTTGTGGAGCCCATGCAGTACGGGTCATTGTTCCTCGCCGGAGATGCTGCCCATATTGTGCCCCCGACTGGAGCAAAGGGTATGAATCTGGCCGTCGCCGATATCAAATGCCTGGCAGCCGGTTTCATCGAGCACTATCGTGCCGGCCGGCGAGACAAACTGAACGCATATTCCACAATTTGTCTTGCGCGCATCTGGCGGGTTCAGCGGTTTAGCTGGTGGATGACCTCTATGTTCCATCGCTTCCCGGATCAGGACACGTTCACAGCTCATATGCAGATCGCCGAACTTGATCACGCGACGGGCTCGCAAGCCGCCGCGGCTTCGCTGGCCGAGAATTATGTCGGTTTGCCCCACAGCTGTTGAGGGCCTGTCGCAGGCAGGCCTTTGTCCAGACCGGCATTTGAAGGTACATCAATTAGGCGCGGCAGCCTGTACATTCGAGTCGAGGTTCAGTCCTTCAGTCTTTGTTCCGACGGTCGTTGGAAGTCGGGTGAGGATGCGACGAAACGGACAGACCCTCCCAGTAGAGCACAAGCCTTTCGCAGTGAGGCGGCGGTCGAGATTGCCATCTGAGGAAGAACAAGCCATTCAAGCGTCCATGCCGAGCCGGATCTCTCGTTCTCGTGCACGAGGGCTTGATGAAGAAGGCCGAGCAAGCCTGCATTGAAGCGCGCCAGTGTCACTAGCATCTCGGCCTGAACGGGGTTCGACTTATGCGGAATGGATGAAGAGCCGCCTCCCGATGAACCGAGACGAATTTCATCCACCTCGTTCTGCGTCATGAGAACAATGTCTTGACCGATCTTGCCTAGAGTTCCAGATACCAGCGATAGCCAGCTTGCGAATGTCCCGATACGATCACGCTGCGCGTGCCATGGTGGGGTGGAGCCTAGCATGAGCCGCGAGGCCATGGCGTCGGCGACGGCATCGCCTTGTCCCCGCAAGTCTTCGCGAGTCCCGATCGGCCCACCGAATTGAATAACGAGCAGCCGGGGCATGAGGTCGCGAAGAGCCGCATGGTAATGCTCGAGCGGAGCGATCCAGGTAGCAAGCTTAGCACCCGCAGTGAATGGTCGAGCCCGTTGCATTCGGGTTCTGGCGATCAGTGGAACAGCACCGTCGCGCCGCCTTAGCTCGGCAAGCGCACCGATTACCGCGTCGAGCCGGTCGAGCAGGAGTGCTGCGAGATCCTTTAGGCGCAATGCGAGGCCGGTGTCCACGATGTCCTGGCTGGTCGCGCCAAGATGGACCGCTTGTGCGTACCTCTCACCAACGGCAGCGCGCAACTGTCGTACGAGGTCCGGCACTACGACGCCATCCCGCGCGAGACCCGCTGCCAAGCTGTCCCAGTCGACGCTCAAATCCCGGCAAACGTCAGCAATCCGTTGTGCCGCTTCGTTCTCAATCAAGCCCAGGTCGGCCTCAGCCCCAGCGAGCGCCGCCTCGACCCGAAGCATCGCCTCTATTTCCGCAGCGTTGCAGAAAAGCCGGCCGGCTTCATCGTCGCCAACCAAGACGTTCAGCAACGGAAAAGAGGGAGGATGGTTGATCACGGGAGGCATCGTCAATCGGCGAGTAACAACGCTGGAGATACGTTGTTACATACTAGAATTCCTCACTTGGAGCGAGTACAATTTTAGGTCTAACGATACGCAGCAGCGCACCGTGTCGCGAAGCGGCGGAAGTGCTTGAGGTGGTTGAAGCAGCGCTCGATGCGGTTGCGATGCTTGTAAGCCGCGGCATCGTGCGGGATCAGGATCTTGCGGCTGCGGTTTGAGGGGATCACCGCCTCGGCATTCATGTCGGCGATGAGGGCACGAAAGGCATTGCTGTCATAGGCTTTGTCGGCGAGGAGAGCCTTGCCGGCCTGGCCTTCGAGCAATGCCTGCGCATTCCAGGGATGGTGATCAGGTGTTCCAGGTGATGGTGATCACGGATTCCAGTGATCGCGATCACGTCCGGAGACGAACACGACTGACGAGTGTATGTGTGCTGGAAATGGCCTCCTGGTCAAGGCTGGCGGGTTGGTTTGGAGATCGTCCCGGCGGTCCATGGGAGGGGCCTGTGGGCCGGCGGGGCGATCGGGCGTGAGGCGATCATGGTTTTTTCTTTTCGCCGGCCTGACGGCGCAGGCTGTCGCCTTTGAGCTCGATGCGGTGTGCATTGTGAATGATGCGATCCAATATCGCATCGCCGAGGGTGGGATCGGCAATGACGTCATGCCATTGCGGCACGGGGACCTGACTTGTGATCAACAAGGATCCCTTGTCGTAGCGATCATCGACGATCTCAAGCAGATCGCGGCGCTGGTCGGCGGTGAGCGGTTCGGGTCCCCAGTCGTCGAGGATGAGGAGATTGACGCGCTCGAGCGCGGCGATCAGGCGCGCCAGACGGCCTTCGCCGCGCGCCTGGGCGAGATCGGCGAACAGGCGGGATGTTCGCTTGTAGAGGACGGAAAAGCCGTCGCGGCAGGCCTTATTGCCGAGCGCGCAGGCAAGCCAGGACTTGCCGGTGCCGGTTGGGCCGACAATGACCAGGTGGTTGGCATCGCGGATCCATTGACAGGTGACGAGGGTCTGGAAGAGCGAACGATCGAGACCACGGGCGGTGCGATAGTCGACGTTCTCGATGGTGGCGGCTTGACGGAGCTTGGCACTGGTCAAGCGGCGCGTGAGGCGGCAAATGAGGATGTACGGGTCTTCGAGCTCTACCCGCATTTTGTCGGCATTCGTGACGAAGTAAGGCGAAATGTAACCCCGGTCGAACTACATCATCCCCTCCACCACTTCGAGCTCGGTCTGCAGCGACTTGGCCTCCTCGGCCGTGATCACACCCTCGTTGCCCACCTTTCTCATGGCGTCGGCCAGAAAGCGGCCGATCTTGGTGTCACCGTTGGCCGAAATGGTCGCGACCTGCGCGACTTCGTCGTTGGACGTTATTTTTTTCTTGGAACTCTTCTCGATATCTTCGACCGGAACCTCGATCGCACGATCGATACCGCGCTTGAGATCCATCGGGTTCATGCCTGCGGCGACCACCTTCGCCCCCTCTTTCACAATCGCCTGGGCGAGGACGGTCGCGCTGGTGGTGCCGTCGCCAACCTGATCGGACGTCTTCGACGCTACTTCACGCACCATCTGGGCGCCCATGTTCTCGAACTTGTCGTCGAGCACCATCCTTGGTGATGCGCGGCGCGCCGAACGACTTCTCGATGACAACGTTTCGTCCTTTCGGACCAAGCGTAACCTTCACGGCATTGGCGAGGGTGTCGACGCCACGCAGCATCTTCTCGCGGGCATCGACCGAGAATTTGACTACCTTGGCACTCGACCAGCACGCCCATGATGTCGCTTTCCTTCATGATCAGGTACTCGATGCCATTGATCTTGACTTCGGTGCCTGACCACTTGCCGAACAACACGCGGTCGCCAGTCTGAACGTCGATCGGAATGAGCTTGCCGGTCTCGTCGCGTCCTCCTGGTCCGACCGCGACGACTTCGCCCTGTTGCGGCTTCTCCTTGGCGGTGTCAGGAATGATGATGCCGCCGGCGGTCTTCTCCTCTGCTTCAATGCGCTTGACGACCACCCGATCATGAAGCGGACGGAATTTCATTGTTCTTCTCCCAGAGCTGCGAATTCGTGAACGGATAAAGGAATCGCAGCCATCGATTGGCTAATCCCACGGCTGCAGTATTTCGACCTAGGTGGGTCATTTTTGCGCTTCAAGGGGTCCCCGAAAAAATGGCGTTGTGCGCGACACGCCATTGGTCCGGGGGTGCCGGATCGCGACACACCGAGGCGGGTCCATTTCCTTTGCCGCGCCGGCACGACGGCGCGGCCCTCCGGCCGACCTCAACCAGAGGTAGGTAACCCCAAGCCCTTTCCCAGCAGCGCCGCCGCAAGGTGATCGTCGGGAGCGCTTCCTCCACTTGACATGCGAAGCTCGCCTCCTAATTTTTTTATAGGCGCCTTTCGTGGGCCGGTAATGGAAAAATGGTGTGCGCCGGCTGCATCCGGCATCCCTTGTATCCATGTTGCTCAACAGAGGATGTGGCTATGAGGAGCTACGACCTGAATCCGCTACGGCGGTCGAGTGTGGGGTCTGATCACCCCTTCGACCTCATCGATGGCACGCTACAGCATGAGGGCGAGGACAATTGCCCGCCCCGCAATAGCGGGCCGTTTGCTCAACGCGCCTTCCCGCCGGATACGACGGCGATAATCTACCGGCCGGCGCGATCGGCAATGACTTCCGGGAAAGCCAACACACGGCGCTGGAAGCTCCGTTTCGCGCAGCGCGCGGCCCCTTTCATCGAACCCCTGATGGGATGGACCGGGGCGACCGACACCCTGTCCCAGGTCGAATTGGACTTCCCATCCGCCGAGGCCGCGGTCGCCTATGCCAAACGACAGGACCTCAATTTCGTCGTGCAAGGTCTTGCCGAGGCGCCGCAGGCCCAAAGCCCGATGGCTGAGAAGTCGAAACCTGGCAATCCGGATCACCTGGCGCCCCGAATCATCGACCGCCGCCCCTGCACCCGCAGGCTCGAATGGGTCGAACGCGCGCTCGGGGTTCGGGCTACGAACGACGGAATCGATCTCGATCGCGCGTTGATCAACCCCGCTGTGGCGTTCGGCGAACCCGAACGGGTCGTCCGGCATCCCCAACTCTCGCTTGAGCAGAAACGCGAAATCCTGCGCCGCTGGGCGCTCGAAGCGTACCGCAGCGACGATGCCAAGAAGCGGGAAACTGCGCGGACGGATTTCTCACGGCTAGACAAGGTGATCGACGCTTTGATCGACCTGGAAGAACCCGCGGGTTTGGTGATCGGGCGCAAGCAGACACCGAGCGGCGGAGCGCGCGCGGCATGAGGGGCGCAGGATCGAAACGTGTGCCGCTTGGGGTCGGGCCGTCGGCGCGCCTTGTAGTACCAGTTCCGGTGCAGCGGCCGTACACGTTGGACCGGCAACGCCCTTAGCTGGGCATGGGTATGTAACTGATCTTCAACGTAGGAGGTCGAAATGATGGAGTTGAAATGGAAAGAATCCGGTGTTGACGTCGTCAATCTCATCCTCGCGGCTTTCTTGTTTCTGACACCGTGGATATTTGGATTTGCATCCGACCATGCTGCGGCGCCTAACGCGTGGGTGAGCGGCATCCTCATTGGCATTGTGGCGATCGCAGCGCTCACAAAATTCGCCGAGTGGGAGGAATGGATCAATCTCGTGCTCGGCCTGTGGGTTCTGGTGTCGCCTTGGGTGCTCAGTTTCGCGCCTCAGACAACAGCAAGATGGGCCTACGTCATCGTCGGACTGGTCGTCGCCGTGCTGGCCGGCCTGAAGCTATGGTTCATGCATCAGACGCCGCCGCGCGTTAGCGCCCGACGATGAGGATGCGGGCCGGGGATTAGACCCGGCCCGCAATCCCCGTTAACTTGTGGTTTGAATTGGGTGTCCCCCCTTTGGTCGACGCCGAGGTGAGTTGGGTGGCTCATTGCAGGTCGCATCGGTTTAGCAGGCTGCTGAAAAACTATTCTCGACGACAACAAAGACCTGTGATTCGGTAGAAGCGAACGCACGGGGTGATTTGCATGCGCGGACGGGACGATCAGTCGTAAGCGAAGCTTTGTCCCCATTTGATTGATGGGTTTCCCCTCGGTTTGTGGTCTGCGATTCTTGGTTGTTCAGGCAGCCAGGAGGAGACTGAGGGCGATGGAGCTATCGGGCGAGGAAGCCGAAGCCGACGGTTTTGTAGGGAAGCTTGCGCGCCGTACCCGTTCTGGAGGCCGGTTGTGGTCTGCGGAGACCAAGGGGCGCGCTGTTTTCGAGACCATGAAGCCTGGCGCCCGCGTATGTGATGTCGCACGGCGTTATGGTGTCAAGGCCCAGCAATTGACGACGTGGCGCAGATTGGCGCGTGCCGGCCGGATCGCATTGGTCACGGACGAAGCGGCGGATTTCGTGTCGATCGAGTTGAGTGATCCAGCGGCGTCAGGCAAGAACGAGGGGCCTGTCGAGATTACGATTGGCAAGGTTTCGGTTCGCCTGGACGCGGACGTGTCAGCGGTGCGGATCGCGGAGATCGTGACCGCGATCGAGCGCGGCGCATGATCATTCCGGCGCAGGGACTGCGGATTGTGCTTGCTGTACGTCCTGTCGATTTCCGGTGCGGGCACGACGCGCTGGCCGGCCTCGTGCAGAACACGCTCGGGCTCGATCCGCATTCGGGCCTGATTGTGGTTTTTCGTTCGAAGCGCGCCGACCGGCTGAAGATTTTGCTATGGGACGGCACGGGCCTCGTTCTAATCTACAAGCGCCTTGGTCGCGCTGGCCGTTTTGAGTGGCCGCAGATCAGCGGCGGCGTCATGCATCTGACGCGGGTGCAGTTCGAAGCGCTGTTTGACGGGCTGAACTGGAAGCGTGTGGGCGAACGGATCGTCGCAACACCAGCTGCGGCGAACTGACTCGGGGGCTGACGATTTGTTTCGCACGGCGCCTCGGGATGATAGCTTGCGGATGTGCCACCGTCCGCCATTGATCCCGCCCGTCTTGCAGCGCTGCCCGCCGATTTGCGAGCGCTCTTCAGCGCGCAGGAAGCGATGCTCGCAGCCGAGCGTCGTCGCGCTGATGACGAACGCACGGCGCGCCTTCATGTCGAGAACGGGGTCTGAGTAGCAACGGAACAGAAAACCTACATAAGGGATTTCACAGCTCAGCGGTCAGCGCCAGCGGCCCAGCTCCTTGATCGTTTTCCTGTGGCATTTGAGGTGATGCTTCATCAGCCTGATGTCGTGGGGGTAATCCTGCTCCGGCCGAAACTCGTAATCCGGATCGATGTGGAATTGGTTGCGGGTAAAACACTCGAACAGATTGATGTCGCCCCAGGTGTCGATAACCTGTTCGAGGCTTTTCGCCATATGATGCAACGGCGAACCAGGTCCGTCCTCAGCCCTCATCTTATGAAGGCGCAAATGGATGTGTTGCAGCATGTCGGTGCGCATGTAGCTGTTCAAAAGCATGAGCGAGTGGGTCGGTGTCTTCGGAACAGCAAAGCCCATCTTATCTTCTGGCTGCAGGTCCGCGACATCCTGGTGGTCGTCGTTGTCAGTCATCACGTTTCGCTCGCAAGAGATTTTGCCCCGCCGGTGGCATCCACAAAAGCCCTGCCCGAACGTCGCAACAAACCCCGGTTTGATGTGACGCCGCAAAGCAGATCGCAACAATTTCCGCAGAGCGGTCAAATTCTATAAATACCCGTGCAGAAACCTATAGCCGATAAACTCTCTGCCGTCTAAGTTAATGTGAAACGGGGAGCGCCGATGCTGATTGGTTATATGCGGGTTTCGACCATCGAGCAGAATCTCGATCTCCAACGCGACGGTCTTGAACGCGCCGGATGTGAGAAGATTTTCGACGACGTATGCTCGGGCCGTGCAACAGAACGGCCGGGTTTGGCTAAAGCGCTTGAGATCGCGCGGGCTGGTGACGCTCTGGTAGTGTGGAAGCTCGATCGCATCGGCCGCTCGCTTGCCCATGTGGTCGGCCTGGTCAGCGACCTTCAGAAGCAAGGGATCGGCCTGAAGGTCCTGACCGGCGACGTAGACACCACGACGACAACCGGGCGCCTCGTCTTCGGCATCTTTGCCACCCTGGCGGAGTTCGAGCGCGATCTCATCCACGAACGCACCATGGCGGGGCTGGCAGCGGCGCGTGCCCGAGGCCGGGCTGGTGGGCGCCCGCGCGTCATGACACTGAAGAAGCTGAAGGCGGCCATGGCCATGATGGCAGATCGCGACAACGCTGCGCGTGATGTCGCGGCTGAACTCGGTGTGTCGTTGTCGACGCTCTATGCCTACGTCGATGCCAAGGGAAAGCCTCGCGAGCGGGCAAGTGATCTGCTGGCAAGCAAGCGTCGAGCGAAACGCGACAATAGCATGCAGGCGTAAAAGACCGTGCCGGTAGGATATCTGAGCGAGAGCCAGGCGCGGGAATATGGCTGTTTTCCCGACGAGCTTACCCCGGATCAACTGGCTCGCTATTTCCACCTCGATGACGCCGATCGTGCGTTCGTCGCCTTGCATCGCGGCGATCACAATCGTCTGGGCGTCGCCGTCCAGCTCGGATCGTTGCGCATACTCGGCACCTTTCCGGAAGACCCCACAGAGGCACCTGTTCCGGCCCTGCGCTTCACCGCCCGCCAGCTTTCGCTCACCGAGCCCGAAGAGTTGATTGCCGAATATGCCCGCAGCGAAGGGCGCTGGCGCCATGCGCCTCGCATTCGTCAGCACTACGGCTACCGAACCTATACCGATTTCGGTGTCGCGTTCCGTCTCAACCGCTTTCTTTACGCCCTGTGCTGGACGGGATCGGACCGACCGTCGGCTCTCTTCGACCGGGCCGTCGCATGGTTGCTGGAAGCCAAGGTCCTGCTGCCGGGCCTGTCTGTGCTGGAAAGGGCCGTGGCAAGGGTTCGCACACGGGCGAACAGCCGGCTGCATAGATTGCTGATCGAGTCGATGACGCCCGAGCAGCGTGCGCGACTGGATAGCCTGGTCGCTGTTTCCGAAGGCAGTCGGCAAAGCCCGCTCGACCGGCTGCGCGATGGACCGTACATTCAGAGCGGGCGGGAGATCAGCCGTGCACTCGGCCGTCTGGAAGAGATTCGCACCCTCGCAAGCGGCCTGCCGTCGCTCGATCGGCTGCCACCGGGTAAAGTCACGGCGCTGGCGCGGTTTGCCAGCGCTGCAAAGGCTCAGGCCGTTTCGCGTCTGCCGGCCGACCGGCGCGCTGCAACCCTGCTGGCCTTTATTCGAACACTCGAAGCATCGGCCGGGGATGATGTCATCGATCTGTTCGACGCGGTTACGACATCGATGGTGTCGGAGGCGTCGTCGGCCGCCAAGCTGGCAAGATTGCGGTCGCTGCGAGACCTGGATGCAGCGGCACTGAAGTTACGCGACGCGGCGATCGTCATTCTCGATCCCGAAACGCCCGACGATGCAGTCCGCACCGCAATCTTCGACCTGATCGACAGGCAGGCGCTTGACGCGGCCGTCGAGCGTGTCGGCACCCTCGCGGAACCTCACGACGACACCTACTTTACCGAACTCAGGAAGCACAATCGCAAGATTGCCTATACGCCGGGACTGCTCGCCGGCCTCGATCTCGGCGCGGCTCCCGCCGGCCGGCCCTTGCTGGAGGCCATTGATTATCTCCGTGTGGTTCATTCCGGCCGCAAGCGCGCCGGCCCACCACCAACAGCCTTTGCGCCAAAGGCATGGCAGACCCAACTCAAGACTGCCGATGGCGCTGTCGATCTGACAGGATATCGGCTCTGCATCCTGGACGAACTGCGCCGCGCCATTCGCCGGCGCGACATCTTTCCGGTTCACTCACTGCGGTATGCCGATCCGCGCAAGGGGCTGCTATCAGGTCCAGCATGGGAAGCTGCACGTCCGACGGTCTGCCGCACCGTCGGAGTGTCCACCGTTGCTGACGAAGAACTCGGGCGTTTGTCGAGCCGGCTAGACCGAGCCTATAGGGAAACCGCCGATCGTGTCCCGCTGAACCCGGCCGTCACCATCATCAATACCTCGGAAGGCTCGGACCTGTCCCTCGATCGCCTGGAAAAGATCGAGGAACCGCCTAGCCTCATCGCGCTGCGCGCCGCGATCGATGCGCGTCTGCCTCGGCTCGATCTGCCCGAACTGATCATGGAAATGCATGCGAAAACCGGCTTTGCCGATCTCTTCACCCACGCCAGCGAGGGCGGCTCACGCGCGGAAAACATCGCAACCAGCATCTGCGCCGTTCTTGTCGCCGAAGCGACCAATACCGGATTCGAGCCGCTGGTTCGCATCGATACCCCGGCACTTCGACGCTCCCGGCTCAGCTGGGTCAAGCAGAACTTCCTGCGCGCCGAGACGCTGACCGCCGCAAACGCCGCTCTGGTCGCGGCGCAAAACGCCATCCCCCTGGCGAGAAAATGGGGCGGCGGTGAAGTGGCGTCCGCCGATGGATTGCGGTTCGTCGTGCCGGTCCGCACCATTCATTCCGGCCCCAATCCGCGATATTTTGGGCAGGAGCGCGGTATCACCTGGTACAATCTCGCTTCAGATCAGTTTACCGGCCTCAACGCCATGACCGTTCCAGGCACCCTGCGCGACAGCCTCAACCTCCTCGCCGTCGTGCTGGAACAGGAGACCGAGCTTCAGCCCACCGAGATCATGACCGACACGGCCGGATATACCGACACCGTCTTCGGCATCTTTTATCTGCTCGGATACCAGTTCAGCCCTCGCATCGCAGATGTCGGCGGGGCAAGATTCTGGCGCGCCGATGCAAAAGCCAACTACGGCATCCTCGACGATCTCGCGGCGAACAGGATCAACATGAAGCTGATCATCGAGCATTGGGACGATCTGTTGCGGCTTGCCGGCTCCCTCAAACTCGGCGTCGTCCAGGCCGCTGGCCTCACCCGAACCCTCCAGACCAATGACCGGCCAACCCGTCTCGCTCGCGCCCTGCAGGAACTCGGCCGCCTTATCAAGACGCTCTACCTCCTGCGCTTCATTGATGATGAAAGCTACAGGCGCCGTATTCTCGTCCAGCTCAATCGAGGTGAGGGTCGCCACCAGCTCGCCCGCGTCATTTTTCATGGAAAACGTGGTGAACTGCGGCAGCGCTATCATGAGGGACAGGAAGATCAGCTCGGAGCACTCGGCCTGGTCGTCAATCTCGTCGTGCTCTGGAACACGATCTACACGGATGCAGCCGTCAACCAGCTCTTGACTGAAGGCTACGACGTCAAGCCGGAGGATGTCACGCGTCTCTCGCCGCTCGGCTTCCGTCACGTCAACATGCTTGGTCGATACGCCTTCACGCTCCCCGATTTCGTGGCCCGAGGCGAACTCAGGCCTCTACGCGATCCGAAAACCGCCGACCCCGATGACGAGCCGTGAAATCCTTATGTAGGTTTTCTGTTCCGTTGCTACTCAGACCCCGGCTCAGTCAGCCTGCGGATCAAGAACCTCGAGGAGGCGCTTGGCACGCAGCTTCTACGCCGCCATAGCGCCGGCGTCGACCTGACCAGCGCCGGCAAAGTGCTGCTTGGCCATGCCCTGCGGGTGTATCAGCAACTTGAATGCTTGCATGGCGACCTTCAGGCATTTTCGCACGGGCTCAAGGGCAAGGTGCGGATTTTCGCCAACACGACGGCCATCACCGAGCTCCTGCCGGCAGCACTCGGTGCGTGGCTCGCCACACATCCGCAGGTCGATATCGACCTGGAGGAGAAGCTCAGTCCCGATATCGCGCGCGCGGTCGCGGATGGCAGCGTGGATATCGGCATACTGGCTGGAACCGTGCAAGCCGATGGATTGGAGATGATCCCCTATCAGCACGACAGGCTCGTGCTGGCGGTCCCATTCGGGCACGCTCTTTCAGAGGAAAATGAAATCGCCTTCGCGCAGGCCACAGGCCTCAATTTCGTCTCGCTCCATGCAGGAAGCGCCATTCATAGCTTCGCCGATCAGGTGGCGTCTGACATGGGCGTGAGTCTGAATGTGCGCATCCGTGTTTCCGGGTTCGAGGCCATGTGCCGGATGATAGAGGCGAATGTGGGTGTTGGTCTGCTCCCGGCATCAGTCGCGCTTCGCCTTCAGGCGAGCCACAAAATCAAGGCACTGCGCCTTAGCGACGAGTGGGCCGAGCGCGAGCTGAAAATATGCCTGCGCAATCTGCAGGAATTGCCAGCCTTTGCCCAGGAATTGGTGGAGTTCCTCGTTCAGGACCAAGTTGACTATATCTTTCGTTCCTCCTTGTAGCTTTTTCTACGGCGTCTTCGCTAACACTGTGATCGTGCAACGTTGATCATGCTTCGCCGTGGCCGCCGCCTCAGCACACGCCTTCAGCGCCGCCCGATTGGCCCGCACAAGGTCGCTGGCTGAAACCAGATTATTCCAGTCTCTGAGACTTCCCGATCTCATCAGCGAGATTCCGGCGTTCCAGCGGTCCTGACCTATGACGATCGCCGCAACATGACTGTCGACCGAAAAGGGCAGGAAGCGCGGCAACAGCAAAATCAGGAATATGCCGACGAACAGCCCGACAAGGCCGGCCATCCACATGCGGAAATCCTGACTTTTCCGGTCGTAGGCGCTTTTCGTGTGGGCGGCGAGGTTCCGGCCGGCGCGCTCGAGGTCGGACGCCTGCCGCTCGAGCTGCTGCGCGGCGGTGCGTATAAGGGCCTCGCCGCTGCGCTCGAGGACCGCCGCATAGTGCTGCGCGCCCTGCTTGAGAATGGGCGATTGCTCTACGCCGTGCATCCGCTCCGCAACATTGTCGAGCGCCTGCACGAGCTGGGCGAGCTGGGGCTTGTAGTCCTGCGCCGGCTCGATCCTTTCGAGCTGGTCGAAAGCAGCTTCCAGCCCGCGCCGCATCACGGTCATTTCCGCGCCGATCTGCGCGCCCTGCGTCTCGATCGTGCGCCGTAGCGCATCGAACGCGGCGGCCGGGTCGCCGGCGTCCTCGTCCAGTGCTTCCGGCTCGATTCCTTCCCTGTCGTCGTCCAGCTCCGCCATATTCTCCGTGCCTACCTTTCCATGCCGATGCCCCGACTAAGCCGGTGGCCGCGTGTCATTTCGTCTTGCAGCTCGCGGGCGATGCTCTGGTCCCGGCGAAGCTCCTGCCCGATTCCAAGCTCCCGGCTGCGATTCCGCACGATGGATTCCGCCTGCGGGTCGCGTTCAAGGCTCTTGGCAAGGCCGCTCATCTGGCTTTCGACCTTGGCGCGGGCGTCGTCATGTTGCCAGCCGCGAAGCTCCCGGCGCTGGCCCTGTAGTTCCTGCCAGCGTTCAACGAACCGCTCGGCCCTGACATTCGGGTCTTGCAGCGCGGCGTTTTCGCGCTTCATCCCGTCGATAACATGCGCGACACGCTCCCGGCCGGAAAGCTCGGTCATGGCGCGCGCCGTCGCCGGGTCGTTTTGCAGCGTCGAGCGCATCAAATCTTTCATGCCGTCGCGCACCTGGTCGAGCTGCTGGCCGGCATCGCGCATTTCCTGCCGCTGCATGTCGAGAACCGGCAGACCCTCGCGCCGATGCTGCGCGACCGATTCATAAGCCCGCGAATAGCGGTCAACGGCCTGCTCAAGCGGCGACTGCCCCCGCGCCCGCTCGGCCAGCCGGTCGGGCGCCGGCGCCGGCCGCAAGCTCCCTTCCCTTTCCGGCCGCTCGCCGCGCTCCTGTGAGGGGGCAGGATGCGCATTGAGCTTGAGGCCGGCGAACATACCGCGCCGCTGCTTCTCGGCCTGCTGTGGCCGTTTCTGGTCGATCTGCGGGCCGTTCTCGTCGGCGCGGTCCTGCTGCGGCCCCTCGGCCGCCGCGCCGCGCCCGAGTTTCAGGCCCTCGAACGGCCGTTGACGCTGCTGCCGATCGCCGGCGAGATCCTCGCGCGGATCTGCACGAAGATCCTGCGCGAGATCCGCGCGGATTTTTTGCGAGGATCTCCGATCAAGGGCATGATCCTCGGCCGTCGACTCCCGCTCCGCACGTAGCCCGGCGCGCTCGGCCGGAATCTCGATCTCGCTGCGGACGCCCATTTGCTCCGCGATCCCGCGCCGCTCGGCAAAGTCGCGGGTATAATCGAGCGTCGTTTCCTTCACGCCCGACCGGGACAGGCGGCGTTCTAGCTGGCTATAGGCCAGCTCGCCGGCGTCCTGAACCTTCCATGTGTTCCGGTGCGTCTGCGTGCCATCGGGCAAGGTGACGGGGGTGGAACCCTCATGCTGTAGGCCGATCTTCTCCCCGATCTCCGGCGCGGCCTCCTTCATGGCGCGCTCTAAATCGACGCCCCATAGGGTGCGCTGCTCGCCCTTGTCGTTTTCCAGCGTCACGAAATAGCTGCCGGACTTCTGCGGGTCATGCTCGAAGGGCGCGGCCCCATGCTCGACCAGCCGGCCGGCATTGGTGAACTCGTCCTGTGCCGCGTAGAGCTGCACCCCGTCACGATGCCGGGTCATGGCGACATAGGTTAGATGCCGGTCCATCGTCCCCGACGCCATCACATAGGCGCGGTCTACCGTCGCCCCCTGATTTTTGTGAATCGTCGTCGCATAGCCGTGGTCGATCGCCTGATAATCGCCCATCGGCACGAAAACGCTTCGCTCGCGGCCGTCCAGCGTGGCGATGATGCGGCCCGGCTCGACATGCTCGACCGTGCCTAGCATCCCGTTTTTCACGCCAAGGTCGCGGTTGTTCTCCAAGAACACGATGCGGTCGCCGGGGGCGAACTCCCGCTTGCCGTCATTGGTCTGGAAGGTCAACGCGCCGGCGTCCTCGCCCTGCGCCAGCTCGCCCCGGTCCTGTAGCTCGGTCCTGATCGCGTCATTGATGGCGCGAACATCGGCCCGGCGATGCGCCATCGCTACGCGGGTTCCCTCCGGCCGCTCGTCGCGATCGGCAAGATAATCGCGCACGATCTGGCCGCGCGCGTCCTCGCCGCTTTCGGCAAAGCTGATATTGCCGTGATCCCGATAAGCCGCCAGCCCCTCGGCCGTCCGGTGCGTGGCGAAGTCAACGGAAGCCTCCCGCTGCCAGTCCACGCGCTGCCGGCGTATCTCGGACAGCTCGGCATGGCCGATTTCCTCCGTGATCGCCCGGAACGGTGCGCCGGCCCCGATCGCCTGTAGCTGCTCATGGTCGCCTACAAGGACGATCTTCGCCCCGCGCGCCTCGGCCTCGCCAACGAAGCGGGCGAGCTGGCGGCTCCCGACCATGCCGGCCTCGTCGATCACGAACACGTCGCCGCGGCCGATCGTGCCGCGGTCGTTCTCCCAACCGCGGGACCATGACGCGAGGGTGCGGCTCTGGATGCCGGAACTTTCCTCCAAGCCCTCGGCCGCCTTCCCCGACAAGGCCGCACCGTGGACCTGATAGCCCTCGGCCTCCCATGCCTCGCGCGCCGCCGCGAGCATGGTGGACTTGCCAGCGCCGGCATAGCCGACAACGGCCGCGATCCGCTCCGGCCCGGTGATATGCTCGATCGCCCGGCGCTGCTCGTCGGACAACCGGGCGGAAGCATCGCCGGCGCTGCGCTGAATGGCGGCGTCCTGCCGCTCTATGGCGCGCTCGACATGCCGGCGATCGACGCCATGACCATGCGCGCCGTGCATCCGCTGCGCGCTCTCGATCATGCCGGATTCGATCTCGACCATTTCGCGGGTCGAATAGCGCGCAAGCTCGATCTCGCCCGTTGCGGGGTCCGCGCGCTCGGCCTGCAATTCCACCAGCGCCGGCGAGGCCATCACCTTCGCAAACGCGCTCTGGAACTCCTGCGGGTCGTCGTTGATGTAGCGATGCAGCGCCCGCGCAACGTCGTGCCGGTCGAACACGCTCTTTTCCCCGGTGATGAGGGTTAGAACCTGCTCGGGCTTCTCCCGGATCAGCTCGGCATTGCGCCGGGCCGCTTCCTCGTCCAGCCTCGCCCGCGACACGTCGAGGCCGCGCCGCTCCATCTGCGTGGCATGGACGCCCATATGCTCGGTCGGCGCGATCTCAAGCCCGCGCTCCATGTGCGAACGATGGTCGATCCGGATATCAAGCCCGGCCATCGCCAGCCGCTCGTTGGCGATCCCCTCCCACCTCTGGCGAAGGTCGCGGAGCTGCATATCGGTCGTCGGCAGGTCGTGCGCCAAGAGCCATTTGTTTTCGCGCTCAAGATAGGTCTTCTCGCCTAAGCCGTCCCCCGTCACCTGCCGCGTCGTCATCATCACATGCGCATGATGATTGCGAACGTCGCTCGCATCGTGCGGTGCGTGAATGGCGAAGTCCACGGCAGCGCCGTAGCGGTCGGCCAGCTCCTGCGCGAACTCTCGGCTGGCCTCTAGCCGTTCCTCGGCCGAAAGCTCGTGCGGCAAGGCAATCTCGAATTCGCGGGCAACGCGGGCGTCCTTCCGCTTCTCGGCAAACTCGGCGGCGTTCCACAAGTCCGACCGATCCCGCGCCCAATCGGCCGAAACACCTTGCGGCAAGACGATCTCCGCATGTTCCACGCCCTGCTTGGCCGTGTAGTCATGCGTGATTCCGTCGCGCTCGTTGGTCAGCTTCTCCCCGGCACGATAAGCCATCGAGGCGACGGCGCTACGGCCGCTCGCTCTCGAAACTGGCTTCATGCTCAAATGGTAGATTGCCAACTTGTTTCCTCGATCCCGTTTCAAGGTTTCCCGCCAGCCTACAAGCTGGCGGCGCGCTGAGTTACGCAGTAACTCGTAAGTGCGCCCTTCTAAACTCAATCGCTACGCTCTTTCGTCGCTCGGTGTGGCGCTTGCGGCAAGGTCGGTGCGATGAACTGAGGCCCGGATTGTGCTGCAAAGCCGCCGAAAATTCAAGCGCAACGGGCAAACGCTGGAAAAGACAGCCGGGAATGATAGTCTAGGCGAACAACCGGAAAGGGAGATTTGAGGATGGCGCGCAAAACGATCGAACAACGCTTGGCCGAACTGGATGCGCAGCGCGCCACGCTCAAGGCCCGGCTGTCGAAGCAGGAACGCGCCAACGACACGCGCCGCAAGGTGCTGCTCGGCGCGCTCGTCCTGCATCGCCTCGAAAACGGCAAGGATGAGGAATTTTCTCGACGCCTGCGCGAATGGCTCAAGCGTGAGCTGCCCGACTTCCTGACGCGCCCCGGTGACAAGGAACTCTTTGCCGATCTGATCGGCAACGCGCCGAGCGGGGACACGACAGGCAGCGCCGGAGGGACGGCCGCATGAGTCAGGCGAGGTTTGCATGGGCTGCGTTCAAGAACATGATGCGCGCCGCCGCGCGTGATCCGCTATGGGCGTTCCTCTCCCTGCTCGCCG
>JAESGH010000398.1_pt1 | contig 29817 bp, 28 predicted proteins | sample 9269641 | NCBI WGS metagenome assembly JAESGH01 (sample SAMN14515345, study PRJNA621665) | algae metagenome | isolation source: Phormidium tanganyikae FI6-MK23 and co-occurring heterotrophs from granitic... | place: USA: Fort Irwin, California | collected 1998-05-24
CATCGCACATTCAGCAAGATGATTTCGGGGAGAAAATGCCGCCATTTGAACAAGGAGTCAGTCGTCATTTAGAGCAAGGCTAAAGAAAATTGAGCTTCCACACCCTACCATTTTTGCGACACAACCCGGTTGTACGGGCTATCGAGCTTTAGCTGAATTTGTCGAACGGCATCAGCCGCAACTGCTAGAAGTTCTGGAGTTGGACTACAAGCGCTTGCCGTCGTACTCGACGATTCGACAAGTTTTAGTGCGACTTAACTTTGAGGCGTTGACCAATGCGTTTAATGCTTGGACACAAGCTGAAATCCACATTCAGCCGTGCGAACACATTGCCATTGATGGCAAAAGTATCAAAGCAAGTGTCGAAGAGTATGACAGTCGGTATCAAGATTTTGTCAACATCGTCTCGGCATTTTGCACTCGGACTGGAGTGGTGGTTGGAGTCGCACCGATGCACACTCAGCAAGGCAGCGAAATCGAGACGGTTCTCCGGTTGTTGAGCGCCCTGCACCTCAAGGGTGTTTGCTTTAGTCTTGACGCCTTGCACACCCAAAAAAACAGTCGAGCAAATCATTGAGAGCGGCAACGACTTTGTGCTTGCGGTCAAAGGCAATCAACCGAAGTGATTCACTTACTTACAAACACAGTTTCAGCAACACGAGGCGCAAAGTGTGGATGATCAAACCGAACAGACCCGAAATCGGATGACGCACCGTACCATTAGTGTTTTAGATCCGGTTGATGGAATCGATGCTGCTTGGGTGGGTGTGCAGCGTTTAGTCCGGGTAGAACGCACCGGCATTCGAGGAGTCGAAGCAACGCATGAAACGATGTTCTACATCAGTTCAGTGGCTGGCAACGCCACCGATTTCAGCAGGCTGATTCGCGACCATTGGCACATCGAAAATCGCCTGCATTGGGTTAAAGATGTCTTCCTTGAGGACGACATCACCCCAGTGTGTGCAGGTCATGCCCCCGAAAATATGGCAATCTTGAGAACCATTGCGCTCAATCTGTTTCGACTCCACGGCTTTGCCTCTATCACCAAAGCACTGAGGGCATTCGCTCACGATATTCCTCGCCTCTTTTCCTTTTGCCAATAGATCAGCCCTGCGAAATTAGGCTGGAGGGGGTGCGCCTCTCAACTTCATCTCGACATTTTCTGCATGGTTAAAATCTAAACCATGTAGAAACGCTTACCCCGCCTTATTCTGCTGCAAATACAACGATCGCTTAGATGAGAACAGCGAATTTTTTCCGTGTGGCTCAGAAATTGACCATGCGGAACTTTTTCTGTATGGTAGAGATGTTGACCATACAGAAATCAATGATTAATTCTTCTCTAGAGGCAGAGCGGCTTCGGCTCCAGCAGTTAGAGGACACAATTCGAGCCAGTGGACGAGTTGCTCTAGCGAAGTGTTGGCTAACAGAATCCCATGAAACCAAAAACTTCAAGACTTACACCTACATCCGGCTAGTTACGGAAAAAGAGAACGGTAAAACGACTAGCCCATCGCTAGGGCGACCAGGCAGTTCTCGTCATCGAGAGTGGCAGGCTGCGATCGCAAGACGAGAAGCACTTAACGAAATCGCTCTCCAAGCTGCCATGCTTCAGGAATTGATGCGGCGGCAAGAAAATAAACAAGGACTCATCGACAAAGCCCTGCAACTTGGTAGCATTGAGTCAAGTACCCGTCAGCAACGGAGCGAGGGCGATGTATGCGACCGTGACACAACCCCTGACATTTGAAGAATTTCTCGCCTGGGACGACGGATCAGGTAGAGCATTTGAGTTATTGGATGGATTTCCTGTGCCCCTATCAGAACCCAATGCGAATCATGAAGATTTAATCGAGCGGCTCTGTGCCTACCTCGAAACTCATTGTCAGGAAAATGATCTTCCCTATGTGTCACGACAGTCTAAGCAGGTGCGCCTTAAGACTGCACCTGGAGACAAAGAAAAAAGCCGGAAAGCGGATATTGTCATCTTTGCAAAAGAAGAATGGCAGCGAATGAAAACTAGCTCAAGTTCTGCTGCCGCATACGTTCCACCGCCTGGAGCCATTGAGGTCGTTAGCAATAATTGGAAGGATGATTATCTGACAAAACTCGCTGAGTATGAGGATCTTGGCGTTTCAGAGTACATCATTGTGGACTATGCTGCATTTGGTGGCATCCGATTTATTGGCTCTCCCAAGCAGCCCACCATCACAATCTACCAACTTGAGAATGGGGAATATTTGCCAGGGAAAGTTTTTCGAGGGAGCGATCGGATCGAGTCCGTTTTGTTTCCGAACATTTCTCTAACTGCCGATCAGATCTTTGCAATGAGCAATTGAAGAACCGCTTTATTAAAGAAAAATGCGTGGTTCACGGTAGGGCTGTCACGATTCCTCCAAGCTGCACCTGCTCAAGCGCCTCTCATTGATAGCAGATAAAAGGACTGTAGGAAAATTAGTCATGAAATTAGCGGATTTACCTCAAGCTGTTCTCGATGATTTGTGTCAAGAGCAGCAGTGGCGATTAGACATTGATCCTGGATTTGATAGCAAACACGAATTTTGGATGGCGTGGCACCATTTTCTTAAGTTGCCCGAAGAATCCTACTTTCCCCGCGACGAGGACAGTTTGGCAGAGTTTCTCACCGTTGAAGGGCGCTTCGTACTGCTGCCCGTACCGCGATCGCACCACACTGATATTCATCCAATTCGGGTGATTCCGAGTGCTGACCAACAAACGCTCACTCTATTTCTGCAAGACGCTTATCATCGGGATTGGTTCACTCAGGCTAGTGATGCCCGTTACGGATTTCTTGCGATCGCAGATCGTTACCAGAAGTTTGGCTGCGATTTCTATCTTGCCAGCTACTATCATTTTTCCTATTTCGTGGGCAGAGATTATGAAGCGGCTGTGGAAATTTTGACTCAGACATTAGAGCGACGAGCGGAGTGACTGGCGCTTGAACTGTTCGTGCAGAATTTGCGTTGCAGCCTCACCGAACGATGTTTTCGCAAGCTCAAAACTAGAAAAGTCTTTCGACCGCCACTCGTTTTGTGGAACCTCGTCGATGTAATAAAACGTGAGTTCGGGTTAAGCCAAAGGCTAAAACGCCCGCTGCAGCTAGCTTGAGCCAATTAACTAGATGGTAAGACTTTCTCAATAAGACCTGCTACTGAAAATATTCTCAACTGCGAGGCTTATTGACAAGAGCTTGACTTGAAGCCGGGTTGCAAGCCACGGAGAATCAAGACTTTTGATGATTTCTTATCCCGAACTGACGTTAATAAAAGTAATCCCAAAGAATCGCCTCCCAACTCGTGCAGCGAATTGGTTTACCGACAAGATTTCCATTGGGTTCCGATGGACAGGTTCCTGGTGGTAGCCCTTCTAACTCATAATGGTTCTCAATCCGAATGCAAGGTTCGCAGTCGAGGAGAATCCCTAGCCGATCTGCGAGAAAACCATAGTTAGTCTGTTCAGTGACCACGCAGCCGAAAGCGTTCAGCAGAGTGAGAAATTCTGTGCTGCAATCGACTGGATAAGCGATATCAATGTCTTCATGTTCGCGATTAATCCGATTGAGTTTTGCGTCGATCGCCCAACCACCTTGTAACCACAGAGGCAGCTTAATCCGATCCGCTTCTGAGAACAGTTGGTGAATCAACTCGATTTGGTGGTCGTTCATGATGCTGTAACGTCTCAGTAATCTATTGTCAATAAGTACGCGAAGGTCTTCGCGCACCAAAGATGAGTGCCTTAATCGGAAGTATGACACCGAGGAAGCTCGATCACAATTTGGCTCCCTCCACCTGCCGCTGGCGCAAAATATAATGCTCCACGATGACGATTCACGATAATTTGATGGCTCAGAGCAAGCCCTAATCCTGAATGCGTAGATTTAGTTGAGACAAAGGGTTGAAACATTTGTGTCTGCTCCTGAAGGTTAACGCCATTGCCATTGTCAGCAATAGAGAGCCGTACACGATCAGGAGTCGCCTCGCCCGATAGGATAATTACAGGAGGTGTAGATCGCATAGGATCTGCAACCGCCTCGATCGCATTGGTCAAAATTTGCAGGAAGGCTTGAGTTAACTGCTTGGGATAGCACTCAATTTCCGGCAGTTTTCCATACGCCTTGGAGATGTAGATTTTGAAGTCGCCATACTGTCGATTTAATCTATCCCGCAGCAGCATTAGCACTGCATCAATACACTCATGCAAATCAATTCGCCCCAATTCTTCCTTTTCTGATTCGGTACAGGTATTGAGAAATCGCAACGTCGCCTGAACATCATTGCAGGCAAATTGTTTGGCGTTCAGCAAGTCTGTCAACGATTCTGAAATATCGCCCGGATTGATAATTCGCAGTGCTTCTTCGATTTCATCCTGGTTCAAACAATCCTGCTGGTAGAGATCCACCAGTTCGAGCAACCCACATAAGTCCGTTTCCACCTGATTAAAGTGAGCATTCAATCGCCCGAAGTTTTGGCTCAGGCGGCGAGTAGCGGTTGACACTAACGATGGGAACTGCAAGCTATGCTGTGCATCTGGCACTTGAAGCTCTCGAACGATCGACAAAACTTCAGACTCAGAGTAGGGAACGATTCGCGCTTCATAAAAGCGTAGAACCTCTTCGATGAACAGTGAGTAACGGCAGGTTTGTAACCGCTGAGTGTCCAAGCACTGTTGAATGGACTGCACTAAATCGTCTGCTATTTTCTCTGGTAAAACCTCAAACAAGGAACGTCCCAGAAACTCATCTGGCGGCATGATCGGGGAAAGTCCAACCGCAGGGAAAAAGTCCACATGAACGCCATGACGGTTGATGCGAAACATCATGTCAGGAATCGCCTGAATTAACGCTTCTTTGGTTGCTAACGTCGATCGCAGTCGCGTCTCTGATTTTTGAAGCGCGATCGCGGCTTCTAAATGTGCCTGTTTTTGCTCGAAACGTTCTTTAGCGAGTGAGATGGCAAATGCAGCCGAGGTTAGGAGATCGATCTCAGGCTGATTCCACAACACAGGCTCTACACAGTTCACAAATCCAACAAATCCCCAGCATTTACCCTGTGACATGAGCGGCAGAATCAGATACGCCTGAACCTGATAGCTATACAGAAGTTGCCGATCCAAATCTGCCAGGTTCTTCACCAGCTCCATGTAAGGCTTTCCCTGACTCAAGTTTTGCCAGAGCGCAGGAGTAACCAAATCGTAATAGAATCGCTGCCAGAATGGGTCATCAAAGGTCTTGGCAATACCTGGCGCACACCATTCTGCGGTTTGACGACCATAGGTTCTGCTATCTTGATCCTGCTCGTTGATGAAAATGTAGCAGCGGCTTGCTTGGGCAGCTTCTCCTAAAAGTTTTATTACTTCGGAAGAACAATAACCATGTTCATCCGTGAGCAAGATGTGCTGCACCTTCGCGATTGCAGAAAGATAACGATCTCGTTGAGCTAGTAAGGATTCGGCTTGTTTACGGTCAGTGATGTCACGACGAATGCCCTCATAATACTGGAGCTGACCTTGCTCACCCAGAACACTGTGAAAGGATTCAACAACCCAGCGAATTGAACCATCGTGGGTAAAAATTTCGGATTCTAACCCGTCGATGTTACCGGAAGTTGCTAGACGGGAAGAAATTTCCTGCCAGCGATCAACACTCGCATATTGGCGGTCAATGCCAACCACTGCTTTCAGCATGTCCTCTGACGAGAAGTAGCCCGATAAACGAGCTAAAGAACTACTGACTGCTAGATATCGCCCAGTTGTGGTGATGACAAAAGCACCCTCAAGTGAAGTATCTAATTTATTTCTATAACGAGATTCAATTCCCGTTAAAATTTCACTGACGAATGATTTTGAAGTGCCCTGAACTTTTGACAATAGACGCTCTGTCATTCTCGGTGCAACAAATGTTTCATATTTCCTGTTATAGTTCACCCTGTGCGATTTAATACTAAAAATGCGCCATTCATACTGAAGTATTTTTTATGCTAGAGACGCAATTATTAAGAAAAACTTAACAGGCAGATAACGAATAATCTTGTGGAGTCCAAAGCTTAGCGTTAACAGCAGAAATTACGAGTTATAAGCCTGAACAGATTGGCGTTTATGATTGAGCGTCTCCCAAGGCGCTCGTTTTCCTACGTACATATTTTTAAGTTTGCCTGATTCCCGCCAGTAGGCATACCAATAAGGTCCGTGCCCCACCTCCGAAACTTTTCCATCTAGACAGACACATCCTTCCTTTCCACAGCGCCGCTTTTCAAGCTGGTATGTTTTGCCTTCATAGTGTTGCTGCTCTACGATCGCAATGCGGCTCGAATCACCTGCACCTGTGGGAGGTACGAGTTTTTCAGCTTCAGTCTCAGTCTTGATCTGCTGAGCCAACCATTCAAGCGTCTGCTGCTTCTCCTCTAAGCTCAAACGCTTAAGAGAGGCTTGAAGTGACTCGAACGAAGGACGGCGTGGCATCGTTTTTTCTTGTGTAACAATTCCAGTTATTTTACCCCTTGTTACACAAGAAAAAATTAATTTTTCCAGTCATCTGCATCGTCATATCTCTTACTTCTCGTAAAGCTCCAGCGGCAATCCGTCCGGGTCTTTGAAGAACGTGAACCGCTTTCCAGTCCATTCATCTACCCAAATGGGTTCAACGTCGATGCCTTTAACAGTGAGGTCGGCGACCGCTGCATCTAAACCAGCGTTTACCCCTCTGGGGAACTGCGAAGCAACCGCAAAAGCGAGATGTCTTAACCCACAGGCTTGAGGAGATTGAGGACGCTCAGGAGGATGAGGAAACGAGAATAGCTCAATCTGGGCGTGGGCATCGACACGCAGATCTAAGCAGATCTAATTTGTACGATCGCCGAGCTTCTCGAAAAATCTCACGGACAATCGCGAAGCCCAACAAGTCCACATAGAAGTGCTTGGAGCGATCGTAATCTGAGCAAATAATCGCAATATGATGAACCCCAGTAATCTGCATTGACTTCATTCTATCCTTCACCATTAGATCCATAATGCTCTAAACGATAGAACTATAACTACTACTTTTCAGTAGTTTGGGTGTCAAATACTACTTTCAAAAGATTTTCAAGTCTTGAGCCAAAACTGCTGCTATGGCTACTAATAAGAAAGAAACTCTAGTTTTTTTGGAGAGGGTAAGCCGCACTGCTTTCTTGTGCAACTTTCGAGCATGTTTATCCCTTGTTACACAAGAAAGAATGTAAAGAATTCGTATAATTCCCAGGGACACAAAGCACCGACCGCGATTATCATTTGACTTGCAGCGAAATGGCACTATGATCCTATCCAGGATAGTCACATGACAGAGGTGCCTCATGCAAAAAGCACCAGGAACTCGACCGCCAAGAAGATTCCCTGATGCCCTTTGAATTTGGTGTATTGCCAGAACGACATACCTGAATGTATGCCTTCCCGGTTAGACAGCTTAGCCTGTCTTTCGCATTTGCAGCATAGCAAATCGCGAAATCTTGGGAAAGGGGTCAGCTTAGGTATTACAAAAATAAATTAGATGTTCTGGCGTTTATTGAAAGTTGAAGCAAAACGCTATGCCTCCGAGAAAACTACCTAAATCCAAGCCCCCTGAAGAACTGGCAACGATCGATGTTGCTGCCATTGAGACTGAATCGACGAACCAGGCAAGCGTTTTTGAGGTCGAAACCTCGCAGACTGCTGGAGAGATTGAGCCTGCTACAAAGAAGCCGTTACGAAAAACAGCCCGTCGCGGACGTTACTCAACTGTGGAACGCCCCATGACCAGTGCCGACTTATTTCCTAGCGCAGCTATTCACCCGATGGCGACCAATCGGGTGATTTGGGAGAGTTGCAACATTCTGAGTCAAGGCGAGGATCTCGATTGGAAATATGCTGACGATGGTTCACCACATTATAAAAGTCTAGTTGCTAAGGGAAGGGGATACCTCTCCTTCTTCGTCACCAAAGACTTGTTCGCAAAGCATCCTTCAGTCTTAGAAGGTGAAGCAGCCCTTGCCTTAATTGAGGAATTTGATATTCGTGCCGCTTGTATGCACCTCATCTATGCTGCTCATGCAACGCAGCTAGAGCGCCCGTGGGAGCAGTCCTTCACACTGAGCGATACCCAATTAGAGCGATATCTAGGGCTTGACCAAAACAAGAAACTGAACAAGCAGCAAAAATTGGAATTGATGCTGGAGTGGGCAAAGCAACCCTGCCATTTGCTTGTTTATGTCTCATATCCAGATCAGGGAAAGGTGAAGGGGTTTACCGTCAGCCGAACCCATCTTTGGGAGATGACAGAGCCGATGCTCCATTTTCAGGAATGTATTCAAGATACAGACGGGCAATGTGTTGGCGAAAAGCAGTGGGTCGGTTTTACCCTTCGGATGCGCTGTGGGTACTGGGCAGAGTACTTCCTGAATCGAGAGCGCTTGCAGGATAAATCTGGCTACTACGAATATGGCTTCTTATCCAAGGGCTTATTGAACGGCATTATGAGTACCTGGCATCATCATGCCGGGGCAGCACGACTCATGATGTGGCTTCTATTTAAAACACGAGTGAATCGCCATAGTCCTTTGAGCGTTGAAACGCTAATGAAGGTCGCTTTTGGCATAGAGGACTTGCAAACCGCTCGAACGAATTCTAAAGAGCGTAAGCGCATTGTTAGACTTTGGCTAACTTCTCTAAAAACACTGATCGAGAAAGGCTGGAAGGTTGAACCTGATGCAGCAACCTATCCTTCCGAGTACTGGATTGAGACTCCCACAGCTCAGGCGATTTCACAAATTCCTGATGACCCTGAAGCTGCGATCGCGTTTTGGTCACAAGATGCTGCACTGCCAGAGGGCGATCGCATAACTGATTTCAAAAAGCGAGTTCGAGGCAGCTTTGAGCAGCTCCTGAAGGGGCGAATTTGGATTCAACCACCTGCTGAGATTGAGGAAAAACTCGACGAAATTGCAGATTCTCGCCGCTATCCTCAGCGAGAGCGTAATCAGACTTCACAGGCTAATCTAGATCGCGATCAGTCCCCTCAAGATTCTAGTAAGTCCCTATCCCGTCGCTCTAGTCGTGTGAACGCTGACTTCTCTTCGGTGGGTCAGAAATCAGAATCGTTGTCCAAAGTCCAAACTCTGATTACGTCTGGAGAAGAATTGAGAAATCTGCGAATCTCTAAAGGATGGACTCAAAAAGCTTTAGCGACCAAGTTAGAGCGTAGTGTGAGTTGGGTCAAAATGGTCGAAAAGGGAGAGCGTAATATTCAGCCAGAGGATCAAGAAAAGCTGAAAGAATACGTCCTAGAACCCGCTATCTAGGTTGGGATTGCATTTAGATTGGTAGCACGGGGCATCGTTCAAATGCCTTGGTCACACATAAGCTGTGACCCATTAATACCTCTCACCTAAACCAAAGGTCACAATTGCGATCGCTCTAAACCGTGGAACGCCTTTTAGAGCAGCAGTCACACATCATTTCGCAAATACCCCTTACCTGTACCAAAGGTCACAACTGACTAGGAAATACCTCTCACTTGCACCAAAGGTCACAATCTCTCAAAGTAGGGGATGTAGAGTCACACCTTATCGAGAAATACCTCTCACCTAAACCAAAGGTCACAACTGACTAGGAAATACCTCTCACTTGCACCAAAGGTCACAATCTCTCAAAGTAGGGGATGTAGAGTCACACCTTATCGAGAAATACCTCTCATCTAAACCAAAGGTCACAGGGTAACTTCGCATTTTTGGGCAAGACAGCCTCAAGACAGAAGTTTTGTTTATATCGCTTTCAATCTCCTCACCTAAACCAAAGGTCATAACAAGGTTGATCTCGATCACAGGGCAGCGAAGTCACATCTGGTCGAGAAATATTCCTTATCTAAACTAAAGGTCACAGAATTAGCTGATATAACAATGCAGATGCACCCTCAGCATGGAGGCTACACCTGCATTGTTTTTAATCCCCTCACCCAAACCAAAGGTCACACCTTATCGAGAAATACCTCTCACCTGCACCAAAGGTCACAATATTGGCTGCAAACTGAGCAAATCAGCGACGGGCGATTATCTCAGCCTGCCATAGTTTCTGGAATCTACACCTTATTTCTTAAATCCCCTCACCTGCACTTAGCGTCACATTTTCGAGCAAGGCTTGAATCGCCCTAGATATGGGATCTTTCTGCACTTTAGAAATACAAAAATACCCCTCACCTAGACCAAAAATACCCCTCACCTAGACCAAAAGTACCCCTCACTCGAACTTAAGGTCACATTAAAATCGTTGAAAGACTTGCACGGCAGCAATTCTAGAAATTGGTCACACGTCTGATCATTCTGATCAGATCGATCCAACTAGCACCACTGAGTATATTTGTGACCGCTGATATCTTTGGGCAGTGAACAGTTGCACTTGTGTAACTCTTACAAGATTGTTGAGGTGCCGTATCGCTTCGCCCAAGTCACAGCAGGCTTTCTACTATGTTGAGGAGCAGAGAGATTATTTTCTTTGCCTCTTTCCGCATCGTCATGACTACATTTGGGCACCCCAGGTTGCTCCAGGGCGATCCGTCGGGTGGCAAACCGAAAGCCGCTACCCGTTAAGCGATCGATTAATTCAACAAGGCTCTTATCTCTACGGCGTTCGCTTCGGTGCCCAAACCCGCTACTGTTTGCTCGATATTGACATCAATAGCCCTTATCATCCCAAACAAGATCCGTTCGCTCTCTCCCGCATAACTGCCGCATTAGAGCCACTTGGTTTGGTTAGCGCAGTCATTTGTACTTCGAGCTACAGCGGAGGCTTGCACGCCTATTTTCCTTTCGAGCAAGCTCAAAGCTCTTGGCAGATTGCGATCGCACTTGCAACCCTATTGGAGAACGAAGGCTTTAAATTAGTTCCGGGACAACTAGAAGCCTTTCCAAACCCTAAACCCTACGTCGTCGATGGCAAGCCAAGTTTATTCAATGCCCATCGCCTACCGCTACAAGTGGGTTCGTATTTGCTGAATGATGACTTACAGCCCATTTGGAGTACACCGACCCAGTTCGTGGAGCAATGGCAGTTTGCGCGATCGCGAAATGACCTGGAAACAAAAACACTCAGGCAAATTCTCAAACAGGCAAAGCGACGAGTTTTTCACATTTCTGGAAAAGCTGATAAATTTCTGAATGACCTGAATATCGAAATTGAACTTGGCTGGACCGGACCTGGGCAAACCAATCGGTTGCTTGGTCGGATCACGATGCGGGCTTACATTTTCCACCATATGCTTAATGGCGGTGAGCCGCTAGCAGGTCAACGGTTGATCGATGAAATTGTCAAAACAGCGCGATCGCTGCCTGGGTACGTCGAATGGTGTCAGCACCAGCATGAGATTGAGCATCGTGCTGCGGAATGGGCACGATGTATCGAACAGAGCCATTACTTCCATTACGGAGACCAACACGGAAAATTTAAGGCTAAGAATCAAGAATTGGATGCCGCAATCGAAAAGGCTCCCAACTGGAATCAACAACAATCGGAAGCAGCTCGCGATCGAATCAGAGGCGCGATCGCAGATTTGTTAGAAAAGCAAAATCTTCCAGCTTCAATTCGCGATCGCTTTCAGGCACTCACTCAATATGGAATTGGAGGAGGATCACTTTATAAACATCGAGATCTATGGCATCCTCAATACTTTTCCATTCAAGAATCATTTCAAGAGATTCAGGATTTTGATTCTCTCAGCTCTGACTCTGAAAGTGTGTATCCTCTAGATTCTGATTCTCTAAGCTCGAAGATCCAAAATAATAATCAACTCAACAGCCCTGCATTAGAAGCAGAAAGCCCCGTTTTAGCAACTTTAAATTGTACAAGCTTATTACCTAGCAATGGTCGTAACGCTTCTGCCAGCAGCACTCCTACCGCTACAGAAGATGAAACTCTAGGAATAACAGGTCGTAACCCCGCACCATTCTTAGAATTGCTCCAAAGCAGGCTGCACCAGCTTAGTGAGAGCCAGAGCCTTGCTCAAAGTCAGCAGTTTGCGCGAATTCAAAGTTTTCTCGCATCCGGCGAGAGAATTTTGGTCACAGAGGCGATAAGCTGGATGCAACAAAATTTACTACCGAAGTAGGCTATAAAAATTTAGGGTGCATCGAGACAAAATTAGGGATAAAAATTCATCAATCTTTAGGGTCAGAACCCTAAAAAATTCAAGCTAAGGGAATGAAACTTTAATTCTGTAAAGAAATTATCGGTTCTACCTTTCTTGATCGCGGCTGCTAAATTGAGACATCAGCTTTTGAGTTCGAGCAGAACGGACGCTTTGACTTGGCTCCAAGAATTCAGCCGCCTTTTGCAGGAGTTGCTGAAGGTGAATTTCTGCCTCTTTCCTTCCTGATGTGCGCCTAATTTCCTCAATCTGAGGGCTATGAACCAATGCCTTGATATCCGTCGCCTTACCATTAAGCAGAATATATTGCGCGATCGCGAGGTCAATTTCGTCTTGCGACCTTGGGCGCTTACTCTGCTTCTGAACCTGCTGTAATACATGGTGGTACAGCCGTTCATAAATTGACTCCAGCTCATCCCCATTCATGGACAAGATCGGAACGGTAGGCTGCGCTCGTTCAAGCCGGAGCGTCAACTGCTGCAAGCTATAGCTGCTTCCCAAGCGAGATCCAGCGATCGTCACTTCACCTGAAGAAAACGAAATGCCTTGAGGCTGTTGCTGACGAGTGTATCGAATTTTGGCTTGTACGCCCACCTGCGCCAGTTGCTCGATCAGCTCTGGTAGGGAATGGCTAACCTGCTGCGCTGAATCAATCTTCTGCCTGAGCTGCTGGTGAATCAAAATGGTTCTAAGAGCTTCGGTAGAAACGCTCGGTTGGTGCAAACCCTCCTGCGTTAGCTGTGATTGAACTGATGACTTCGGCGATCGCGATCGTGTCAGTCGGGCTGACAGTGCCTTAACGCTGTAGAGATGGCCGAGTCTTGAGCTGCTCACAAACTTTCCATTCACCTCAATCATGAGCCGTTGTCCCTGCGGGAACAAGCGAAGCGTCGCCTCAACTCCAGATTGGTTTAATTGCTTAACCAATTCAGGCAAGGATTGAACCTGTTCGACCTGCTGATTTAGAAGCTTACGAACTCGCACAGCATCAGAGGGTGAACGTCGTTCTGACGATGCGGTTCCCAATAACCGCTGCTCAATTTGAGTCAAGCTATATGCCCGTCCTAATTTTGATCCAGCGATCGCAACCCCCTCTAGCTCAAACGAAATGCCCTGAATTTGAGCATGTTGATCTCGACGGACTCGCACTGACACCCCACCTTCGGCAAGCCGAGCCATTAGCTGATCAAAACTGGTAATGGTGCGATCGCTATCGAACAGCCCATCAATTAAGTTCTGTAAGCGCTGCCGAACTGATGGTTTAGTCGTTTTGCGCTCTTTTTCCAGTTCTCGGCGGGTTGGAGAAGCGCGATCGCTCTCCCAACTTGGCGGGATCGGAGTCAGAGCATACTCTTGCTCCAACTGCCTCAAAATTGTCTCGCTGCGGCGGAAGTCCCAAGAGTCTGTCACCACTTCCCCATTGCGCTGAACCCGATTGGCAACGATATGAATATGCTCATGGTTTTCCGTATCTGTATGGCGCACTAGTACGTACTGATTTCGGCTAAATCCCATCGCCTTTAGGTACTTTCCTGCTACATCTCGCCAAGCCTCATCTGTGAAGCTCTCACCTGGGCTGAGGCTCAAGGCACAGTGGTACACCGGGCGCTGAACCCGTTCATTACGCTGGCGAATTTGCTCGAACTCGATCGTCAATTCTTGGGGCGTGGTTCCTTCCATGTTGCCCCCAATTAACTTTGCTCCTGGTTTGCCTAAAACGTAGGCAAGACAACCAGAAAAATCTCGACCCTTAATTTGTTTACCAATCATTCCCGACTGTTGGGTTTTGATGTTCCGTCAAGCTGCGATCGCACATCACGAATGGTTGTTTTGAGATCATCCACCACAAATTTTAGTGAGTTCAAGGCTTGAGTAATTTCTTGTTGTGCTGATAGCTTCACCGATTGCTGATGTATAGCATGAGTAATTTGATTAAGGTTAGAGCCGACCCGACCAAGTTCTCCATAAACTTCACCTAGTCGAAAATAAGTTTCCTCTGCAACGTCTGTCATCTGATGAGGCAGTTCAGACAGCCCAGTAGCACACCGGACATACTCACTAATTGATAGCCCGAATTGGGCTGCTTTCGCTGCTAGCCGATCCTTTTCGGCAGAGGTAAGACGTAGTTCAAATCGCTCGGTTAAAGGCATAATTTTGTACGGACAGAAGACATGGCTTGCTACGGGCAGAATGAGGGCTGTAACGACGAATTTGCGTCAATCCACATCCCGAAGATTGTCCTGGGGGAATGCCTCCAGGATTGCCCATTAAAGTTCACAACTAATTTCAAAATGGAATTCCTAGATGCTGCCTTGGGTGAAATCATCCAGAAGTACAAGGATGAATGCCAGGTGGAACGTTATATCACGCGCTCAGATGAACCATTTATAGCATCCTGATAAATTTCTACTGTTCCAGCCTTAGAATTCTCCAACTGGTGCCACCTCTTGCAAAGAATTTGTAAATCCTGCCTGAAATCCTCCCCGACTCCTAAAGGAGAGCAGTATAATTACGGGCAAGGGAAACCTTGGAAGTTTTCATCTACCGATCCCATAAACTGACCCAGATGATCGCCTGGAAGCCATCTGCTGATTCGTGTGTATGAGCAATCCTATGCCACCGATCAGCTCTGCTAAGGTGCAGACTGATTTGGTTGTTGATGCAATTTCAAAACTTGAAGCCCTTCCTGAAAAATCTCCAGTACAGAAACGTGAACTGTCGACACGGGAAACTGTGTCCGCCATGTATGAAACGTTATGCAAGCTGCGGTTTGAGAAGGGTTACTCGTTTGATGAGATTGCTGATTTGCTGAAAGAGATGATTGGGCTTAGCGTAAGCCCGAAGACGCTCCAAAACTATTTTGGGGAGGAGACGAAATCTCGAAAAAGATTAGCTCGGCAGCGCAATCGACGATCAAAACAAAGCGGTTCTCCAACCACTCGCGATCGATGCACTTCCAATGGAGACGCCCCCGAATTTGCGATCGCAGTGCCCACACCTGGAGATTCAACATTAGAGCAAGACGTAGTAGCCCCCTCAACGCTTGCAGCCGATCTGAATCCAAATTTGCCTGTCACATCAGAATTCTCTCAGTTTGACCTTCAGCAAGTTCTAGCTGAGATTCCTGATGAGAATGACGAAGAAGGTGAGTCAACGATTGCTGATGCCCCCACAGCGTCAACTGAGCTGATGCAGACAAAGTGGGTTGAACCAGAATTCAACACGATTCAAACCAGACCAAAAAAACGTAGGGGTACTAATCCATGACTTCTAATCTCAATCGAATAGTCTTTATTCTTGGAGGCAAGGGCGGCACCGGAAAAACGCTGCATTGTCGCCAGTTGTACCACGCTCTGATTCAGGCAAGTGTAAATTGCCTTGCTTATGATGCCGACGTTGAGAACCCGGAGTTCGAGGACTACCACACCGAATGTCAGTACAAAGTGAAGCGGCTCAACTTTCTCAAATCGGCTGAAGCGAAAACTCTGTTTAGCGACATCGATCAACACAAGCCAGCAGTAGTTCTCATCGATATGCCTGGAGCGTCTGGGAAAGCGACCAGGGAGCAGTTGCAAAAATTCGGGGCGTTTGATTTAGCTAAGGATTTGGGTTATCGCATTACCTTTGATACTGTCCTGAACAACTGCTACAACACCATCAATAGCCTTCGGATCATGATGGAATTTTGCGGCATTCAGGCAGATTATGTTGCTGTGAAAAGCTTGATGTGGACGCAGGAGGGCTTGAACTTCAGCCGCTGGGAAAAATCCGAAGAGCGCAAGCGGTTTTTGGAGTTGAATGGCATCGAAATTGATATGCCGATCCTTGACCTCAGCACCTTTGATGTGATGCACGAGGAGGCTTTGTCGTTTTTTGAGAAAGATCAGCTTCCTTTTGGCGATCGCATTCTGGTCAATAGCTTCTTGAACCTCAGCCTGCCAGAACTGCAAAAAGCAGCTCAATATTTAGGGCTACCTGCTTCCCCTACGGACACAACTGCTGCAAAGACACCCAAATCGACCAGCAAGAAAAAGACCCCTGAACCGAAAGTAGAAGAATCTGCGCCAGAGGTAGCAGCGAGTGGAACCAAGTAACGACAGGCTTCTCACTGAGATCGCTGAACTTCAAAAAGCTGTTGGCAAACTGTGGCAAACAGTTGATGAAGGAAAAATCTCGACGACGGAGGAATCGCGCAAAGTTAGCGACAAGTTGGACACATGGATAGACACGAATCGAGTGCTTCTAGAATCGAACCAGGAACTGCTCAAGGTGATCGTGCTGAACTCGCAGGAGGTGCAGCGATCGGCGCAGTCCTACGAGAAAGGCAGTCGGCTCTTGACTCAATTACAGCAGCAACTCAGCAGCTTCGAGCAAGTAACGACCGAATTGAGCGAAACCTTGGAGAGCTTGGAGCTACCAGCGGCTCCGGCGATCCCAGAGTCCGAGAATCAGAATGTCTCGATCGAGCAATTTTCGACCTATCAGGAGAATTTGAAGCAAACGCTTCAGGATATCCAATCACTCCGACAGAATCTTGCCGAGAGCATCGAAGCCCTACTGAAGAAAACCGGAAATCCCGATCTTCTCAAGGCACTCAAGACTCGGACTTGCTCGACTACCGCGATCAACCTAACGATGTGGAAAGATAGTTTGTTGACCCCGGCTGCACTGCCGATCGCAATCTTCAGCGTGGTCATGGTTGCGATCGGGGCAGGATTGGGCTGGGCAAGCACTCAACTTGCCAAGCCTGAACTAGCTCCGGGCGCACCGCGACAGCTAACGTTAGACGAAGCAGAGACATTGCGGTGGGCAAAAAGTCGCGAAGGCAAACTAGCCCGCAACCTAGTTCAGTGGAATGACGATCTGCTGGCAAATCTCGATTGCACTAAGGATGTCGATCGCTTAGGCGTAACGCTCAATGTGCAGGGAAAACCTTCTACTTTTGGCTACTGTGCCCTCTGGGTAGTTCCGCCAGAGCAACGAAAATTTGATGAATCCAAAAAAAACTAGGGTGGCAAAGTTTGCTGGAGTAATTTCTGCTCCAGTTGAGCCAAGTAAGTCTGAGGAGCACGACGAAATTGCCGCTGTTGTACCCGTTTCTGTTGATGATGACGCAGTGTAGAACGAAGCTGCTGCCATTGTTCATGGGGAACAGTGGCTAGCTCAGGGGCAAAAAACGGTTTCTGCTGGGTCGCAAGTGCTGAGGTCAATTGCACAGACCCGCGAATGACTGCGGTTGCAGGAGCCACCTTTTGTCCACAACAGCGCCGTTGATGATGTCGCCATTTACCAAAAGTCTGTTCCAAGTCGTTGTTGGTTCGCGGGAGCGCGGCGATGTCATAGCAGTAAAACAGTCCTGACCAATAACTACGAGTGACTTTGAGAAAATGCTCAACTGCTTTCTTGAGCGATGGGACTTGTGTTTTCCAGCGTCCCATTGCGCCCATCAATCCTTGAAAACGGCGACGCACCTCACGGCTACAAAGCTCAGCCTCATTGCGGAGAATGGTTGCCGCTTGATGCACCCACTCAAAGCTTTGAGCAATCGGTTGCCAGAGGGCTTCGGTCTGGGTCAGGGCGCGTTTGAGCAGTTGATTGAGCTTGGTTAAGGGTTGAGGTAGCCCCCTTTTTGCTCCACCCGTGACAAACTTTGCTCAATCGCACTAATGCGATCTCTCAGGCGGAGTCCTGCGGCATCTAACGGCGGACGACCATCATCCGTCAAAGCAGATCGCACTGCCTGACAATATCCTTGCATCACTTCATCGGTGTTCAGGTCGATAGGGGGCTGACGCTCTAGGGTTCTGACTCCTCGAACCAGTTTCTTCAACTCTTTTTTCGCATGGCGATCTGCGTCATAGATTTGCTTTGCGGCTTCTTTGAGATAGTGAAAATGGCAAAGTCCATGTGCCACCGCTGGAAATGCGAGAGCCACCGCCTGCCGAATTGAGTGCTGTCCATCACTGATAACTCCGAGCACGGGGACACAGAGTAGCGGCTTCACTTCCTCGAACAAGGCAGCGAGGTCTTGATGAGTGGCAGACAGCAGCGTTCGAGCCAATAGAATTTCACCACTTAAGCACTCTCGAATCACCCACAAGATTTCATGTCCAACATCGGGTTGCAGTCCATCGATGGCGAGAACCACTTGTTGCTGAGCTTGCAGAATACTGCTCAGTCGTTGAACATCACTCAATCTGAGGGCGACGAGTTCATCATATCGATACAGCAAGTTACTGACCGTTCGCTCACTCACACACAACCCTCGTTGCTGTAATTGCTGATGAATTTCACTCACGCTCCGATGCTCTTGGTGCCGAAGTTGTCCCACCCATGCAATCACATCTAACCCGAATTCTTGCTGCGGCAGTGCCCATTGTCCTTCTGCTTCCGGTCGATAAGGCAGTCGATATCGTTCACATTCAGAGTTCGGGCAACGGCGAATCTTTAATCGCAGTTCTACGACTCCATTCAAGGTGCGAATAATCCGTCGGTTTTCGTAGTCTTGCCACATCACTCTCCCACAATGCAAGCATTCACGACGCACACATTTTAGTCGTTCCGTCTGAGTGGCGATGGGTTGTGAGCTTCTTCTTGCCATGGTCTGCTAAAAGAGAGGGATGCTTGTCAGCTGACTCAATCTCTCCTCAGAATTCCAGTTAACTTTGCTACCCTAGAAAAAAATTAGGGTTCTACTTTTTTGTAAAAACCCTAACTAAACTGTTTAGAAGATCGGTATGTTGAATCTCAAGCCAAACGAATTGAGTTGAATGATCAGTAAAGGCGATGTCTGCCGTTGAAGTTCGGTGAACAAGCGTCAAATTATTCAGGCAGCGATCGCAAAGCAAGCCTTTTAACGACTTGCTCAGCTACAGGAATGCGCCAACTTCGTGCTTATCCCATTGCACTGGCGGGTCACGGTTAAGTGAGTTGCCCTTCGCGTCTTACTTCCGGGTTGGGCAGTTTAGAGACTTGCTCAGGTCATGCGATCAGTGGCGGTGCAGCAATTTCTGCGGCTGGATTCAAAACAAGCTCATCTGCTCAGATTGTGTTGGAGAAGGAGGGCGAGATTTCGGTTTTAGTTTTGGGCTGGATATGGCTGTCTTGACTGAACCTGTGGCTACCCACCCATCAATAGAACAAAGCGATCGCTCTAATCCAGGAATCCGAATTGCCCCACCGCAGATTGGACACGCTCCGTACTGGTTATTCATCTGAGTTTGAAATGCGAGAAAGTGAGTGTGTAGAGAGTTGAACGAAAGTATCTCCAAACCGAACCATCAAGACTGGAGAGGAGTTAAGCAATTTTTGAAGTTGGAGGTTCCTGGAGAGAATGAAGCGCGTTCTCCAGGAATTGAGGGCAAAATGCTGTAGTTAGGCGAGTTTGGCTAACAATTGATCCTTATTCATTCGCGCAAATCCTTTGATGCCCTGTTCACGCGCCATTAAGCGAAGCTCTCGAACACCAAGCAGTTTGATGCTTGAGCTTGCAATTTCAGGCGGAATTTCTGACTGGATTTCAGGAGCTTGAATTGCTTCTTCTGCAACGGTCTGAGGCATTTCTGATTGGACTGCCTCTTCCAAAGCGACTTCAGCCACTTCTGGTTGGATAGATACGCTTTCGATCGGTTGATGGCGCTGAGGGGCGGGAGAGGACTGTTGGATGACGTAGCAAGCAAAACCCAAGCTAAAATAAGCCAAGGCAGCAATTTCGGTAACTGTAGCGAGAGTGGTTAAAATGTCTTGCATGGGTTGATCTCCAAATTTCGGTAGTAGTTGCAATCCAGCGTGTAGCGAATGCTGAAAATTGCAGATGAACCTGCTCGTAGTACTCCAAGCATCACAGATCACGAGGCGAAAGCCTCAATTGACTTAATGCGTAACCAGTCAGTGGATTATTAAATCCATAGCACTAAATCAGAAGCAAGACAACAACTACAACCAAATATTTCAACCACTGTGGGCAATGGATCGGAGGAAATAGAACACCACCCGTAATAACCAGGGAAATTCCATGAATGCGATCGCTAGAAGCAAAAACAATTCCGCCTGCAAGCACACACAGGATTGACAGAATCCATTCCAGAACTGTCAAACCTCCATCAATCCAGGTGTATTTCCGTTTAGGCTTGAGGGGCGGTTCCATAACTAATAACCATAGGAAAGTTTTACGCTGATCTGTAAGCATCTTGCCAGGGACAAAAAGATTTCTCCCTGCGTGAGGGAGAAGTTGATGGGTTAGAAGCCGGGATCTTCGTCGATCTCCGATTGAGCATCTGCTCCATTCTTGGCAGTAAGGTTGCTGATGTTCTTTGCCAGGATATAGACGCGGGTGCGAGTTTCGCTCTCTCCGTTGCCATTGTCTACTGTCCAGGAAGAAGTGCGAAGTTCACCCGTTACAGCAATTCGACTGCCTTTATCCAGGTAATTCATCATGAAGTCTGCGGTTGCTCCCCATGCTTCAATGCTGAACCGATGCTTTTCTTCCTGAACTTCGCCATTCACTTTGTAGCGGCGATTGTAGTAGAGAGACAGCTTGGCAACTTTAGCACCGCTCTTCATTTGCTTCAGTTCAGGCTTAGCACCTACGTAGCCGATGATCGAGGTCGTATTCATTGTGATCTCCTGTTGATTGATTTCTATTGATTCAAGGCGAAAGCCTTTTGGGTCATCATTTCGAGGCGAAAGCCTCTTGTTGTTCCACCACTGGAATTCTTGGCGGAGCATGGAACTTCCCAGAGATTTCTATGGAACTCTGTATGGAACTTCTATCAATTCAGGGCGGAAGCCCATTCTTGGCGTGGCTGGAAGCCGATCCGAATCATGCAACTGACTGGAGAGAAACCTTGAGGTAATTGCCCTCTGGTTTCTCAAATGAGTTGCTAGCAGATTCACGGGTTGTCACAGAATGTATTCACAATCCTAACTTTCCAGCTTTGACGCTGATCAGCTCTCTGAGCAACATTCATCATCACTTTACTAATTCTCCAAAATGGGATGAATTTGGGGGGATAAGGGCTGCTTTGGGGGATGACGCAGAAATCATCCAGGCATGAAATCAACTCTGGGTAGGACTTCCAGTAGATGTTGTATACTTTCATCCGCGTCATCCAGCCCATCTTCTGTCCCCGGCAAACAAGCCAAGGATCGAAACTATCCTGGAGATTCAGGTATGCTGAATCTGGGCGATCGCAATTGGTGCTGCCGCGTCAGATCGCCTAAAATAAGAGGTCAGAGGGGGCAACGCTTTTTGTGTCAGGTTATATGAACCAGTGCCAACCAGCGCTTAAGCAAGGGCAAATCATCAAAATGATTGTTAGCTGGGATAACAGTAAAGGCAGCGAGTCCCACTGCCTAGCACGAATCTATTTACAGCCAGAGCGAGTCATTGTTCTAGCAACAGAGATCCGAAGCAATTTTCGCGATCATTATCACCATGCAGGAATCAGTTCAGGCTTCAGCGAGTTCGCAAACATCCTCTATCACTGCATTCCAGAGTTACTAGGTGTCACGCCAGAAAATATTCTTTGGATTGCTCATTATGGACAGTTCTCGCATTACGACGCTTTGGGTCCAGACACCTTTCGCCAGATGCAACTTCAGTTTCATGACCGGAAGTTTGAAGCTATGAGAAATAGTGTTCGGTTAATAGATGAAGAAGTTGCAGCTACTTTGGGAAACTTAGAACTAGAGAATGTTTACAGCGTTCTCAGAGAAATCGGTTGGACAAGGCATAACGAATGACTACTGAGCAGGAACCCTGGCAGTGGGGCAATCGAATTCGTGGCGGAGACATCCGTACACAGGTTCGTGAGAGATTGCTGCGTGAGTACGATGATGAGCTAGCCGCCAAACATCTCAAAGTGGAAATTTTGAGATTTGCTGCGCCGGAATACGAAAGTCCTCTAACTCAAGGGCAACAGTTAACAATCGGGGCGTATGAAGCTGCTGAGGATTCCAGACGAGTCAAAACAGCTTCCTTTCGTGCCTTGGGAGTTGAGGTTCCAGAGCGGGAGTTTTTACCTCAAGACATTTCTGAGGAAGAGTTTCAGAATTTGATCGATGAACTCAACCGTGACCCATCAGTTAATGCAATCATTGTTCAATATCCGGTTCCTGATGGTTTTGCTAATATCGTCACCAGAATTGCGCCAGAAAAAGATTTAGATGCTTTAAGTTCAAGTGCCACGCTCTTTACGACCCCTGCAACATCTGAAGGGATTTTTCGAGTTCTCGAACCATTCACTGATCGCACGAACGCCTTTGTATCTTCAGAAGCAAATGCGCCCGACGTTCAGGCAGAAGCGATTGTGCGGGTAATTGAAGCTTTTGTTGAAGATGATGTAACCGTCGCGGTCGTTGGAGCGCGGGAATTTGTGGGGCGTGGAGTAACGCAGCTATTGAATGATCGCAATATCAGCTACATTGCGATCGATCAACGTGACGAGAACTTTCAAGCGGCAGATTTGTTGCGAGTGCGAGAAGCAGACATCGTAGTTTCAGCAACTGGACAGCCTGGAATTTTAGATGAACGCCATCTCACACCTTTTCATCGCTTGGTCGTTGATTGTGGCTATGTGCCGATGGGAGATGAGAAACTGGGGGATATTGCGAAAAGCGCCGTCACGATTCCGCAGAACATTACTCCTGTACCCAATGGAACGGGTCCGATCGAGATGGCAATTCTGATGGAGCGAATTGTTCGCAAGGAGATCGATCCTAATCTAACGCCCTGGCGGTTGCAAGATTATCAGTCGATCCATTATTACGATCGAGTAACGCTGGGTCAGAAGCAGTAAGAATGGGCAACGGCAATTTATCCGATCGCCGAGCAGTGGATGCTTCTTAACTCACAGGAAAACTCTTTGTCTGTCGAAGGAAAGAACAATCGGGGTGAGCTTGCGAAGTTTAGCCCCATCGATGGTCAAGTCTACTCAGCTATCGGACTAACAGATCTCGATCAGCGAAATTGGCAGACGATCGCTAGATCGATCTCAGCTTTGCAGCGACAGCAGAACCAATCCCGAAACCAGCAAAATGATAGCCGAGATTTTGAGCGTTAGCGTTCAACTTGGATTGGCTGCGTTTTTTCGGCAGATTGAAGTTGCGGGGTTCCTGCGGAGTTGTGCAAAGCACTAATCGCGTTCTGAAAATTAGTAATATCGCGACGCATCATTTTTCGCTCATTCAGGCTGATCGTAACCTCTGAGTTCCGATAGTCTGGCGGCGGCACTGCAATGCCTTCAGAATTACCTTGCTCCTGATTAAACGTCTGTCTCAGTCGGTTTCCGATCGCCTTGATCCCCTCCAATCGAGAAATGTCTCCTTTCGCTTTGACAGCGGTGTACCAATCGAGCAACTCCTGTCTAGAAGGTGAGTAACTCTGCTCTGGTGCCACCACTGCTAATGGCGGAGAAGCAGGTTGAAGAGGCTGTACCTGAATCGGCTGGGTAGGCGGAAATGGCTTAATCTGCCCCTCTACGTAATCGCCCAGCGGCTCCATCCTCAAGCCCCAAACTTCCTGTTTATTTAGGAAAAGCTGAGGTAATGCCTTTGCGCTATGTTTTTCCATGTCTGCCCACTGCTGTTGGTAAGCTGGGTCAGCAACCATTGCAGGAGTAATGCGATATTGTTCGCCAACTCGGAAGGCGACTTTTCGCTCTCCCGCGTCGGCGAGAGCAACATCGCCTTCTTTGAAACCATAAGCTTTGTAGGGTTCAAAGGTGCGTGTAGTGTGGCAGCGCCCGTAGCCGCGCATCGCATCCAAACAGTTATCGATTGGAAGTGGATTTGCCTCGCCATCCATCATCAGCGGATACGTCATCTGCACTGGTTTGCCCGTGATTTTGACGGCTGAAGAGGTAGCCAGATCTGGTGCAACCTCGTCCGATCGCTCCTCTATTGCTTGCTGGACGGATTTAGCAAGGGGTTGTGCGATCAAACTCATGACTTGCACTTGAGCCACGTTGCCAGCTTCCCGATTGAGAACTGCCTGAGTTCCTTGCAAACTTCCGACTTGCAAAAAATTGGAACTTCTCAATTTCCGCTCGGAAGCCGCGTCGAGGACACCTAATGTTTTGCGACTTCCATCCACTTCCACTTGAGCGATCGCAGTCTGGTCCCGATGCTCAATGTAAAGCATTGCCGATTCAGACTGCCAAGCGCGATCACTCAAGTCATGCTCCGAAATCTTTTTAATGCTGATCTCCCCCACCGGAGTTTTTGCCGTCACCTTGTCTGCTAGAGGGGTTGTGATCTGGGCTGTAACGGTCGTACCAGTGGGTAGCCGCATCGATCGTGGTTCGATTGCACCAAATTGTTTCTCCGTTCCGTCGGCTTCGACGATCGCAACAGATTGAGTTGTGCGGGTCTCGCCATCTTTTGTTTGATAGGCGTATTGGCTAAATCGGACGGTGTATTCCCCGTCTGGAATTCGACCTGCTTCGTTCGTTTCTCGTTGAATGCCCGTCAGGGTAATTTCAGGAACCGTTTGCAGTTGCTGGCAGACCTCCGGCGTAAATGCCTTGAGGACAATCCCCATGCCCGAACTCTGCCGCCACATTGCTGAGGCATACGCCATTCGTTCCTCAGATGGAATGGCTGCAACGGCATCCTGAAGGTAGTGCGCTGCTCTGGCTAGCTGTTCTTTGGCATCATTTTGCAGCGCCAAAGGTGGACGAAACTGAACAGTCGGGTTAGCAAGTGGAATGCGTGAGTGCTGTTCAAGGCGCTCTTCCAGCGTATGTTCGATCGCTGACTCCGGCGCAACAAAACCCAGAGGAACCCGTGTTTCTGTTCCATCTTCAGCACGAAGAACCCGCTGAACGAGGAATTGTTCTGGATTGCTCTTTGTGACTCTGGGATTTGCTTGGATGAACGTTTGCCAATTGGTTTCACCGTTTGCTTCCCAAATCGGTGAGTCGTCGGGATTGACATCACAAAGTCGCTGGAGTGTAAGATGTTTCCCTGTTTTGGGCGAGGTCAAGATAAGAGTAGGCTGCTGATCTTCTGGACGATCCTCGCGCAGCCGCTCTTTGGTCTCGATCGCTTGCTTGACCAAAGTGTTATATGCCTCAACGATCGCGAGAGCTTTCTCCTCCTGTTCCGGTGTGAAATCTTTGGGAAACAGATCCCGGTACGCCTCATTCGGATACTCAGCCAGTGGAGTGACCTCGTAAAGCTGATTCATCGCCTCTACGCCCCATCCGATCGGCTCCTGGGTATTGGTCGGCATCAATTTCCCATTCGTGTAAATCGTTGGGTCTTTCTGATGCTGGCGCAGCTCATGGGGCTTATGGGCAAGCGCTTTAGCAAAAGCCTGAATCGATTCATCAATGCCCTTTGAGCTTTTAGCGGTATCGACTGCCGTTTGTAGATTCACGGCGTTTGGTCCGTCCACTACATCTGTCAGAAGTTGGTAAACGCTATCGAGTTGGGCTTCGACAAACTGGTGACGCTGCTCAACATCTGGGATCGCTACCAGTTGGTCGTTGGCTTGCGCGATCGCGTCCAAGCGATCTCTGAAACCATAGGCAGGAAATCCGTTAGCGGTAAGTGTCGCATCATCAGGAATAACGGTACTAGAATCCAGTAGTTTCTTGTAATGAGTTGAAATCTGAACCAGCAATGCCTCTTTCTGCTCGGCAGCAATGTATTGAGTCTCCAATGCGAGAGACTGAAGAATCATGCCAACATTTGCCACTTTGCCTGTGGGGTTATTCGCAGTGATTTCCCAGGCTCTCCAGGTTGCCTCAGATAGGGATTCATGCTCTTGGTCCCAAGCATGTTTAATTTTCTGCTGCTTTACAATTTCTGGTGGTTTTCGGTCTGGAGCATTGCGATCGATAATTTCAGCAACGGCAACCGGAAAATCTCCAGGACGAACCAGAGCCTGCTCCTGCTCAGTATGAATCTGGGCAATCAACTGCCTAAGCAGTGATCGTCCGGCTTCATACTGCTCAGCAGGAGTTTGCTCCACCGTTGCTAACTGCGCCCGAATCTGATTCGGCAGATCGTCAACGGTTGGCAGATAGCCTACAAAATACCCATTTGCATCCTTGTCAAAGTCGGTAATTGCAACGTGCTTTGCTGTCCAAGGATTGAGGTAAGCGACCCCTTCTTTCCGAAATGCTTCCTGGTCTGTTTGTTCCAGAATCTCAGTGTTATTAATGGCGATTGCGGCAGCTCCCACATTGGGAAACGGAGAGCGGTAATAGGCTACGATCGCGCCATGTGGCAAATCTTTATTACAAACCTCCCACGGCATCAGCTGAGCGTGATGCTGTGCCATCGCAGAAGGGACATAAATGCCACCTACAGATAAATCGACTCGTTCACCGCGCAGATAGCGATCGAGTTCGTAGTTGATTTTGCTAAATTGGTCGAGTTGCCCGAACTGGTCAGCTTTTAGAACTTCATAGAGCCAATCAGATTGCTCGTCTACGCTCTCGCTTGCCAGTACTTCCCGCTGTTTATCTTTCTGATCGAGATAGTATTGCCCTAACCGCCGTGGATCAACTGCAACCGCTGCCAATTCCTCGGCTTGCGCCAGCATACGCGGATTAAATTCAGTTAGCGTTGCTTCGGGAATACAGCCCTTGACCTGTGTACCGACAACTTGCTCGTTGTACTTCCCATCAGACTTACGATTAATCCAAAACTCGTCAAACTCTTTAATCCCAGGCTGAGAGAGGATGCCATCGTCGCCTTTGATGTCGTTTTTCGAGATAATGGCATCTACGCCTAGTCGATCACACCAGGGGCTTGTTGCCAACGTTCCTTTCACCATTCCAGGAAGATTTGGTGTCGCGGCACGAAACTGGGTAACAGTGGTGTGAGTTAAATAATTGAGGCGTTTGTCGATCGCTTCAGCAGCCTCAACTGGAATTGATGAGCTTTTGAGCGTCCCTTCTCGCCAATAGATATCAGCGAGTCCAGTGACATCTGCCTCAAAATCTACTTTCTTTTGGGCAGCAGCGATCGCTTGTTCAATTTCTGAAGCAGTTAGTAACCGCTTCATCACAGGTGCTGCAATCAGCATTGTTCCATCACCCATTTTGTCGTAAAGCTGGTTCAGATCCTCAGTAGAAATGGGGCGATTATTGCGATCGCACAAAATCTCGTTTCCATGAGATCGCGCCTCATCATCAATAACCAGGATCCGGGCTTTACGACCTGCCGTGGCAGAACTAACTACAGTAGAACTAATGCCATCAGAAACAATCAAGCTGCCATAAGCAACGAGGTTATGAGCCGTATTGCGATCAGCGGCATAAATGGGTTGAATGCCGCGTTCTACATCACCCTGAGTAATAAACTGTGCTGTTTCTGAATCAGTAAAGTAGCCCGTTCGACCGTTACTGAAAACCAAAACTTTATCGCCTGACTCTAGCCGCTGGCGATCGTGGTCGCTGACGCGATCGTAAAATTTCCCTAAAAACAGTTGAGCGTTCTCGCTCCCGTTCAACTGGAGCCAGTGTTCGAGAAAGGAATGCTCAACCTGCTTTTGTTTGGGTTGCAAAGTTTGAGTTGCAGGATCAAGCTCCTGAATGATGGCTCCAGTTTTAACATCGAATTCGGTGATGTTGAGCATTAGAACTCCCCACAACCCAATTCGTCAGCATCAGCAGAAGGCTCGGCGAGAGCCTGAAGCAGTGCTGCTTTCTCCACTGCCCGATCGCATTCTGTCTGAGCTTTCTCTTCACTGGACTTCCAGGTTCCGCAGACACCTGACTCTGCTAAATCATCCAGAGTCGCGCCACCTGCAAGTAGTTCTTCAATATCCTCTTGAGCAGTACTCAAACGATGCAAAGCTAGATCTCGAACCATGTCGAGAGATACCACTTGATTCATAACCCATCCTCAAATCAGCAGATGCCGCCAAGCGATAGCCTGACAGCATACAAGGTTAAATTCAGTACAATTTCGGAGAACCTATGTTGTAGTGATATCAAGTCTGAAGATTAAGTCGCAAGACTCCTTGCAGTCTCTTCACAATTGCTAGGCTTAAGTAATAAATCGCTGAATAGCCATACAGAAATATTTAGCAACTCAACTCAAATCAAATCGGCGAGGTGCTGCTTTGGATGCTTGAACTGGTTTTGACTTGACAGTGGCAACAGGTTCGGACTCGAACGCTTCAACCTGCCATTCCTTCTTGGAAAACTGAGTTTTCATGCAGGTAGGAAAGTAATAAGTTCGCGGACTGTTTGTTGGTGTAAGAAACTCTGGGTGTAAATCTTCGACCTTAAGCAGTGCTTGCCCTTTGATTTCTTCAGAACCAAATTCATCAAATAATTGGGGTTCCATAGAAATGAGGCGGATGTATCGAACGGTCTGATCTTTCTTATGGGTTAGTTTCAATAGATTTTTGTCTACAAAATCTATTGCGCCGTTGAGTTGAGTCGTGTAAGTGTACGAAATTCCTTCGACGGGCGAGAGCATCGCGCCCAAGTACAAATCCTCGTGGCTGCGATCACGCCACCGAATGTAAATATAAGGTCTGTTCCTGAGTCCATGCTTCACTGACTTATAGGGAACGGTCTTGATTTCGATCTTGACCTCGCTCAGTTCGACAGGTTGCTGCTCCTCCCCAGAATAAGTCCGCTCCAGACGTTCAAGCTCGATCGATTCCTTGAGCATGTCAAATTCCTGATTAGTCAGGAGCGGCAGAATCTGTTCGATTAATACTCGTGTACGTCGGGGTGCCGCAGTTTGCTTAAGAACGCGAATGGCTTGCAAAAGCGTCATTCGCGGGGTGTTAGAGGTTTGCATAGAATATAGAGCAATATTTTAAGTCGAAACCATATTTCTGCGATCGTACCCAGAAACCTTCCGTTTCTCCGACCGCCGGTCGCTGGCGGTCGCGCTTTCCTAGTTTGATTCAAGCCTATTTTTCGCAACTTAGGAAAATTTGTAAGAAATGATGAAGCACCATTTAAGCCGGAAAATACTGATCCACCCCGGTAGAGAGTTCTATTTACGTAGGATTCCCTAGCGGATCAGGGCTTCAAAGGCATAGACAGAGAGAATTTCTACCCTTTAGACTGAAGATTGGGATATCCTTAAGCCAAACCTTTCAATTCTGGTATGAACCTGCCTACTTCTATTCCTATGACTTTTGGTGACTGGTTTCACTATCAGCGTCGAAAGAAGGGCATTCGTCAAGAAGATTTGGCGAATGCTCTCTTAGTCAGTCCTCAAACGGTGAGTGCATGGGAAACTGGGCGAAACATTCCGAGGTTGAATCCACATCAAACGCAAATTCTCTGCGATATCTTGGAGTGTTCGTTATCCGAAATAGCTCAAGCTTTTGCCCAAACGCAGGCACTGGATTCTCCGAACAGCGAGAATACAAAAAGTATAAAATAATCTTATAAACTATTCTTCTCAGGGTATTTTCGATCTAAGCAAAGCTGACTTGCGAGGTGCGAAGATACTAGGGGACAGTGCTTTGCACGAACCGACTGAAGATGATTATTTGTATGGAGATGTGAGCGACTACAACTCCAGCAATGCTGGGTAATGGTCTAGACCTGTGTATTTTATGCGAGGATAGAACTGTTTTCTAGCTGTTCTTGTAGACATGGTACTCGAACCCGTTTGCTGTCCAAGTTGTAATAGCACCAACGTCGTGAAAAATGGCAAAAGTGACG
>JAESGH010000399.1_pt1 | contig 29384 bp, 22 predicted proteins | sample 9269641 | NCBI WGS metagenome assembly JAESGH01 (sample SAMN14515345, study PRJNA621665) | algae metagenome | isolation source: Phormidium tanganyikae FI6-MK23 and co-occurring heterotrophs from granitic... | place: USA: Fort Irwin, California | collected 1998-05-24
TACGTGAGCTGGGTTCAGAACGTCGTGAGACAGTTTGGTCCCTATCTGCCGTGGGCGTCGAAATTTGAGAGGAGTTGACCCTAGTACGAGAGGACCGGGTTGAACATACCTCTGGTGTACCTGTCGTCACGCCAGTGGCGCAGCAGGGTAGCTATGTATGGACGGGATAACCGCTGAAAGCATCTAAGCGGGAAGCCTCCCTCAAGATAAGATTTCATAGAGCCGTGGAAGACCACCACGTTGATAGATCGGATGTAGAAGCGCGGTAACGTGTGGAGCTAACCGATACTAATTGCTCTATTCGCACTTAAGAGTCCCACCATCAACGACAGTCCTGAAGGGCCAAAAGCCTGAAGGTTGTCCGCGACGTGGATGATTGTAAAACAGTCCAAATTGCACGGGCATTCGATTGAAACCCAAATTCGACCCACGCCGGCTTCATTGCTTGGTGACCATGGCGTCAGTGACCCACCCGATCCCATCTCGAACTCGGCCGTGAAACCTGACAGCGCCGATGGTACTATGGCTCAAGCCCTGGAAGAGTAGGACGTCGCCAGGCATTGTAGCCGGCGTGTGGACGAATACGGAAAAACCCATTCACAAAGTTAAAGGCCGGCAGAAATGCCGGCCTTTTGCTGTTTTCGCGGATCGCTTCGGCATCGCGACATTGGTGGCGCGGGATGGAGCAGCCCGGTAGCTCGTCAGGCTCATAACCTGAAGGTCGTAGGTTCAAATCCTACTCCCGCAACCAACAAAAAGCCCGCTTTCCCTATGGGATGGCGGGCTTTTTTGTCTGTACCGGGTTTTGGTTTCCAGACCGATGGGCTGAACGTCTGAAATGTGGTAGTTAGCTAGCGCCGTAGCTATTTCCAGCGGATATCCAAGGAAACTCGACGGAAGCCTCCCTTATTGTCGTTTCGGCGCTGTCAAATACACCTGAGGGTTGCCCTAGTACCCAGTATTCCATGTGATGTTCATGCTCTGGCAGATCATCAACATAGAACTTGTCATAGGAAAATTCGAAGCGACCGTCCGAGCGCCGATAAACGGTAATCCGGGTTTGTCCATCAGGGGAAACGAGGTGCTTGATGATTTGGCTCACAACTTCCAATAGGCGTGACCTGCGATGTCTTCAATCGGTCGTCTGACATTCGACATTCCGGACTTGATCCGGGATTCACTGCGGCGCTGAGTCGTGGACTCGCGATCAAGTCCGGGGTGACGATGATGGATGGGGCGGCGTTTGGTCGTTATCGGTCAGTCGTCCCGATCTGGATCGAATAGCTGCTTGCAACCGAATCGAGCCGCCGCCTTTGTGTAGCAACTGGCCGATTGTCGTCCCCGCCTGCACGGGGACGACAATCGGGGCGAACGTCCGCGCACCCACCCTATTTCCAAAACTGACAAAGCCAGGCTGCGACGCGCAGAATTGCACCGCGAACTCACAGTGAGGCCGATCTATGTCGCCATCAGATCCCGTACCGAGACCTTGAGGCTCTGGCGGCAGGCGAGGTAGCCCACGAAGCACACGGTCGCCACCATGGCAACGACCATCGCCACCGCCCACAGAATGTCAGGGTTGTACGTCAGGTTGAACTGAGCCTGGTAGATCAGCAGCCCCGCGCTCCAAGTTCCCGCGACAGCCCCGGCGGCGGCGATGAGCGCGGTGACGCCCCAATCATAAAAGTTCAGCTTCAGACAATCGGTGTCCCGCAGCCCCATGCTCATCAGCAGACCATTTTTCTGGCGGTCATCGGCGCTGAAGCCGCTCACCGACGCTGCGAGCACAAACAGCGCCAGCAACAGCACCATGGCCGCGTAGCCGCTCGTCACTTTGGTGACGATCCCGAGCGTCTGGTCGAACCGTTCGGTCAGTTCCTGAAGCGGCACAAGCGAGAGGGTAGGATATTGTTCCCACAGGCCAGCCAGCGCATCCCATGCCGGTTCCGGCAATTCCATGCTGCCCATATAGCGGGTTGGGGCATCGATTTGCGCCCTGGCCGACAAGGGAAGCTGAAACCAGAAAGTGATCGACCCGGCGCCCGGTTGGTAGGCGTGGCTTGCCACCAGCGTGAAGTCATAAGGCTTGCCGCCGATCTGATAGGTAAGCGTGTCGCCATAGCTGAACCCCATGTCGGTCATGACTTCGGATTCGGCGGATATCTGCTGCCAGTTGTCGGTGTCGGCCGACCACCATTTGCCACCGTCGAGACGGTTGTTTTTAGGCATGGCGTCGGTCCAGCTCAGCCGGATCGGGTCTTTGAGGGTGGCCAGCGTGTCGCTGGGCTTCTGAATTTCGGCAATGGCTTTGCCGTTCACGGCAACTAGCTGTGCAGACACAAACGGGCGCAGCGAGCGCACGCTGCTGCCGGTTTTTTCAGCCCAGATCTTGATCGCGTCAATCTGGTCGGTCTGCGCTTCGGCAATCATCAGATTGCCGTCGTGGTTGCGGCTATAGCCTTCCATCGTCGTGCCAAGATCGCGCATCAGCATCAGCGAAAACAGCAGCAACAGCCCGGACAATCCCAGCCCCATCACCTGCGCCGATTTGGCGAACAGCCGTTGCCGCATCATGAAAAAGGCGAAGGGCAGCAGCCCGGCGCGGCGGCGGCCCCACGCATCCCCCAGCCGGATGACCGTCCAGGTCAGCACCAGCATCAGGGCAAGCGCGGCGGCGATAGCTGTGAGAGTCATGCCGGTGAGCAGCATATTGTCCGAATAGGCGGCGGCCAGCAGCGTGACCGATGCGATGCTCCAGAACAGCCGCTGCCACATATGGCTGTTTTCGGTCGGATTGCGGATAAGCGACAGCAACGACGCGCGCGACAGCCGGATGAAGCTCGGTATCTGAAGCGCGAGCAGCAGCAGAAAGAAAAGACCGATAGTGGTCAACGCGGGTGCCACATGCCAACCGGCGCGGAGCCCAGGGAAATATCCTTGCAGCTCGGCGACGATCGCCCCGTATGCAAATATGGCGAGCGTACCGGCCAGCGCGATCGACAGCAGAAAACCGGCCAACCATTCGCCCAGCGCCATCAGCATCGCGGTTCGGGTGGGCGTGCCAAAGCTGGCATAAAGTGCGAGCCGGTAGCGCATTTTGGCGAGCCAGCGGCGATTGGTCATATCGAGCGCCACCGCGCCCATGAAAAACAGGATCACCGATGCCAGGCCAAGAAAATTCTCGGTCCGTTGCCAGAAGCTGGCGAGCGGGTGCTGGCCGCCGAATTTCCTGATCACGCGGGCGCCGGGCAGGGTCTGGCGCGACCATTTTTCGATCGCCTGTTGCTGGCTTTCATCAGCCGTGACCAGATAACGGGTGCGGTCCTTGCTGCTCATGATCGCTGTTCCAGCAAGGCTTTGGCTGTGCACCATCGCCCGCATGGCCACGCTATGACCTTCCATGATGCGGTCGGGCTCATGAAAGAGGATCGCGCTGAGCCGCAAGTCGGTGCCGCCAATGGTGAGGTTGTCACCCACCCGCGTTCCCAGCTTGATGGCGAGCCGCGAATCGATCCAGATCTCGCCGACCTTCGGGCCGCTCCGGGCCGCGCGCTGCGTGGTGACCGGGGTGTCGCCGATCTGGAGATGGCCCTGCAACGGGTATGCGTCATCGACCAGCTTGAGCTGCACGCGCGCCCATTCATCCTTGTGGGTGAGGGTGATGTCGGCCAGCTGCGTGACCGACAGCCCCGCTGCCATCGATCGGACCGCAGCCTCGTCATCCTTCGCCAGTGGCGACGGGCTTTCAACCACCAGGTCCGACCCCAGCATCTGATCGAGATTGTCGGCGAGATAGTTTTGTATCGACGCGCTGGTGAGCGTCAGCGTCATCAGGAAAAACAGCAGCGCCGTTTGCGTCGCCATGCTGATGCGCCCGTCGCTGCCGCGAAGGTCACGCCAGCTGTTTCCCAGGATCAGTGTCAACCTGTTCATGCCGCAGCCTTCAGCTGTCCGGCGTCGAGAAGCACGCTTGCGTCGGCCCGCATCGCCAGCTGTCGGCTATGGGTCACGATCACCAGTCCGCACCCCGTCTCGCGGGCGCAGTCGAACATCAGCGCGGCGACGCTTTCGGACGTCTGCATATCCAGATTACCGGTGGGCTCATCGGCAAAAATGAAACGCGGCGCGGTCACAAAGGCCCGCGCCACCGCAATCCGCTGCTGCTCGCCGCCGCTCAACTGGTGGGGGCGGTGGCGGGCGCGATCTATCAGCCCCACTTTTTCAAGCCAGAGCGCGGCGATGTCGAACGCGTTGCGGTTGCCCTTCAGGCGCAGCGGCAACGCCAGATTGCCGATCGCGTCGAGCTCCGGCATCAGGTGAAACTGCTGGAAAATGAAACCGGAGCTGGCGCGCATCGTCAGCGCGTTCACCTGCCCGCCGTCGATGGTGAAGCGCACATCGCCGCCCGCGGGCGTCTCCAACCCCGCTGCGATCGCCAGCAGACTGGACTTTCCTGCCCCGGATGCGCCGATGATCGCCAGCGTTTCCTCCGCGCGGATTGTGTAGGACAGGTCGCGGAAAAGCGTGATCCGTTCGCGGGCGGTATCGAAATGATGGCTGATCCCGTTTAGCTCGATGGTATCCGGCATAATCTGCTCCTGTCGCTTCGCAGAGCTGCGCCCAAGGCACGTCCGACGACGCTGAAAGGGCGCTCGTAGGGCGTCGAACGTCAAACAGACGTCAAACAGAAAGCGGGCGAGCCTTCGCCAGGGGGACAGCGTCTGCGACGCTCCAGATTTTCAGGGAGGCGGGCTTGGTAGGGCCCGATCGCTCACGCTCAGGTGGCGAAAAGCTGGCGCATATCGGCAAAGGCCTTGAACTCGAGCGCATTGCCCGCGGGGTCGAGGAAGAACATCGTCGATTGCTCGCCCGGCTGTCCGGCAAAGCGCGTTTGCGGTTCGATCACGAACGCGACGCCATGCGCGATCAGGCGGTCGGCCAGCGCCTGCCAGTCGGCGGGGGGCAGCACGACGCCGAAATGCGGCACCGGCACCGCATGGCCATCGACCGGATTATGCCCCGCCACCGCCTCGCGCCCATCGACGCGGTGCGCGACGATCTGGTGGCCATAAAGGTTGAAATCGATCCAGTCGGTATCGCTCCGTCCCTCGGCACAACCGAGCACGCGACCGTAAAAATCGCGCGCGGCGGCGAGGTCGTCGACGGGAAAGGCGATGTGAAAGGGCGCAAGATCGGTCATGCCGCTTGTTTGCCGCACCCGCGCGCGGAAAGCCAGTCCGGGACTTGGGTTGTGCGCCGCAACATGCTAGGCGCGCGCCCATGCTGACGATCAACGGAATCACTGTACGCCTTGGCGGGCGCGCCATCCTCGAACGCGCCACCGCGAGCCTGCCGGCGAAAAGCCGCGTCGGGCTGATCGGGCGCAACGGCGCCGGCAAATCGACGCTGATGAAGGTGATGATCGGCCAGCTCGAAGCCGACGAGGGCAGCATCGACATGCCGCGCAAGACGCGCGTCGGCTATATCGCGCAGGAAGCGCCGAGCGGCACCGCGACGCCGTTCGACACGGTGCTCGCCGCCGATACCGAGCGCGCCGAATTGCTCGCAGCATCGGAAACCGAGCAGGATCCCGACAAGCTCGGCGACATCCACGAACGGCTGATCGCGATCGATGCCTATACCGCCCCGGCGCGCGCCGCGCGCATCCTGATCGGGCTTGGGTTCGACGAGGATATGCAGGCCCAGCCGCTCGACAGCTTCTCGGGCGGGTGGAAGATGCGCGTCGCGCTTGCGGCGCTCCTGTTCTCCGAGCCCGATTTGTTGCTGCTCGACGAACCGTCGAACCACCTCGACCTCGAAGCGACCTTGTGGCTGGAAAATTTCCTCCGCGCCTATCCGGGGCAGCTGGTGGTGATCAGTCATGAGCGCGACCTGCTCAACAATGTCGTCGACAATATCCTCCACCTCGAGGGCGGCAAGGTCACGCTCTACGCTGGCGGCTATGACGCGTTCGAGCGCCAGCGGGCCGAACGTGCCGCGCAGCTCGCGGCGGCCAAGGCCTCGCAGGACGCCCAGCGCGCCAAGCTCCAGGACTATGTCGCGCGCAACAGCGCCCGCGCCTCCACCGCCAAGCAGGCGCAGTCGCGCGCCAAGATGCTCGCGCGGATGCAGCCGATCGCCGCGCTCGCCGAGGATCAGACGCTCGCCTTCGATTTCCCGAGCCCGGATGAGTTGAAACCGCCGCTGATCACGCTCGACCTCGCCAGCGTCGGTTATGCCGACAAGCCGGTGCTCCAGCGGCTTAACCTGCGGATCGATCCCGACGACCGCATCGCGCTGCTCGGCCGCAACGGCAATGGCAAGACGACGCTCGCGCGTCTCCTCGCGGCGCAGCTGACCCCGATGGCCGGCGCGATGGCGGCGTCGGGCAAGATGCGCGTTGGCTATTTCACCCAATATCAGGTCGAGGAACTCGACGGCAGCGACACCCCGCTCGCGCACATGACGCGGGTGATGGAAGGCAAGACGCAGGCGGCGATCCGCGCCCAGCTCGGCCGCTTCGGCTTTTCGGGGAACAAGGCGACGACCGAGGTGAAGAAGCTGTCGGGCGGCGAACGCGCCCGGCTGGCGCTGGCGCTGATCACCCGCGACGCGCCGCACCTGCTGATCCTCGACGAACCGACCAACCATTTGGACGTCGATGCGCGCGAGGCGTTGGTGCAGGCACTCAACGGCTTCGACGGCGCGGTGGTGCTGGTCAGCCACGACCGCCATATGCTCGAACTTACCGCCGACCGGCTCGTCCTCGTCGATAATGGCACGGCGCGCGAATATGACGGCAGCATGGATGACTATGTCGACATGATCCTCGGTAAGGGGCCGCAAAAAGACCGAGTGTCGAAAGCCGACAAAAAGGAAGACCGCAAGGCCGCAGCGGCGGCGCGCGAGGCCGCAGCGAAGGTGCGCAAAGAAGTGTCAGACGCCGAGGCCGACCTTGCCAAATATCAGGTGATACTGTCGGCAATCGACCGCGCGATGTTCGACCCGCAGGGCGCGGCAAACGAGTATGAAGGCCTGACAATGAGCGAGCTGTCGCAGCGCCGCGGCAAGATCGTCGCCGCGCAGGAAGCCGCCGAAGCGCGCTGGATCGCTGCTGGTGAGGCGCTGGAGGCGTTCGAGGGCGCAGCCGCCTAATCGGATATATTTGGGGATTGTTCGATCCGGAACGGCGGGCGACGATGCGCCCGTACAGTCCGAATCATAAAGGAAAACAGTCCAATGTTGCTTGCCGCCTTGTTGCTTGTCGCCGCCGATCCTGCAGTCTCGACGGTGCCTAATTTCCCCCGACGACCCATCGTCTGCACCGAAGAATGCATTTCGCCGATCGAGGCTGTCACTTATGCCTCTTATCTCGCCCCGAAGGCTGGCATTGCGGGAACCTTCAAGATGGAAGTGAAGGCCGTGGATGAACAGAACGGCTTCTATTATCTCAATTCCGAAGCCGATTATCGCGACCGGAATTGCCTGACGATCGCGATGCCCGCGACGGTGATGAAGCGACTGACCTATGGTGAAGAAGGCCTTGCCGCGGTCGAAAAGCGTTTCAAGGGCCGGACCATCACGGTGCGTGGGGTCGCGGAGCGGGTAAAGATCGGCTTTTTCGAAGCAGGTGGAAAGCCGACGGACAAATATTATTACCAGGTCCAGATCCGCATTGGGCAGGCAAGCCAGCTTTGGGTTCAGGGCGATGGCTATGTCAACGATGCGGAACTCGTCCGACCCCCGGCGGATTGATGCCTACGGTCCTTGACTCGCAATGCCCCCCGGAGGATAATGGTTTCAATTGAAACTAGATAGGATGATTGCCATGGCCGACCTGTTCGACAATCCGCTGGGCCTCGACGGTTTTGAATTCGTCGAATTTTCGGCGCCCGAAAAGGGCATTCTCGAACCGGTTTTCCAGGCGATGGGCTTTGCCCAGATCGCGCGTCATCGCTCGAAAGACGTCCAGCTGTGGCGCCAGGGCGGCATCAACCTGATTGCCAATTACGAACCCAAATCGCCCGCGGCCTATTTCGCCGCCGAACATGGGCCGTCGGCGTGCGGCATGGGCTGGCGCGTGCGCGACGCCGCCAAGGCCTATGCCGAAGCGATCGAGCGCGGCGCCGAACCGGTCGAAACGACCCCCGGCCCGATGGAATTGCGTCTGCCCGCGATCCGCGGCATCGGCGGTTCGATCATCTATCTGATCGACCGCTACGGCGACGACCTCAGCATCTACGACATCGACTTTGTTTACGAAGACGGCGTCGATCGCCACCCGGTCGGCGCCGGGATGCAACTGATCGATCACTTGACCCACAATGTCTATGGCGGCCGCATGGCGCATTGGGCGGCCTTTTACGAGCGCATCGCGGGCTTCCGCGAGATTCGCTATTTCGACATCAAGGGCGAATATACCGGACTGACGTCGAAGGCGATGACCGCCCCCGATGGCAAGATCCGCATTCCGCTCAACGAAGAAGGCGCCGGTGGTGGCGGCCAGATCGAGGAATATCTGCGCGCCTATAATGGCGAGGGCATCCAGCATATCGCGTTCAGTTGTGACGATCTGTACGCCGCGTGGGACAAGCTGAAAGCGCTCGGCAATCCCTTCGCCCCGGCACCGCCTGCAACCTATTATGAAATGCTCGCCGATCGGCTGCCCGGCCATGGCGAACCGGTCGAGGAACTGCAGTCGCGCGGCATCCTGCTCGACGGCTCGACCGAAGACGGCGACCCCCGCCTGCTGCTCCAGATTTTTGGCCAGACCGTCATCGGCCCGGTCTTCTTTGAATTCATCCAGCGCAAGAAGGATGAAGGCTTTGGCGAAGGCAATTTCACCGCGCTGTTCAAATCGATGGAAATGGACCAGATCCGCCGCGGCGCGCTGGAAATCAAAGAGACCGCTTGATTCCTCGTCCGTTCGTGCTGAGCTTGTCGAAGCACCGTCCTTCTTCTTGCGGCGTCAAAAGAAAGAACGACCCTTCGACAAGCTCAGGGCGAACGGGGCAGGGTAGAATCAGCACAAACGGAGTTGGGTAAAATGACCAGCCAATCCCCCATCAAACTCGGCGGCGTCCACCACGCCGCCTATCGCTGCAAGGATGCGAAGGAAACGGTCGATTGGTACGAGCGGATGCTCGGCATGACCTACACGACCGCCTTTGCCGAGGATCATGTTCCGTCGACCGGCGAATATGATCCGTATATGCACGTCTTCCTCGACGCCGGGAACGGCAACATCCTCGCTTTCTTCGAACTGCCGAACCAACCCGTTATGGGCCGCGACGAGAACACCCCGGCCTGGGTCCAGCATCTGGCGTTCAAGGTCGGCAGCTATGACGAACTGGTCGCGGCGAAGGCGCATCTCGAAAGTGAAGGCGTCGATGTCCTCGGCCCGACGCATCACGGCATTTTCAAGTCGATCTATTTCTTCGATCCCAACGGCCATCGCGTCGAACTGGCGTGCGACATCGGCACCGCCGAGCAATATGCCGAACTCAAGCGCGTCGCGCCGCTGATGCTGGAGGAATGGAGCCAGACGAAGAAAGCCCCGCGCCACGCCGACTGGCTGCACACGGCGGCGAACGAATAAGCCGATCTCCCCTCATCCGTTCGTATCGAGCGAAGTCGAGATACGTTTGGCTTGGCGTATGGGTCGGCGTGTCTCGACTTCGCTCGACACGAACGGGGTATTTGTGCGCCGCGCTAGCCGTGGCTCGTTCGCCCCGCGCTCAAAACTTTCGCGAAAAGCTGACCAGATCGGCGTCGGGATCGCCATCGCCGCAGATCAACCCGCGCAGCATCTGCGCCGCCATCATCGAAAAGGTGATGCCGTTGCCGCCATAGCCCATCGCGGCATAACAATTGGGCATCCGCGGGATCCGCCCGATCGTCGGGGTGCCGGTCTTGCTGTCGCCAAAGCTGCCCGCCCACGCATGGACCGGCGTCGCGTCGATCATCGGCAGCAGCGCGCCGAGCTTGCGCGACAGGGCCCTGGTCTTGGCGGCAATCTTGGCGTCGCGCTCGTCCGCATCGCTGATCTCTTCATCCTCGCCGCCGCAGATCACTTCGCCTGCCGGGGTGGTGCGAATATACAGATAGGGATCGGCGGCTTCCCAGATCATCGCGGCGGTCGGCCAGATTGCGCGCGGCTGTGGCTTGGTCGCGATCGACCAGCTGGAGATGATTGTGTTCCCCTTGCGCGGCACGCCCTTCATCATCTCGTAGCCCGTCGCGACGACCAGAGTGCGCGCCCGGATTTCGCGGCCGTCGGCGCTCTGGAGCGTCACGCCGCTTTCGCTCGGCGCGACATCGCAAATATCGACCGGGCTGTAGATTCGCGCCCCGCGTCCTATCGCGACATTCAGATAGCCCGCTGCCAGCTGGCGCGGATCGGCCGTATAATTGCCAAACCCAATGATCGCATGGCGCCCCTTGATGCCGTAGCGATCGAGCACCGCGGCGGGTTTCAGCAGCTCGATCTCGAACCCCGCGCGCCGCCGCGCCTCGGCTTCGCGCGCCAGACCCTCGGCATCGAGGACATTGCCGTGCAGATAGATCGAGCCGCGCGTCGCCGCGTCGACGTTCAACCCCAACCGCTCGGTTCGCTCGCGCAGCGCGTCGACCGACTGGCGCGACCGCCGCCACAGTCGCTCGGCGCGGTCGCGGCCGATCTGCTCGGCCAATAGCGACAGCGGGGTGTCGATTTCATACTGCAGCATCGCGGTCGACGCGGCGGTTGATCCATCGAGCGGCCCGCGGCGATCGACGACGACGACCTTTAAGCCAGCTTCGGATAAGGTTTCGGCGATCAGCGCTCCCGAAATCCCCGCCCCGATAATCACGACGTCGCAGCTGATGTCGCGGGTCAGGGGCTGGGTTGGCACACGCGGGCGCCGCCGCGCCGACCAGATCGACTGCCCGGTGCGCAGATCGCGATGGTGGGTGACCGAGGCTTGGCTCGATCGCGTGGGGGTTTTCGTCATGGGATGCTCCGTGCCGCGGCAGACGCGACACGCCCCTAATCCCCGGCGCGTCGCTGGGTTGCACGACGGCTCGCTTTAGCGGCGCTGGATGCTCTCCATCGTCGCGCCGCTGCACGCATCGGCGGTCTTTTCGCCGTCGCCCGAGAGCAGGCCAAGGACAAGGAATCCGCCGATGACCAGCGCGACAAAGGCGGTCGTCACCATGCCCAGATATTTCTCGATAAACGCCTTGATCGGCGCGCCGAATAGGCGGAACAGCACGCCCACCGCCATGAAGATCATCCCGCGCCCGACGATGCTGGCACCGGTAAAGGTCGCCAGATCCATGCCGGTAAAGCCCGCGGTCAGCGTCATCAGCTTGAACGGGATCGGCGTTGCCCCGGCGATGATGATCGCCTCGGCGTCATATTGGTTGAGGAAGCACACCGCGACCGGGAATTTCTCGGTCAGCCCCAGCGCGCCGAGCAGCCACAGGCCGATGCTTTCGTACAGGAAATAGCCGATAGCATAGCCGAACAGCCCGCCCAGCACCGACCCGAGGGTGCATATCGCGGCAAAACGCACCGCGCGCTTCGGTTCGGCGAGGCACATCAGCCCCAGCACCGGGTGCGGCGGGATCGGGAAAAAGCTCGATTCGATGAAGGCGATGGCGAACAGCCACCATTCGGCGTGACGGTGCGACGCCTTGGCAATCGTCCAGTTATACAGATGCGCGAGCAGGCTTTTGGCCGTTGGGCGCGCGGTCGGGTCGATCAGGATGGCCATGGCGCGCCGATCAGTGCCGGAAATGCCGCATACCGGTGAAGAGCATCGCCAGCCCGGCCTCGTTCGCCGCGGCGATGACCTCGTCATCGCGGATCGATCCACCCGGCTGGATCACGCAGGTCGCGCCCGCTTCGACCGCCGCCAGCAGGCCGTCGGCAAAGGGGAAGAAGGCATCGCTCGCGACCGCGCTGCCGACGGTGCGCGGACTGGCCCAGCCGTGGCTCTCAGCAGCTTCGCGCGCCTTCACGGCGGCGATGCGCGCGCTGTCGCGGCGGTTCATCTGCCCCGCGCCGATGCCCGCGGTCGACCCGCCCTTGGCGTAGACGATCGCGTTCGATTTCACATGCTTGGCGACGGTCCACGCGAACAGCGCGTCGGCCAGCTCCTCTTCGGTCGGGGCGCGCTCGGTGACGACTTTCAAGTCGGCGCGGGTGATGCGGCCATTGTCGCGGCTCTGGACCAGCCAGCCGCCGGTAATGCCTTTCAGGACCAGTCCGCCGCGCGCCGGATCGGGCAATTCGCCGGTCAGCAGCAGGCGGAGGTTCTTCTTCTTTGCAAACACCGCGCGCGCGTCGGCATCGGCGTCGGGGGCGCAGACGACTTCGGTAAAGATGCCGCTGATCGCCTCTGCGGTGGCGCCGTCGAGCGGCCGGTTGACCGCGATGATGCCGCCAAATGCCGAGACATCGTCGCATTTCAGCGCCGCGTCATAGGCTTCGGCGATCGTCGCCGCACTTGCCACGCCGCAGGGATTGGCGTGCTTGACGATGACACAGGTCGGATCGGCATCGCGGAATTCCGACACCAGATCGAGTGCGGCGTCGGCGTCGTTGATATTGTTGTAGCTGAGCTCCTTGCCCTGCACCTGCTGCGCCCCGGCAATGCCGCGCGGGCCGGGGACGGCAGGGACATACAGCGCCGCCTGCTGGTGCGGATTTTCACCGTAACGCAGTTCGCTGGCCAGCTTCGCGGTGAGCGGCAGGGTGTCGGGGAAGGTCTTTCCCTGATCGGCGATGGCGAACCAGCGCGCGATCGCGCTGTCATAACTCGCGGTGTGAGCAAAGGCGGTCGCGGCAAGGCGCTTGCGCAGCGCCATCGTCGTCGCGCCGCCGTTCGCGTCCATCTCGGCGATGACCGCGGCATAGTCTTCGGGTTCGGTGACGATGCCGACGAACGCATGGTTCTTCGCCGATGAGCGCACCATCGCCGGCCCGCCGATGTCGATATTCTCGATGATCTCGTCGCGCGTGCCGCCCTTCGCGACGGTCGCCGCGAACGGGTAGAGGTTGACCACAACCAGATCGATCGCACCGATGCCATGCTCGTCCATCGCCGCGACATGCGCCGCATCGTCGCGCACCGCCAGGATGCCGCCATGGACCGTCGGGTGCAGCGTCTTGACCCGCCCGTCCATCATTTCGGGAAAGCCGGTGAGGTCAGCGACGTCAAGGACCGTGTGCCCCGCCTCACGCAGCGCCTTGGCCGTACCGCCAGTCGATACCAGCTCGACGCCATGTTTGACGAGCGCCGCGGCCAGATCGGCAAGCCCCGCCTTGTCGCTGACGGACAACAGCGCGCGGCGGACGGGGACAAGATCGGTCATGGAGTGGGAGCCTCGGCTGGCGGGTGGAAAGTCGCAGCCCCCCTAGGCGCGCGGCGGCTTTTGGGCAAGTCGCGAGCGGGTGCTTTGGGTTCTAAAGAGGTTCACGCGGAGCCGCGGAGCCGCGGAGAAGGGCCGCGGAGCCGCGGAGAAGGAAGGAAGACAAAAGGGTTTCGCGCAGAGAGCGCAGAGCACGCCGAGAATTTGAAAGCGGCAAAGCCGCCATTCTTCTCTCCGCGTCTCCGCGTCTCCGCGTGAACCAAAATTTCTCTGCGATCTCCGCGATCTCTGCGCGAATCCTTTAAAGCCCCAGCGCCGCTGCGATCTGATCCCACCGAACCAGCTTGAAATTCTGCGCCTTGGGCGCATTGTCGCCGTCCTGCGCCAGAAAGATGCCGTCGGGATAGGCCGGCCCAAAATTGCCCGCGATCGCCTCGATCCCATCGGTCTCGCTCGTCGCGCCGAACGCCCCCGCGGTCACGGCAAAGCGCCCAACATATTCAACGCCGGGCAGGCGGAATACGGCATAGGCATTGTCGCCCTGGCTCGATGCGATCAGGTAGCGTTGACCCTTATGGTCGATCGTCGCCAGCCCTTCCAGATCGGCAACGAGCCGCTGGTTGTCGATCGGCGCGACCAGCCGCGCTGCGGCGCCCGTGCCGTCCTGCTTCAACTCCCACAATCCGCCGACCTCTTCGCCGACATAGAGGGTATCGCCGTCGAACACGCACCCCTCGGACTGGGTCGCGATCTTGTGTTCCCACTGAACGGTGAAGGTCGGCGTGCCATCGACCGTCAAGGTACCAACGCGCACCGTGCCGTCCTTGACGATCAACGCCGCGGTGATCGGCGCCCCCGGCGCGGTCTTCTTCAGGCACAGGCCATAGGCCTCGCCGCGCCCCGCCGCCGCGCGGCCCAATGCGGTGAGCGCGGGCTTGGCCCCGTCGAGGCGGTACACCGCCAGATGCGCGTTCAACCCGTCGTTGCGGTCGCTCGCGACCACGATATCGCCGACGACATCGACATTGTTGACGAGGCCGCTTTTCAGAAAGGCCAGATCCTTGCCCGTCAGGTCATAGACATGCAGCCCGGCCTTCTTGTCGGTCGCGATGATCAGCGCGCGGCCCGGATTGGCGGGATCGACCCAGATCGCCGGATCGTCGGCGGCATCGGCACGCCCGGTGCCGACCGGCGCGGTTTCGCCGCTCGCGGTCACCGCGACGGGCGGCAGGCCGGTGATCACCGGCCCTGCCTGACCGGCGCACCCGGTCAACAGTGATGCAAAAGCAAGCGACGTCAGCAGCTTCGATGATTGGACGGCGGTCATGACGATTTCCCCTGTTGCCATTGGCGCAATTGATCTTTGGCGCGCCCCGTTCCAGCAAAGCGGTCGCGCGTCAATCCCACAACATTTCCGTCACTTAAGCGTCACTTAAACGTCATGATGCTCGCCGCAAACTGTCACACAGCCCCCCTAGAGGCCCGGCAACGACCAAGGGGGCATGACATATGATTCGAATTTTCAGCCTGAATTCCGCTGCGGTGCTGGCGCTGGCGACGGCGATGATGTCGGCGCCCGCCATGGCGCAAGACACCACACCGGTCCAGAACGCCGACGGCACGATCACCACCTCGCAGGACATCGTCGTGCTCGGCAGCATCGGTTACCGCAACCGCAGTGAGGATCAGGCCGAACCTGTCCTGTCCTATGACAGCGAGTTTTTCCAGCGCTTCGAACCGCTGACCGCGGGCGACGCGCTGAAGCGCGTGCCGTCGGTGACCTTCCTCTCGGACGTGATCGAGAGCGACGGCGCCCGCCTGCGCGGCCTGCCTCCCGGCTATACGCAGATCCTGATCAACGGCGAGCGTGTCCCCGGCAACAATGATGACCGCAGCTTTTTCCTCGACCGTATTCCTGCCGAATTGATCGACCGCGTCGAAATCGTCCGCTCATCCTCGGCGCGCCGCACCGGCGACGCGGTTGCAGGTACGATCAATATCGAGTTGCGCGATGCCTTCGAACTCGATGGCGGCTATATCCGCGCGGGCGCGCTTCGCTACGACGACAAGGAACTCGAGCCCAGCCTAGGTCTCGTTTACGGCGGCGCGGTCGGTCCCGGCCGGTTGCTCGTTGGACTCAATTTCCAGGGACGTCACAACCCCAAGAAGAAATTCTCGCTGCGCTATGGCGACTCGCCCGAGAATGATCCCGATTTTGCGACCGAAGAATTCGACAACCGCGAAGACCAGATCGATACGCGCGACGGCAAGGATTATTCGGCCAACGCGAGCTACGAGATCGACGGCGACTCGACCGATTTCCGGATCAGCGGCTTTTACGTCCGCACCGACCGAACCGAAACCGAACGCAGCCGCGAATATGACGATCCGACGGCATTCACCGGCCCGCTGCCCGACGGTGCGTTGGTCAGCGATAACAGCAACATCAATAATATCGACCAGGAAAATTACAGCCTCGACGCGCGCCTCTCGCACCAATGGTCGCTCGGTAAAACGACCTTGCGGGTCGGCTATGCCCGCTTCGACGACAAGCAGCGCGAGAGCGAGAACCAGATCGATTTCGACGTCGATTATGACGATGGCGAAGTGCCGGTGTTTGAGCAGGTGTTCACCGCCACCGATATCGCCGACAAGGAGTTCACGACCAAACTCGATCATGAATTCGAGCTTGGCAATGATATCCAGCTTGTCGTCGGCGGCCTTTACCAGAAGAAAACACGCAACACCGCGATTTTCGATATCGACGACGAGATCGAGTTTCCGGGCCTTGACGGCACTTACGATCAGTTTATCGACAATCCCGACGATCTGCTCGATCCGTTCGACCTCACGGATCTTGAACCCACCGACGGCGGGGTCAATCGGCTCAAGGAACGGCGGCTTGACGGCTTTGCGCTCGTTCAGGGCAAGTCGGGCGGGCTGACGTGGGAAGCGGGCATCCGCTACGAAACGACCAAACTCGACATCAGCGATTTTACCGAAGCCGCCATCGTGCCGAACCAGAGCAATGATTATGAAGAGTGGCTGCCGTCAGCGTCGATCAAGTTCGACCTGACCGCCCGCGACCGGATAACCGCGTCGGTGGCGCGCACCAATCGCCGTCCCGATTTCAACTTCGTCTCGCCCGCGCTGCTGGAAGAAGAGGTCGGCGACAGCGACCTGCTCGGCAATCCGCAGCTCGGTCCCGAAACCGCATGGGGCGTCGATCTGGGCTATGAACGCCGTATCGGCCGCACCGGCGTCGTCGGCATCAACGCCTTTTACCGCGATGTCAGCAACCTGATCGAACTCACCAACACCGGCGAGGAAGGCTCGGAAGGCGAAGGCACCTTCGTCTATCAGCCGCAGAATGTCGGCGACGGCAAGGTGTGGGGGGTCGAATTCGACCTGTCCACCGACCTTGGGTTCCTCGGCCTGCCCGACACCGGCATCTTCGGCAACGTCTCGTGGCTCGACAGCGAGATCACCGATTTCGCGGGCAAGCGCCGCTTCAACGGTCAGTCGGAGTATGTCTATAACATCGGCTTCATTCAGGACATTCCATCGATCGGCGTGGCGTTCGGCGCCACCCATCGCAAACAGGGCGCGGCCTATGACCGCGTGATCAGCGAGGAAGTCCGCACCACTTACGGCGCCGATCTCGAAATCTTCGTCGAAAAGCGGTTCGGCAGCAATTTCACGATCCGCGCGGTCGGTTCGAACCTGCTCAACGGTGCCAAGCGCGAGACCTTCAACAAGTTCGACAATCTGGAAGACCAGCTCGACCGCGATTTCGACGAATATGAGCTCGAAAGCGAAAAGGCCGGTCCGGTGTTCCAGCTGATGGCGCGCTACGCTTTCTAAAGGTTCGGCGGCCGACGCTCAGTCCCTGGGGCGTCGGCTATCGGTCAATCCTCCCTGTCGCGAAGCGATGGGGAGGGGGACCGCTTGCGAAGCAAGTGGTGGAGGGGCAGCGACGTCGCGCCATGGCCCCTCCGTCAGCTCTTCGCGCTGCCACCTCCCCATCGCTGCGCGACAGGGAGGATCAGTTAGGTGGCAGATGGGCCGCTCGCTACCCGATATGCTTGAAAATCCACCCGATGCTTGCCCCGCCCGCGGGTGCGGTGCCGGTGACGACCAGCTGTTCGGTCGGGTGCGGGCGGCCTTCGCCGTCGACCCACAGGCTTTGCTCGACATCGAGCGCACCCTCCGAGGTGCGGAACTGCCACAGCGGGCCGCCATTGATGCGGAGCAGCGCGCCCAATTTGTCGGCCGTCAGGCTGGCCGAGATATTGCGGCCGAGGTGAAAGCGCAGCGCGAACCCCTTGTCGCCCTTGCGCCGCGTGCGCGGGGCGGGGAGCAGCATGTCCTCACCGCGCAGCTCGCGCCCGTTTGGCGACAGGATCAGCAGGCGGCGGTGGATCAGCCCGTGGCGCCGCGCATAGCCGTCGTGGCTCATCTCGACCCGGCTGCCCTGCGGCGTTTCGCGGCGGTCGAGCTCGACCTCGGTGACGCCTTTGCCCAGCGTTCCGTTGGCGAGGATCGCGGTCGAATTGGTGTCGGCCAGGATCAAAGTCGAATGCGCCGCGGTGGTGCGCAGCCCGCGCGCCAGATCGGCGGGGATCGTCGCGCCGGTCAGGGCCGCGCCGCCGCAATTGACGACGATGCGCTCGTCGCCGTCGCTCAATTCGAATGCCAGCGTCGAGGCACAGCCCGCCTCGGTCACCCGCGCGATCGGCGGCGGCGCCGCGTCGGCGAGCAGCACGACCTTGTTGGCGACCAGCCGCTGATAGCCCCAGTCGCGCGCCTGTTTCAGCGGCCGGGTCCGCACCCCGCTGGCCGCGACGATCGCCTGGACATGGGCTGCCGACGTCGCGCCGCTCCCCTGCCAGCTGCCCATGCCGCCGTCGCTGTGCAGCAGCCCGAGCAATGCCGGGACGGCGCGCGCCAGCACTTCCTGCACGAACGGCGGCACCTCCATCCGGCGCATGTCATAAACCTTGGCGAGCATCGACAGCGCCATCACCGCGTCGAGTTGCGCCTGCGGCGAGCGCGAGATATTGCCGCCATCGGCATAGAAGCTGGTCTCCAGCACCTTGCGCAGGCCCGCCTCGCCAAACACCTGCCGCGGCTCGCCGCCGGGCATCAGCAGCGACGCGGCGACGATGCCGACCCAAGCGACCATCTGGCCGGTGCCCGGCCGCGTCTTGTCGGCAACCCGGTCCAGATGCCGCGCGGCGCGCGCGAGGTGGTTGAGCACCGCCGATCGATAGACCAGGTCGCTCGACGACAGGATCAGCGGCGCGTGGGCCGCCCAGAACAGGATGCGCCACGCGGTGTTGTCGGCCTTCCACGCCGGTTCGCTCACCGCCTCGCCATGCGTGCCGAGCCAGTGGCGGACCACCGCCTCGGCGATCGGCGCGCCATCGGCGCGCGTGCCAGTGGCGGCGAGATCGCGTAGCCAGGCAAAGCTGTGCAGATAATCGGCAAAGGTCGGCGCGACGGTCAGCGTCGCAAAATCCAGCTCGCCGAGCGGCAGCTTCAAGCCGCGGTGCAGGAAATGGCCGGCGCGGATCGCGGTCCCGGCGCGGGTGTCGCCGGGTACCGGGTCGACCGGAACGCCGAGCAGTTTGAGCGGAAAGCGGCCTTTCAGGCGGAACGCATGGAGCGGCGTGCGCCAGGTCAGCCGGGTGATCGCATTGGCGACGCGGTCGCCCAGCGACAGTCCCTTGTCGGCGGGCAGGCGGATCAGCCGTTTGCCGGGTTCGATCGAATCGTCGATCGGCGGCGCGTCGTCAACCATGTCGAGCGGCGGGTCGGCAGGGGCCGAAGTCAACGGTCTCCCCTCCATCGGTCAGGCGCCCCGCAGCCGCCGGATATTGCCCGCATAGGCATCGGGACCACCCTTGAAAGTCGCGGTGCCCGCCACGAGCACATCGGCCCCCGCCGCGATCGCCAGCGGCGCGGTGTTGACGTCGATACCGCCGTCAACCTCCAGCCGGATGTCGCGGCCGCTCTTGTCGATCATCTTGCGCACCGCTTCGATCTTGCGCAGCTGGCTCGTGATAAAGCTCTGGCCGCCGAACCCCGGATTGACGCTCATGATCAGCACCAGGTCGATGTCGTCGATCAGATAGTCGAGCATCTTCGCCGGGGTCGCGGGATTGAGCGACACCCCCGCCTGCTTGCCCAGCGACTTGATGTGCTGGATGCTGCGGTGGATGTGCGGCCCCGCCTCGGGATGCACGGTGATGATGTCGGCGCCCGCTGCGGCAAAGGCGTCGAGGAAATGATCGACCGGCGAAATCATCAGATGGACGTCGAAGGGCAGGGTGGAGTGCGGTCGCAAGGCTTTGACCACCGCCGGGCCGATCGTCAGGTTCGGCACAAAATGCCCATCCATCACGTCGATATGGACCCAATCGGCGCCCGCGGTCTCGATCGCGCGCACTTCCTGCCCCAGCGCGGCGAAATCGGCGCTCAGGATTGACGGGGCGATACGGACGGGGGCGGGCGTACTAGTCATGACCATCGGCCTTAACCATCAACCCCTTGGGGGGCAAGCGGGGTCGCGGCGCTAGCGGTGGAAAAGCATTTGGCGACGGCTTTCGATCCGCAACCGCCAACAAATTCTCGTCACCCCGGACTTGATCCGGGGTCCCGCTTTGCGTGAAAGGTCGGATGCCGCCTCAAGAAGCGGGATCCCGGGTCGAGCCCGGGATGACGAGGTAGAATGCATCACGATCCGCTCTCCGCTTTTGGCGGCCGCCCGCGCCGTGCGGGGGCAGCGGCCCGGGGCTTCACCCCGCGCCGTGCCAGCGCCTCGCGCAACAGCACCTCGATCTCGGCATTGGCGCTGCGCAATTCATCCGCCGCCAGCCGCTCGATCGCGGCATAGAGCGCGGGGTCGAGGCGGAGGGCAAAGGCCTTTTTGGCGGATGTGGGCATTGGCTAAACCTCAATCCCCGTTCGCATCGAGCGACGTCGAGATGCCCGAAAGTCATGCGACCATGAAGCGTGTCTCGACTTCGCTCGACGCGAACGCGACTTTTACATCAATAAAGCGACCCGGCGTTCACCACCGGCTGGGTGTCGCGCTCGCTGCACAGCACGACCATCAGGTTGGACACCATTGCCGCGCGGCGTTCGTCATCAAGATCGACGACATTTTTCGCGCTGAGCTGTTCGAGCGCCATTTCGACCATGCCAACCGCGCCCTCGACCAGCTTTTTGCGCGCCGAAATCACCGCCTCGGCCTGCTGGCGGCGCAGCATCGCGCCGGCGATTTCCTGCGCATAGGCCAGGTGCGTCAGCCCGCATTCGTCGACGGTGATCCCCGCGACACTCAGCCGCTCGATCAGCGCCTTGCGCAGCTCGACCCCGACCTCGTCATGATTGCCGCGCAGGGTGATTTCCTGATGTTCGATGTCGTCATAGGGGTAACGCGAGCCGATCGAGCGCACCGCGGCCTCGATCTGCGCCATCACGAACTCCTTGTAATCGTCGACGTCGAACAGCGCCTGCGCGGTGTCGGTGACGCGCCACACGACCTGCGCCGCCATCTCGATCGGGTTGCCGCGCAGGTCGTTGACCTTGATCTTGTCCGAAATGACGTTGTTGGCGCGCACCGCGATCTTCTTGCGGGTCAGCCAGGGGAGCACCCAGCGCAGCCCCTCCTCGCGGTCGGTGCCTTTATACGCCCCGAACAGCTGGATAGCGGCCGCTTCATTGGGGTTGATCAGGTAAAAGCCGCACAGGATCAGAAAGCCGACCACCGCGGAGACCGCAACGACCGCCCATTTCCATGCCACCTGAAATTCCGCGGTCGCATTGCTGATCGCCGCCCACGCCGCGACGCCTGCCAGCAGCACCCAGATCAGCAGCATCAGATAACCGCTCTGCGTCATCGCCCGCGTCTCGCGACTGCGGTTCAGCGCCGGTGTTGTCCCCTCGACCATATATTCGCCCTCCGACTCGATATAAAGATGATATCATATTTATATCGAATTGAGTGGGCGTCAATAGGATTCGGATGAGCGTGGTCAGGGTGTCTGCTTTGGGGTGGTGAGCGGACGGTGCCGATCCTCCCCGGAACGGGGAGGGGGACCAGCGAAGCTGGTGGAGGGGCTCCATCGGTTTGCCTTGACGCAGAGATAGTGCTCCGCGGCGAGGTTTCCGGAAAAGCGTGACCCATCTGATCCAGCGCCGCGTAAACCGCCTGTGCCCCTCCACCGCCGCTTCGCGGCGGTTCCCCTCCCCGTTCCGGGGAGGATCTCCTACGTCCGCTTCTGGTCGTTTCCAGCCCTTCGTCATCCCGGACTTGATCCGGGATCCAGGCGCACTTCGGTCGCTTGGACCCCGGATCAAGTCCGGGGTGACGATGAAAGCAGGGCCGGGATGAAAGCAGGGCAACAACAGGATAAACAAAGGGGGCGAAATCGCCCCCTTTGCCTCCCCGGTTTCGTCCGCTCTATTCGGTCGGAAACCCGCGCTTTTTGAGCAGCGCCGACACATCCGGATCACGCCCGCGGAAGGCGCGATAGGCTTCGGCGCGGTCGGTTTCGTTGCCGGTCATCAGCAAGATCGTGCGGAACCGGTCGGCGACGGTGCGGTCCCACGGGCCGCCCGCTTCCATGAACGCGGCCCAGGTGTCGGCGTCCATCGTTTCCGACCACAAATAGCTGTAATAGCCCGCCGAATAAGCGTCCGAACTGAACAGATGCGCGAATTGCGGCAGGCGGTGGCGCATGACGATCTCGCGCGGCATCCCCATTTCGGCCAGCGTTTCGCGCTCGAACTTGTCGATGTCGGTCGGCGGCACCTTGCGGTCGTGCAGCTTCATGTCGACGATCGCGCTCGACAGATATTCGACGGTTTCAAAGCCCTGGTTGAACTTGCCCGACGCCTCGATCTTGTCGAGCAAGGCCTGCGGCATCGGCGCGCCCGTTTTGTTATGCGTCGCGAATTTCGACAGCACTTCTGGGGTCATCAGCCAATTTTCATTCACCTGGCTCGGATATTCGACAAAGTCGCGCGGCACCCCGGCGAGCGCGGGATAGTTGATATCATAGAGCAGGAAATGGATGCCGTGGCCGAATTCGTGAAACAGCGTCGTCGCATCGTCGAGGCTGATCAGCGTCGGTTCGCCCTTGGCCGCTTCGGTGAAATTATTATTGTTCGACGCCAGCACATTGCGGTCGCCGCCCAGCTTTTGCTGGCTGCGATAGGTCGTCATCCACGCGCCCGATCGTTTGCCGTCACGCGCGAAATTGTCGAGGTAAAAGACGCCGATATTCTCGTTGGTCTTCAGATTATAGACCTCGAACGTCCGCACCTTGGGGTCGAACACCGGGATCGTTCCGGTGTTTTCGCGGAACCCCATGTCGTACAGCTGCCCCGCCGACCAGAACATGCCCTCGACCAACTTGTCGAGCTGGAGGTACGGCTTCACCTCGCTTTCATCGAGGTCATATTTGTCCTTGCGGACCTTTTCCGAATAGAAGCGATAATCCCACGGTTCGATGGTGATTTTCGGTCCCTTGCCGGCTTTGGCTTCGGCATCGGCGATCGCCTGCATGTCAGCGACCTCTTCCTTCACCCGTGCCACTGCGGCGGGCCACACTTTCATCATCAGCCCCATCGCATTGGCCGGGGTCTTCGCCATCGTGTCGGCCATGCGGTAGGTCGCGTGGTTGGGGAAACCGAGCAGCTCGGCGCGCTGCTGGCGCAGCGCCAGGATTTCGGCGATCGTCGCATTGGTGTCATTGGCATCGCCATTGTCGCCGCGGCTGACGAACGCCTTGTAGACCTTTTCGCGCAGCGCGCGGTTCGTGGCGTTTTGCAGCACCGGCTGCGCCGATGACCGCGTGTTCTTGATCGCCCATTGGCCGGGCTTGCCATTGGCTTCGGCGGCGGCGGCGAGCGAGGCGATAAAGCCCGCGTCGAGCCCGGCCAGCTCGGCCCTGTCGGTGACAAAGGTATAAAGCTTCTCGTCGCCAAGCAGCTTCGAGGAGAAGGCGGAGAACAGCCCTTCCAGCTTCGAATTCATCGCGACCAGCTTGGTCTTGTCGGCCGCCGAAAGATTGGCGCCGTCGCGCACCATCTCGTCATAGCTGCGCTCGACGATGCGGATCTGCTGGGCGTTCAGCCCGCTGCTGTTGCGCTTGTCGTACACCGCCTTGTAGCGGGCGAACAATTTGGGCTGAAGGAACAGCTCGGTATAGAAAGTGGTGAGCTTGGGGCTCCATTCGGCGTCGATATCCTCGACCCGGTCGTTCGACTTGTTCGACGTCTGCACCCCCCACAGGGCCGACACGCGCTCCATCGTCTCGCCCGCCAGCATCATCGGGACATGGGTGTTCTCGAACGTCGGCGCCGCCGGATTGTCGATCACCGCCTGCACCTGCGCGCGCGTTTCGGCCATGGCCTTGGTGAAGGCGTCGGGGAACAGCTCGGGGTCCATCTTGTCCCACGGCGGCACCCCTTCATAGGGGCCGGTCCATTCCGCCAGCATCGGGTTCTGGCCAGCCGGAGCGGCGGCGGGCGCGGGCGTGGCGGCAGGCGCGGCGGAAGCGGTCATCGGTCGGTCCATGTTGGTGCAACCCGCGAGCAGCGCGCTGGATGCGAGCAATAGCGAAAGCGGGCGGCGAAAAGGAAGCGCGTTGCGCGGCATAGGTGAATCTCCCGGGGAAACGGTTTCGGCCGAAACCATGTTGGAGCGAGCCTTAACCCGAGATTGCGGCGTGGCGCAAGTTTAGGGGGACGAACCGAGTGGGCCGATAAATCCTCCCTGTCGCGAAGCGATGGGGAGGTGGCAGCGGCGTAGCCGCTGACGGAGGGGCTTTGGCGCTACCGTCGCCCCTCCACCATCGCCTGCGGCGACGGTCCCCCTCCCCATGGCTTCGCCACAGGGAGGATCATCCCCCAAACAGCGGCTGCACCAACCCCGGCACTGCAACCCGAAACGCAAACACCCCGCCCGCGTGCGGCTGCGCCTTGCGTTCGTCGTCGGACAAATTCTTGCCCGCACTGGTGACAAAGGCAGTCCGCATATCCGCGCCGCCGAACGCGACCATCGTCGGGCGCTGCACCGGCAGCGCGATCGTTTGCAGCAACTCGCCCGCGGGCGACAGCCGGACGACGCGCCACCCGTCCCACAGCGCCGACCAGTAACACCCCTCGGCATCGATCGCGGCGCCGTCGGGGCGGCCGTTGCCGAGCGGAAACTGGTGGAAGATCCGCCCTTCGCCGAGAACACCCGTCGCCGGATCGACGTCGAACGCGCGGATCGCATGGGTCGGGGTGTCGGCATGGTAAAAGATGCGCCCGTCGGGGCTGAACGCCGCGCCGTTGCTGGTGGTGAGGCCGCCGAAAACTTCGGAGAGCGAACCGTCCGGATCGAGCCGGTACAGGGTCGCGGCGGGATGCGCCTTGTCGCTGGTCAGGCTGCCAACCCACAGCCGACCCGCGCCATCGACGCAGCCATCGTTGAACCGCTGCTCGGGCTTGTCCGCCAGCACCGCCGGACCGAAGGCCCGCGGCGCGTCGCCCCAGCTGTCGATCAGCGCGCAGCTGTTCTCCATGGCGACCACCAGCCCGCCGCCCGCGCGCGGCGCGACGCAGCCGACCTGCTGATCGAGTTGCATGGTCTCGTCCGCACCGGTGACCGGGTCGGTGCGGTGGATCGTGCGACCCTCGATATCGACCCAGTACAGCCGCTGTTCCGAAACGCTCCAGCGCGGCGATTCGCCGAGCAGCGCGCCGGCGTCGAGGAGGAGTTCGACCATGGCGGATGTCGTAGCGCGGCGAGGGGGCGCTGCCCAGCGCCTGCAAACCTATTCGGCGTGAGAATGACATCGTCGATCCCGCGAAGGCGGAGGCTGCGGTCGGTCTATCGGTAACGTCCTCTGTGTTCGTCATCCCGGCGAACCCGAGGCCACCGATGTTATAACTCGGCTGGCGTCGGGTTGCTGGTTGTCGTTCACAAAGTCAAGAATGCCCATCAGCGACCCGTGGAGGGTGGCGTGAACCTCGCCGCGCTTGGCGCCGGGATGTAGAACGATCTTGCCGACGAGCGAGCGAACGTCGCTGGAAGCATCGAGCTGAGTTTCCGGGTCTTCGAGTGTTTCGGTGAGCCGCGCGACCTTGGCCTTGTAGATTTCAGCAATCCCCGGATAGATGTCAGGAATGTGCTGAGGCGCATCCGCCAGTCGTGCGGTGATCTCTTGCTTTTCGCGTTCCAGCTCGGCCATTCGGGCCTTCATGCTAGGCTGGTAGAGGCCGTCCTCAATGGCTGCCATGATGCCCGCGACCGCCCGATCAACCTTTGCCAGCGCACGGATATCGTCATCGGCCTGAGCGCGCCGCTCACGGTTCTCGCCGTTGATCTGCGCCGCATAGGCAGCGACCGCGGCGTCGATCTTGTCCGCCGACACAAGGCGATCGGCGATACCAGCCAGCGCCCTACGCTCCAATTCCGTGCGCCGAATTGTGCGGCCGTTCGTGCAGCAATGGCCGCGATAGCGACTTACGCAACCGTAACGCTCTCCGACCACGAGAGCATATGTTCCGCCGCAAACGCCGCATTCGAGCAAGCCGGAGAGCAGATAGGCTGGACGCCGCGCCTGATGCAGCGATCGGGCCTGTGCTGCTTTCTTGATGCCGACGTATCGGTCGGCCACGATATCCTGCTGACGCTTCACAGCAGCCCATAGCTCGTCGCTGACGATACGCAGTTCTGGCGCCGCATTCCGGATCCACTCGGATTCGGGATTGAGGCGCATGACTTCTTTGCCCGAGCTGGGGTCTTTCACGCTGTGTTTATGGTTCCAGACGCGGACACCGACATACAGCTCATTGTTAAGGATGCCCGTTCCGCGGCGCACGTCGCCGCGAATGCTGGTGTCGCGCCACGCCTTTACCGTCGGCCCGACGATGCCGTCGGCATTGAGGTCGCGCGCGATAGCAAGCGGGCTTTTTCCGGCGGCGAACTCGCGAAAGATGCGCTCGACGATCAGCGCCTGCGCCGGGTCGATCTCACGCTCGCCGCGTACCAGCTCACCTTCGCTGCTCAGGCGCCGGACCATACGGTAGCCATAGCCCACGGCACCCGCCGAGAAGCCCTTCTCGACCCGTCCGCGCAGACCGCGATGCGTTTTCTTGGCGAGGTCCTTCAGGAACAGCGCGTTCATCGTCCCCTTGAGCCCGACATGCAGCTCGGAGATTTCGCCCTCGGCGAGCGTGATGAGTGGGACACGCGCAAACTGGAGATGCTTGAACAGCGTCGCCACATCGGCCTGATCGCGTGACACCCTGTCCAGCGCTTCTGCTACGACGACATCGAACTTTCCCGCCTGCGCGTCGGCAACGAGCCTTTGGACGCCGGGCCTCAGGATCATGCTGGCGCCCGAGATCGCCGCATCCTCATAGGTCGCGACGATCTGCCAGCCTTCCCGCGCCGCGCGCTCCTGGCAAAGATTGAGCTGGTCCCTGATCGACGCGGCATTCTGCTGGTCGGAGGAGTAGCGGGCGTAAAGCGCAGCGCGGATCATCACATCTTCCTTTGCAATGGCGGGGCACAAGCCCGCAGAGCTGGATTAGACAGTGTTGCGCGCGATGACCTTAGGGTCAACGCTCGGGCGGCAGCGCATTTTTTTCCAACGGGTCATTGTCGTTCGCCGCATTGCGCGTTCGGATATGTTCGCGAGCGATATGCCGACCGATGACTTGGGCAATGCGGGTCAGTGCCACATCGACTTGTTCCGCGCGCAGGACAGGCTCGTTGTCATTTGCCGCAATGCAGCCCGGTTCGGGCCGCGCATCACCCTCTTGCATGGCTGCTTCCGGCATCGAGGTCGCGATTGTCGTTTGCGGCGCGGTAGGCAGGCGGGTCGGCGATCCAGCGATTAATTGCGGACTCGTACCAGCCGGCACCATGAATGCTGATCTTCACCTGCGTCGGGAAAGTGCCTTCGGCCATTTTTCGGTAAACAGTCGACCGGGACAGCCCGGTGCGCGCAAGGACGGTCGGGAGGCGGATGATCTTTTCAGTGTTCTGCATAGCTTAGGATCCATCGTCTGGCATTGGCTGGGCTCCCCTAAGTGCAGAATTGGCGATCTTTCTACGCCGCACAACTGTCTCTTCGGTGCTTCTTCGCTACCAGTGAGGGAGCTTGGCGGGTCCTGACGTTTCCTGTCGTTTCTTGGCGCCCAATTTCGGAGCGCATTTATTTTCCCAGGCTGTCTCAAAGGGGGCATTGTGCAATTTCTGGTAGTCGCTCATGTCCGCCCCACAGAAGAATCGAGCCGATCGGATCGAGCCGTTCGGCGGCTGGCCGCTGGTTCGTCGGGGGAATGGCAACTTTGCGCCTGATATCGGTCATTGCGACTGTTGCTGACTAGGGCCCGAAAGCAGACATCAAGATTTCTGACGATCGGTGGTAGCCACCGCCTAATTGCGGTGTCGCGGCGTCACCTGAAATCTATCCTGAAAGCTGTTGTTCTCCAATGGCCGCTTAGAAAGAAACTAATTAGGGATCGCGATAATCGGATTTCCTTCCTAAGCCTCAGACGCACATGACTTAGATAGTAAGGTATAGGAGGTCTGCGAATGCCGTGGCTCGAACGTCGCACTGAAGAAAAGGCGAAGCAAAATGACGCGAGGTCTCCGGGCGATGTCGACTATGCCCGAGTTGTTCATTCGGGGTCGTTCAGGCGACTGCAGGGCAAGACCCAAATCCTCAACCTAGGTGACAGCGACTTCTATCGGACGCGCCTCACTCACTCGCTTGAGGTCGCGCAGATCGCTGGCGGTCTGGTCAAGCAACTGCGCTTCAACGACCCGGGACATGCCGCAGTGACGCACCTTCCCGAACATAGCCTGATCCAGGCAATAGCCTGCACGCACGATCTCGGCCATCCGCCGTTCGGCCATGGCGGCGAGGTCGCGCTCAATTATTGTACGAGAGCGGACGGCGGTTTCGAGGGTAACGGGCAGACGTTGCGCATTTTGTCACGACTTGAAAAATTTGCGGCGGGTGGCGGATCAAACCTTACGCGCGAAACCCTACTCGGGGTGCTGAAATATCCGGTCGCCTATTCCCAAGCACGTAACTCTTCAATCGAGGCCGGATTGCGTGGCGAGACGAGCGGGATTCCGTTGCTTAATCGAGAAGCCTGCAAACCGCCCAAATGCTATCTGGACAGTGAGGCGGACGTGGTTGACTGGATTCTTTCACCTTTGTCTCAGACAGACAGGGACCTGTTTCAGGCGATCGACCGCACCGGGACCAAGCATTACAAAGCTCGTCACAAGTCGCTTGCCTGTAGCATTATGGACCTTGCCGACGACGTCAGCTACGGGGTGCATGATATGGAGGATGCGCTCGCGCTTCGTTTGGTCGATCGTGCCGCCTTCGAGGCCCATGTATCGCCCGAACACTGTCAGGGCGTGCTTGACTATCTCGGGCATGCATATCCCGGTGAGTATCGCAACGATGTCTATGGTGGGATGGTCGAGCGCCTGTTCGGGGACGGCGACCGGCGGAAGCATCAGATCAACCGCCTTCTCAATTATATCATCCCGTCGGTTCAATTCGAGGAGGTTGAGGGTTTTTACGAACCTCGTCTTCGTTACCGCGCTACCTTGCCCGACCCGGTCCGGATTTTCGTGAATGCTATTAAGGATTTCGTGTACGCGACCGTGATCAGAAGCCCGAGCGTTCAGCATCTCGAGTTGAAAGGTCAAATGATGGTGATCGCTGTGTTTGAGGTGATGAAGTCCGAGCCAAAAAGCTTTCTGCCGATCGACATCCAGACACGGCTCGATGGCGGCGATTCCGCCATTCGCGTGATCTGTGATTATGTTTCTGGAATGACTGATACGCATCTTCTGAGAACTTATTGTCCGTCGTCAGAACATTTGGCGCAGATCGCGGCGTAAATTAGTGGAGAGCGGGCCTCGTCTGGGGATTGATATTAGGCGGCGAGCTTTCGGTGCTGCAAGCGCCGATATTGGATGGTCTGTCGTT
>JAESGH010000401.1_pt1 | contig 28791 bp, 27 predicted proteins | sample 9269641 | NCBI WGS metagenome assembly JAESGH01 (sample SAMN14515345, study PRJNA621665) | algae metagenome | isolation source: Phormidium tanganyikae FI6-MK23 and co-occurring heterotrophs from granitic... | place: USA: Fort Irwin, California | collected 1998-05-24
AGCCACCCCTGGCTCTGGCTGCCCGGCCTGCTCGCCGCGGCGCTGGCGCTGCTCGGCCTCTGGGACCTCTCCCAGACCGAGCACGCCATCCGGCGCAACTATCCGGTGATCGGCCATATCCGCTGGTTCGCCGAGCTGGTTCGCCCCGAATTGCGCCAGTACCTGTTCGAGGCGGATGAGGAGGCGGCACCGTTCTCGCGCTCGCAGCGCTCGCTGGTCTATCGCCGCGCCAAAAACCTCGCCGGCGACCATCCCTTCGGCACGCTGCTCGACGTCTATCGCGACGGCTACGAATTCATCGGCCATTCGACCCGGCCGGCGCCGGTCTCAGACCCCGAGAGCTTCCGCATCACCATCGGCAACGGCCAGTGCCGGCAGCCCTATTCGGCTTCGGTCTTCAACATCTCGGCGATGAGCTTCGGCTCGCTTTCCGCCAATGCGATCCGGGCGCTCAACACCGGCGCGCGCCTCGGCCGCTTCAGCCATGACACCGGCGAAGGCAGCATCAGCCCCTATCACCGCGAGGGCGGCGGCGACATCGTCTGGGAGGTCGCCAGCGGCTATTTCGGCTGCCGCGACGCGCAAGGCCGCTTCGACCCCGAACGCTTCGCCAGGCAGGCTGCCGATCCCCAGGTTAAGATGATCGAGATCAAGCTGAGCCAGGGCGCCAAGCCCGGCCATGGCGGCATCCTGCCGGCACCGAAGGTGACGCCCGAGATCGCCGCGACGCGCGGCGTCCCGGTCGGACAGGATTGCATCTCGCCGCCGAGCCACAGCGCCTTCTCGACCCCGCTGGAGATGATGGCCTTCATCGCGCAATTGCGCGAGCTCTCCGGCGGCAAGCCGGTCGGCTTCAAGCTCTGTCTCGGCCATCCCTGGGAGTTCATGGGCATGGTCAAGGCGATGCTGGAGAGCGGCGTCGTGCCCGATTTCATCGTCGTCGACGGCGCCGAGGGCGGCACCGGCGCCGCCCCGGTCGAATTCAGCGACCATATCGGCTTGCCGATGCGCGAGGGGCTGCTCTTCGTCCATAATGTGCTGGTCGGCGCCGGGCTGCGCGACAAGGTCAAGGTCGGCGTCGCCGGACGCATCGTCAGCGCCTTCGATATCGCCAGCGTCCTCGCGATCGGCGCCGACTGGGCCAATGCCGCCCGCGGCTTCATGTTCGCGCTCGGCTGCGTCCAGTCGCTGTCCTGCAATACCAATCGCTGCCCGACCGGCGTTGCGACGCAGGACGCCGTCCGTCAGCGGGCGCTGGTGGTGCCGGACAAGGCGCAGCGCGTCCACCGCTTCCACGCCAACACCCTGCACGCGCTGGCCGACATGCTGGCGGCAGCCGGCCTGACCCACCCCGAGGAGCTCGGCCCGCATCATCTCGTGCGCCGCGTCAGCGCCACCGAGATCCGCCTCTTCTCAGATCTGCACGTATTTCTTCAGCCGGGCGAATTGCTGACCGGCCTCTGCGAGCATGCATTCTATCGGCGCAACTGGGATCTCGCCCGCGCCGAGAGCTTCGACAGATTGTCGTGAGCGCATTCCTGCAGCGACGAAGATGGATGATCACGGAACATCGCAAGCCCGTAACAAGACCGTAGCGCTCCTGACAGAAAACGCACAGTATCGACTCGGGATAGGATTGCTCGCTCCCTGCCAGCCGATCAGGCAGGAGCGAACCGGCTAAAGGAGTATCGAATGTCTGAGCGTTCTCGGATGGCGCAGGTGAAACGAACCCCGGCAGCCTCGTGCCTTTCTTCTGCGACGCTCATCGCCTGCTTCGCGTTCGCTCTTGGAACAAGCGCCCTTGCCCAGCAGCCGGCGCCCACCGCCGTCCCGGTCGGCACTGTGATCGCCGAGAAGCGCGCCATCACCCAGACGGCCGACTTCGTCGGGCGCATCGAGGCGGTCAACCGCGTCGATGTCCGTGCCCGCGTCACCGGCTATCTCGAGGAGGTTCTGTTCAAGGACGGTTCGACCGTCGCCGAGGGCGCCCCGCTCTTCCGGATCGAGCGCGCTCCGTTCGAAGCCGCGGTCGAGCAGGCGCAAGGCGCGCTGGAGCGCGCCCAAGGCACCTTGCAGAACGCCACCGTGCAGCGCCAGCGCGCCGAGGAGCTGCTGAAAACCAGTGCCGGCTCGGTCGCCATCCGCGACCAGCGCGTCGCCGAGGAGAAGGGCGCGCAGGGCGACCAGACCACGGCCGAGGCCAATCTGAAAACGGCGCAGATCAATCTCGGCTACACCGAGATCAAGGCGCCGATCGCCGGCCGGATCGGCCGCACCAAGCTGACCAAGGGCAATGTCGTCGGGCCCGACACCGGTGTGCTCGTGCAGATCGTCAGCGACGATCCGATGTATGTCACCTTCCCGGTCAGCCAGCGCGAATTCCTGGCGCTGAAGACGAACCGTTTGCCGGCAGATGGCTCCGCCCCGCTCGTCAGCCTGAGATTCTCGGATGGCTCGACCTATGAGCAGAAGGGCCGCGTCGACTTCATCGACGTCTCGGTCGAGCGCGCCACCGACACCGTGCTCGTGCGGGCGACACTGCCCAACCCGGCGGGCAAACTCATCGACGGCACGCTCGTCCGCGTCGCCGTCCAGGCCGACAAGAGCGAGGAAAAGGTGCTGGTGCCGCAATCGGCGCTGATCGCCGACCAGCAAGGCGCCTATGTCTTCGCCGTCGAGGACGGCAAGGCGGTGGTGAAGCGCGTCAAGGTCGGGGCCGAGACCGGCTCCTATATCGTGATCGAGCAGGGGCTCGTCGGCAACGAGCAGATCGTCATCCAGGGCTTGCAGAACCTCCGGCCGGGCGTGCCCGTGCTCGCCTCGCCCGTGACCCTGACGACCGGCCGGAGCTGACCTCATGCTGAGCTCCGTCTTCGTCGACCGGCCCCGGCTGGCGATCGTCATCGCGCTCGTCACCACGATCGCCGGCCTGCTCTCGCTGTTCGCGATTCCCGTCGCGCAATATCCCGACATCGTGCCGCCGCAGATTTCGGTGCGCGCCTCCTATCCTGGCGCTTCGGCGGCGGTGGTCGAGCAGACCGTGGCCCAGCCGATCGAGGCCCAGATCGTCGGCACCGACAAGATGCTCTACATGAAGAGCGTCAGCGGCAATGACGGCAGCTATTCGCTGCAGGTCTCCTTCGAGCTCGGCACCGACCCCGACATCAACAACGTCAACGTCAACAACCGTGTCCAGCTCGCTTTGTCGAAGCTGCCACAGGAGGTCCAACGCAGCGGCGTGACGGTGAAGAAGCAGTCCTCGGCGCTGCTCGGCGTCATCGCTGTCTATGCACCGAAGGGCAATTACGACACGCTGTTCGTCTCGAACTACGTCACCATCAATCTGCTCGACCCGATCAAGTCCACGGCCGGCGTCGGCGACGCCGCGCTGTTCGGCGCGCAGGACTACGCCATCCGCGCCTGGGTCCGCACCGACGCCCTGACCGGCCTCAATCTCACTACCGGCGACATCATCGCCGCGATCCAGAGCCAGAACGCGCAGGCCGCGGTCGGCCGCATCGGCGCCCGCCCGATCTCCGACGACCAGCAATTGCAGCTCAACATCCAGACCAAGGGCCGACTGACTTCGCCGGAGGAGTTCGGCAAGATCGTGCTGCGCACCAATCCCGACGGCTCGATCCTGCGGCTCTCGGATGTGGCGCGCCTCGAGCTCGGCGCCGCCAATCTCGACCGCGACACCCGTCTGAACGGCGGCCCTGCCGTGCTGATCGGCGTCTACCAGGCGCCCGGCGCCAACGCCCTCACCGCGCTCGAAGCAGTCAAGAAGACGATCTCCGACCTCGATAAGTCCTTCCCCGACGGCCTCGCCTGGAAGGTCACCTACGACCCGACGGCCTTCGTCACCGCCACGATCCACGAGGTGCAGAAGACGCTGATCGAGGCCTTCGTCCTCGTCGTCCTCGTCGTCTACCTGTTCCTCGGCAATCTCAGGGCGACGCTGATCCCGACGGTCGCCGTGCCGGTGAGCCTGGTCGGCGCCTTCATCGTGCTCAACGCCATCGGCTACTCCGCCAACACCGTCTCGCTGCTCGCCGTGGTCCTCGCCATCGGCATCGTCGTCGACGACGCGATCGTCGTCATCGAGAATGTCGAGCGCGTGATGGAGGAGCATCCCGAGCTGACGCCGGCCGAGGCGACCAAGCGCGCCATGGGCGAGATCGTCGCCCCGATCATCGCGATCACGCTGGTGCTGCTCTCGGTCTTTGTGCCGGTCGCCTTCATTCCCGGTATCTCCGGCGAGCTCTTCCGCCAGTTCGCCGTCACCGTCGCGGTCGCGATGGTGCTCTCGGCGATCAACGCGCTGACGCTTTCGCCGGCGCTCTGCGCCATCCTGCTCAAGCCGCATCACGGTCCGCGGCGCGGGCCGATCGGCTATGTCATGCGCGGCATCGACTGGACGCGCGACCGCTACGGCAACGGCGTGGCGCGTCTCGTGCGCATCTCGCTCGTCAGCCTTGCCCTGACCGCGGCCTTCGGCGCCGGCATCTATGCGATGGGCCGGATCACGCCGACCGGCTTCCTGCCGGAAGACGACCAGGGCGCCTTCTTCGTCGTCGCGCAATTGCCCGACGGTGCCTCGGTCGCCCGGACATCGGCGCTCGCCGCCGAGGTCGAGGGCATACTGAAGACGGAGAAGGCGATCGCGGACTATTCCACGGTCATCGGCCTCAACTTCATCGACAATTATTCGCAGCCCAATGCCGGCTTCTTCGTGGTGACCCTGAAGCCCTTCTCCGAACGCACCAGCCGGGAGGATTCGGCTTCGGCGGTCATTGCCCGCCTCGCCCAGAAATTCCGCGCGGTGCGCGCCGGCAACGTCGTCCCGATCGCGCCTCCGCCGATCATCGGCCTCGGCACCGGCGGCGGCTTCAGCTATGTGCTGATGGACATGGGTTCCGCCGATCCCAAGGCGCTCGGCCAGGCGCTGCGCGGCCTGACGGTCGCCGCCAATCAGGAGCCGCAATTGCGGCGGGTGTTCTCGACCTTCTCGGATTCGGCGCCGTCGATCTATCTCGATATCGACCGCGACAAGGTCCAGATCCTCGGCGTCGCCCTGAACGACGTCTTCCAGGCGCTGCAGGCTTCGCTCGGCGGCTACTATGTCAACGACATGAACCTGTTCGGCCGCACCTGGCAGGTCCAGGTCCAGGCCGATGGCGCCGACCGCGCCTCGGTCGACGACATCTACCGCATCAATGTCCGCAGTCGCGCCGGCGACATGATCCCGCTGCGCTCCTTCGTCGAGGCGAAGGTGGTGGTCGGCCCGCAGGCGCTGATCCGCTACAACAACCGCCTGGCGGTGACGCTGCAGGGCTCGCCCGCCCCCGGCGTCTCCTCCGGCCAGGCTCTGAAGGCAATGGAGGACGTTGCCGGGAGGACCCTGTCGTCGGGCTATCGCGGCGCCTGGACCGACGTCTCCTTCCAGGAGAAGCGGGCCGAGGGGCAGACGGGGATCATCCTCGCCTTCGCGCTGCTCTTCGCCTACCTCTTCCTGGTCGCGCTCTACGAGAGCTGGACCATTCCGGTGCCGGTGCTGCTCTCCGTCGCGGTCGGTATCCTCGGTGCCTTCCTTGCGATCGTCGTGGCCGGGCTGACGCTCGACCTCTATGGCCAGATCGGCATCGTCGTGCTGATCGGCCTCGCCGCCAAGAACGGCATCCTGATCGTCGAATTCGCCAAGGAGCTGCGCGAGAAGGGCCACCCGTTGCTGCACGCAGCGACCGAAGGCGCGCGGCTGCGCTTCCGCCCGGTGATGATGACCTCCTTCGCCTTCATCCTCGGCCTCTTGCCGCTGGTGATCGCGGAGGGTCCCTCGATGCTCGCGCGGCGCCATGTCGGCACGCCGGTCTTCGGCGGCATGCTGGCGGCGTCCATCCTCGGCATCTTCGTGATCCCGGCGCTCTATGTCGTCTTCCAGTCCTTGCGCGAGCGCCTGCGGCCGTCGACGCGGCCGAAGGAGGAGCAGGCCTGAGCTTGGCTTACGAATGACAAGCGCCGCTTCGACAATTCACGCATTGCCGAAGCGGCGCCAATCAGCTATCCACCCTTCACGGTTAGCGCCCGTAGCTCAGCTGGATAGAGCGTTGCCCTCCGAAGGCAGAGGTCACAGGTTCGAATCCTGTCGGGTGCGCCAACAAAACCAAGGGTTTGCCGAAGTCCCTGAAAAATCGGCGATTCACCACTCACCAAATACTCACCAGCAGCGCCGATCAGACGAACAGGAAGCCATTCGGGCGAAGCCGCTCGTATGGTGACGGCGCATTGTCCTTCGTCAGCATCCGGCCCATCGCCATGATCAGCGCCACCGGGCCGTCGATCTTGTTTTCCGGGCGCTCTTTCCGGGGATAGACGTTATCCTTCGCGTCGGGCTTGGCGACGACATTCGACAGCATCCACGTCATCGCCGGATCGCCATCGTGAGCGATCTTGCGCGAGCGGATCAGCCCTTCGACTTCCTTCAGCGGCTCCGACATGGTGTTGACGATTTGCCGGTACTCGACGCAAGGCACGCCATGCCCGGATAGTTCGGTCATGAGCATGGTGGCCTGCCACGGATCGAAGGCCACTTCCTCAATCTGGAACTTGCTGGACAGGTCGAGGATGTCATCGCGGATGCGGCCGAAATCGATCATGTCGCCATCGGTGACGATCAGCCGGCCTTCGGTTGCCCAGGTCTGATAGTGCTGGTTTTCGCCCAACTCGACGGTCTTCTCCGGCAGATACCAACGGCCAAATGAGACGAAGCCGCCGCCCTCGCGCCGGAACAGGATCACCATTGCGGCGATGTCCACCTTCGACGCCAGGTCGAGGGCGATGATGCATCGCTGCCCGGCAAAGTCATCGATCTTCATTTCCGGCACGGCGGATTCGTGCCAGCGCTGGATATTGAAATAGGCTTCGCGGGCCTGCACCCACTCGTTGAGGTGCTTTGTCTTGAACGCCGACACCTTGCGGGCGTTGTTCACCGCGTCCCGCTGCGCTCGCAACAGGAAGTCGGCCTTCACCGAAACCTCATAGTTCGGATTGGCCTTGATCAGCGCGGCTTCGGTCGTCCAGTCGTCGCCGGGATCGATGCCGTACATGAGGGCGAACAACTCGTCTTCCTCGACCACGCCTTCAAGCACCCGGCGAGCCTCGACTACCGCCGCGTAGCAAGGGCCGGAGACGTTCGCGCCGGCCGTCGTGATAATGAGCTGCAACGGCTGTTCCCGCGCACCCATGCCGGTTTCCATGCTCGACACCTGATCGTCGGTGTCGTGCTCGTGATACTCGTCGTGGATCGCGCAATGCGGCGAGCTGCCATCGCCGGGACGGCCGACGATCGGTTCGAAGCGACTTTCGTTGCCGAGCACATGCAGGTTCGAAGCGTTCACTGTCAGGCCGACAGCCGAGCACAGTTGCGGCGAGCGCAGCGCCATGATGCGCGCCGGCCGGAAGACTTCCCATGCCTGCCGCTCATTGGTCGCGCCGGAATAGACTTCCGCACCATGCTCGCCGTCGAAGGTGAGCATGTAGAGACCGATCGCCGCCGCCCAGGCCGACTTGCCGTTCTTTCTCGGCTCCAGGATCAGAGCCTTGCGGAAGCGACGATAGCCGTCCGATTTCCGCAGCCATCCGAACAGGCACACCGTCTTGAAGCACTGCCAAGGTTCAAGCTTCAGCTTCTCGCCGGCCGATGCCCATTTGCCCTTGGTGTGCGGCAACAGCTCGATGAACCGGCATACCCGTTCGGCCTTCTCGGTATCGAACCGGAAGGGATATGCTCGCGCCTTCGACTTCTTCAGGTCATCAAGGTGCCGCTGGCACGCCAGGCGCACCCACTTGTTCGCCGGTTTGGTGCCGGCGACGACAGCGCGCGCGTAGCGGTTCGCCGCGTCAACATGCGGGTGTTTGTCGGCTGCCATCGATCATCCCAGCAGCGCCTTGAAGGGGTTAGCCTCGGGTTTCTTGTTCGCCGACACCTTGGATCGCGCGGCCGGCGTCAATCCGAACTCGCCGAGCAGGGATTGCGCGTGCCGCATCGCCTCGCTGCGCTGGGCAACGGCCGGGTGTCCTTTGATTTGCTGACTCGTGACGCGCCCTTCGCCGTCATACTCGGCAGAGCTGACGAAGGTCCGGCCGCCATCTTCGATCACAGCGGTGCAGATTTCCACCTCCTCGAGGCGGGATGCCGCAAGCGCCAGCGCCGCCGTGTCGCTCGCCGACGCGATGCCCATTTCCTCGATGACGCTCACCAGGCCGGCGAAGATTTCCGCCGCGCGTGCCGAAAGCCAATCCGGCGGCACGGGAAGATCCGATGCAGCGACCGGCGCGTCGGCGTTCATCCGGCATGGCTGGGCCGTCCCGGCGACGATCTTCAGGTGATCGGGAATGCGTTTTCTACCGGCCATCAAAATTCACCTTCATTTTGCACGCGCACGAAGTTGACCCCCCAGCGGTCCCGACCCCCAGCATAGGCAAGCTCGAATGGCCCCCTGCCGTCATGGCCTTGCCTCACGGTCTCTGCCGAAGCCGCCTTCGGTCGCCACGGCCTTGCGGCTGTTGCAGGGCAGGCAGAGCGGTTGCCAGTTCGATCGATCCCAGAACAGGCGCATGTCGCCCTTGTGAGCGATGATGTGATCCACGACAGCGGAGGGATCACCACACCGACGACAGGTCCGGTTCATGGCGAGGAACGCCTTTGCCTCGACATCCCATTCGCGGGTGTAGCCGCGCTGCCTTGCGTTCGGTCGCCGGGCTTCACTGGCGAGGGCGCACAACGGGCATCGGCTGCCTCGATAGGGCGGGTGGCCGGCCGGGCAATGACGTGGTGCTGACCAGGGCATCGCCTATCCGATCACGCTTAGTTCGATGCGAATGCACCCACCGGCGTCGAAGACAGGTGCGACACGCTGCACCGCCTTCGTCGCACCGCGAAGGATGACGCTATCGCTGGTCGTCGGGATGCGCGGATCGCTGGGAATGATCAGGCCGCCTGTCGCGGCTGGGGTGCGACCACCAGGCCACTGCGCACGGATGATGTGCGTCGGGCTGATGATGATGAAGAAGTTCTGTTGCGTGATCGAACCGATGAGCTGCTCGACGGTGAGCGCGCGCACGATCGCGGGGATGACGCAATCGACGTTCGATCCCGTGCTTCCGGCATTGGTGCGCTTGCGAAGGATGATGTCCTCGCCACGCTGTTCTAGTCGCCGGTCGAGCTGCGCAAGAAGCTGGTTCACCGGACACTCACCTTCACGCTCATGATGGTGTTGGCATAGGTGCCGGTGCTGGTGAGCTTCACCCGCATAGCCGAGCCGAGCACGCCATCCTTCACGGTGTCGTCAGCCATTGCGCCGTCGCTTGGGGCGAAGGCCGTAGTGACCGGCGTCAGGCCGGACAGGTTCACCACCTTGATCGCGCTCGCGGTCGTGAAGGCGAAGCACGCGATGTCCATCCACGTCTGCCCGTCATCGATCGTGACTTGCACCCATGCCTTCAGGCTGGTGCCACCGGAGCCGTAGGACAGCTTCGCCTCGATGGTCGCGGCGAGGATGCCCTCAAGGTTCTGGATAGGCGTTTGGGCGATGCCCGTGAGCGCCGTGGTGACGGCGAGGTCGGCAAGGGAATAGTCCCCAGGGTTGAGCATGGCGGTTATCCCAGGTTCACGTTGCGATAGGGCGAGAGAAGGCTTTCCACGTCCGGCGGAAGGCGCGAGACGGTGCCGCTGAAATAGTCGGTCGAGCCGGCACCCTCGACGGTTTCGCTTCGGATCAGCGGATCGCGGGTGCGGGCGAACCAGCTTCCCTTCACCAGCGAAAGCGCGGCGCGCTCGATATCGTTGGGCAGGGTCCGGGAGGGCCGGCCGGGCAACACATAGCCCGCGCTGTACTCGACCACGATCCGGCCTGAAGGCCAGGACGTGCGACAGCCGCTCGCGTCGATCCTGAAAAGATGTCCGCTGTCTTCGGCCTCGACGTTGGCGATATCTTCCGCCGTGCCGTTGATGGTCACGGCCGTAATGGCGACGACAGGCCAGCGCGCCAACATGAGCGACTTGCCCGGCTTGTCGGGATAGATGGATTCCCGGACGGTCTCGACGGCGAAGACGCGCTTGCACCAGGACCGCACCGCATCGCTGGCCTGATCGATCAGCGTGGCGAGATAGGCATCATCCGCACCGCTCGTCACCTGCAGCTCGGCCTTTGCCGCCGCGAGCGTCGTGAGCTTCGTCTCGGCTGCCGCCGCAATGGTCGTCAGTGCCATGTTCGATCCTCGAAAAGGGAAGCGGCACGGCCAACATCCCGCTGGCCGTGCCGATGGACTTGCCTTGCCCGGCTGTCCGGTGAGCCCTTGGCCGCGCGAAAGTTCACGGCTGGTGCTCGCGATCTTTGCCACCTTGAACCCACACTTCGACCGCGCGAGCGGCGGGGCGGCAGGCAGGTGACTTTCCGTTGTTGGACCGACCGCAAGGTGCCCTCAATGAACGCCGCCCCTGAAGCCACTACGCGACGGGCGCGGTGAGCGGATGGCCCTTCACGGCGACGGCGCCAGCGGCGATAGACGTGCCGCTGTTCTTCGTCGCCACGATGCGGGCGTATCGCTTGCTGCCGATGTAGCCGACCTTGAAGCTGCCATCGGCCGTCAGGGGATTGACCAGCGTCGAGCCGATCACCGTTGCAGCCGGCGCGGCGGTGAAATCGCCGTCCGTCGTGGTGTCGCTTTCCTCGACGGTGACGGTGAAGTTGCCGGAGCTGGCAATCGCGCCGGTGTTGATGACGAACATCACGCTTTCGAAGCCCAGGAGGTCGATCGCGGTGCCCTTGATGGTTGCCGCCTGCACGGCCGGCGAAAGCGCGAGGGCAACGCCGAGATTGTGAACGAGGTCACGCATGTTGATGATCCTTTCCGCGATCGTCGCTTAGGACGTGGCGCACTTGATTTTCTTGATGGCTGCCGGCTGCACCACGGCACCGCCGACGCGGCGGGTGGCGTGGATGCGGGTGATGCCCTTGGTCGCCAGCAGGTACGGATTGACCAGCACCGACATGTCGAGGCGGTCCACGATGCGATAGCCGGTCGCGATGTCGCCGAAGGCGATCGGCGTGGTGCCGCTGCCGACATCATCCATGTCCGGCACCTCGACCACCGGCCGGCCCAGGATCGTTTCGGGCTGTCCGGCCGCATAGGAAGGCTGCCAGAGATAGACGCCGGTCGTGCCGTCCTTCAGCTTCCTGATCGCCGCCAGCGTCGAGCCGTTCATGAGCCAGGTGCCGCGCGAGCGATACGCCGCCGGCAGGCTGTACATGTGCGTGATCAGAAGATCGGCCGGCGCGGAACCGAGCGTCGAGGCGTTGCCGGTCGGGGTGTAGCCGACGCCGGATGCGGACAGGATGCCTTCCGGCGCGAGCGGGCCGATGCCCGACACGAAGGCCAAGCCTTCCTTCTGTCCGAAGTCTTCGGCGAGCGCCATGCGGACTTCAGCTTCGGCGGTGCCGCCACTGTCGGCGAGCAACTGGTTGCTGATGTCCACGAAGGTCGAGAGGTTGCGCGCCGGGATGTCCACCTGCCCGAACGGGACGGTGCTTTCCGCCTGATCGTCGGTTTCGCCTTCCCACTGCGCATTGGTCACGCCGGTGCGGCGCGGATACTTGACGCTGGGCGAAACAATCTGCCGCACGGTCGCCAGCGAACGGATCGGCGAGAACTCCACCAGGTCGCGGATGAACTCGGTGCTGATCTCTGCCGGGGCGAGGTAGCCGCCCTGCGGGTCGTTGGACACGGTGAGCGCGCGCAGGGAGACTTCGCCGGCCGCATTGCCCAGGCGCAGGTAGGTGCCGAATGCCTGCCGGCGTTCTGCCGCTTCGGCGTCAGTCGTCTCGGTCCCGTTTCCGGGCCGCTGGGTGCGAACGTCGATCGCGTCGAGCCGCTGGGTGAGAGACCGCATCTCGGTCGTCACGCGCTCATCGATCGCGGTGCGGTGCTGATCGACGGCAGTGCGCAGCTCGCCGACAGCCTGCACGGCCGCCGCGATGTCATCGCCGCCTTCGTCGCGGGTTTCGATCGGCTCGGCCGAACGGGTTTCAAGGGGCAGGGTATGCTTCATTTCAGGGTTCCTTTTATGGAGAGCGCGGCGCGGCGGGCCGCCTCAATGAATGCCGCGACGCTGGCCTGATCGGCCGCGCCCTTCACACTGGTGATCCTCGCCTTCGACGCCGCCGGCAGCGAAACGAGGCTGATCTCGACAAGCTCGATATCGGTGAGCACGCGGCCACCGTTCGGCCCGCGTTCTGCCGATCGCGCCCGGAAGCCGATCGACAAACCGTTGACGGCACCGGCCTTCAGCAAGGCGAGCGCTTCCGCGCCCTTGGCGGTTTCGGTGACAAGCCTGCCCGCCACCTTCAGGCCGCGCTCATCCTCGACAAGTTCGGTCCACACGCCGATCGGCTGATTGCTGTCGTGATTCCAGAACATCGACGGCCCGCCGGTGGCCTTGCGCTCGCGGAGCGTCTTGCGGAAGGCACCGCGTTTCACGGTGTCGCCATAGGAATCCGCTTCGCCGAAGATGCTGGCGTACCCGGTGAAGGTGCCCGCATCGTCGGTGGCGAACCGGACTTCGGTCGCGGCGAGCGTGATGGTCTCGCGCTTCATTCCGGCTTCTCCGGTTGCTGGGGAACGGCGGGCGCATCGCCCTGTCCGGCCTGAAGGATCAATTCATCGCCGCCGTCGATCGGCGGGCGATTGTCGAGCCGGCGGATTTCGTTGCGAGTGAGCCAGGCACCACCGGCAGCCTGCCGATAGGCCGTGAAGCGCGCCGACAGGTCGCCGCGAAGCAAGTCGTCGAAGACGGCTTCCACGAAGTATTCCCGGCGCTCTTCCGGCGACAGAAGCACCCGCTCCAAGGCGGACTGCCAGATTTCCGCCCAGGGTATGAGACAGGTCTGAACGAACTGCCGCATAAGCTCTTCGACGTTGCGCCAGGTGGCGCGGTCGAGGTCGCCGATCAGCGTTCCGGGCACCTTGAAGGCGCGGGCAATTTCCTGAATGACGAAGCGGCGAAGCTCGATGAACTGAAGATCGACGCTCGAAAATTGCAGCGCCTCGAACTCCATTCCATCTTCAAGGATCATGGTCCGGCCGCTGTTCGCGCCGCCGGCATGGGATGCGTCGAAGCTGTCCTTCAGCCGCTTCAGCACGTCGTCGCCGAGCGTCTTGCCGTACTTGAAGACGCCACCAGGCCGCGCGCCGTTCGAAAACAGCCGGCCTTGGTGTTCCGTCATCGCCATGTCGATCGCGATGGCTTCGCGGCACAGATTGATAAGGCAGACGATCCGGTTGCCGATCGTGCCGGGCGTCGGGACATAGAGCACGTCGCGCCAGTCGAGCACGCGCTCGACGCCGTTCTCCCGCACCTTGAAGCGCGGTTCCGGGCCTGTCGTGTCGCGGGTGACGGAACGCGGGTCGAGGCGATGGATTTCGCGGGCCTGCCCGTTGACGCGGATCACCAGGCCATAGGCTGCACCGTGCAGCAGGGCGTCGAGCTGCATGGCGGTGCGGGTCTCCACACCACCGGCCCAGGGGCACCAGTCACCGGCGAGGATTTGCGCGGCGGGATGCGTGCCGTCGCGTTCGCGAGCGCCCCCGGCACCACGACGGAAGAGATGGAACGGCAGGCTGCCCATGCTTTCGGAAATGGCGCGGCATGACGCCAGCGTGGTCGGACTGCGCAACGCGGTATCAGCCGACACCGATATGCCGGCAGCGGTCGGAACGGAGCCGAACAACGCAAGAAGCTCCGGCGAGGGGTTCGCCAGAGTGCTCTTCGTTTCGATGCCGAGTAGCCGCTTCAGTCCTTCAAGCATTTCTTCCACGCGCAGTTCATGCGGGGAAGAATCAGGCCAAACCGATGCCCGTGGAAGGAATTTCGGCCAATGACCGCAATCTAGAAGTGCTGGAAAATGCTCGCAAATTCAGGGATTTGCGCGCTTGTTACGCTGCCCTTGCTCGGCTGCCGAAGACTTCGGCCCAGGCCAGCGATTCGGCATCTTGCCGAGACATGCCGCCGTCATATTCCATGATCGCAGCGCGCTCTTCGAATGCGTCGATCAGGTCGCTTTCATGCACGGTGACGCTGTTTGGCAGTGCTACAGGTGCTACAAGTGCTACACGACTGTTTTCATTGGTGTTTTCCTGTAGCACCTGCCCAGGTGCTACGGTGCTACAGGTGCTACAAGCCGGTGATACAACACCGACGCGGCTGGCGAAGGCGGCGAAGCGGGACAGGTCAGGCATGGGCTTCGTCGCCAAAGATGCCGGACGTGACGATGTAGCACCGGACAGGGTTCGGGAAGCCGGGCACCCGCTGGAAGTTCTGAAGCTTGCCGTTGCCGCCGGACTTGATCATGCCGCGCGTGGCGAGCGACTTCGCCACCGTCACGGCATCCATGCCGGCGCACACCTCGCCGCGCCAGACTTCGGGCAACACCAGGTATTCGATGCCGCCGCTTTCGTCTCGACGGCGGAAGCCGGCCCGGTTCTGGATTCGCACGTCGATCGGCGTCCCCATGCCGTCGCGATGGATCAGGTCGCCCATCGGCTCGAAACGGGAATTGCCGTGCAGCTCAATGAACCGGCGCACGGCCGACACCGCCTCGCGCTCTTCCGCCGGCTCGACACCACCGCGCAACTGCAACCAGTCGCGGAAGCAACGTGCTGCCGCCTTGGTCGCCTCGCCCGGTTCCCAGGGCAGAACGCCGAAGGCCGTCGCCATCTCGCCACCGGCAGCGACAAGGCCGAAGCGGGTCGCAACACGGCTCACCTGTCCATCGGCACCGGCTGGCGTGTGCTCTGCCATGAACTCGTCGCGGTAGCCGTTGACGGTCGGGGCGATGGCGTCGAAGTCCTTCACCAGCACCCGCATGAACGCGCGCCATGCCTCGCCGTAGTGCTCGCCGGAAGTCATCTTCAAGTGCCGGGCGAAGGCGTCGGCCGAAGGGAAGCCGTGCAGGTTTTCGAAGATCCCCATGCCCGCGCCGGCATCGGCGGCGATGTCCACGATCCGCACTTCCTGCCCGGCAGCGATACGCCGGCCGCGTCCGTCTTCGGCGATCTTGTCGGCGAGGCTGATCTCGCCGCTCGATAGGAAGAGCAAGCGCCACTCGGCGGAAGGCCGCGTCTCCCCCGATCGGCCGGCCCGCGTCTTGCCCTGCCCATTGGCGAGCATGTAGGCAATCTGCCCGGCGTCCCTGCCATCCACCTGCCCGATCTCGTCCAGGCACAAGAGCGCATCGCAGTGCAGCGCCGCGATGCCTTCCAAGCCGTTCGACGTGGCGCGCCAGGTGCGGATGAAACCGCGAATACCGCCACCGCCCCAGGCCGAACCGGCGACGTGCAGCGCCGTCGTCTTGCCGGTCGAGGAACCACCGCGGAAGTGGAAGCCACCGGATTCGGAGCCGGTCGGATGGAGCAACGGCGCGGCGAACGCGGTGGACAGCGCCAAGCCGAGCCGGGAGTTGCCGACAGCATATCGGGCAACGTGTTCCTGCCAGCTCGCGACGGTGCCGCGCTGGCGATAGGCGTGATCGATCGCGCCGGTGTGCTGAAGGATATAGCGCTCACCCATTGGTCTCTCCGAAGTTTTCGTTCAAGCCGATGTAGAAGCGGCTCTGCCAGCCGATGCGGCTCACGCATCGCGCCTTCTGATCGGGGCGAGCCGTCGAGATGTATTCGTGCAGCGCTTCCTTCGCGAAGCGGCTGGGCGCGATCTCGACGCCAAGGGACAGGAGCCTTTCGCGATACGTGGTGCCGTCGCCGGCCAACATGGACATGGGCATGGCCCATTCCTTCACGCGGCCGTCGCGGTCGGTGATCCGAAGCAACCGGCCCCATTCCTCGCCGTCGCCGCTGCGGGTCTCGGCACCCACCTCCAAGAGCGAACAGAACCACTTCCATTCGACGGTGACGGTGCCGGTCTCTTTGTCCACGCGCTCGATGCGCTTCTCGACGCCGTTGGTGATGATGCGGAACGGCCAGCGTGTCAGCTCTTCCGGCTCGCCGGCCTCGACGCGGCGAAGCGTCTCGCGCTCTTCGGCATCGCGATAGGGCGGCAGGAAGGCCGGGTCGCTCTTCAGCGCGGCGACGGCATCGGCGGTCCATCCGTCATCGATCGCGTCGGCGATATCCCAGCCCTTCGGAATGATGCCGTCGCGAAGGTGCTTCCCGCCTTCCTTCCACACCCATGAGCCGAGCCGATCGGGCGGAAGATGCAGGACGGCCGTCGCGCCGGCAGCGCGGACCAGTTCGCACACCTTGTCGCCGAATTGCTGCCCGGCTTCGTCATTGTCGGTGGCGATGATCACGGTGCGGCCGGCGACTGGCGTCCAGTCGGCCTTATGCGGCGACTTCGCGCCATGCGGCGGCGTGGTCGCTACCATGTCGGGGAAGAGGATCGCGGCAGCGTCGGCGGACTTCTCTCCCTCGGCGACGATCAGCACCGCGTCGAGGCGCGCGGTGATATCCGGCAGGCTGTAGAGCGGACGCGGGCCGGCGATGCCCTTGGCGCGCCAGGCGCGGCGTCCCTTGCCGATATCGCAGAACGTCAGCGGCAGGATGTCCTTCGCCGGCTTGCCGTCGCCGTCGAGGAAGTCGAAGCGCGCCACGGTGAACATGAGCTGGTCGAGCGCATCGGTGTAGCGCCACACCTTCGACGGCGCGCCATGCTTCGGGTGCCGGTAGGTTTCTGGCGACGGGGCATCGGTCGGCACCGGCACGATCGGCAACTTGTCGGCAGGCTGGGCAGTCGTGGCATCCACGGCCGCGATCTCATCGGGCGACAGCGGTGCGAACATTGCGGTGCCGTGCATCATTTCACCCCCAGCATGTCGGCGAGGGCACGGGCGGCTTCGGCCTGTCCGGTTCCTGCAAGATAGGCAGCAAGGCTGATCGGATCGCCGCCAGCGTCGTCGGTGGCGAAGTCGGCCCATTTGCCGGTGTTCATGTTCACCCGGAACGATCCGGGCTTGCGGTCGCTACGGCGTGGATTCCGGCACACCCATTCGTGGCCGACGCGACGGCCATCGGGCAGCCACCGGCCCAGGAGCGACGGCAGGACGGCGAGCGAGGCGGAATTGATCTTGTCGAAGTCGATCATGCAGCGCCTCCCGTGATCTCGGCGAGGCGGTCGAAGTAGTCACGCGCGGACTGTTCCTCGACCTTGGCGACGGCGAGCGCGCGCTCCGGCAAGAGGCTTTCGATGTTGGTCCGCAACAGATTGCGCAGGATGCCGGCCGGCATGGCTTCGGCTTCGACCGTCTCGCGGATATGCAGGGCGCGGCGATCGGTGTCCTTCCTCGGCTTCGCCGGGAGGTCGAGCACGTCTATCTGTTCGGACGTGATGGCGATGCGGTTGAAGTGAAGGTCGATGCCGGCGGTCAGGTGCTCGCGCAGCTCGCGTTCGAGCGCCACGTCGATCAGGACGCCGGCCGGGTCGTAGTCGCCGATGTAGTAGATCACCACCGGCCTGCCGGCCGCGTAGTAATTGATCGTCTCGGCGGACTGGTAGGCGAGCGTGATGCTCGAAAAGCCGCCGGCCGGATACAAGCTCACCGCCAGCTCGCGGCAGTCGTTTTCGATTACACCCGCGATCGAACGGCTTTCGGTCCACACCTCGCAATAGAAGTCGGCCTGTTGCCACAGGTCGGCGCGGTAGTGTTCCTTCATGCTGCGCAGGAAGTCGGCTTCGTCGCGATATGTCGGGGTGTGGTAGCCGCGCCGCGTGGCGTCCGTCACCCATCCGAACGGCAGCCGCTTCGCCCGACGAAGCTTCACCATGCGGTCCTGCACATGGCGGTATCCGCGATCGGTCTTTTCCACCGGCTCCGGCAGACGCGGATTCGTCATCCGATAGAAGACGTGCCGCACGCTCTGCGGATGATCCTCACGCAAGACGGCAAGGATTTGCTCGTCAAGCTGATCGATCCGCGCGTTGGTGCGCCTCTCGCGTTTTAGCGTGCCCGCACGATAAACCATGTCCGGCACCTATTCGTCGCTGGTGCTGGCCTTGGTCTCGCCGAGCTTTTCGAGCGCCCAGGTATCCAGATCGTCCCGGTGATAGAGCGCCGAGCGATTGAACTTCTGGAAGCGCGGCCCGCCGCCGACCGACCGATACTTGTCCAAGGTGCGCATCGCGACGGTGAGACCGTGGATGGCGGCGAGGTAGGCCGACGCCTCATCCGAGCGATAACGGACCTTGGCGCGAAGGGCAGGCGGAAGACGCACCTCTCCCGTGGCGGGTCCAGCCCGCAAAATTTCGGTATCCATGTCTGTGTTCCTTTATCTAGCTCGCGGGCACTTCATCGATGTGAAGCAAGCGCCGGAGGGCAATCCTCAGCGCGAGGCTTGCGTTGATCGTCAGCAACGAAGTCGGATTCTCATATGCTTGGCCGGCAGCTTCTCCATCTTTCTCTGTCGCGGCCTTCATGCGGAAGGTCAGCGTCTTGGGGTTTTCAGTCGTGTCGAAGGTTCCGAAGGGCATCGGGGAATGATCTCCGATGCCTTTGACGCTCAGGTGCAGGACACCATCTTTGCCCAGCTCGCGGATGTGGTCGTACATGGAGTTGTCCCACCACACGAAATCCGTGAGGTCCGGCGTCAACTCTCCATAGGCGGCGTCGGGCTTGCCTACGCCGAGCAGGACATACTTCGAATCCACGATGCAGATGCGGAAGTCGTCGTCTTCGGCCGTTGGCTGGTGAGCGGGATCGAACCAGGTCGCGCGGTTGTGCGGGAGCTTTCTCGGCTCGTACAGGCCGGTTTCGGGATCGAAGGTGCTCGCCGCGTCGTAGTAGACATCCCAGGGATCAACGATGTCGAAGATCAGGTCTTCGAGCATCATGGCGGCGTAGACGATCCGGCCGGCAACTCCGAGACTAAGGCCGGCCTTGGTGAGCGGGGCGGCGATGGCCGCGCGCTTCAGCATCGTGTCGGTGACAAGGCGCTGCGCCTTCGGGTTCGGCTGGGGCACGGCCTGAATGACGCCGAGCTTCAGCAACTCGCGCTGCGAGCGTTCCGAAAGGTCGGTGGCGCGCGTCACGTCGTCGGCCGTGAAGCGGCTCTGCCGATACCAGTGAAGGGTTTTCTCGTACTCCATGATCTCCCGTCTATCTGATTGACGCGCATCCGTCAATAGGAACTGACGCGCGTCCGTCAATAGCTCTATCTGCACTTCTGTCGTCATTCCTCGCCGGCCTCTTCGGACTTCGAAACCTCGAACCGGATAAGCGGCGGGCCGGCACGCTGGGCGATCAGCTCGGCGAGCAAGTGGCAATCCATGATCGTGCAGTGCGAGGTCGAGCACTCGGCGAGACGCGCCTCGATGCCGTCGAGCGCGCCCCACCGTGAGATGTCCGGCTTCCCAGTCTTGCCGTCCGTCATCATCACCAGGAACCGGCCGCGAGCGCCGACAATGCTGGAACCGATGATGCGGTCTTTCATCTCATCGGTGACATCCTCGCCCTCGAAGACGGCCACGCCGGGGAGATCGTCCAGCGCCGCCAACGTCGGCAGAACGGCCATGCTGGCGAACTCGGCGACGTACTGGACAGAGAAGCCGGCGTCGGAAAACGACTTCATCACCGACATTTCGATGACATCGGTCAGGGTGAACTTCGTCCACTTGCCCGACTTGTTCTCCGGCAGGATGCCGCGCCGACGCCAATCACGCTGAAGCGCCACCGCCACGCCGGTGATCTCGGCGGCTTCGGCTGGCGAGAACTCGCGATCGACGCGGTGGATGGTGATGGACATGACGATGACCCCTTGATTCGTTAGCGTGAGACTTACCACGCTCTAACAAACCGTGTCAAGCCACACGCTCTAACGCAAACCGCCCCGACAGCGCGAGCCGGCGGGGCGGTGAGGCGTTCGACGCGCGAGCGGATCAAATGCCGTCGTCCGGCTCGCCCATCTCTGCCGGATCGTGTTCCCGGTCGTCGCGGCCGATGCTTGGCTCGTCGTCCGCGCCGTCTTCCAAGTTCTCATCGCCGCCCTTGTCGAGTACGCGGGCGATATGACCCTCCGGCCATGTGCCGGCCTCGCCGTCGAGGTCCGGCTCGTCGTCAGGGTTGCCGTCGATTTCGTCCAGCAAGGCGATCAGCGATTCGATCGTCGTGGCGATCGTGATGCGCATCTGCGGAGTGACGGCGAGGAAAGTGGTCTCGCGTGTCATGCCCGGCGCTTCCTCTTCGGCGGGGCGACTTCGTCGTCGCTCACCATGTAGGTGCGAACATCGTCCGGCACCGGGCCAAGGCATTTGTGGATGCCCTGAAGCCCGGAGACACTGTAGGCGAGCTGCCGGCGCGGATTGAACATCTCCACGATGACGACGGGATCGACTTCGCTCTTCGGATGGCGATCGACGCCGAACTTCGCCCAGGGCGCTGGCGGCAGGACCAGGCGTTTCACGATCGCCTGATGCTCGCCCGGCTTCACCATGTCCGGCCGGCGGAACAGGATCACCATATCGCCGGGCTGGTAGGCTTCCGTGCGCGAGAACATGAGCTTGGTGCCGGTCTTGATGTGGGGGAGCATACAATCGCCCTCGACAATCATGGCGTAGATGTCGGGCATTTCGTCGGGATGGATATTGAAAGTGATGCGCTTGTCGGCGGGCATAGCTTCGCCGGCTGCGCGAACAGCGGTGTTCGGCATGGGATTCTCCATTGCAGGTAAGTTGCATTTTTGATATAACTCTGCACCAGAAGCGTAGTCAACACTTTTAATGCAAGGTTGTATCAAATTGTCCGTCTCACCTGCACAATGCCGAGCGGCACGCGCCCTGATCGGATGGTCACAGGATCAGCTCGCGACTGCCTCAAAAGTAGCGAAGGCGACGATCGCGAATTTCGAAGCCGGCAGACGCGCGTCATATGATCGGACGCTAGAAGACATCCGCACCGCCCTCGAATCGGCGGGCGTGATATTCGTGGAAGAGAATGGCGAAGGGCCGGGCGTCCGGCTGAAAAAGGGGAGGTAAGGCCGTGGCAGCGTTCACAGACATCAAGATCAAGGAACTCGATGACGCCGCGTCCGGCCCGTCCGGGCAAGGTGCGTTGATGCGGCTAGTGCTTCGCCTGTCGCAGAGCGCGCCCGGCCCGTGGTCGGAGTATTTCAATCAGGCGTGGCAGCAGCACATGTACATGATGAAGCGCCGGGCTTCGGTGTCGGGCGACAGGCTCGAAATCATCTGTATGCCGGACGAACTTCAGAGCGATCACCTGCCGGAGTTGAACAAGGTCATCGCACAGACGAACGCCGCTTATGGCGCGTATGCCGCCGAGCAAAGCCGGCTCCGGCAACAAGCGGCTGACGAAGCGAAGCGCCAGAAGGACGAACTCGCCAGCCTCAAGGGCAAGCTCAAATTCGACTGATAGGAGACCAACGATGTTCGAAGTCGGGAAGCGATACGAAATCCGCATGATCATCGGCGGCGACGAAACCACCATGTGGCGCACTGTCGAGAAATATGAGCACCCGCTGGTCAAGTTCGCCGACGCTCACTTCGATGCGAAGAACGACTACCTGCCGGCGAGCACCGTCCGGGGCGAAATCGTCAACGTCACCTCGCCGAACTTCATCAGCGCCGTCGAGCAAGAGGCAAAGCCGATTCCCGATCGCCTGAAGCCCGGCAAGCCGCCCAAGGGCTAGCTTGTAGCACCTGTAGCACCTGCCAATTTCCGTGGTGCTACAGAACTTCGCCCTATCGTTTCAAGGCTGTAGCACCTGTATCACCTGTAGCACCGCCGGAATGTCGCCGCGCGCGCGGATCACGCCTTCCGCTTCCGGTTCGGGAGCGCCACTACCTTGCCTTCGATGCCCGTCATCTGCCGGTGGATGTCATTGGCGATCTTGTTAGCCGCTGCGATCAGAACGCTGTCGAGCTTGTGGATGTAGCGGGACGTGATCGAATGCCCGGCATGGCCGATCACCGCGCCGATGGTGTTTTCGGTGAAGCCCAGGTCGTCGCCGACGCTGGCGAAAGAATGCCGCAAGGTGTGCGAGGTGACGCCGGCCAATTCCGCCTTGGCGACGATCCGTTCCACCGCCGCGCCGAGCGAAGCATAGTGTCCCTTCGGAATCCGCACCGCCGGCAGCACATAGGGGTTGCCCTCGACGCGCTCGATCTTGTCCAGCACCTCGATCGCGCGCTTCGCCAGCGGCCGGATCGAAGCGCCGGTCTTGGTGTCGCCGAGCCGTAGCGCCTCGCCCTCGATATCGACTTCCGACCACTTCAGCGACTGCACCTCGCCGTAGCGGCAGCCGGTGAGCGCGATCAGCCATGTGCCGGCGATGGACTGCGGCAACATCATCTCGGCTTCAGCAGCCGCCAGGGCCTTGCCCAGCGCCCTATATTCCTTCGCGTCGAGCCGGCGCTCGCGCTTGTTGTCGGCCGGCCGCTTCACGCCGCGCGCCGGGTTGAATTGCAGCACGCCTTCCGACACCGCGTAGGACAGGATGCCGCCGAGCAAGCCGGCGGTGCGAGCTGCCGCGCCAGCGCCGCCTTCCACGATTGCACGACCGCGCTTCCGGTCGGTCTTCACGTCGGCTGCCGTCTTGCCGGCGGTTACGTCACGGATGAACCGGGCGATGTCCGATTGCTGAAGGTCGATCACCAGTTTGCGCCCCAGCAACGGCTTGATGTGCCGCTCGACGCGGCCGTGATCCGTGCCCAGCGTCGAAGCTTTCTTCGGCCGGCCGGCCTTGCCGATGATCAGCCCTTTCTCGGCAGCCTTCAGGTAGTTGTCGCACAGCTCGGCGACGGTGAGCGACTTCCGGCGCGTGGTGCGCTCTTCGGCCGGGTCTTCGCCGCGCACGGTGCTGCCCAGCGTGGCGACGGCGAGCTTGCGCGCCTCTTCGGTCGTGATCTTGCCGTGCCGGCCGATCGTCATCCGCCGCCGGACGCCATCGGTGTTCCGATAATCCACGAAATAGGTGCGGTTGCCGGTCGGCTGGATGTAGACGCCGAAGCCGGGGAAGTCGCTGCACCACACGCTGTATTGCTTCGCTTTCGGCGCGGCTGCCTCGACTATCGACTTCGTGAGCTTCGGCACGCCTCAAACCTCTGCCTTGGGAAAACAACTCACCAAATACTCACCACAAAATCGGAAAGTGGGGAAGACGCCAGAGTTGACGCGGAAAGTCGGATCGGGCGAAAGTAACGTGTTTTCAGGCAGATAGTGACATCACGAATTTTCCGGTAAAGTGCCGAAAAGCCGCAACCAAAACTCTCCGAAGGCAAAGGTCACACGTTCGAATCGTGTCGGGCGCGCCACTTCCGTTCAAAACTGCGAACACCCAGATTGCGCGCGGCATTGCCCGCGATCGCCTGCTCCAGGGTGGATTTATCCCCGATGATGCGGACGAGATCGTCGTCGACTTCGACGCGATCGACGACCGACTGGATGTAGGCCTTGCGGAACGGGATATCGCCGGCTGTGACGCTTTCGCGCATGAGGCGTCCGAACCGCTCGATGGCTTCCGGCTCCAGGACGACCGACGGGGCAGCTTGCGCCCTGATTCGCTCCAGCGCGGCGGTGGCGCGATCACGCTCGAGCTTGAGGGTGGCGATCCGCTCCTTCAGCAGGTCGTCGAGATCGGTCACGCCATCCTCGACCATCTTGTAGAGGCGTTTCAACCTGTCCTCGGCCTGGGTCGCCTCGGTCTGGAGAGTCGTGATCCGGGTGTCGACCTCCAGTGCGCGCTCAGCGCGCCCCGCCGCCAGGCCGGCAAGCATCACCGTGAGCCGGTCCGGCTGGAACAGGTGGTCGACGAGATGGTCGGTGACGAGCGTGTCGAGCCTGTCCATCCGGATGGCTCGCCCCTTGCAGGCCGTCTTACCCATCCGGCCATGGACGGAGCATGAGTAGTAGCGGTGGACCTGCCCCGATTTCGAGGTGCCGGTCCGCAGGGTCATCGCGCCCGAGCAGGTCGCGCAGGTCGCAAGGCCGGTCAGCAGGATCGGACCGGTGACGACGCGCGGCGGCGTGGTCATCGGGGCGTTGACCTTCATGCGCGCCTGCACCGCGTCGAATTCGTCGCGCGGGATGATGGCCGGCACCTCGACAACGATGTGCTCGCTCGCCGGTTTCTGAGACAGTGTTTTGGCCTCGCGCCTGTTGAAAACCCACTGCCCGATATAGACGGTGTTGGTCAGGATGCCGTGGACGGTCGCGACGCCGAAGCGGGCTCCCTTGCGCGTGCGGTAGCCGCGCTCGTTCAGCCAGCAGGTCAGTTGCTTGATGCCGAGCGGTCCGCTCGTCCCGTCACCCGACCGGTAGAGCTTGAAGATCTGCCGCACGGTCTCCGCTTCGACCGGATCCTCGACAAGCTTCTTCTTGGCCCGGTTGCCGCGCTTCTCGACTTCGGCGGTGGTGTAGCCGAGCGGAACCGGCGAGCCGTTATAGAAACCTTGGCGTGCATTTTCTTTCATTGCACGTAAAACGTGTTTTGCGTTCTCCCGGCTCTGATATTCGTCGAACAGCGCGATCACCTGGCGCATCATCACCTGAGCCGGATCATCGCCTAGTTCCTGGGTGATGGAGACGAGACGCACGCCCGCCTTTGCCAGCTTGCGGATATACATCTCCAGGCCGAAGGCATCGCGGAAGAAGCGACTGAAGGAGTGGACCAGGATCACGTCGAACGGCCGATCGTCGTCGGTCGCGCGCTCGATCATCTTCTGGAATTCCGGTCTGGCATCGTCGGTCGCCGAGGCGCCGGGCTCGACATATTCGGCGAGGAGGTTCCAGCCTTTGCCAGCGCAGAAAGCGATGATCTGCTTGCGCTGATCCGGGATCGACAGGTCAGACTCGGCTTGCCGTCCGGTCGACACACGAAAGTATCCACACGCACGAACCGGGCCGTCCGATATCGTCGACTCAAAATTCGACTTGTGAAGATACTTGTTCATCTTTGCTTTCCCGCGCAGACCGATTTCTGTATTAAAGCATAATTCTTCTTATAGATCAAATATTTACAGCATGGCGACGAGCGATATCCTCGCTCGGATTGATTTCGCGCCAGGGACGACCGGGCAAGCCAGCGCTCGCTACTTCTCAGCCTCTGCATCATGCGATGCGGCCGAGGTTATCGATCCTGCAGACGATGGCTAGCGCAAGTGCCGCCGCGGGAGCGGCCTATCCACGCGCGGCGCGTCCGTCACCGAAGATCTGGCGCATGGCTTCGGCCTCGGCCGGTTCCCTGCAGGGCACGGCCGTCATCTTGACGACCACAGCGCGCGCGGACTGCCGGATCAGCATCAGCCAGCCCCGACCCTTGATGATCATGCTGTCGACGCCGTTCGGGCAGGTCTCATCCTGCCAAACGCCCCAGACGATGTCGCTGCCAGCGATGATCTCGCGCACGGCGTCGGTGTGGTTCTCGCTCCGGAGGATAAGGCCCTGGTTCGCGTTGGCCATGTCCACGAGCGTCTGCAGATGCTGCTGTTCATTCATGTCGAGTTCCTTCTGATCGGGTCGGTGGCACGGGCCGGGCTGGTTTGGGGCGAGGTTCTCGACGGTCCTGCTTGCCCGGCGGGGTCAGGATTCCGTCGAGAAGGCGACCGAGCCAGGTCTCGATCACGTCGAGCTCGGCCGGCGTGACCGGGACCGGTTTGGGCCAGTCACCGACGACGGTCGGGTTACCGCCGCGTTCTGGCGAGCCGACGCAGGCGGCGGGCCCTCTCTCACGCTCAAAGCTCATGGTCGAGCTCGCGGCGTCGTGAGGCGGTCGGGGTCCGGCTTTTCGTCTGTTCGCGATCCGCTTCGATCGCCGCGACGGTCGAAAGCTTGACGTTGGACCGCGACAGGCGCCCGGCGAGCCAGACGCGGCGTTCCAGCGCCGATGGCACGGCATCCGGCATCTGTCGATCGAGAGGGCGGTCGGCGAGCAGATGACGATCGATCGCTGCCGTATCGACAACCAGGGTCGTCTCGATTCGCGCCCGGCTCGCGGCGACATAGATGTCGTGGCGATCGAGCGCGGGATCGGCGAGAACCAGCGCACGGTCGACGGTCAGCCCCTGACTTCCGTAGATCGAGCTCGCATAGCTCCAGCCGAGGCGGACGCGGCCCTTCTCGTCGGCCAACGCGGCGGGGTCGAACGTGACGAGACGCCCGCCGATAACAGCTTCGATCCGAACCCTGCGCCCATCCGGCGCATTCCGTTCGGCTTGCTCCATCACCTTGGTGACGATGCCGACCGATCCGTTGACGACACCGAGTTCGTCGCTGCGAACGAGGAACCGGATGTGATCGCCGGCTGCGAGCATCAGCTGGTTTGCATGTCCGGACGGGGTGACCGCCGCGATCTCGATCTCGGGTCCGCGGATCAGTCCCCTGTGCTTGAGCCGGCTGCGAATCTCGCGCGAAATCGCCGCGACCTGCGCGTTGGTCTTGGCCAAAAGCAGGGTGGAAGCGGTCGGATCGACATCCTGCGCTGCTTCCCAACCATCGACGATCGCCGTAATGGCGGCCTTGGCGCCTTTCGTCTCGACGAGCATTCCACGCTTGGCGAAGGCGTCGAGCGCGCGACCGGCCTCGCCGGCGCCGAAATCGCGCACGGCGTCTCTCGCCCAGGCGTCGTGCTGGCGCACGATCGTCTCGACGCGGGCGGCCTCGACGGCGCGGCTGACGAGATCGAGCCCGGGACCCGCGCCGATCGCCTGGAGCTGGCCGCGATCGCCGACGAGGATCAGCTTGGCCTGCGCCTGCTGCACCTCCGACAGGATCGCATACATGTCGCGCGACGAGAGCAGGCCGGCTTCGTCGACGATCAACACGGTATTCCGGTCGAGAAACCTGTGCCCTCGCTTCGCCTTCTCGATCCAGCTCGCGGTGGCGCGCGCCTCGATGCCGAGGTCGCTCTGCAGCATCCGGGCGATGCGCCAGGCGGAAGCGGCGCCGAGAACCCGATAGCCTGCTTCCTGATACGCGCTGACGATCGGAGCGAGGGTCGTCGTCTTGCCGCTGCCCGGCGCGCCCTCGATGAGCGCGATGGCCTGGGAGCCCGCCGCGGCCAAGGCAGCATCCTGCTGCTCGAAGCTGAGACCGGCCTCTTTGCATCGTACGATCAACGCGGTCTGGTCGACGCCCTTGCGCGTATCGGCGGCGAGGTCGCGCGCGATCTCGACGACCTGGCGCTCGATCGCGACCATTTCGGAAGTCGAGTAGCGGGGAAGCCCGATGGCATCGCGGCCGATCTCGACGACCGCACCGTCCTGCAGCAGTCGTTCGACCTCAGGACCCGCCCGCTCGGCCGGAAGTCCGGTGCCGACAAGCGCGGCCGAGACCGCCCGGAAGAGATCGCGCCGTTCGAAGACGCTGCGGGCTTCGGTGAGTTCGCGCGGCAGGGCGGACAGCCGCTCGGCCAGCAATCGCTCCCCGAGCTCCAATTCGGGCTGGCGGCCCTGCCCGCGAAGATTCTCCGTGAAGGACGCAACTGCGACGCCCCGCGCTGCGGCGGCCTCGGCCCAGATCTCCTCGCGCGAGCGGGTGCCGGCTTCGCTCTTCGCTTCGCGCGTCGCCCGGGTGATCGCCGAGGCGAGCGCCACGGCCGAGCGGCTGGTCGTCTGGTGCTCGGCGAGCTCGTCTTCGATCTCTCTCCGGCGCGCGCTGAAATACCGGATCAACTCATCGGTAACGCCGGCGAGCTCGAAGGTACCGTTGTAGCCGATGCGGTCGATCGAAAAGCCGAGCGCTTCGAGTTCGTGAGCCAAAGCCGCGTGATAATGCGCGCCTGCGGCCATCTTCCAGTCGCGCAGGATCTTCGAATGGATGGCTCCGACCGTCCCGTCCGCCCGCGTGGCGAGATTGAGAATGACGGCGTGTGTATGGAGGTTTGGATCGCCGAAGATGCGCCCGTCGGCATGTTCGGCCGGGCGGCTTTCGCCATGCTGGAACAACGCGGCCGAGAGCGCGACCGGCTCGAGCGTCAGGCCGCCTTTGCCACGGCGCGCCCACATCGCTTCCCGCTCGACGACACCGAGAGCTGAACGGACCGCACGCTCCTGTGCGGCTTCGATGGCGGACTTTCGTTCCGGGCTGGCGAAAGCCCAGGCTTCCGCGACGGAACGCGGCGCGCTGAAGGTGAGATCGAAAGCCGGGACACGATCGGCCCGGCCGCTCTGCGAGAGCAGGATTTTGCCATCGGCGCCGACGCCTGCGTAGAGGCGCTCGAATGCGACCGGCTCGACCTCGGCGCCGTCCACGAGCCCGAAATCGCCGGCGGGAGCATACCAACGGCCAGTCGGCTCGACGGTACCGAGGTAGTATTCGGCTCCGCGGAGATAATACGCGCTGGCTGCGGCGGGATTCCAGGTAGCGACCAAAATGGCCTCCAATGACAGGAGGCCTTCGAATTAGCCGGCAGGGCGCCTTCAAAGTTTGGGATTAACTCGCGTAGCGCCGTCCGACTGCTCTAATGGCATCGGATCGCTCTCCGACAGGAGGCGATCCGAAATCGTCCGTCTCGCGAACTCGATTTGCGAAGAGGCGAGGCTACGGGTTGAGCCAGGGCGCGGGCTCATGGCCGAGGCGGCGATCGGGCCAACCCGTCGCCGGAATATCGACAACCGCGGGATTGCCCAAGCCCAGGATCATCGCCCGAACGATGGGCTGCCCCTTCTGCATCCGCACGCCGAGTTCGGTTTCGAGGCGATCTTCAGCCAGGACGGGAGCGGTTTCGCGAACCGTGTCGCGAATGTTCCGCTTGGCGGCCGGATCATATCTCTCTGGCCCA
>JAESGH010000402.1_pt1 | contig 28721 bp, 35 predicted proteins | sample 9269641 | NCBI WGS metagenome assembly JAESGH01 (sample SAMN14515345, study PRJNA621665) | algae metagenome | isolation source: Phormidium tanganyikae FI6-MK23 and co-occurring heterotrophs from granitic... | place: USA: Fort Irwin, California | collected 1998-05-24
TGACCATCGAGAGCGTCGTCGGCCAGGGCGCGACCTTCCGGGCGATCCTGCCACGTCTGCCGGAGCCGAGCCGTTAACGATTTGTGACGACGGTTCGTGCGCTTTCATGACTGTATGTCATCCAGCTGTCATATAGCCGGTGTTCTAGCAGGGCCGCTGCACTTGCGATCCAGAGAGGACATCTGATGCGCAAACTTCTCATTCTCACGGCCGCTGCCATCGGCCTTACGGGCGCCGCCCAGGCTGCCGACATCACCGGCGCCGGCGCGACCTTCCCCTTCCCGATCTATTCGAAGTGGGCCGAGGCCTACAAGAAGGAGACCAATATCGGTCTCAACTATCAGTCGATCGGCTCGGGCGGCGGCATCCGCCAGATCAAGGCGAAGACCGTCGCATTCGGCGCCACCGACGCCCCGCTCAAGGGCGAGGATCTGACCAAGGACGGCCTGATCCAGTTCCCGACCGTGATGGGCGGCGTCGTCCCGGCGATCAATATCGCCGGCATCGAGGCGGGCAAGCTCAAGCTGACCGGCCCGATCGTTGCCGAGATCTACATGGGCACCATCAAGAAGTGGAACGACCCGAAGATCACGGCGATCAACACCGGCGTCACCCTGCCGGACGCCAACATCAACCCGGTCTACCGTTCGGACGGCTCGGGCACGACCTTCGTCTTCACCGATTACCTCTCCAAGGTTTCGCCCGAGTGGAAGTCCAAGGTCGGCGCCAACACCTCGGTCCAGTGGGCTGTTGGCATCGGCGGCAAGGGCAATGAGGGCGTCTCGGCCTCGGTCAAGCAGGTCGCCAACTCGATCGGTTATGTCGAGTACGCCTACGCCAAGCAGAACAAGCTCAACTTCGCGCTGATCCAGAATGCCGACGGCAACTACCCGGCGCCGGACGACAAGTCCTTCCAGGCCGCCGCCGCCAACGCCAACTGGAATGAGGCCCCCGGCTTCGGCATCTCGCTGAACAACCAGAAGGGCGCTCAGGCCTGGCCGATCACCGCTGCCACCTTCCTGCTCGTCCACGCCAAGCCGGAGAAGCCGGAAGAGGTGCAGGCCGCGCTGAAGTTCGTCGACTGGGCCTACAAGAACGGCGACCAGCTCGCCCTCGACCTCGACTATGTGCCGCTCCCGGCCAACGTCAAGGATCAGGTCCGCAACGCCTGGAAGGGCGTCACCGACCCGGCCGGCAAGCCGATCTTCTGATCGCGCCCGCCCCTATAACGACCGGCGGGGGCCGTCACCGGCCCCCGCTGCCTTGCGCGACGAGACCGACTCTTTCCGTCTTCACGTGATCGGAGTTCCACGGATGGCTGCCGTGACTGACCAGATGGCGCCCGGCGCGCATGTTGCCCGCAAGACTCCGAAGGGCACGTTCGACATCGTCTTCCGCAACGCCAGCTTCCTGTCGGCCCTGTTCGTGCTCCTGCTGCTCGCCGGGATCATGGTCTCGATGGTGATCGGCGGCTGGCCCGCCTTCCGCGAGATGGGCCTGGGCTTCCTGACCTCAAGCGTCTGGGATACCCAGAACGATCAGTACGGCGCCTGGCCGGCCATCGCCGGCACCCTGTCGACCGCCTTGATCGCGCTCGTCATCGGTGTGCCGCTCTCGCTCGGCATCGCCGTCTTCCTGACCCAGCTCGCGCCGCCCTGGTTCAAGCAGCCGGTTTCGACCGCGATCGAGCTGCTCGCCGCCGTGCCGTCGATCATCTACGGCATGTGGGGGTTGTTCGTCTTCGTGCCGCTCTTTGCCGCCTATGTGCAGGTGCCACTTTCGAACATCGTCGAGGGCATGCCGATCCTCGGTACGATCCTCTATTCGCGTTCGCCGTCCGGCCTCGGCATCCTCACCGCCGGCTTCATCCTGGCGTTCATGATCATCCCGTTCATCGCCTCGATCACCCGCGACATGCTCGACCAGATCCCCTCGGTGCTGCGTGAGAGCGCCTATGGCATCGGGGCGACGACCTGGGAGGTGGTGCGCCATGTCCTTGTGCCGCAGGCCGGCGTCTCGATCATCGGCGCGATCATGCTCGGCCTCGGCCGTGCGCTCGGCGAGACCATGGCGGTGACCTTCGTCGTCGGCAACGCCAACCGGCTGTCCGGCTCGATCATGGATCCCGGCTCGACCATCGCTTCGCGCATCGCCAACGAGTTCAACGAAGCGCTTGGCCTGCAGCTCAACGCGCTGATCGCACTCGGCTGCATCCTGTTCTTCGTCACCTTCGTCGTCCTCGTGATCGCGCGCATCCTGGTTGCGCGGGTGAAATCCTACTGAGCGGATGGAAAGACCATGACTCTCGCCACCCCCTCGACCGTTCGTGCCCTGCCGCCTGCGACCTGGGGGCGCGTGCGCCAGTCGCGCCGAACCGCTGACCGGGCGATGAAGATCATCGCGACCACCTTCACCCTGCTGGCGATCTCCGTGCTGTTCTGGATCCTCGGCATGCTGATCGTGAAAGGCATCGGCGGCCTTTCGGTCGCGACCTTCACCCAGATCACGCCTGGTCCCGGCTCGGAAGGCGGCGGTCTCGCCAACGCCATCGTCGGCTCGCTGGTGCTGACCTTCCTCGGCATCGCGGTGGCGACGCCGATCGGCGTGCTGGCCGGCACCTATCTCGCCGAATACGGCAAGGGCTCGAAGCTGGCCGACCTGATCCGCTTCATCAACGACATCCTGCTCTCGGCGCCTTCGATCCTGATCGGCCTCTTCGTCTACGTGATCATGGTTCAGCCGCTCGGCGGCTATTCCGGCTGGGCCGGCGGCGTCGCGCTCGGCATCATCGCGATCCCGGTGATCGTGCGCACCACCGAGGACATGCTGCGGCTCGTGCCCGGCCCGCTGCGCGAGGCCGGCTCGGCGCTCGGCGCCCCGCCCTCGGTGGTGATCACCTCGATCACTTGGCGGGCGGCGAAATCGGGCATGGTCACCGGCATCCTGCTGGCGCTCGCGCGCATCGCCGGCGAGACCGCGCCGCTGATCTTCACCGCCCTGAACAACAATTTCTGGTTCTCGCCCAGCCTGTTCGGCGGCGTCTCCAACCTGCCCGTGACGATCTACCAGTTCGCCTCCGCCCCTTACGAGAACTGGCAGCAGCTCGCCTGGGCCGGCTCGCTGATCATCACCGTCTCAATTCTCGTGCTTTCCATCATCGCCCGGCGCATCGTGCGCGGCGGCAAGTGATCCAAGTAGCGTCCGATCGGAAGGACCATGAAGATGCTCTCGACCCTGGAACTGAGCCCACAGACGCTGGACGCCGACGCTCCCGTCCGCATCGCCGTCAAGAATCTCGATTTCTACTACGGCGAGCATAAGGCGCTGAAGAACATCAACCTCGACTTCCGTGACCGGCACGTCACGGCGCTGATCGGCCCGTCGGGCTGCGGCAAGTCGACCCTGCTGCGCATCTTCAACCGGATCTACTCGCTCTATCCCGAGCAGAGGGCCACCGGCGAGATTCTGCTCGACGGCCGCAACATCATCTCCAACAATGTCGACGTGAACGAATTGCGCTCGCGCATCGGCATGGTCTTCCAGAAGCCGACGCCCTTCCCGATGTCGATCTACGACAACGTCGCCTTCGGCATCCGCCTCTACGAGAAGCCGCCGAAGTCGGAGCTCGACGACCGCGTCGAGGGCGCGCTGCGCCGCGCCGCGCTCTGGGACGAGGTCAAGGACAAGCTGAAGAGCTCCGGCATGGGCCTCTCCGGCGGCCAGCAGCAGCGCCTCTGCATCGCCCGCACCATCGCCCAGAAGCCCGAGGTCATCCTGTTCGACGAGCCGACCTCGGCGCTCGACCCGATCTCGACCGGCAAGATCGAGGACCTGCTCGAGCAGCTCAAGACCGACTTCACCATCGTCATCGTCACCCACAACATGCAGCAGGCGGCGCGCATCTCGCAGTACACCGCCTTCATGTATCTCGGCGAGGTGATCGAGTTCGACGCCACCAACACCATCTTCATGAACCCGCACAAGAAGCAGACGCAGGACTACGTCACCGGCCGCTTCGGCTGAGGTCCACGCAGTCGTCGGCCAGCCCCGAAGGATACGCCCGATGTCGGATCAACATATCGTCCGCTCCTACGACGCCGATCTCGAAGGCCTGCGCCGCAGCCTTGCCGAGATGGGCGGCATGTCCGAGCGCATGCTCGGCGACTCCACCGTCGCACTGGTGCGCCGCGACACCGCGCTCGCCCAGAAGATCATCACCGCCGACCAGCGCCTCGACAATCTCCAGCGCGAGGTCGAGGAGAAGGCGGTGCTGACCATCGCCCGGCGCCAGCCGCTCGCCAACGACCTGCGCGAGCTGATCTCGGCGATCCGCATCGCCGCCGACATCGAGCGCGTCGGCGATCTCGCCAAGAACATCGCCAAGCGCGCCGTCGCGATCTCCGGCCAGTTCTCGCCGCCGCATCGCGCCGTCGTCGGCCTCGAGCATATGAGCCGTCTGGTCCAGGCCCAGCTCAAGGACGTGCTCGACGCCTACGCCGCCAGCAACGAGCAGAAGGCGATGGAGGTCTGGCGCCGCGACGACGAGATCGACGCGCTCTACACCTCGCTGTTCCGCGAGCTCCTGACCTATATGATGGAGGATCCGCGCAACATCACCTTCTGCACGCATCTCCTGTTCTGCGCCAAGAATGTCGAGCGCATCGGCGACCACACCACGAACATCGCCGAGACCATCCATTATCTCGTCACCGGCCAGTCCATGGACGAGAACCGGCCGAAGCTCGACACCACCAACATCCTCGTCGACCTGCCGGCGGCCAATGGCTGAACCGGCGAGCGGCGCGCTTTCCGTTCAGCCGGAGACGGCTGAACGATCAGAATTCGCGCAACAAAACAGTTGGAGCATGTTCTGATCGCAAAAGTGGTTTCCACTTTTGCGGAACGTGCTCCGAGCGAAAGCGAGACGCAATGCCTGCACGCATCCTGATCGTCGAGGACGAGGAGCCGTTGACGCTGCTGCTGCGCTACAATCTCGAAGCCGAGGGCTTCGAGGTCGACAGCGTGGCGCGCGGCGACGACGCCGAATTGCATCTGCGCGACCATACGCCCGATCTCGTCCTGCTCGACTGGATGCTGCCCGGCCTTTCCGGCATCGAGCTCTGCCGCCGCCTGCGCACGCGCCGCGACACCGAGCGCGTGCCGATCATCATGCTGACCGCGCGCGGCGAGGAGACCGAGCGCGTGCGCGGCCTCGCCACCGGCGCCGACGACTACGTCGTCAAGCCGTTCTCGCTGCCCGAGCTGATCGCCCGCATCCAGGCGCTGCTGCGCCGGGCCAAGCCCGGCCATGTCGCCGGCCTGCTCGCTGCCGGTGATCTCGAGCTCGACCGCACGACGCGGCGCGTCCGCCGCGCCGGTGCCGAACTCCACCTCGGCCCGACCGAGTTCCGCCTGCTCGAATTCCTGATGCAGGCGCCGGGCCGGGTCTATTCGCGGGCCCAGCTCCTCGACGCTGTCTGGGGCCGCGACGTCTATATCGACGAGCGCACCGTCGACGTCCATGTCGGCCGCCTGCGCAAGGCGATCACCCCGGCCAATTCCAAGGACCCGCTGCGCACCGTGCGCGGCGCCGGCTATGCCTTCGACGAGACCTTCGCGCGCAGCTGATCGCTTGCGTCAGCGCGGCGCGGCGACGATGACCGCCGCACCGGCGAGGCAGAGCGCCGCGCCGGCGAGATCGTAGCGATCCGGCTGGACCTTCTCGACCAGCGCCATCCAGGCCAGCGATGCGAGAATGTAGATGCCGCCATAGGCGGCAAAAGCGCGTCCGGCCGCGGGGCTGTCGACCAGGGTCAGCAGCCAGGCGAAGGCTGCGAGTGCGGCCATGCCCGGAACTAGCCACCAGACCGGCCTGTCCAACTTCAGCCAAGCCCAGAAGGCGAAGCAGCCGGCGATCTCCGCCAAGGCAGCGCCTGCATAGATCGCGATCGTGGCCATCACGTTCTCCTGCCAGCCCTGGTCATGAAAAAGCCGGCCCAAGGGCCGGCTTCCGTGAGCGTTTCGCCAGCGCCTGTCGTCAGGCGCGGACGACCTTGCTGCGGTCGCGCCGACGATCCGCCGCCGGCTGGTAGGCGATGCGGGCGTGATAGGCGCAATAGGGCAGGCCGGTCGCGCTGCGGCCGCCGCAGAAGCGGAATTCCGGGGTGGTCGGATCGCCCATCGGCCAGCGGCACATATATTCGCGCAGGTCCATGATCGTGACCCGCTCGGAGAACGGCACGACCACGTCCTCGGCCGGCGCCGGCGCGCGCTCGACCTGCGCCTCAGTTTCGATCTGCGGCGAGAATTGCGGGGCGAGCGCGGTGTTGCCGCGGGTCAGCCCGGCCCCGCCGTTCTGATGGCCGGCCGGATGGCTCGGCGGGCGGGCGGCAGGCTTGCGCGGACGCGGCGTGGCCGAGCCCGGGCTCTTGGCCCGGCCGGACAGGCCGAGGCGGTGAACCTTGCCGATGACGGCGTTGCGCGTGACATTGCCGAGCTCTGCTGCGATCTGGCTTGCGCTCAGGCCGTCATTCCAGAGCTTCTTCAGCAGTTCGACGCGTTCGTCGGTCCAGGCTCCGGCTTCGCTCATGGATGGCACCTGTCTTCGTCATGCTTCGCCAATTTGCCGGCGAGGCATAGGGAGAGATCATGGCGGAATCCGATACCGGCAGCGCCCGTCGCTAAACGGAAGCCGTTACGCCCGGAACTGACGATACTGGAGACGCCGCACGAGATGTCGTATCTGACGAAGAGGACCATACAAGATGGCCTGACTCGGCCACAAGAGTCGCCGAATCGTAATCCGGCTTTTCCCCAGCCAATCGCCGCAGACTGTCGAGCAGTGAGTCTAATCGGCAACGCTGCCGCGAGAGCCGGATCCGATCAGGGTGGCGCACCCTGATCGGTGAATCCGTCTCTCACTTTTAGAACGGAGACCGTTTTACCCCAACGCCTTGCGGAGCAAGCCGTTGGGGACGGGCTCCAGGTCAGCCGCAATTGACAGGACGGAGCCGGTTTTGCATAGTCGCCCAACGCAGCCGCCCCTATCGGGCGGCGCTTATGTTTTTGAGCGATCGGGATTTTCCTTCGATGCGGCTTGACGCGCGACGAGACGGCGGGAACGGCCAGCGACGATAATGTCGCCGGTGGGTCGCATCATGCCGGCATCATGCCGCCTTGCGTCCCGCCCTGCCGTTCCCGGCCTGAGATTCCGCGCTACCTTCCTGTCTCGCCGCAAGGATTTCGCTCCATGAGCACCGCTTCCGTTTCCACCACGTCCTCCGTCCTCCTGCCGACCTATGCCCGCGCCCCGATCGCGCTGGAGCGTGGCGAAGGCGCCTGGGCGATCACCGCCGACGGCACCCGCTATCTCGATTTCGGCGCCGGCATCGCCGTCAATTCGCTCGGCCACGCTCATCCGCATCTGGTCGAGGCGCTGACCCAGCAGGCGCAGCGGATCTGGCACACCTCCAACCTCTACACGATGCCCGAGGGCGAGAAGCTCGCCCGCAGGCTCTGCGAGGCGACCTTCGCCGAGCGCGTCTTCTTCACCAATTCGGGCGCCGAGGCGAACGAGTGCGCGATCAAGATGGCGCGCAAGTATCATGCTGCGAAGGGCAACCCCGAGCGCTTCCGGATCATCACCTTCGAGGGCGCCTTCCACGGCCGTACCCTCGCGACCATCGCCGCCGGCGGCCAGCAGAAATACATCGACGGCTTCGGCCCGAAGGTCGATGGCTTCGACCAGGTTCCGTTCGACGACGAGAAGGCGCTGAAGGCGGCGATCGGCCCTGAGACCGCTGCGCTGATGATCGAGCCGATCCAGGGCGAGGGCGGTCTGCGCCTGGTGCCGATGCGCTTCCTCAAGCGCCTGCGCGAGCTTTGCGACGAGCACGGCCTGATGCTGATCTTCGACGAGATCCAGACCGGGGTCGGCCGCACCGGCAAGTTCTTCGCCTATGAGCACAACGGCATCGCCCCCGACATCATGTCGATCGCCAAGGGCATCGGCGGCGGCTTCCCGATGGGCGCCTGCCTCGCCACCGAGGAGGCGGCTTCCGGCATGACGCTCGGCACGCATGGCACCACTTTCGGCGGCAACCCGCTCGCCATGGCGGTCGGCAACGCCGTGCTCGACGTCATCCTGGCGCCGGGCTTCCTCGACCATGTCCAGAAGACGGCCCTGCGCCTGCGCCAGTCGCTGGCCCAGCTCAAGGACCACCACCCTGACGTGATCGAGGAGATCCGCGGCGAGGGTCTGATGCTCGGTCTCAAGCTCAAGACCCCGAACACCGATTTCGTCGCCCAGGCCCGCGCCGCCGGCCTGCTCGTGGTCGCGGCCGGCGACAATGTCGTGCGCCTGCTGCCGCCCTTGATCATCGGCGAGAGCGAGGTGGCCGAGGCGGTGGCGCGGCTGGACAAGGCGGCAGGCGCGGTCGAGGCGGAGCTCGCCCGGCCGGCGGCGGAGTGAGCATGATGTCTGCGACGCGTCACTTTCTCGATCTTTCGGATTTCTCAGCCGGGGAGCTGAGGTCCATCCTCAAGGCCGGCGAGGACATCAAGGCCCGCCGGCGCACGCCGGCGGCCGCCGGCGACCGCCTGCTCGAGGGCAAGGTCATCGCCATGATCTTCGAGCAGCCTTCGCTCCGGACCCGTGTCTCCTTCGACGTCGGCATCCGCGAGCTCGGCGGCTCGCCGATGATGGTGACCGGCCAGGAGATCGAGCTCGGCGAGCGCGAAACCATCGCCGACACCGCCCGCGTGCTCTCGCGCTATGTCGACGCGATCATGATCCGCATGCTCGACCACGACGCCGTGGTCGAGATGGCAAAATACGCCACCGTGCCGGTGATCAACGGCCTGACCAAGCGCCAGCATCCCTGCCAGGTCATGGCCGATGTCATGACCTTCGAGGAGCGCAAGGGCTCGATCAAGGGCAAGCGTATCGCCTGGACCGGTGACACCAACAACGTGTTGACCTCCTGGGTCCATGCCGCCGGAAGGCTCGATTTCGAGCTCGCCATCGCGACCCCAGAGGAACTCGCGCCTCCGCCGGCCTTGCTCGACTGGGCCCGCAAGCAGGGTGCCAAGCTGCAACTGACCAGCCGGCCCGAGGCCGCGGTCGAGGGCGCCGATTGCGTCATCACCGATTGCTGGGTCTCGATGGGCGACGAGGAAGGCACGCGCCACAATTTGCTGCGACCCTACCAGGTCGACGAGCGCCTGCTCGGCCGCGCCGAGAAGGATGCGATCTTCATGCACTGCCTGCCGGCTTCGCGCGGCGAGGAAGTGACCGACCAGGTCATGGACGGCCCGCAATCGGCCGTCTTCGACGAGGCCGAGAACCGGCTGCATGCCCAGAAGGGCATCCTGGCCTGGTGCTTCGGCGGAGTGGCGGCCTGATGGCCGACGCCTCGCCAGCGGGCGCGCCCGACGACCGGGTGCTGCCCTTCGCCGTGCCGGCGCTCGACGTGCGCGGCCGGGTCGTCAGGCTCGGCCCTTCGCTCGACCAGATCCTCGAACGGCATCATTACCCCGAGCCTGTCGCGCGCGTCCTCGCCGAGGCGGCGGCGCTGACCGTCATGCTCGGCACGACGCTGAAGGGCGAGGGGCGTTTCCAGCTCCAGACCAAGAGCGATGGGCCGATCTCGATGCTGGTCGTCGACTTCAACGCGCCCGACAACTACCGCGCCATGGCCCGCTACGACGCCGACCGCCTGGCGGCGGCGATTGACGCCGATGCGGTCTCGACCGGCGAATTGCTCGGCAAGGGTCATCTTGCCATGACCGTCGACCAGGGCACCGAGGCGACGCGCTATCAGGGCATCGTCGCGCTCGACGGCCAAGGGCTCGAGCAGGCCGGCCATCAGTATTTCCGGCAGTCCGAGCAGATCCCGAGCCGTATCCGCCTTGGCGTCGGCACGGTCCTGACCGGCGCCGGCCTCGCCTGGCGCGCCGGCGGACTGATCGTGCAATTCATGCCGAATTCGCCCGAGCGCATGCGCGCCGCCGATCTCCACCCCGGCGATGCGCCCGAGGGCCATGAGATCCTCGCAGCCGGCGACGATGACGGCGTCAGCGACGACGCCTGGACCGAGGCGCGTTCTCTCGTCGAGACGATCGAGCACCACGAGCTGCTCGACCCGCTGCTGGAGAGCGAGCAGCTGCTCTACCGGCTCTTCCATGAGCGCGGCGCCCATGTCTTCGAGCCGGTCGCGGTGCACGAGGCTTGCCGCTGCTCGCGCGAGCGGGTGCTCGGCATGCTCAAGGGCTTCTCGGCCGACGACCGCAAGGCGATGATCGCCGATGACGGCACGCTCGGCGTCACCTGCGAATTCTGCTCGCGCCGCTACCAGTTCGATCCGGCCGAGGTCGAGGTGGAGATCTCGGCGGGCGAGTGAGCCCAGCGCGTCATGCTCGGGCTTGACCCGAGCATCGCAGGCCGGAGAAGGCTCCGGCCTGCGCCTTCTTGTCGGGAGATTCTCGGGTCTGCGCTGCGCTTCGCCCGAGAATGACGGCGCGTCAGCCCACCCGGCACTCCGCCATCAGCTTGCGCATGAAGGCTTCGCCGGCGGCGAATTGCTCCAGCGTGATGTACTCGTCCGGCTGGTGCGCCTGGTCGATCGAGCCCGGGCCGCAGACGATGGTCGGCAGGCCGGCGCGCTGGAAATGCCCGGCCTCGGTGGCATAGGCGACGGCGATGGTGCGGTTGCGCCCGGCGAGCCGCATTACCAGCGTCTCGGCTTCGGAGCCGGGATCGGGCGCCAGGCCCGGCACGTCCGAGCTCATCACCGTCTCGATCGCGGCGCTCGGAGCCGTCCTGCGCATGCGCGCCAGCACCTCGTCCGACAGCTTGGCGAAACGGGCCGGCACCTCCTCGGGGTCGGAGCCAGGCAGCGTGCGCACCTCCCATGATAGATCGGCACGATCGGCCAGGATGTTGCGGGCGATGCCGCCATGGAACTTGCCGATATGGATGGTGTCGTAAGGCGGGTCGAAGCGGCCGCTCTCGTCGATCAGGCCCTCGTACTCATCGGCCATCGCGACGAGGCCGGCGGCGAGCCGTGTCCCGGCATGGACGGCGCTGGCGCCCAGATGCGGCTTCGAGGAATGCGCCGCGAAGCCGGTGATCGCGGTGAAGAAGGTGCGGATGCCCTTATGCGCATCGGCGAGTTCGAGCGAGGTCGGCTCGCCGACGATGACGGCGCGCGGCTTCGGCAGGCTCTTGCCCATCGCAGCGATGCCGTCGACGACGCCGAGGCAGGTGACTTCCTCGTCATAGGAGAAGAACAGGTGGATCGGCGTCTTGAGGTCGGCGGCGAGGAAATCCGGCACCAGCGCCAGCGCCAGCGCGACGAAGCCCTTCATGTCGACCGAGCCGCGGCCATAGGCCTTGCCGTCCTCGACATGCAGGGTGAACGGATCGCGCGACCAGGCCTGGCCCTCGACCGGCACGACATCGGTATGGCCGGAGAGGACGATGCCGCCCTTGTCCTGCGGGCCGATCGTGGCGAACAGCGCCACCTTGTCGCCGGTCGCGTTCGGGAAGCGCACGGAGGGCACGCCCCAGCCCGTGAGGTAGTCCTCGACGAAGGCGATCAGGTCGAGATTGGATTTATGGCTCACCGTGTCGAAGGCGACGAGGCGGGCGAGCATGTCGAGCGGCTGGTAGCGCTGCCCGGTCGGAGCTGTCGTGTTCAATGCAGGACCTTCTTCACATAGGGCGAGTCGAGCGGAAACAGCGGCACCTCGACATCGAAGCGCGCGCCATCCTCACCGAGCATGGCGTAGACGCCGCGCATGCTGCCGTCAGGGGTCATCAAGGGGCAGCCCGAGGTATAGCTGAAGCGCTCGCCGGGCTGCAGCACCGGCTGCTGGCCGATCACGCCCTCGCCACGGACCTCGTGCACCTCGCCACGCCCGTCGGTGATGAACCAGTGCCGCGTCATCAGTTGCATGGTCCGCGACGACAGATTCTCGATCTCGATCGTATAGGCCCAGAAATAGCGGCCCTGATCGGGGGTGGATTCAGAGTCCATGAACTTGGGCGAGGCTGTGACGCGCACACCATGGGTTTCGGCCTGATACATCATCGCAGCTCCGTGCCGTCTCCATGCGGCTCTCGCCGGGGCGGCGGCAAGGGCCTTGTTATGACCGGGTGATGCGCAGCGTCAATGCCGACAGAGGGTTGTATGATCGGCACCGGCGCGGGCGAGCGGGCATGTGGACAACCTGACGCCGGACTCGCCAGCCGCATCCCGGCACGGCAAGAAGAACGATCAATCTCGCGGCAGGTTGGCTTTGCGCCGCATCGAACAAGGTGGTCTGATAGCGCCATGGCGACATCGCCCGACATGCTGGCCGAGATCGCGACCGCGCCGGCTTCGCTCGCCGGCCCTTCCGGCGTGCTGCCGCGCCAGGACATCCGCAAGCTCGTCCATCGCGGCATGGTCCGCTCGACCTCCGGCGCCTTCTCCGAAAGCCAGTACCAGCCGGCGAGCCTCGATCTTCGGCTCGGTCACAAGGCCTATCGCGTCCGCGCCAGCTTCCTGCCCGGGCCGAACAAGAGCGTCGCCCAGATGCTCGCCGACCTGACCCAGGACGAGGTCTCGCTCGAAGAGGGCGCGATCCTCGAGAAGAACTGCGTCTATGTCGTCGAGCTGATGGAATCGCTGCATGAATTGCCCGCGACCATCTCCGCTTTCGCCAATCCGAAGAGCTCGACCGGCCGCCTCGACGTCTTCACCCGCCTGATCGCCGACCGTAGCGAGGCCTTCGACAGCGTCGCCGGCGGCTATTCCGGCAAGCTCTATGCCGAGATCTCGCCATCGAGCTTCTCGATCAAGGTGCGCAAGGGCAGCCGCCTCAACCAGCTGCGCTTCCGCCGCCGCGGCTCCGGCCAGGAGGAGGCGGAGGGTTTTCGCGTCGCAGACCGGGAGCTGCGCGAGGTCCATCGCAGAACGGCACTAGTCGACGGTCCCGCGACGATCCGCAACGGCCTCCTGTTCAGCATCCATCTCGGCGACGCCGAGAACGAGATCATCGGCTATCAGGCCCAGCGCTTCACCGATGTGATCGATGTCGATCGTGTCGGTGGCTACGAGATCGACGATTTCTGGACGCCGATCCCGGCCAAGCGCAAGCGGCTGATCCTCGACCCGCACCAGTTCTACATCCTCGCTTCGAAGGAACGGCTGCACATCCCGCCGGCCTTTGCCGCCGAGATGGCGCCGATCGATCCCGCCATGGGCGAGTTCCGCGTCCACTATGCCGGCTTCTTCGATCCCGGCTTCGGCGTCGGTGCCGATGGTGTGCCCGGCAGCCGCGGCGTGCTCGAGGTCAGGAGCCACGAGGTGCCCTTCCTGCTCGAGGACGGGCAGGTGGTCGGGCGTCTCGCCTTCGAGCGCATGGCGGCCGAACCGGATGCGCTCTATGGCGCGATCGGCACCTCGAACTATCAGGGCCAGGCCTTGAAGCTCTCCAAGCATTTCCGTTCGGCCTGAGCGCCGGTTTGGGAGCCCGCGCAACCCTTCCTTAGCCGCAAATCGACAGCCAGCGCAGGAAGATTGGCCTTTCGGCAACCTTCCCGGCGACAAAATGGCGATTCCATGTCAGATGGCTGCAAGCGCGGGAGACGACGCCGGCCTCGGTCTGCGGCGTGTTCATGCTTGTGTCACCGACGGGAGGCAGTTGACCGCTTCCCGTTTCATGGCTTTCGTGGCCAAACGTCTACAGGGAAAGGATTTCTCATGCGCGCCCTCATCATCGCCGGAGTTCTCGCCGCCGGCCTCGCCGGCTGCCAGTCCGTCGAGCAATCGGCCGCGGAAGCCGATGACGTCTGCATCAACGCCGGCCACCGGCCCGGCACCCGCGCCTTCGAGCGCTGCCGCAGCGAGGTCTTCCAGAGCTTCCGCCGCTCCAACGCCCAGGCCAGCAATGCGGTCGCGGCCGGCGTCGTCGCCGGCGCGGTCGGCGGCGCGGTCATCGCGGCCTCGTCCCGCCGCAGCTACGGCTATTATGGCTGCGGCTATTACGGCTGCTGGTAAGACGCCGAGCGCCTGACATAGGCCGCGCCGAACGACAGGGGTTCGGCGCGGTTTTTTCCTTTGCAGCCGGAATCTCGGATCGACCGGCTTGCGGCGGGCAGTCCGGCCCGGCTATACGGGCAAGGAGCGCGGGCGTAGTTCAGTGGTAGAACGTCAGCTTCCCAAGCTGAATGTCGTCGGTTCGATCCCGATCGCCCGCTCCAAAAACCTTTGAAGCTTCAGCATGTTATGGCGGTCTGCCGCTAAACTCTCGCTTCTCCGCGTTCCCCAGCGTTCCCCAAGGCGTTCCCCAGCCTGTTCAGCCGTTGTTCTGCTCGCCTCGCAGCGCGACTCGCGCTTTTGCGACCTTGCGGCTCTTGCCGATGGCTCCGCGGGAGTATCTAGCCGTCGTCGTCGCCTGGGCATGGCCGATCGAGCCGCGGATTGTGTCGAGCTCGGCGCCGGCATCTTCCGCCTCGGTAATCGCCCCGGCACGCGCATCCGTGTTCCAAACCGCATCAGGGATGCCGGCCTCGCGCGCGATGATGCGCCAGTCACGCGCATAGGCGAACTCGGCATACGGCCGGCCGGCGGTCTCGTCGATGATCAGGCCGCCGATGCGCTGCTCGACCGGGATCTGCGCCAGCAGCGACATGACGAGCGGGAACTCCTTCAGGTCGTGCGAGACGAGCGCGCCCGTCTTCGTCGTCTCCTTAGAGATGACGAGGTCGCGGCCGAGGTCCGCCCATGTGAGGCCGTTTGCCCAGCGGCGCCAGCCCTTGCCGCGTCGGCCGCGCAGGATGATGCCGGTCGGCTCCTCCCCGACCGGGACCGGAAGCCATTCGCCGATCACGTCCTTTTGCCGCATGCCCGATTCGAACTGCAGCGCAGTGCCGAGCGCAAGCGACATGCGGCCGGCGGCAACGGCCTTCGGTATGAAAGCCTGCACATGGCCAAGCTCCAGCTTGGCGCGGCGGCGCTTCGGCCCCTTGAACTCGGTCGAGGTCAGGATCGTCAGGAGGCGGGTGCATTGCTCCTGCGCCAACTCGGCTGCGATGCCATACCGCAGCATCTCGCGGATCATCTTCATGATCTTGCAGGCGCGATCGATGCGCTCCGGCATCCCCGGCTTCTTCGGCTGCTTGGCGACGTCATACCAGCGGCGGAAGTCCTTCAGGCCGAGAGCGGCAAGGGCGCGCGTACCGAAGGCTTGCTCGACGATGCCAACGACGTGAAGCTGCGAGCGGCGCGTGTTCCATTTCCATTCCTTGACCGGGCTCTCGTCGTCGATCTGAAAGCGACGGGAAAGGGCGCCGATCGTGCCGTCGAAGGTCTTGTAGTCCTGCTTGTTGCCGCTCGACCAATCGAGCATTTCAGCCTGAAAGCGCTGGCAAGCTGACGACACGAGCGGAAGGTCGGCGGGCGTGTCGGCGTAGTGCAGGCGCACCGTCTCCGGCTTGAAGCCGGCCTTCACGATGTCGGCGCGGGCAACCCAGTAGAGCGCGACCTCGCCAGTCGATCGCCTTCGCCGCTTCAACCCCGGCGTCAGGTATTCACTTAAGGGCATCGAAATTCTCCGTTCCGTCCATAGCGGACGGGCCGAAGCTAGCGATTCCATGGCGCTTGTCGAACCACGCCTGCACGGCCGGCCAGTATCGGCCGCCCATCACCGGGTCGACGCGGGGCAGGCCCTGGCGCTCCAGCAGCACGGCCCGCGCCTTCCAATCCGTCAGCGTCTGGCTCAGCCGGCGGGCGACCTCGGCCTCGCAGGGGAACAGGCCATCGTCGAGTTTGCGAGCGGCGCCCATCAGCCGACCGCCTCGCATCTCGGGCGGTTGGCCAGTTCGATCAGCACGTCGGCGTGACAGGGTGTCCCGAGCTTGCACCAGCAAGCCAGGTTCTTCCCCCGTAGCGGCTCGTGCTTCTGGGTCGGCCCGGCTTCGGCGAAGGTCCGGAAGGCCTTGACCGCGAGCAGCTGGGCGCCCTCCTGATTGCCGCACTGGACGCCGCCGATCGGGGCGCCGGGACCCAGAACAGCCCATGATCCGCGCCAGCCCGGCGGCCGGATCGACCATGGGTTCCCCCACCTGCCTGGGCGCGCAACGTTGATGACCGTCAGGCCATTTGTGGCTTTCGACAGCGCCTGAAGGTTGAAGCCCTTGCGGCGAGAGAGTTGAAGGCGGACAGGGGTGCTCATAGGAGCCTCTGTGGCGCCATAGCCGGCAAATTTCGGCAGGCGGCAACTTGCTCCAGCCGATTCTGCCCGCGCTGGATCTCGCGCTCGATGCCGGAGGCGATCTGCAGCCTCGCGCAGTGTTCGAGCGGGCCATACTTGTCCGTAAGGGTCGCGCCGGCTGCGAGCGCCTTCTCCTTCATCCCGAGCGAGATGTCGAAGTGTATCCATGAGGCGTTGCGGTGCTTGCCGAAGCTCAGGGTCGGGTGTCCCTGAATCCATTTCCGAGCGACGCCGATGCGATCGGCCATAGCAAGCAGTTCATCGAGCGTATCGGCCCACATGTGGCACATCACCATGCGTCCGAACTGATGACGGGCGTCGTCGACATAGACGGTCATCGGTGCGCCTCCGGCATAGCGTTGTGCTCAACGCCGTCGAGGAAGCGCCCGACGATGGCCTTGGTGCCGCGAAGACTCGAGCCGCAGCCGGGGTTCCATGGGCGACCGTTCGCCATCGTCTGCCCGGCCGGCAGATAGTCGCCCCACTGCTTGAAGAAGAATGCGGTGCCCGACGATACGCAGGCGTCACGGATCCGGCGCGGCCAGTCAGGGTGCATCGGCCGTGCGTCCCGCCCGCTCTCGCCGCCGACGATGATCCAGTCGAGCTTTGGGCCGCGCGTCGTGAAGCTGTTCTCGCCGGCATGGCCTGGCGTCCAAAGCTCTCCCGTCAGCGCGTTGAGCCAGCGGCCATAGGCGAGCTGCAGTCGGGTATAGTCGACGGGGCCGAGGGCCGGCTCATTGCTGACGAAGCGCACGGCGGCCGGCGTCGCAAGCAGCTCGTGGACCCGCTCGTCGGCGTGCCTCTGATCCTCGGCGCTGATGCCAAGCCAGACGTTCGGTAGCGGCCAAGGCACCGAGCAATAGAGCGAATAGAGGTTGCCGTAGCGCTTCAGGGCCTCGAACAAGCCGTTCTCACCCTCGATATCGCCGGCAGCGGCAATGTGCACGCGCTCAAGCGGAAGCCGGCCGAGCATGGGAATGCTCGTAGTCGGCGACATGTGTTTCCGCATGCGCTCGCCGCGCTTCGTCAGGATCTGGAACGTGTGCTGCGGGCACAGCGCCATGATGGCGATGACAAGGTCGATCCACTCCTCGGGCGTGTCCTCGTGGAAGAGGTCGCCCATGCTGTTGACGAAGTAGGTGGTCGGCTTCCGTCGGCGCAGCGGCTCCGTGAGGATATGATCGGGCGCCAGCGTCAGATGGCCGGTCCAGACGGCCTTGCCATTGACCCGGCGCGTCATCGCCTCGGCCGGCATCCCGGCCCATTTCCGGCCGCGATAGACGTCCTTGAAGCGGTCGGCCATGCCCATGGCGTAGCAGTTCGTGCAGCCCGGCGAGACGATCGTGCAGCCGACGATCGGATTCCAGCTGCGCTCGGTCCATTCGATCGAGGTTTCAGCCATGATCGCTGTTCCGGCGCTCGACGGTGAATGTATAGGCCGCGACCCAAGGATTAGCTGCCCAGGAGTCTGCCCCGTTGATCCGCTCCCACAGCATCTCGTAGACGGCTCGGGGGTCGTGATGGGCGCAGCCAAAATATTGCTCGCCTCGTTCAATCACCCAACGCTTCGACGCCGACAGTTGGATCAACCCTTCGGCGGCGGCATCCTCCGCGCTAAGCTCCTGAAGCCGCTGCACGCGGACCTCGGTAACGGTCAACGTCAGACGGGACGCCCAGCGAGGCATGAACATTGATGGTCTGAGTTTGCCCGGCGCCGTGAAGCTCGGGCCTCCAGTCTGGGAGCCGCGCCACGTCACCTCGCCGCTGTCCGCGTCATACCAAATTGGCCAGCCGTATCCACCGCCGGGTACCTCCAAGCGGGACGGGGCCACGTCATCCACGCCAGCACTGGTGCGCCACGCCTCGCGCACCCACAGACGGTCGCCGCGGACAATGCGCAGCGCCTTCTTGGCCGACGATATGTCGGGATAGATGCCGTCACTGCCGGGCTGCGGCTTCAGGATGCGCCGCGTCTGTGTCTTTCGGTCGGCGAGCAGAGCCTGCACCATCGGGCCGCTGAAAAGGATGGGTCTGTCGGTCATCGCGCGGAAGTCCCAGCGAAGTTCGGGGCGGCGGGGAAAGGGCGGGCGAGGCCAGGCCCCGCCCGCAGTACGAGGCGCGGGTCTCTACGCCTCGGGGGAACCTTCGAAGGTCGGCAGCTCGGCCTTCGTCTCGACGGTGTTGAGATCGTCGCGGACGCGCTCGGTGACGTGCTGGTCGGGCCGATAGAGCTGGAAGAACCAGACGAGCTTGCCGTCGACCTTGCGATAGCGCAGGCGCACCGGGATGCTGATCTTCTCGCCCATGAAGAACGGCGCAATGCCGAGCAGGAAGATGCCGGGCACCTTCAGCGGCTTGCCGTCGCTATCGAGGTGCTGCTCGTCGAAGACGATCTGGGCCTCGCCGGTCTGCAGCGTGACGACGTTCTTGACCGTGCTGGCGACGTTGACCGAGAGGCCGCGTGACAGCTGCACGATCTGGGCAGGGGTCGCGACCGTTGTGCTGAAGAGATCTTCCAGCCCATTCTTCTCGGCAACAGTCGGCGCCGACAGGTCGGCAATCCTGTCCTCGATGAAGGCCGCGAACTCGCCCTGCTCCATCGGCTTGCCGTTGGCAGCAACCCACGCCTTCCATTCCTCCGATAGGGGGAACTCGTAGCGAATGCGGTGGCGCTGGTTGTCGGCCGGGCCGGCGCTCTGCTTGGCGTGGTAGTCGATCACCGCCTGAAAATTCGGGGCTTTCCAGTCGGTATTGGCGAACACGGCCGAGTGCTCGGTCTTATGCCGGTTGACCATGTCGATGAAGGAGGCAAGCGTCAGCGCCTTCGCGATGCCGGTCTTCGCGGCCGGCACGGTGCGATACTCCTCGATCAGGCTCTTGATCGAGCCGACGTCGCCGGTGCGCATGTCGAGGACAAGCGGGATCGTCTTCGGCAGGCCGGGGCCGAGATCCGGAACGTCGATCTCGATGACCTCCGAGCCCAGGCTCTTGCGCGTCAGGTCGATGATCGCGCCGATTCCCTTGTCGGAATTCGGGATGGCACCCTCGTGCATCAGTTCGAGGGTGGCGCCGGCGATGGCCGGGGTATTCGCGGGTTCATTCTTGGCCAAGCTGGCCTCCTCTGCTTGCTGCTGCGGGTGAAGGGGATCAGGCGTTGGACGCCGCGCCGGCCTCGCGCGGGCCGCCGAACATGTTCATCTGCTGGGGGTGCTCGGTGCTGAGCGCGCCATCGTCGAGGACCCAGAAGAACGAGGAGCCGCGCACCGGCTTCGGCCGCTTCGAGGCGACGTCGGCGGTGATGTTGGCGGTGTTGCCCTCGACTTCGAGCGAGAGCGTCAGGGTGACCTTGCCCTTCGCCTTGGCTTTGGGCCGGTTGGCGCATTGCGCCTTCAGGTCGGCCAGCGTGTCGACGAGCTCTTTCGAGAGCGCGGCGACGGCCTCACCGTCTTCCAGCGCGCCGATAATCGTCTGAGCGTCGCGGATCTTCTTCATGAGGGGTCAGGCCTCCAAGGTGGCGTGGCGCACGCCTGCTGCGGGACGAAGGGAAGGGCGGGGCGCGCGAGCAGCGATGGCCTCGCTCCAGCGCTCGAAACGGGAGAGCCATTGCTCGGTGGCGCGGGCCGGCGGCATCGGAACGATGCGATGCTTGAGCTTGAGAGGCTCGTGGCTGTCGGCGCCCCAGCGCTTGGGCGGGCAGGAAAGCAGGTGATTCCGCTCGGCCAGCATCAGGCGCACGTCCGTGATGGCGACTGTGCGGACGATTGCCTTTGGAAGTGGCCAGGGCAGGCCGGCACGGGCGTGAAGCCATTCGTCGACCGGCGCGCAGAGTTCGCGCTTGATTGCCTTGATCGACAAGCCGGAGCCCGGCGCCTGCCGGTCGGCAATCGCCTGCATGGCATCCATGATCGGCGTCGCGCGGTCGCCGATCACTGCCTCGTGGCCGTCATGCAGCAGGAAGGCGAGCGCGGCCTCGGTGTCGTGCGTCGCCGAAAAGATGAAGTCCGCACCGATGCAGCAATGCTGCGCGACGGGATACACGACGCCGGATGGCATCTGATTGGCAAAACGCCCGGCCAGGCCGAGCGGGGTTGCGATGTCGCGGCGAAGGTCGAGCCCGTCATGCGGGATCGGCGCGAGCAGATCGAGCGCGCGGCCCGAGGCGGTTTGTAGCCAAGCGGTCATGCCTCGGCCCTCTCCCTGAGAGCGGCGAGTGCCTCGCCGAGCTTCAGCGACGCCGCGTGCGTGGCGCGGGCCTCGTCGGCAAGCGCTGCGACCGCGATTTCGAGACGGTCGAGCGGCGAACCCTTGCGCATCTGCACGGTCAGTGTGCTCGCGCTCATCAGCATGTCGCCGACGCGGTGGCATATGGTGTCCGCCTCCGACGTCAGCTCAGCCGGCGCCGGGTCATTGGCAGCAAATACCGGCGCGATGCGCATCAGATCGCGCCGGTGAAATGGCCGGCCCAGACGCCGACCATGCAAAGGAAGGTGAGGACAGCCGCGGCATCTGCCACGATGCGGCCGGGGCGATTGGCCGCGCGGTGAGAGCGGGCGGCGGCGTCAATCTGTTCGGCCGCGCGCTCCTCGGCGTTGAACAGGCTGAAGGCGGTTTGGCCGTGGCAATCGATCTGCTCCTGCGTCCAGCCGAGGCGGCGGACGCAATCGAGGGACACGACAGCATCCTCGCCGCCGTCATGCACGAGCGAGCGGATATCCTCGACCATGCGGCGCCGGATCATCTCGGCGCTTTGCATGCGGCAGCGGTCGACAGGCCAAATTCGGCCGTCCTGGGTGGTGCGACGATGTTCGGGAAGCTGGGTACGCAAGGCGACCTCCATCGGTTGGATGGAGGGTCTTATAGAATGGGCAATTGCCCTACGTCAATGGGCAAGTGGGCAATTGCCTATCGCCCTACTGTCACATACGGGACATCTTCATGATCACGCGCCCAAGAACACGAAGGTTCTCGACCGGAACCCTATCCTCGGCATGACTAGGATTGTCAGAGATGATCCTAATCATGAGAGGGTCAGAACCGCGAACGAGTTGAAGTCGCTTAACAGAGACGCCGATTCCGTCGTCGATTGCAAAGATACCGTCTGGGGCTGGGGCCGTGGCGCCACGATGGATCATGACGCGGTCGCCCGGCAATAGTGTCGGTATCATCGAATCCCCATCGACGGGGATGATATCGACTTCCGATTCTCTTACTCGCAATTCCGTGTGCAGGAAGGCGACGGGCATTGTCCAAGTTGCCCGAACTCCGTCAGCTGCTTGCCCATCAACGACGACTTGATCGGCAAAGCCGCCTAAGCCCAGCCCGCCGCGAACGTCGCGCTCAATGATTTCTCCTGGCCGAAGCTCTCGCCTGGCAGCCCGGCGGGCAGCCTCTGCTGCCTCCAGATCATGCGGTGATTCGTCACCGTCCGGTGCGTCTGGATCGAAACTTGAGATGAGAGGCTCGGTTGGTCCGATAAGCCAATTATCCGGTTTCTTGAGTGCGCGGGCGATTTTCTGCAGGTTTTCGATCTTTCCGCCGCGCCCGCGCTTAAGCGCGTCGCGAATATAGGTCTCCCCGAGGCCCGCGGTGACGGAAACCTCTTTCATATCCCGCTCTTGCAGGGTCAGCTCATTCTGGAGCCGCTTGCGCCAATCGAATGCCATAGTGGGAACTTGCCCACTGTCTTGCCCATCGTCGATTGGGTTTTTGCCCATCACGCCCATTGACATGACGGGCATTTGCCCATTAGTGCTTGCGTCCATGAGCGCTACCCACGATTTTCTGGAAGAAGTCGACGCCTTCCTGCGCTTGGCGGGAATGGCTGAAACCACGTTCGGCCGCAAAGCCGTCAACGATGGAAAACTCGTCCCGCGTCTGCGGGATGGTGGCTCGATCACCCTGGACAAGGCTGCCCAAATTCGCCGGTTCATGCGCGAATATGCGGCTGACTGTCCGATCGAGAGACGACGGTCGCACGTTCAGCCCGAGGCTGTGTCGTGATGGACCGCGAACCTTTCTTCGTGTTTCGGCCGGCGTTTCGCCCCGCTCCCCGCGCTGCCCTGATGCAGCCGGGTCCCTGGCCGCTGATCCGGGCGCTCGCCGAGGAGCGAGCGGCTTCAGCGCGCCGCCAAGTACCTCTGTGTGTGCAGCAGCGCCGCTTCCGTCAGGCGCTCGATATCCTGCAGGGCCTGAAGCGCGGCGGCGTCGTGATCTGTGCCGGCGGCCTCATGGGCTGCCTGGAGAAGATTGCGCTTCGATTCCTCCAGCACCGTTGCCGTAAAGCCGAGGAGGTCGCCGCCGGTCTCGTCGACATGGCGGGCGGTGTGCGCGATGAAGGTCATGAGCAGCGTCTCCAGACAGACAAGCCGGCCTCTCAACTCGTCTTCGAGCCCGTTTTCCATGCGGCTCATGGCGCGTCGCCTCCCCGTGTTGACCGCGGCAATGTCGCTCGCGGCGGATCGGCAGCAGCATGAACATCCTGCTCCGCCTTTGCCAACCCGGCCATCGCTGCAAGCAGTCGCTTTCGGGCCGCAGCCGTCCGCGCCAGTCGCGCCGCCTTTTCGGCCTCAGTCTCCATGGCGTCCTGCCCTCCTGACCTGACGCCCTGACACTGCCTGACATCGCCGCCCTTCGTCGCCTTGGAAAATCGGGAATTTTCCACGTGGACAAACTCGACCAAATGGACCCGCGCCAGCTGCTCTTGAAGCGCGGCGCACGAATGCTGGCCAAGGCCTGCGGCGGCGACGAGGCCGCGGGCTCCGTCGTCTCGCGCTCAGACGAGACCGTGCGGCGCTGGGGCGACCCGAACTTTCCCGAGACGATGCCGATCTTCTGCGCGGTGCTGCTCGAAGCCGAGTGCGGCATGCCCATCCTGACGCGCCTGATGGCGCAGATGGCCAAGCAGGCGCTCGTGCCGGAGGAAGGCCTGCCGGCGCCGGAAACCCTGCGCAACGCCAATGACGACATGATGCTCGCCGTGCTCGATCTGAGCCGCGAGGTCATCGAGGCCAAGCGCGACGGCATGATCACGCCGAACGAGCAGGCGAAGATCCAGCGCAAAGGCATCGCGGCCAGCGAACGCATCGGCGACGTGCTCGATGCCGCCGGCACGGGCCCGGCCGTTCCGCCCGGCGTCACTCCGCTCCGCAAGGCGGGTTCGTGATGTCCGGCCGTTGGAAAACCCGCGTCCAGATCGAGCGCGTCGGCCGGCGTCGTCTCAGCGCCGCGCGCGGCATGGCCCGGCTTGGCTTCAGGGCCTCGATCATCGCGCACATGCTGCGCATCCGCCGCTCGACGGCGGAGCGCATCGTCGCGGAGAAGCCGGCAAGCATCTGGTCGCCCGCGCATATGGCAGCTTTTCGGGAGGCGGGCCGGTGAAGATCAGCCCGAACGCCGTGATGCAGAGCCGGGCGACGCCGATGCGCGGCCTCGACTTCTTCCCAACCCCGCCTTGGGCTACCCGCGCCTTCCTGCACGATGTCCTGCAGCCCGAGTTCCCCGCTCGCTTGTCGAGCGCGTGGGAGCCGGCGGCGGGGGAAGGGCATATGGCGCATGTGCTCGGCGAGGTCTTCGAGCATGTGCGGGCCTCGGATGTCGCCGATTACGGTAGCGGATTTGAGGTCGGCAGCTTCGTCGGGCAAGGGCTCGATGTCGCCCCAGCCCGGCCGGTCGACTGGATCATCACGAATCCGCCCTTCAACCTCGCCGTCGATTTCGCCGAGCGTGCGCTGACCGAGGCCGGTGCAGGCGCCGCGCTGCTGCTGCGCACAAGCTGGATGGAAGGCGCCGAGCGCTACAACCGGCTGTTTCGTGATCGTCCGCCGCGGGTCATCGCCCAGTATTGCGAGCGCGTGCCGATGATCGCCGGCCGTTGGGACCCGGCCGCTGCAAGCGCGACCTCCTATGCGTGGTTTGTCTGGCACCTCTCGTCGCTGCTGCCCGAGACGAAGCTCGTCTGGATTCCGCCGGGCGCCAAGGCCCGGCACTGGCGCGACGACGACCTGAAGAGATGGGCGCAATGACCGAGCAGACGAACCGCCCAGGCCGTCAGCGCCTTCCGAACCGTCGCGAGAGCCTCGTCATCAGCGTGGCGCATCCCGGTAGCTGGACCGTACATTACGACGTCGCCATTGGATTCCCGTCCGGGCTTGCCAGCCCGCCGCGCGAGATCTTCATCTCGTGCAACAAGCTGACGACCGCGCTTGCGACCGCCGGAACCGAGATCGCGACGCTGGTCTCGATCGCGCTCCAGCATGGGGCGACGCTCGACGAGCTCGCTTCGGCCATGCCCCGCGAGGAGAACGGAACGCCGCAGGGCGCGGCCGGCGCCGTGCTCGATGCCGTCGTCGCCGAGTTGTCCGGCGCCAGCAAGGCAGCAGCAGGATGACGCTGCTCTCGGAACAGCAGATTGCGGACGTGAAGGAGCGAGTCGACCTCGCTTCGCTGGCGCAGGATCTCGGCGCCAAGCTTCGCCATTCGGGCGGGCGCTATGTCGGTTCGTGCCCAGTCTGCGGAGGCGGCGCCCGATCGAACCGCTTCGAGATCAAGAACTCGGCGTGGGTCTGCGCCGTCTGCCCGGATGGTGGGGACGCTATCCGTCTGGTGCGCCAGGTGCTCGGCCTCGACTTCGCCGGGGCTATCGAGCGCCTCGGCGGACCGCGCGTGCTGTCACGCGAGGAAAGCGAGCAGCTGACCAAGCAGCGGCGCGAGCGCGAGGCCAAGGAAAAGGCCGAGGCGGACGGCTATCGGAAGCGCGAGATCGCGGCGTGCCGTCGCATCTGGGAATCCGGCCGGTCGCCTGCCGACCTCATCGGTAGCTATTGGCAGGGGCGCGGCCTGCTGCTGCCTTCCACGGCGCTGCTGCGCGAGGCCGATTCCGTCGCCTATTTCCACGGCAAGGTGACGAACGAGCAGGGGCGCAGCGAGCCCCGTGTCATTGCGAGGACGCCGGCGCAGCTCGCGCTCATGCTCGACAATGATGGCCGGGCGACCGGGCTGCATATCACCCATCTCGCGCCGGGCGGCCTGTCCAAGGCGACGATCGTCGATCCTGACACGGGCGAGATGCTACCAGCGAAAAAGATGCGCGGCTCGAAAAAGGGCTGCCATATCCGCGTGCGACAGCCGCCGCGCGACGCTCTCCTGCAGGCGGCGCGTGCTGGCCGGCGAATTCGGCTGCTGATGGGCGAAGGTATCGAGACGGTCGGCTCGGTCGCGACCGACCTGCAGCGCAAGGGGCGGCTCGATCCGCTCGATATCTTCTGGGCGGCGGGCGACCTCGGCAATCTTGGCGGGCCGCATCTCGAAACCGTGGCGCATCCGACGCTTAAGGGACCTTCCGGCCGTCCGCAGCGCGTGCCCGGCCCTGATCCGGACCCGACCGGGCCGGCCATCGCCATTCCCGATTTCGTGACGGACGTCGTGCTGCTCGGTGACGGAGATTCCGAGCCGTTCCTGACGCAGCAGACGCTAGAGCGTGGTCGGCGCCGCTACGTGCGCCCTGGCCGGCGCATCGCCATCGCCATGGCGCCTGATGGGCACGACTTCAACGATCTAGTCCGGGGAGCACAATGAGCGATCCTGCGCGCCCAGTTCTTCGTTGGCACGGTGGCAAATGGCTGCTGGCGCCCTGGATCATAGGCCATTTCCCGCGGCACCGGATTTATGTCGAGCCGTTCGGCGGCGCGGCCTCGGTGTTGCTGCGAAAGGCCCCGGCCTATGCCGAGGTCTATAATGACCTCGACGTCGAGCTTGTGAACCTGTTTCGTGTGCTGCGTGGGCCTGACGCCGATCGCCTGCGCGAGCATCTCGCTCTGACGCCCTTCGCGCGGGCCGAGTTCATGGCGGCTTATGAGCCCTCCGACGATCCGGTCGAGCAGGCGCGGCGCCTGATCATCCGCAGCCTGATGGGTTTCGGCAATACGGGCGCACTTGGTCGCTCGACTGGATTCCGCGCCGACAGCAACAAGAGCGGCACGACGCCGGCGCATGATTGGGCGAACTATCCCGAGCTGCTGCCGGACATTGTCGCGCGGTTGGCCGGCGTCGTGATCGAAAGCCGAGATGCCGTCGCCGTGATGCGCGCCCATGATCGGGCGGAGACGCTGCACTATGTCGATCCGCCCTATGTCCATGAGACCCGGTCGGGCGGAAATCCCTACTGCGCCAAGCACAAGTATCGGCACGAACTAACCGACGCCGATCACGGCGCTCTCCTCGATGCGCTCCGCGCGCTGAAGGGCATGGTGGTGCTCTCCGGCTATCCCTCGCCGCTCTATGACAAGAATCTCGACGGCTGGCTTCGAGTTGAGCGAGCAGCTCTTGCCGACGGCGCCCGCGAGCGCACCGAGGTTCTCTGGATCAATCCGGCCTGTGCTGCCGCCCTGGAGCGTGAGAAGGCCGGTGCCGGCGCTCCCCTTTTCGATTTCCAAGAGGCAGCGGAATGAGCGCGTCAGATCATCCTTCGCCGGCGGACATCATAGATTCAGCCCTCGCCGCAGCCGGCCCCGCCCCGCAGCCCCGCGTGTCGGATGATGGCGGTTCTAACGATGCTCGCGATATCGGCCGGGCGCATGTCGACGCGCTGATCGCGCTCGCCAACCTGCTGCCGAACGATACCGACAACGGCCGGCGGCTGATCCGCTGGTACGGCGCCGATATCATCATGGTGCGCGATGTCGGCTGGCATGTCTGGACCGGGCGCGTCTGGGAGCCTCTCGGGGGCGGCGAGGCTGTGCAGCGCCTTGCACAGCGCGTCGCCCGCAACATCGCCATAGAGGCCGAGGTGATCTATCCGACGCCGGTCGAGCGGCGGCAGATCGATGCCGGCGAGGCCGCGCGCGCCATCCCGAAAGCCCGGCGCGAGGCGGCGGACGAGGCGGCCATCGCTGACGGCAAGACGGCCATGGCCGCTTGGACCACGCGCCGCGGCCGGCGCCGGGCTTTCTCGGTGACGTGCGGGAACGGCGCGCGCATCGCACAGATGATTGCCCAGGCGGCGCCGCACCTGACGATCGGCGTCGAGCAGATGGATGCCGATCCGCATCTCGTCAATGTCGAGAACGGGACGCTCGTCTTCGAGCGCTTGCGAGATCCGGAGGTGTCCGACCCGGCCAAGGCGATGTTCTGGCGGGTGCGGCTGCGCCAGCATGACCGGGCTGATCGTCTCGCTAAGCTTGCGCCGGCGACCTATGATCCGGACGCCGAATGCCCGAAATGGCACGACTTCCTCGATAAGTTCCAGCCGTCCAAGGACATGCAGAACTTCCTGCAGGTCTATTACGGCTATTCCCTGCTCGGTGTCATCGGCGCGCAGAAGCTGGTGTTCCACTATGGCGAGGGTGCGAACGGCAAGTCGACGCTGATCGAGGCGCTCGCCCGGCTTTTCGGCGCCTATGCCCGCTCGCTCAACGCGGAATCGCTGACGGGAACGCAGGCGCGCTCGGGCTCCCAGGCCTCGCCTGATCTTGCCCAGTTGCCCGGCGCGCGCATGGTGCGCATCTCGGAATTGCCGCGCGGCGAGCCGCTGCGCGAAGCGCTGGTGAAACAGCTAACCGGCGGCGAGCCGATGATGGTCCGGCACAATTACGGGAACTTCTTCGAGTTCCGGCCGACCTTCAAAGCCTCGATGTCGGGCAATGACCGGCCGCGCATCGACGGCGTCGACCATGGCATCTGGCGGCGCATCGCGCTCGTGGTCTGGGGTGTGACCATCGCGGACAGCGAGCGGCGCGAGATGGAAAGCGTGCTCGCCGAGTTCGCGGAGGAGCGCTCGGGCATCCTGAACTGGCTGATCCAGGGCGCGCTGACCTATCTCGAAGCCGGGCTCGTCGAGCCGCCGGAGGTGCTGGCGGCCACCAAGGCTTACCGCGCCGACATGGATCAGGTGCAGGGCTTCATCGACGCCTGCGTCACGCGCCTTCCCCCTCCGGAGCCACCCGACGAGCCGCGCCAGATTTCCACGCGCGCGCTCTATGAGGCTTACGAGACGTGGTGCGTCGCCAACGCCATGAAGCCTTGGAGCGAAAAGGCCTTCAGCATGACGATGGTGAAGAAGGGCTTCGTGAAGCGCGACGGGCGCATCCGCACCTTCGAGGGCATCAAACTGCATGACGTGCCCGAGCGGCCCGAGCCCCGCAGCCCCGCCGCGATGACGATCGGTGACGTGCGATGCTCGCAAACCCCATGCATCCAGCGATGAACCGCGCGATTTCAACGCTGACGCCATGCGTCCAGAGGCGCGAGGGTTGCGAGGGTCTTGCGAGGGTTCCCGCCAACCCTCGCGCGGCGAATAACCATTCAAGATCATAGAGTTAGGGAAGGCTGAGCGAGGGTCGCGAGGGTTCCGGCGCGCCACATGTAAATGGGGGCTCCGGGGTGAGAATAAGCGGTGTTCACAATGCCTATACCTGATCTCAACCCTCGCGACCCTCGCAAATATCAAGTCAAGTGATTGAATTAAT
>JAESGH010000403.1_pt1 | contig 28645 bp, 24 predicted proteins | sample 9269641 | NCBI WGS metagenome assembly JAESGH01 (sample SAMN14515345, study PRJNA621665) | algae metagenome | isolation source: Phormidium tanganyikae FI6-MK23 and co-occurring heterotrophs from granitic... | place: USA: Fort Irwin, California | collected 1998-05-24
AAGCGGGCCGGTCGCGACCAGATCGAGGAAGCGGTTCTGCGGCGCATCGAGCCGGCCGTCGACCCCAAGGCAATGGGCGGCTGCGACACGCATGTCCGGCACCGCCAGGCCGGCGCTGACCGAGCCGTCGCGGAAGGTGACGAGCCCGTGCACGATCTGCTGCGGGTGGACCAACACCTCGAGCTGGACGGCGCCGAGCCCGAACAGGAACGAGGCCTCGATCAGCTCCAGTCCCTTGTTCATCATGCTGGCGGAGTCGATCGTGATCTTGGCGCCCATCGCATAATTGGGATGGGCCAGCGCCTGCGCCGGCGTGGCGGCGGCGATCGCCTCGGCCGACCAGGTGCGGAACGGGCCGCCCGATGCGGTCAACGTCATCGTGTGAACTGCCGAGATCGGTTCGCTTCCCAGCACCTGGAACAGGGCATTGTGCTCGGAATCGAGCGGCAGGATGCGGGCGCCGACCGCGCTCGCCCGCGCCATCACCGCGGCTCCGGCGCAGACCAGGCTTTCCTTGTTGGCGAGCGCGACGACCCGTCCCGGCGTCAGCGCCGCGAAGGTCGCCTCCAGCCCGGCCGCTCCCGAAATCGCGCTGACCACGATGTCGCTGTCACGCGAAACCGCTTCGAGCACCGCCTCCCGGCCGGCACCGTGGCGGATGCCGCTGCCGGCCAGTGCCGCAGCCAGTTCCTCGCCCTGCCCTTCATCCGCGATCGCCGCGAAGCTTGCGCCAGTCTCGCGGGCGATCTGCGCCAACCTCGCCGCATCGCGCCCGGCAACAACCGCAGCGACCGCGAGCCGCTCCGGGTTCTCGGCGATCACGGCGCGCGTCGAGCGGCCGATGGAGCCGGTGGCTCCCAATATGGTGACGGTGCGGCGCATCTGACGATCAGTGTCCCAAGCGCGCCAGATAAAGCAGCGGGCCGGCAAAGACCAGCACAGCCCAATAGCCGTCGAGCCGATCGAGGAAGCCGCCGTGGCCAGGAATCAGATGGCTCGAATCCTTGGCGCCGAAGCGCCGCTTGATCGACGATTCGAAGAGATCGCCGGCCTGGCTCGCCGCCGAAGCGACGAGCGAGACCACGAGCACCGGCCACAGCCCCGATAGCAGCCCCGGGAAGAAATAGGCCCAGACGGCAGTGCCGCATAGGGTTCCTGCGGCCGCGCCGCCAAGCGCGCCCGACCAGGTCTTCTTCGGGCTGACCTTCGGCAGCAGCTTCGGCCCGCCCAGCGCCCGCCCGGTGAAATAGGCGGCGATGTCGGTGAGCCAGACCACGGCGAAGGTCCAGATGATCAAAGCCAGCCCGAGCTGAGGCGTCTCGCGCAGCGCCGGCGTCACCAACGCAAAGCAGAGCGCATAGGCGACGCCGCAGGCTTCGAGCACACGCTGATTGCTGGTCTGTGTCGTGACGATCGCGCCGATCAGCCCGGCGAGGGCCGCGACGCCCGCGAGCGCCGCGCCGCTCAGTGGCAGGAAACCGAGCGCGAGCCCGGCCAGTCCGACGCCGATCCCGCCTGCGACGGCGTTGCGGCGGCTGACCATGGCGAGCCATTCATAGGCGACGACGCCAGCGACGGCAGTCCAGATCAGGCGGAAGGGCCAACCGCCAAGCAGGGTGATGCCCAGAACGACCGCGGCGAGCACCAGCGCCGAGATGACGCGGAGGCGAAGCTCGGAAGCGCCCGCTTTGGCGCCCCCCTCATTCACGCGACCCCCATCTTGGCTGTGGCCGGCTGGCCGACACCGCCATAGCGACGCTCGCGGCGATCGAACTCGGCCAGCGCGTCTTCCAGTGCCTTGCGGTCGAAATCCGGCCAGAGCACGGGCGCAAAGATGAACTCGGCATAGGCCGCCTGCCAGAGCAGGAAATTCGAGATCCGGGTCTCGCCGGAGGTGCGGATCACCAAGTCCGGATCCGGCAATGCGCCGGTGTCGAGATGCGAGGACAGCACCGTCTCGTCGATCGCCTCGGGTTGGAGCCGGCCGGCGGCGACCTCTTGCGCGAGGCGCTTGGCTACGCGCGTGATCTCGTCGCGGGAGCCATAGTTGAAGGCGACGACGAGGGTGAGACCGGTATTGCCTTCCGTCATCGCCTCGGCCCGCTCGACGAGCGCGCGCAGGTCGGGCGCGAGATCGTCGCGACTGCCGATGATGCGCACGCGCACGCCGGATTCGTTGAGCTCGGCGAGATCGTTCTCGACGAAACGGCGCAGCAGCCCCATCAGGAACGAGACCTCGGCCATCGGCCGGCGCCAGTTCTCGGTCGAGAACGAATAGAGCGTCAGGACGCGGATGCCGAGCTCGGCGGCGTTGCGCACCGTGCGGCGCAGCGCCTCCAGTCCGCGTCGATGGCCCTCCTGCCGCGGCAGGCCGCGCATCTGAGCCCAGCGGCCATTGCCGTCCATGATGATGGCGACATGGGCGGGAACTGCCGGGCGCGCGCCGTCTGACATCAAATGCCTCTTCTAGGCCGAACGTTCATTGCGTCGATGATACAGGACGGCGGCGCGTCATGCACTTTAGACGTGCAGGATTTCCTTTTCCTTGGCAGCGAGTGCCTGATCGATCTCGCCGATATGCTTGTCGGTCGCCTTCTGGACGAGGTCGGTCTGCTTGGTGACGTCGTCCTTGGGCATATGCCCGTCCTTCTCCAGCTTCTTGATCAGGTCCATACCGTCGCGACGCACATGCCGGACGGCCACCTTGGCGTCTTCGGCGTATTTGTGCGCGACCTTGACCATCTCCTTGCGGCGCTGCTCGTTGAGCTCCGGGATGCGGATGCGCAGCACCTGCCCCTCGGTCTGCGGATTGAGGCCGAGATCGGATTCGCGGATCGCCTTCTCCACGGCCTGGACCATGCTGCGGTCCCAGACCTGGACCGAGAGCAGGCGCGGCTCGGGGACGCTGACGGTGGCGAGCTGGCTCAGCGGCGTGCGGGCGCCATAGGCCTCGACCGTGATCGGATCGAGCACATTGGCGGAAGCGCGGCCGGTGCGAAGCGAAGCCAGGTCGCTCTTGAACTTCTGCACGCCGCCATCCATGCGGCGATTCAGATCGGCGAGATCGAAAGTAGTCTGGGCCATCGTCTTCAAAACCTTGTCGAAACCGGCTGGAGGAAGCCGGAAATGCGCGCGACCATGGCGAGCAGCCGCCACAGGGTCAAGGATTTATGCGTCAACAGCATTCTCCTTGATAGGTCCGCAAGGGGAATCGGCTCTCGGACGCGCCAAAATGACCGAGAGGCCGGCTGCGTGCTGGCCAAGGCGAGGAGCGCATCCTAGGTCAGTTCATGCGGCAGCGTGAACCGCCCACCGTATAGACGAGGAGATGTTTCATGCCCAGGCTGAACCGCATCGTCGAAACCGCGCTCTATGTCGACGATCTCGATCGCGCCGCGGCCTTCTATGAGGGACAGCTCGGTCTCTCGTCGATGCTCAGGACCAGGACGCTCTACGCCTATGATATCGGCGGCCAGAACGTCCTGCTGCTGTTCCTGCGCGGCGCCTCTGTCCAGACGCAAGTCTCAGAGCGCGGCAGCATCCCGCCGCATGACGGCCACGGCCCGCTGCACCTCTGCTTTGCCGTCGATGCCGACGAGCTGCCCGGCTGGGAAGCGCAGTTGGAGCGTCACGGCGTGCCGATCGAAGGCCGTATGCACTGGAATCGCGGCGGAACAAGCGTCTATTTCCGCGATCCGGACGGCCACCTGCTGGAAATCATGACGCCCGGCAACTGGCCGAACTACTAAAGCAATTCCAGCAAAAGTGCGCAGCGGTTTTGCGTCCGGGATTGCGTAAAAACAAAGAGATAAGGCATCAAAGGCGAACCAGCGTTCGCCCTTGATGCGAGCCAGTCACGGCGTGACGTAGGTCGCCCTGCCCTCGCCGCGCAGCACGGCCGCGAGCATGCCCGGCTCGGCGATCGAGAAGACGACGATGGTGAGCGCCGCGTCGCGCGCCAGTGCGAAGGCGGCCGTGTCCATCACCTTGAGGTCGCGCTTGATCGCATCCTCATGGGTCAGCGTGTCATAGCGGGTCGCGCTCGGGTCCTTCTTCGGATCGGCAGAATAGACGCCGTCGACCTGCGTCGCCTTGAGCAGATGGCTGCAATCGAGCTCGGCCGCACGCAGCGCCGCGCCGGTGTCGGTGGTAAAATAGGGATTGCCGGTGCCGCCACCGAGGATCACGACCTTGCCGTTGCTGAGATGGTCGAGCGCGCGTTTGCGCGCATAGCTCTCGCAGAGCGAGGGCATCGGCACCGCCGACATGGCGCGAGCCGGGGCGCCGGCGCTCTCGATCGCATGCTCGAGCGCGAGCGCGTTCATCACTGTGCCCAGCATGCCGATCGAGTCGGCGCTGGTGCGGTCGAGCCCCTTGGTGAGTCCCTGGACGCCGCGGAAGAAATTGCCGCCGCCGACAACGATGCCGATCTCGACGCCCTCGCGCGAAGCATGGGAAATGTCGGCGGCGAGCGCTGTCAGCGTCGCGCCATCCAGGCCATTTCCCTGAGGTCCTGCAAGGGCTTCGCCGGAGAGCTTCACGAGAACGCGTTTAGGTCTCATCGGGGCTCTCCACTGCTTGCGCCATATACCGGCCCAACAGAATCGGCGGACCGGCCTTCCTTACTTACAAAAAAGGCCGCGCGAGGCGCGGCCTTTCTGCGTTCTATCAACGGGCTTGTCAGCCCGTGGTGCCGCCCGCCGCCGCGACTTCGGCAGCGAAGTCGGTCTCTTCCTTCTCGATGCCCTCGCCGAGCGCGAAGCGGGCGAAGCCGGTGAGCTTGACCGGACCGCCGACCTTGCCTTCGGCTTCCTTCAGCACCTGGGCGACCGACTTCGAGCCATCATGGATATAGGCCTGATCGAGCAGGCAGTACTCCTTGGCATAGCTCTTCAGCCCGCTCTCGACGATCTTGGCGAGCACATGCTCGGGCTTGCCAGCGTTCTTCTCGGCCAGGATCGCCTTTTCGCGCTCCAGCACCGCCGGGTCGACCGAAGCGAGGTCGAGCGCCACCGGATTGGTCGCGGCGACATGCATGGCGAGCTGACGGCCGAGCGCGGCGAGCTCGTCGCCCTTGCCGCTGGTTTCCAGGCCGACGATGACGCCGATCTTGCCGAGGCCATCGGCGATCGCGCCATGGACATAGGAGCCGATCACGCCGGACGAAACCGAGACCTGGGCCACGCGGCGCAGCGTCATGTTCTCGCCGATGGTGGCGATGGCGTTGGCGATCGCGTCGGCGACGGTGCCGCCGCCCGGATAGTGATGGGCGGCCAGCGCCTCCACGTCGCCCCCGCGCTCGAGCGCGACATCGGCGATGGTGCGGGCCAGCGCCTGGAATTCGAGGTTGCGGGCGACGAAGTCGGTTTCGGAGTTGACCTCGACCACGACGCCGCTATGGCCACGCACGGCGACGGCGACGAGGCCCTCGGCGGCGACGCGGCCGGCCTTCTTGGCGGCCTTCGACAGGCCCTTGGCACGCAGCCAGTCGATGGCGGCTTCCATATTGCCGTCGGTGGCCGAGAGCGCGGCCTTGCAGTCCATCATGCCCGCGCCGGTCTTGTCGCGGAGTTCCTTCACCATGCCGGCGGTGATCGCAGCCATTTGCGTCGTCCTTGCTATCTGGCGGCGCCGCCCGGTGGCGTGCCGCAACTCTAAATCCGTCCCCATTGGCAAACGCCGACGGCCCGTTTCCGGCGTCGGCGCTGCTTGGGCTTAATCAGGTATCGAAGTGCGACGCGCCGATGACGCGTCGCAATCCGTAAGATCAGGCGTCGGCGAGATCGCGGGCCTGGGCAACCCAGCCCTGGCTCTCGATGCGGCCGGCCAGCTTCAGGTCGTGATCGACCTTGCTGACATCGGCCGGGCTCATGGCAGCGAGCTGCCAGAAGTGGAAGATGCCGCCGTCATTGAGCTTCTGCACGATCTCCGGGCCCATGCCCGAGAGGCGCATGAAATCGTCAGGAGCACCGCGCGGCGCGGTCAACAGCTCGAAGGACTGGCCTTCGGCAGCGGCCGGCTCGGCGATCGCCATCTCGACGATCGGGGCCTCGGCGGCGCCGAGATCGATGCCGCTGTCGCCCGAAGCGCGCGAGATGCCGTCGATGGCCGAGCGGGCGATCAGGTCGCAATAGAGCTGGATGGCGCGGCCGGCGTCGTCATTGGCCGGGACCGGGAAGGTGATGCCGTCCGGATCCGAGTTCGAGTCGACGATGGCGGCGACCGGGATGCCGAGGCGCTGAGCCTCCTTGATCGCCAGCTGCTCCTTGTTGGTGTCGATCACGAAGATCATGTCGGGCGTGCCGCCCATGTCCTTGATGCCGCCGAGCGCCTTCTCGAGCTTGTCGCGCTCGCGCGCCAGCATCAGGCGCTCCTTCTTGGTCAGGCCGGTGCCGCCGCCGGAGAGCAGCTCGTCGACCTTGCGCAGGCGCTGGATCGAGGCCGAGATGGTCTTCCAGTTGGTCAGCATGCCGCCGAGCCAGCGGGAGTTGACATAGTACTGGGCCGAGCGCTTGGCGGCGTCGGCGATGGCGTCCTGCGCCTGGCGCTTGGTGCCGACGAAGAGGACGCGGCCGCCGCGGGCGACGGTGTCGCTGACCGCCTGCAGGGCGCGCGACAGCATCGGCACCGACTGCGACAGGTCGAGGATGTGGATGTTGTTGCGCGTCCCGTAGATGAACGGCGACATCTTCGGGTTCCAGCGGTGAGCCTGGTGGCCGAAGTGGGCGCCGGCCTCGAGCAGCTGACGCATGGAGAAATCAGGCAGAGCCATGGTATTCTTGTCCTTCCGGTTGAGCCTCTGGGGAGCGAATGAGCCGGCCATAGGCTGACCAGTCACCGGAACGCCTCGGTGTCGAGGTGATGCTCCCCATGTGGGATAGGCCGCGCCATACACGCGATGGCGCGGGAATGCAAGGCTCGAGGTCGGCCCTTCAGAGCGAACCGACCTCGTAGGCGACCTCATAGGCACCCGGCACCGCGCGCTCCAGCAAGGGGCGTACGCGCGCCAGATGGCTGGTGAAACGCTCGTCGCGGGCAAAGCGCAGCGCCGCCTCCTCGCTTTCGAACATCGTCACCAGGACGACGTCGCGATCCTCGCGCGAACGGAACAGCCGCCCGCCGATCAGCCCATCGACCTTGCCGCGCACGGCGTGGTGCTGGGCGAGCTGCAATTCCATGAACTCCGCGAAGCACTCGGGCTTCGGCGTGATGACGCTGATATTGACGACTGGCTTCTGGGACATGCCCGGCTCCTTCCTCGTTTGAATGGAGCCGGGTCGATACGACCTCGATCATGGTTGAGGTCAAGGCGCAGCCTGCCAGATCCCGGCAGGAGCTGCCCTCGTCGATCTCACTTCGGCAGGGAGGCCGCGGCCGTTTTCACGGCGTCGCCGAGCTGCTTGCAGAAAGCCGCCGCCGTGCTGCCCTGCGCCTTGGAGACCGCCTCGATATCCTGGGTCACGCCCATCATCGAGAGCGTGCCCTTCTTGCCGAGCGCCTCGGCGGCATCGCCGGCGCTCTTGTCGGCCGGCGGCGGAATCAGGGCCAGCACCTTGGTCTGGATCTCGACGATGTCGGCACCGACATGCCCCTTCTCGGCGCAGTAGCTGATGACGCCGAGCTGGTTGCGGCCAGCCTGATAGGCGACGGCGAGCTGATCGGCTTGGCTCTGCGCAAAAGACGGGCTGCAGGATAGGGCCGCAAAGGCGGCAATAGCGCTGAAACGCTTTAAGGAAAGCAGCATGACAATCTCTCTCAAGTTGAACGCATCCAAACCCCGCTTCCCCAGCGCCAGAATAGCCTTGCCGCGGGACGCGACAAGGCTGCGACAAGCACACTCTGGCGCTGCGAAAGCGAGCCGTCCTTGTGAATATCTGAGACCGTTTCGCCGAAAGCGCCGCCTGCCCGCCGACCACGATCGTGGCCCGGATGCTGCGCGCGTTTGGCTTGTGGAGATCGATGTGATCGCGGCAGCCTGGCATAGATCGGCTCACGCCGTATCGCGCCGTATGCTGGCATCTCGTTGGCAAAACGTTCACGCCGATCTGCTAGCAGGCTTCGAAAGTCGGCTTGGATGAACATGGCGTGTTGCTCGATCTGAGGACAATCTACCTGGCGGGCGCGATCACCGCCTTGATTCTCGGCTTCGTCCAGCTTGCCGCCTACGCAACCGGCCGCTTCGAGCGCTGGCCCCTCTGGTGGGGGCTGAGCAACCTGCTGCTCGGGCTGGGCTTCATCGGCGTCGGGCTGCGGGACATCATACCCGACATCGTCTCGATCCCACTCGCCAACACCCTCAGCTGGATCGGCTATCTGCTCGTCCTGTTCGGGGTTCGAAGCTTTGCCGGGCAGCCGGCACGCCTGCCGCTCTATGTCCTGGCGGTCGCAGCCGCCGCCATTCCGTTGTTCCTGTGGAATGAACCCGACGGCTTCGTTCGACGGGTCGTGCTCGTCTCAGTCCTGGTCATGGCTTGCGATGCGCTCCTCGTCCGGGAGGGCCTGCTTCTGTGGCGGCGCGAACGGCTGGTCTCCGGCGCGATCCTGGCGGCGCTGTTCGCACCCACCGTGGCGCTGTTCGCGCTGCGCGGCTGGCTCGCCGTGACCGGCGAGCTCGGCGCCGAATTGTTTCCTGCCGAAAACACCAATCAGTGGTTCACCGTCACCGGCACGGCCTTCGTGCTCCTGCGCAGCGGCGCGCTGCTCTTGCTCGCCGCCGAGCGCAGCCGCAACACGCTGGTCACGATCGCCCAGCACGATCCCCTCACCGGCGCGATGAACCGCAGCGGCCTGGAACGCGCCATGGCTCAGATCGCGGCAGATGCCGGCAAGCGCCCCGGCCGCCTAACCTTGCTGCTGATCGACATCGACCACTTCAAGAGCCTCAATGACACGCATGGCCATGCCGCCGGCGACCGCATCCTGCAGCTTTTCGCCGAGGCGGCCCGCAGCGAATTGCGGGCCAGCGATATCCTGGCGCGACATGGCGGCGACGAATTCGTCGCCGTCCTCCCGCACATGACCACGAAGGACGCGGTGCGCGTCGCCAATCGGATCCGGGCCGCCTTCGGACGGGCTCTCGCCAACTGGGATAGCGTCGCGCTCCAGCCGACGCTCAGCATCGGCGTCGCCGAGGGGGATGCTGCCGGCGATGAGCTGGAGGCGTTGCTGGAGTATGCCGACGAGGCGCTCTACCGCTCGAAGCGGCTCGGCCGCGACCGGGTCCAGGTGCAGATTCGCGCTCTGGCCCGGTGAAACGATCTCAGCCGCTCAGATCGGAAAGCCCTGCCCGCCTGACATCGAGAGCCGCCATCTCGGCCCAAGCCCGTTCGAGCGAACCGTCGAGATCGATGGCGCGGCAGGCTTCTTCGATGACAATCGTCTCGAAGCCGTGGCGGGCCGCGTCCTGCGCCGTCCAGTTGACGCAGAAATCGGTGGCGAGGCCGACCACTGCGACACGGGCGATGCCGCGCTCCTTGAGATAACCGCCCAGCCCGGTCGGCGTGGTGCGGTCAGCCTCGACGAAGCCGGAATAGCTGTCGACCTCGGGACGGCAGCCCTTGCGGATGATCGCCTGCGCCATGGAAAGGTCGAGAGCGGGGTGATAGGCCGCGCCGTCGCTGCCCTGGACGCAATGATCCGGCCAAAGCACCTGCGTCCCATAGGGCATGTCGACCGTCTCGAACGCCGCTCTGCCGGGATGGCTCGACGCGAAGGACGAATGCCCGGCCGGATGCCAGTCCTGTGTCAGCACGACGGTGGCGAAGCGCTTGCCGAGCGCGTTGACGAGCGGGACGATCTCGTCGCCGCCTGCGACCGCCAAATTGCCGCCGGGGCAGAAATCGTTCTGGAAGTCGACGACGATCAGCGCGGTCCGGGCGTCGATCACGGGCTTGGCCTCATGCAGTGGCGGTGCGCGTCATCCGGGTGATGCCCTTGCGGGCGGCGAACATGCGGCCATAGACGTCGCCGGCAAGATCGGGCCGGTAGCAACGCTGTTCGAGCAGCGGGTCCCAGATGTGCTCGACCGTGTCGATCAATTCGAAATCCGCTTGAAGGCGCGCCTCCAATTGCAGGCGATTCCTGCGATTCTGATATTCGAGCAGGACCAGCGAGGTCTTCGACAGATCGAGATGGTCGAGCACGTCGCCCTCGCCGCCCTCAATGTCGATCTTGACGATATCGGCCGAGGGCAGGCTCGCCGGATCGACCACCGCGACCTCGTAGCGCTCGACCATCGCATCCGCGACGAAGGTGTCGCCGGCGTAGGAGGCGAGACCCGATTCGCCGTCGCCGGCAAAGCGGCTGAGGAAGGTCGCGGTTGTCTGGCCGCCGGGAAACAGCGCGGCGTTGACCGTGACGATGTCGCGGCGGCGATCGGTGTTTCGCTTCAAGATCTCATAGGTGCCGGGGTGCGGCTCATAGGAGGTCACGGTGCTGCCCGGCCAGCGCGCGCTCGCCCAGAGCGCGAAGGAGCCGACATTGGCGCCGATGTCGAGGATTTCGAGGCCAACACCGTCGAAGCCGCATTCGTATTCGCCTTCGAGCACGTCCTTGATCGCCCAATGCATCGCCTCGGGCACTGTGAGGCTCATCGGAATGCGCGCGACATATTGCTTCATTCTCTCCCCCCGGAGGCATCGTTGTCCGTGCGCACTCTGAGGCCGAGGTTGCCGGCTACGCAAGAGCGAGACGAGCCCTGCCTCGACCTCAGCGTAATTCGACGTTCACCACGCCCGGCGCGGCGCGCACGGCGTTGGCGAGCTGCTGGTTGACCGGATAGCGCCCCGGCAATTCGATCTCGATCTCCTGTGCGCCGTCGTCGAGGATCATCACCAGCGAGATCTTGCCATCGGAGCGCACCCCGTCGCGCGGCTTCACCCGCTCCGCGATCGAGGACAGCGCCTTGTCGTCGCGCAGGAAAATGCAGAGGTCCTGCTTCTGCCGGCTGGCGAGCTCGTCGAGCCGCTCGACGTCCTCGATCCGTGGCCGGACCTCTTCGCCGTCGAGCACGGCCGAGAGCCTGATCACCAGCGCAGCGCCCGGCTCGAGCAGGTCGCGATAGCGCTGCAGCCCCTCCGAGAACAGGATCGCCTCGAACTGGCCAGTCGGGTCGGAGAGCTGGACGATGCCCATCTTGTTGCCGGACTTGGTCCGCCGCTCCGACCTGTCGATGACGGAGGCGGCGACCTTGGCGATCGAGGTGCCGCTGGCGCGGACAGCACGGGCGAAGTCGGCATAGCTCTGCACCCGCAGGCGCTTCAGCACATGCTCGTATTCGTCGAGGGGGTGGCCGGAAAGGAAGAAACCGACAGCCTCATGCTCGCGCTTCAACCGCTCGGCCGGGGCCCAGGGCTCGAAAGGCGGGATGCGGAAGGCTTCCACGCTCCCGCCGTTGCCGAGCATGTCGAGCTGCCCAGCCGCGGCCTCGTCGCGAATGCGGTTCGACAGCGCCAGCATGCCGTCGACCGCCGCCATCGCCTTGGCGCGCTCCGGCTCGATCTCGTCGAGCGTGCCGGCCGAGATCAGCGCCTCGATCGTGCGCCGGTTGACCAGGCGGGTATCGATCCGGCGGGCGAAATCGGCGAGGTCGCGGAACGGGCCTTCCTTGGTACGCGCTGCGACGATCGACTCGACCGCGGCGCGGCCGACGCCCTTGATCGCGCCGAGCGCATAGCGGATCGCCCCCTCGGCGACGTCGAAATCGACGCCGGAGCGGTTGATCGAGGGCCGCTCGACCTTGATGCCGAGCCGCTCCGCATCACGCCGGAACTCCGAGAGCTTGTCGGTATTGCCGATATCGAGCGTCATCGACGCCGCCAGGAATTCGACCGGGTAATTCGCCTTGAGATAGGCGGTCTGGAAGGCGACCACGGCATAGGCGGCCGCATGGCTCTTGTTGAAGCCGTAGTCGGCGAACTTCGCCAGCAGGTCGAAGATCTCGGACGCCAGGTCCTTCTTCAGGCCCGCCTCGATCGCGCCCTTCACGAAACGGTCGCGCTGGGCGTCCATCTCGGCCTTGATCTTCTTGCCCATGGCGCGGCGGAGCAGGTCCGCTTCACCGAGCGAATAGCCCGAGAGCGCCTGCGCCACCTGCATCACCTGTTCCTGGTAGACGATGATGCCATGCGTCTCGGACAGGAACGGCTCCATGCCGGGATGGAGATAGGTCGGCTCCTCCAGTCCGAGCTTGCGGCGGCAATAGGTCGGGATGTTGTCCATCGGGCCGGGGCGGTAGAGCGCCACCAGCGCGATCAGGTCCTCGATCCGGTCGGCCTTCATCTCGACCAGCGCCTTGCGCATGCCGACCGATTCCACCTGGAACACGCCGACCGTCTCGCCGCGCGCCAGCATCTCGTAGGTCTTGGGATCGTCGAAGGGCAGTTGCGCCAGGTCGACCGAAATGCCGCGCTGGGCGATCAGCTGGACCGCGATGGTCAGCGTCGTCAGCGTCTTCAGGCCGAGGAAGTCGAACTTCACCAGCCCGGCCTGCTCGACCCATTTCATGTTGAACTGGGTGACGCGCATGCCGGTGCGCGGATCGACCGAGAGCGCGACGAGCTGCTCCAGCGGCCGGTCGCCGATGACGACGCCGGCGGCGTGGGTCGAGGCGTGGCGGTGCAGGCCTTCGAGCTTCTGGGCGATTTCGAGCAGGCGCCCGACCACCGGCTCCTCGGCCGCCGCCTCCTGCAGCTTCGGCTCGCCGGCGATCGCTTCCGGCAAGGTGATCGGCTTGGCCGGGTTCTGCGGCACCAGCTTGGTCAGCTTATCGACCTGGCCGTAGGGCATCTCCAGCACGCGGCCGACGTCGCGCAGCACGCCGCGCGCCTGCAGGGTGCCGAAGGTGATGATCTGGGCGACGCGCTCCTCGCCATAGCGATGCTTGACGTACTCGATCACCTCTTCGCGCCGGTACTGGCAGAAGTCGATGTCGAAGTCCGGCATCGAGACACGATCCGGGTTGAGGAAGCGCTCGAACAGCAGGCCGAAGCGCAGCGGGTCGACGTCGGTGATCGTCAAGGCATAGGCGACGAGCGAGCCGGCGCCCGAGCCGCGGCCGGGCCCGACCGGGATGTCGTGATCCTTGGCCCATTTGATGAAGTCGGCAACGATGAGGAAATAGCCCGGAAATTTCATCCGGGTGATAATCGAAAGCTCGAAGGCGAGACGCTTTTCGTAGTCCTCGACGGTGAAACTCGCGGCCGGGCCATGTTTGGCCAAGCGCGCCTCAAGACCCGCCTTCGCCTGGCTCTCCAGCTCGTCGGCCTCGTCGCGCCCCTCCTCGCCGAAGCGCGGCAGGATCGGCTTGCGCGTGCCGACGCGCCAGGAGCAGCGCCGGGCGATCTCGACGGTCGAGGCCAGCGCTTCCGGCAGATCGGCGAACCGCCGCTTCATCTCGGCGCGGCTGGCGAAGAAATGCGCCGGCGACACGCGGCGGCGCTCGCCATCCGAGAGCAGGCGCCCTGACGCCACGGCGAGCAGCGCATCATGCGCCTCGAAATCGGCGGGCTTGCCGAAGAAGGGTTCGTTCGTCGCGACGATCGGCAGATCGTTGTCATAGGCGAGCCGCAGCAAACTGGCCTCGACCGCCGGCCCGTCCTCGCGCTCATGGCGCTGGATCTCAACATAGAGCCTATCGCCGAAGATCGCCTGCAGGCGCCGCAAGCGCGCTTCGGCTTGTGTAGGCTGGCCGGCGCGCAAGGCGAGGTCGAGCGGCCCGCCGGCGCCGCCGGTCAGGGCGATCACGTCGCTGTTGTAAGCCGCGAGATGCTCGATGCTTGCGACCGGGCTGCCGGCGCCGGCGGCGGCGAGGCAAGCCTCGGTCACCAGCTTCATCAGATTGCCGTAGCCGGCTTCGCTCGTCGCCAGTAGGACGAGATGCGGCGTGACGATCTGGACCGGCTTGCGCCCGCCGGTATCCTCATCGGCGAAGTCGACGGAGAGCTGGACGCCGGCGATCGGCTGGACGCCGGAGCTCGCCAGCTTCTCGGAGAATTCAAGCGCGCCGAACAGGTTGTTGGTGTCGGTCAGCGCCATGGCCGGCTGGCCGTCGCCAGCGGCGAGCTTGGCGAGAGAGCCGACCTGGATCGCGCCCTCGAGCAGCGAATAGCTCGAATGGACGTGCAGATGGACGAAGCCGACCTCGTCCTGAACCTGTGTATCGTCTTTGCGGTCGGTCATCGCGCCCTCCGGCGCGCCGCCCGCTCAACCAATGGGCCGAGTGAGAGGACCTGCGCCGATTCTTGATCCCAAGAGCATGCTCAGAACCGGTTATTGCGCGCCACCCCTCCTTGGTCGAGCCGATCCATCCGCCAGGCTGTGGACACGTCCGCGCATGGCATTCGATTACGGCTTCCGAGCCCGCTCAGACGTGCGGAGCGGAGGCCAGCGCGGCCCAGACCCAGATCATTCCGACGAAGAGAGCGAGCGCCAGAAACTCCACGGCTCCGGCCATCAGCTTGCGGGCAATCAGCATGTCCGATCTCCTATGTTCTTTATATGTTCAGTTTAATTCCCTCTTTGTTCACGTCAATATCGCAAGGTCAGCTGATGCCGGAAGACGCGTCGGATAGTTAACCCGGATTTACCGAGACTGCCGAAACGTTAACGGCGACGCTGTTGTGATGCCAGAATCAGATAGCGTCGCGGCATGACTACGCCCCCCGATCAGGCGCATCGCGAACCGCGCAGCGAAACGCTCGGCGTCGTGCTCATGGCGATCGCGATGCTGATCATCCCGAGCTCCGACGCTATCGCCAAATATCTCAGCGGGGCCCATTCGCCGGCCTTCCTCAGCTGGGTGCGCTATGTCGCGGCGCTCGGCTTCATCCTCCCGGTCGCCTTGCTCTGGCGTGGACAGGAGCCAGTGGCCCCGCTCGCATCGCCGCGCCGTTACTGGCTGTCGCAGATCCTGCGCACCGCGTTCCTCGTCACGGCGATGACGCTCTATTTCGTGGCGATCACGCGCATTCCGCTCGCCGATGCGCTCGGCGCCTATTTTATCGCCCCGATCGCAGCGACCCTGCTCGCCTCGATCGCACTGCGCGAGCGGCTCGATCGACGGAAGCTGTTCGCCGTCGCCCTCGGCTTCGTCGGCGCCATCCTCGTCGTGCGCCCCGGTGCCGAGACCAGCGCCGACACGCTGATCGCGCTGGCTTCCGGCATCTGCATGGCTTGCTATCTGGTGCTGACCCGCGCCACCGCCCAGGGCAGATCGCCGGTAGCAACGCTGACGATCCAGCTCGTCCTCGGCATCCTGATGCTGATGCCCTTCGCCGTGCTGCAATGGACGACGCCAACGCGCGAGGGACTGCTGCTGATCCTGCTGATGGGTCTCGTCTCGACGCTTAGCAACCTGATGACGATCAGCGCCTTCCGCCTGGCGCCGGTCGCGACGCTCTCGCCCCTGGTCTATCTCGAACTGATCGGCGCGACCGCCCTCGGCTTCGCCTTGTTCGGCGACCTGCCCCCGCTGGCGACCTGGGCCGGGATCGCGGTGATCGTCGCGGCCGGACTGATCGTCGCGACGGCGAGGCCGGCGGCGCGGCGCACGCCGTCCTGAGCGCCCTAGAGCAGATGCGAAAAAGTGGGAACCGGTTTTTCGCTATGAAATCATCCGGCTCTAGTTCACCATCGCGTTCAACGCCGCGACGATGGCGCGCGGCTCGATCTCGGTCGGAAGCTCGTCGAAGGCGGCGCGGTAATAGTCGAGCATGCTGAGCTGCTCGAAATTGTTCCACGTATCCTCGTCGTTCATCGCCTCGCTGCGCTCCTCCAGATTGAGGATCATGCCGTAATCCTCGGGGCTGGTGCCATAGACCAGCGGCGGTGGCAGCGGCTCGGACCGCAATTCGTGTTCGGCCGCCGCGATCGCCGCCAGCGCCCCCGGCACCCAGACGCGATGATAGGCGTTGGAGACGTCGATCTCTGCTTCCCCCGCGCTGGTCAGCACGGCGCGGCAGGCGGCGGCAAAGGTATCGACCATGCCATTGCGCTCGGCCACCCGGTCGGCCGCATTGTAGTTGGCGTGGATCGGATCGACATAGGCGAACTCGTTCTGCAGCCGCCGCGCCGGCTCGCCCTGCAGGAAGAGCCAGGGATAAGTGTTGTCGATCAGGATCTGGCCCGGCAGCAGATGCGCCGCCTGGTTCTCGCCGGACGCGCTGAAGAACTGCTGCTCGGCGCCCTTGCAGGTCACGCTCGGATTGGGCGTCAGCGGCAAACCTGGCCGGTCCGGCATGCGGATCGCCGCCATGTAGACCAGCACCTTGGCGACGCGGGTATTGCGCGAGCGGCCGTGCCAGAGTGCCTTCTCGGTATCGGAGGAGAAGCGCTGGACCCGCAACAGGCGGAAGCGTTCCTCGGCCGCGACGGCCCGGTCGGGTGAACGACGACGCCCCATCTCAGCCGCCGATGATGACCGTGAACTCACCCGCGGCGATCTTGTTCGGCGGTCCGACCGCCTCGATGATCGTGTCGCCGACACGGCAGGCCGGCAGGCCATTGATCAGCACGGTTTGCGAGCCGTCGATCACGACGCCGGGCCCATGCGGCGGGATCGGCAACGGTGTCGCGCAGAGATGGATGTCGGCGCCGCCGGCAGCGCCGGAGATCATAGAGCCCATGCTGGTGGCGGCCGTCGCCTTCGCGGTTTCTTCCGCCACCTTGGCAGCTGGAGCACCGGGCGTTCCGGCAGCCGCCAGCGTCGCCGCCTCGGCGACCTGGATCGCAGTATCCGAGATCGCCTTGGCCGCCTGGATCGCTGCCGCGGCGCCAGCCGGGACACCGCGCCAGGCGAGTTTGCCTCCGATGAACACAGTAGGGCTTCCGGGACCCGGCTGCAGGACGCCGGGTAGCGGATGGAGCGTGGGATCGAGAATGCGGGCGGCGGGACCTTTAGGCATCGGACACCTTCATGGAGCGCTCGGCTGGGAGCTTGGCTCCGGCCGGCCGGGCAAGTCAACGAATCTGCTCGCCCCGGCGAAAACCGCCTTGTGGCAGACAGAGCCGGTCTTGCCGTCCCCCATACGAATGGTGACGCTCGGGAACGAGCTGTATATGCTTCCGACTAGGCCTTGAGATAGCGAGAACCGGATGTCGTGGTACAGTAAGGTCGTCTGGTCCGAAGGCTTGTTCCTGCGGCCGCATCACCTGCAGCAGAACGATCGCTATCTCGAGAATCTGCTGGAGAATCGCGTCCGGCAGGTCACGCCTTATCCGTGGGGGTTCTCGGTGCTCGAGATCGACCGCGATCTGGCGCAGCAGAGCCGCATCGGGCTCCGGCGCGCCGTCGGCGTGATGCCGGACGGCACACCTTTCGCCATGCCGGACAACTCACCGCTGCCGCCGGCGATCGAAGTGCCGGAGAACGCCGCCGGCCAGATCGCCTGGCTTTCGTTGCCGCTCGCAGCGTCCAACACCCGCGAGGTCGAGGACAGCCTGAACGGCTCGGCCAGCCGCTTCTATCCGGCAACCGAGATGATGATCGACTCGACCGCCTCGCTGCGGGTCGAGGAGGAGATCGACATCGCCCATCCGCGTTTCGGCCTGGAACTGCGCAAGACCGGCAAGCCGGGCTATGTCGGCCTGGCGCTCGGGCGCGTCCTCGAAGTGCGCGACCGCGCCATCCTGTTCGACGAGAAATTCGCCCCACCCGTGCTGCTCTGCTCGGCTCATCCGGTCGTCGACGGCTGGATGGACCGCGTCATCGGCTGGATCGACAACAAGCTCGAAGAGCTCGCCCGTTACGCCGCCGATCCGACCGCCGGCGGCGGCCTGCAGAGCGCCGACTATTTCATCCTGCAGATGCTCAACCGGCACATCCCGGTGCTGAAGCATATGCGCGGCTCGCGCTTCGTCCATCCCGAGCGCCTGTTCGTCACCCTGCTCGCCATCGCCGGCGAGCTTGCCACCTTCACCACCGCCGAGCGCCGCGCCCGCGACTACCCGGCCTATGACCATGACGACCTGGAAGGCTGCTTCACCCCGGTGGTGCGCGACATCCAGGACTTCCTGTCGGCCCAGCTCGGCCGCCGCGCCATCCGCCTCGAAATCGTCGAGCGGGCGCAGAACGCCTTCATGTCGACGATCCGCGACCGCGCCCTGATGCGCAATGCGACGCTGGTCCTGGAAGTGGCGGCGCGCCGCCCGCTGACCGAGATCCAGTCGCAGTTCCCGCATCTGTTCAAGATCGGCCCCAACACCAAGATGAACGAGATCGTCCATGCCCACCTGCCGGGCATCAACCTCGTCCATCTGCCGACGCCGCCGCCCCAGATCCGGGCGCTGACCGACCACGTCTATTTCTACCTCGACCGCACCTCGCCGCTCTGGCCGGAGTTCAGCTCGGCGAGCTCGATCGGCATGCATTTCTCCGGTGACTGGCCCGATCTCGAAATGGAGCTCTGGGCCGTTCTCGAGGGCAGGCGATGAGCAACGACGGCTCCGATCCGTTCGGCCGCTCCGACCGAACCTTCATCCGGCCGAACCCAGCCGGGCGGCGCGTGCCGCCGCCCTCGCGCCCGGCCGAGGCGCCGCGCTATCCCCCACAGCAGGGGCAGCCCTACCCGCCTCCGAACGCGCCCTATCCGGCTCAACCGCCTGCCGGCTATCCGCCGCAGGGCTCGCCCTATGGACCCTCGGGCGCACCGCAATACCCGCATGCCGCGCCCTCGCCCGGCGTTCCCGGCGGCGAGGAATGGATGTCGCAGCCGCAGCCGCGGCAAAGCGCGCCGCCCCCGCCGCCACAGGGCTACGTGCCGCAGGCCTTGCCCAAGCGCGAGCAGATGCTCACGCCGAACACCAATCCGCTGCTCAAGGCCGCCGGTCCTCTGCTGCTCCTGCTCGGGCGCCTGCGCGCCAACCTTTCGAGTGCGCCGGCGACGCAGATGATCGGCCAGGTCGGCGAGACGATCGAGGCCTTCGACCATGAGGTGCGTGCGGCCGGCTTCACCGCCGAGCAGACGCGTACGGCCAAGTACATCATCTGCGCTTTCTCCGACGACATCGTCCAGAACATCCCCGGCGAGGACCGCCATGTCTGGACGCAGTACAGCATGCTCTCGCGCTTCTTCGGCGAGCGCATCGGCGGCGTTCGCTTCTTCGAGGAGCTGGAGCGCGCCAGGAAGGACCCTAGCGTCAACTACGACCTGCTCGAACTGATGCATGTCTGCCTGGCGCTCGGCTTCGAGGGCGTGCACCGCACATCGGCCGGCGGCGCCGCCAACCTGCAGATGATCCAGCGCAACCTGTTCGAGACGCTGCGGCGCGTGAAGCAGCCAGATCCGGAATTGTCGCCGCGCTGGCAGGGCCAGGCGCTGACGGCGCGGCTTGCCGGCTTCAAGATCCCGGTGTGGTCGGTCGCCGCCGTCGCGGCGGTCGCCGTGCTCGGCCTCTATTTCATCTTCCGCGCTTTGCTCGGCGGCAATGCCGAGGCCTCGGCCAGCGCGCTGCTCACGGTGCACCCCAAGGGCGACATCGAGATCCTCCGCAGGGTCGCGGCCCGGCCGCCACCGCCGCTGCCGCAACCGCCGCCGGCGCAGCAGCCCAAGGTCTGCGCCACGGTGCAGCCGCCGATCACCTGCCAGGTGACGCCGAACCTGATCATCGTGCGCCTGATGGGCATCACGCTGTTCGAGCCGGGCCAGGCCGTGGTGCGTGACGAATTCCGCCCGCTGATCGAGCGCATCTCCGCGGTGCTTAACGAGGAAGGCGGCGCGATCAAGGTCGTCGGCCATTCCGACTCCGATCCGATCCGCACCGCTCGCTTCCCCAACAATCTCGAATTGTCGAAGGCGCGCGCTGTGGCGGTGGGCGATCTCCTGAAGACCAGACTGAAGCAGCCGGACCGTATCAGCACCGAAGGCAAGGGCCCCGACGTGCCGATCGACACCAACGCGACCGCGGCCGGCAAGGCCAAGAACCGACGCGTCGAAATCCTGATCCAGCGCAACAGCTAGGACGAGGCGACGATGCAGGAGACGGGTAGACGATGAATCTCGCGACGTGGCTCAGGATCGCAGCCATTCTGGTCGGCGCATTGGCGCTGACGCTGCTGATCTGGTTCGGCGGCCCCTTCGTCGCCTTCGGCGAGGTGCGCCCGTTCGAATCGTTCTGGGTTCGGCTGCCGATCGCGCTCGTCCTGATGCTCGGCGCGCTCGGCTGGGCCGCTTGGGTCGTGATCAAGCGGCGCAAGGCCGTCGCGGCGCTCTCCGAGGCGATGTCGCAGGAGGAAGCCCAGACCGGTGACGGCACAGCGCTCTCCGCCGCCATGCGCGATGCACTGGCGACGCTGCGGCGCACCCGCGGCAAGGATGGCGGCGACTATCTCTACGACCTGCCCTGGTATGTGATCATCGGCCCGCCCGGCGCCGGTAAGACCACGGCCCTCATCAATTCCGGGCTGAAATTCCCGCTTGCCCGTGGCGGCCAGACGCCGGCAGCCGTCGCCGGCGCCGGCGGTACCCGTTATTGCGACTGGTGGTTCGCCGAGGACGCGGTGCTGATCGACACCGCCGGCCGTTACACCACGCAGGACACCGACACCAAGGCCGAGCGCACGAGCTGGCTCGCCTTCCTCGATCTGCTCAAGTCCAATCGGCCGCGTCAGCCGATCAATGGCGTCATCGTCGCGATCAGCATCGAGGACCTGCTGACCTCCTCGCAGGAGGAGATCATCGCCCATGGCGACGCGATCCGCGCCCGCCTGCTTGAGCTCAACGAGCGGCTCAAGGTCGATTTCCCGGTCTATGCCGTCTTCACCAAGGCCGACCTGATCGCTGGCTTCAACGAGTTCTTCGCCGCGCTCTCCGAGCCGCAGCGGCGCATGGTCTGGGGCCACACCTTCCAGACAGTCGACAAGACCCGCAACATGATCGGCGACGTGCCGCCCGAGTTCGACGCGCTGATCGAACGCCTGAACGAGCGCCTCTCCGACCGGCTGCAGGACGAGCACAACCCGACCTCGCGCGCCAAGCTCTTCGGCCTGCCGAGCCAGATGGCGACGCTGAAGCCTGTTATCATCGACTTCCTCGGCCGCGTCTTCGAGCCGACGCGGTACCAGTCGAGCGCGACCTTGCGCGGCTTCTACTTCACCTCCGGCACCCAGGAAGGCACGCCGATCGACCAGCTGATCGGTGCCCTCTCGCGCAATTTCGGCAGCGCCCATGCCGATTCTGGCTCCTATTCCGGCCGCGGCAAGAGCTTCTTCCTGACCGACTTGATCCAGAAGGTGATCATCGGCGAATCCGGCTGGGTCTCGACCGATCTGCGCGCCGCGCGCCGCTCGACCCTGCTGCGCGTCGCCGGCTTCAGCGCGATCGCGCTGGTCTCGCTGGCGCTCGGCGGCATGTGGTGGACGAGCTATGCCCGCAACAGCGACCTGATCAACCAGACCAATTACGGCCTCGCCGATTATCGCTCCAGCGCCGCGCCGGTGCTGCAGGAGAACACGCTTTCCGACCGCAATTTCAGCCGTGTCCTGCCGCTGCTGCACAAGCTGCGCCATATGCCGGCGGGCTATGCCGACAAGGACGAGCCGACGCCGGTGGCCGCCACCTTCGGCCTCAGCCAGCGCGAGCGCCTGCAATCGGCGACGCAGGAGAGCTATCATCAGGCCCTGGAGCGGCTGCTGCGCTCGCGCATCATCTTCCGGCTGGAAGAGCAGCTCGAGGCCAACGTCAACAATCCCGGCTTCATCTACGAGGCGCTCAAGGTCTACCTGATGGTCGGCGGCCGCGCCCCGCTCGATCGCGACCTCGTGCTCGCCTGGATGCGGCAGGACTGGGCCGAGAACCTCTTCCCCGGCGCCGCGAACGCCAAGGGCCGCGAGGCGCTGGAAGAGCATCTCATCGCGCTGCTCGATCTCGACGACGGCAACGAGCCCGTGGTCAAGCTCAACCAGCCGCTGATCGAGAGCAGCCAGCGCACCCTGCGCCGGCTCAGCATCGCCGAGCGCGCCTATGAGCTGCTCCGCACGCAAGGGCGCAACGCCGCCCGCGACTGGGTCGCGGCGATCCGCGGCGGCTCGGATGCGCGGCTGGTCTTCGAGGGTGTCTCGGGCGAGGATCTCGATACGATCCGGGTGCCGTATTTCTACACCTATGACGGCTTCCAGGCCGCCTTCGTCGACCGGCTCGGCGATATCGGCGAGCGCATCGAGAAGGAGCGCTGGGTCCTCGGCGACAATGCCGACCAGGCGGCGATCACCTCGCAATATGCCAGCCTGTTCCAGGACCTGCTCAAACTCTATGCGCGCGACTTCACCGCCTCTTGGCAGCGAGCGCTGCGCCGGCTGAAGCTGCGGCCGCTCAACGCCGACAAGCCGAAATACATCGCGCTCTCGGCGATTGCCGCACCGACCTCGCCCTTCAAGCAACTGCTCGAATCGATCCGCGACGAGACGCAATTGACCAAGGAGCGGGCAGCGGCGAAACGCCCCGCCGGGGCACAAGCCGCCGAGAAGATGGCCGGCCAGGTCGCGGACCATGCCGCCAAGACCCTTGAACAGCGCGCCAATTACTCACTGAGCCGCCTCGGCACCAGCCTGCCGCTCAGTGCCCCCGGTGTCGACCGCGTGCTCTCCGGCGGTGGCGGCGGCGAGGCGCTCGGCGCCAATATCGAGGCGCAGTTCAAGGCCTTCCATGTCCTGGTCGAGGGCGATGGCGGCAAGCGGCCGGTCGATCAGGCGCTGCAGATCTTCGCGGAGATCAACCAGAATCTGGCAATGGCCGCGACCACGCCGGCCCAGTCTGCTGCCGCCAATGCGGCGCTGGTGCCGCTGATCGCCTCGCTGCGCGGCAACTCCTCGCGCTATCCGGCGCCGTTCGATGCAATGATCGTCGCTGCGGTCAACGATTTCGAAGGTGATGCCACCGGCGCGACCGTCTCGCTGCTGCGTCAGGCACTGGCCAGCGAGGTCACCGGCCGGTGCTCGAGCCTGCTCGCCAACCGCTACCCCTTCGCCAAGGGCAGCACGAGCGAGATCGGCCTCGCCGACTTCGCCCAGCTCTTCGCGCCGGGCACCGGTGCGATGGACAAGTTCATGAAGGAGCGGCTCGACCCATATATCGACAAGTCCGGCCAGAACTGGAGCTGGCGTCAGGACAGCCGCGTCGCCCGTGCCCTCTCGCCGACGACGCTGCGCGAGTTCCAGCGCGCCAGCGACATCCGCGAGGCCTTCTTCCCGACCGGCGGCAACCTGCCGAACTTCCAGATGGTGGTGGTGCCGACCACCCTCTCCTCCGACGCCTCCGGCGCGAAGTTGGAGATCAACGGCTTCACCGTGGCGAGCCAGCAGGGCGTTAACACGCCGACTCCGGTGATGTGGCCGGGCGGCGGCCTCGCCAAGACCTCGATCACGCTGACGATCGGCGGCGGCGCTGCCAGCAACAACGCCGGCGGCATCTTCGGCGGCGGCTTCTTCTCCAACAGCCCGACGCCGGCGGCGCCGAGCGAGGTGAAGATGTTCGACCGCACCGGCGTCTGGTCCTTCTTCCGCCTGCTCGATGCCGGCTCGGTGCTGCGCCAGGGCGACAATGTCGTCTTCACGCTCGCCGCCGGCGGCCGCCAGGTCGGCTACCAGTTCGGCGTCGGCTCGCTGAAGAACCCGCTGGTGCTGCCGGCGCTGCGCGAAATCCGTTGTCCGGCGGGGATTTGAGCATGCCTTGCGGACTGTTTGGGAAGCTTCCGGGCAAGCGGGACTTCATCGCGCTGAACGCGCCCACGGCCTTCCTGTCGGTCTACGAACCTTGGCTTCAGGGCGGGCTCACCGCCAGCCGGCTCGAACTCGGCGCCGGCTGGCAGGACGCCTTCCTCAACGCGCCGATCTGGCGCTTCTGGTTCGGCAGCGCCTTTTGCGGAACGACGGTCGCGGGCGCCTTCATGCCCTCCGTCGACGGCATCGGCCGCTATTTCCCGCTGACGGTCTTCGCCCTCGCCGGCCCCGGCACAGCGATCCCGCCGCCCGAGCTCGATCCGCAGGACGCCTGGTTCGCGCAGGCCGAGGACTTCCTGCTGCGCGCGCTCGAACCCGAGGCCAGCTACGAGGCCGTGGCGCACGCGCTCGGCGGACTCGCCATACCCAATGACGACCTCAAGGCGGCCCCGCCCGCCGATATGGTCCGGCTCTCCGACGGCACCATCGTCAGCGCGCTCGATTCCGCCACCTTCCCGGCCCGACTCTCGGCGCTGCGCGTCGAGGACCATACCCGCGCCTATGCCCATGCCAGCTATCTCTGGACCATTGGTGGCGATGATTTCGAACCGCTTGCCTTGGTCGGCCAGGGCCTGCCCAGCCCCTATCTCTTCACCGGCCTGATGACCGGACGTTTCGACGCCTTCCTCGGTGCGGGGTCTGCAGCATGAACGAGCACCGCGCCGGCTCCATCTTCGAGACTGGCGCGGTCAGCCATGCCGGGCGCGTGCGCAGCCATAACGAGGACAATCTGGTGGTCCGCCCCGAATACGGGCTCTGGGCCGTCGCCGACGGCATGGGCGGCCATCAGAACGGCGCCATGGCGAGCGCGACCGTCGCCGCCAGCCTCTCGGCCATCGGTACGGCCAGCTCGGCCGCCGAACTGCTCGACCGGCTCGAACGCGGCGTGGTCGAGGCCAATGCCGAACTGCGCCGCAAGATCCGCGAGAACGACGGCGCCACAATGGGTGCCACGCTGGCCGTGCTTCTCGCCCATGGCCGCCATTTCGCCTGCGTCTGGTGCGGCGACAGCCGCGTCTATCTCGTCCGCCACGGCCACATCACCCAGGTCTCGCGCGATCACACCGAGGCGCAGGACATGATCGAGCGCGGCCTGCTCACCGTCGAGGAAGCGCGGACTTGGCCACGCCGGCACGTCATCACCCGCGCCATCGGCGTGCACGACCGGCCCGAGCTCGATATCGACCATGGTGAGCTCGAAGGCGGCGATGTCTTCGTGCTCTGCTCGGATGGGCTCACCGACCATGTCCGCGACGAGGAGATCCTGCGCGCCGCGATCTCCAGCGGCGCGCAAGCCGCCTGCGACGCCCTGCTCGCGCTGACTCTGGAGCGCGGCGCCACCGACAATGTCACCGTGATCGTGGTGCGCTATCATCACGACGGCGGAAGCGAAAAGACGCGCTGGGTGCCGAATATGCGCCAGCGCAGGAGCGATGCGCCATGAGCGATTCCGACCGCACCGTCTTCCTGCCGCGCACGGGCCTGGCGCCCGGCGTGCGGCTGAACGGCATCTACGAGATCGAGCGCCTGATCGCGACCGGCGGCATGGGCGAAGTCTACCAGGGCCGGGCCATCCAGACCGGCGACGCGGTCGCGATCAAGATCGTGCGCTCCGACATGGCCCAGGACGCCAATGTCATCACCCTGTTCCGTAACGAAGCCTCGGCGCTGCACAACCTCTATAACGAGGCGATCGTCCGCTACTATGTCTTCACCGTCGATCCGGCGACGCAGGCGACCTATCTCGCCATGGAATTCGTCGACGGCCAGTCGCTCTCCGACCGGTTGAAAGATGGCCCGTTGTCCCTGGAGGAGGTCGACCTGCTGCGCCGGCGCATCGCGTCGGGTCTGCAGGCCGCCCATATGCTCGGGATCACCCATCGCGACGTCTCGCCCGACAACATCATCTTGCCAGGCGGCCAGGTCACCCGCGCCAAGATCATCGATTTCGGCATCGCCAAGTCGAAGCTGGCCGAGAAGACGGTGATCGGCTCCGGCTTCGCCGGCAAATACAACTACGTCTCGCCCGAGCAGCTCGGCCTCTACGGCGCCGAGGTCACCGGCAAGTCGGACATTTACAGCCTCGGCCTCGTGCTCGCCGAAGCGCTCGGCGGCCGCCCGCTCGACATGGGCGGCACGCAGATGCAGATTCTGGAGAAGCGCCGCCGCGTTCCCGATCTTGCGACCATCGACAAGCGCATCCGCCCGCTGCTGGCGCGCATGCTCAGCCCCGATCCGAAGGACCGCCCGGCCGACATGGCCGAGGTCGCAGCCTGGCAGGCCAAGGGCAGCGCCAGCTCCAGCGGCAGCAGTGGACGCAGCTTACCCTGGGCATTGGTCGGCGGCGTCGCGGCGCTCGCGCTCCTGGCTGGCGGCGGGCTGGTCGCCTGGCAGATGCTCGGCGGCGCAACGCCGGTCCAGCAGGCGATGAACGCTCCGCCGCCTTCGCTGAGCGACGACCGCCCGCAGCCTCCTTCCGGCACCGGATCGAGCAGCCCGCCTCCCGAGCTCACGCCCGCAAGCCCGCCACCGGCCAATCCGCCGCCCTCGCCGCAGCCCGCGAGCCAGAACGAGCCCCCGGCTCTCCAGCCACCGGCGGCTCCGACGCAGACCGCGCCGACGCAGGTTCCGCCTTCTCCGCAACCGCCTGCGCCTGCCGCGCCGGAATTGAGCCCGACTCCGACGCCGCCGCCGGCCAGCCGGGCCTCGACGACCGGGCCGAAGCCGACCCCGACCGCGCCGGTACCGCCGCCGACGCCGGCGCCACCGGCCGCGGACCCTGAGCCGCGCACCGCCGCCGAGCGGACGGCGCGCTATGTCGCCGATTATGACGGCGGCGCCTGCTTCTTCCTGTGGCCGACGTCGATCGCCGACAAGCGTGCCATGATCGAGGGCTTCGGCAGCACGGCCGAGCCCTTCGTCAGCTTCGACGGCGCCTTCAAGAAGGCGCAGGGCTACGAGGCGCAGATCAGCCTGCGCACGGTCACCGCGGCGCAATGCCCGATGGTCGACTTCCTGCGCCAGCTCGGCCGCGGCATCGACCGCAGCCCGGTGATGCAGATCGGCGCCTTCACCATGAGGAGCGGCGACACGCTCTCCGGCTCGGTCGAGAGCGATCCCGGCAAGAACCTCGACATCCTGCTGATCGGCGATGACGGGCTGGTCTACAACCTCACCAACTACACCCGCCGGGACGGTGGCAGGGCGAGCTTCAGCCTGAAGCTGGAATCGACCGCCGCCTCGGGCGCCCCTGTGCGGCCGCAGACCGTGCTCGCTCTGGTGAGCGAAGCACCGTTGCCGACGCTGTCGGGTCCGAACCCCGCTCCAGCCGGCGACGTCTTCCCGGGCCTGCGCCAGGACCTCGCCCGCGCCGGCGGGAAGGTCGGCGTCGGGATCAAGTATTTCCGGATCGAGTGATTGCCGGACGCGTCATTCTCGGGCGTAGCGAAGCGCAGACCCGAGAATCTCGTGACGAGAAGGCGGCAATAAAAGCCTCTTCCAGCCAGAGATGCTCGGGTCAAGCCCGAGCATGACGTCAGCTCTCGTCAATCCTCGCGGTAGAGCTCACCCCACTCGTCCTGCCAGAGCCCGTCGGCGTCCAGGACGACGATCGGCGCCTTGATCTCATTGGCGAGGCGGACCGCCGAGCGGAACCCCTCGACCGGATCGAGCTCGTCGCTGACGAAGTCGTTGGTGAGATGGCCGGCGGCCAGATCCGCCGGACAGGCGATGCTGGAGAACGTCTTGCCGTCGCGCTGGCCGAGGCTCAGCGTGATGGCATCGGGTTGCGGCTCATCGACCTGTTCGAACCGGTTCTTCGCCATCGTCGTCTCCTCGCCTCTGCGATGGGTTGATCATGGGCCAGCGCCGCCCTCGCGGCAAATGCGCTGCACCCGTGATCGCCTTGGCCCGGCCTGGCGGCTATTCGCCTTCCAGGCCCTACTTCTGTGGCTGGCGCGCCGCCGGGGCAGCGGGCCCGCGCACGACCTTATAGCGGTCGAGCCTGACCTTGATCATCTCGTCGAACTTCTTGTGGACCTCGGAGACCGAGAGCGTCTTGGTCTCGCCGCCCGCCTGGGCGTAGAAGATCGGCCGGTTGGCTTCGGCCGGCTTCGGCAGCAGTGCCGCCGCGCTGGCGCCCGGCGTTTCCTCCATCGTCTCGATGAAGGTCTGGGCGGCATCGGGCCCGAGGAAGTGGATCAGATAGATCTCGCCGCCGGTGAGATGGCGCCCCATCGCCTTCTCCAGCCGGAGCGTGTCGCGCTTCAGCATCTCTCCTGCCAGCAGCGCCGAGAGATAGGGTTCGCGCCGGAGATCGAGGATGCGCTGGCGCTCATTGGCATCGGCGATCACGAACTGCCGGCCATTGCGGCCAATAAGAGCCGCCTCGGCATGAAGCCCGTGCTTGCGGCCGAATTCGAAGATCACGCCGAACCAGGTCTGCTCGATGAACTGGTAGAGTCCAGTCGCCGAGGAGGTCTTGGCCTTCACCTCCGTCGCGAACGAGGATTCCTTGTCGGCGACCGCCATCAACAGGGTCGGGTCGGCGCCGACAACGCGCCCTGCCCTGACGATCATCTCGACCAGATGCCGGCGGATCTTGATCGGCCCGAAGGTCAGGATCTGGTTGGGGTCGCCGCTATAGTTGATCGGCGCTTGCGGCAGCTGGCTTCGCGGAGCCGCGATCGGAGCACCCGGCTTACCTGATGATGTGGGCGGCACCAGAATGATGTTGGACGGCGGCATCACCGGGATCGGCAACGCCGGCTGGTTCGGCATCTCTGCCGCCACTTGTTCCTTGATCGCCGCGAGCGACGGATCGGCGTTGAGCGCGAACTGCGTCGCCTGCCTGGCAGCCTCGAGATCGCCCTCGACCGAGGACAGGATCAGCGATGGCTTGGTCGGCGCCTTCAGCGAGGGCGCCTCGACGCTTTC
>JAESGH010000405.1_pt1 | contig 28500 bp, 27 predicted proteins | sample 9269641 | NCBI WGS metagenome assembly JAESGH01 (sample SAMN14515345, study PRJNA621665) | algae metagenome | isolation source: Phormidium tanganyikae FI6-MK23 and co-occurring heterotrophs from granitic... | place: USA: Fort Irwin, California | collected 1998-05-24
GGCGATCTCGTCGAAGGGGTTCATGCTCATCTTGACGTTGGCCAGATCAACCCCGCTCTGGTCCGCCTTCACGCGAGCCTTGACGTTATAGTCGATCACCCGTTTGACGGGGACGAGTACCTTCATGAGCCTATCCACACGATCGCCGAAATGTTGCGCCACGGAATGGAACGGGCGAGAAGGCCTGTCAACGTGACGCGGGGTCAATGGCTCCGCCCCAAGCCGTGTGGAGCACGCCGCGAATGCACCGTCTGATGACCATGAAACGCCTCAGCCTCCTGTTCGTGGGCGTCTTCGGCGTGATGATGCTCGGCCTGTTCGTCTATCAGAGCTACTGGGCCGCGCCCGGCGAACGCTGCGAGAAGTCCGGACGCTGGTGGGACATGGAGAGCCGCACCTGCGCCCAGCCGATTTCGATCGCCGAAATCACCGGCCGTCCCATCGGCGTCAGTCGCGAGGAGGCCTCGGCCCAGAAGAATCGCGAACTCGCCGCCATCGAACGCCAACTGGCCGCGCGCGAGGCCGCCATCGCGGCGGACGCCGACCGTCAGCGCGCCGTCCTGGCGGCGTCGCAAGGGCGCTAGGATCGTTTAGCGCGTCGCGCCGGGCCGCCATTTCACGTCGCCCGCTCCATTGGCGTTGGCGCGACGTGCGGCGACGAAAAGGTGGTCGGACAGGCGGTTGAGATAGCGGACCGCCTCAACATTCAGTTCGGCGCCCGTCTCCATCAAGGCCACGGCCTCGCGCTCGGCGCGGCGACAGACCGTACGCGCCAGATGCAGGTGCGCCGAAAGCGGCGCGCCGCCCGGCAGGATGAAGCTGTCGAGCGCCTTGAGGCTCTCGTTCATCCAGTCGATCTCCTGCTCGAGCCGTTCGACCTGCGTGTCGACGATGCGCAGCGCCTCCCAGGCGGGCGGCGGGTCCAGCGGCGTGGCCAGGTCTGCGCCCAGGTCGAACAGTTCGTTCTGGATGCGCGCCAGCATGGCGTCGATGCGGTCGTTCTGGCCCGAATGCAGGCGGGCTACGCCCAGCACGGCGTTCAGCTCGTCCACAGTGCCATAGGCGGCGACGCGGGGGTCGGTCTTTGACGTCTCGAGCCCGGAGGCCAGGCGCGTGCGTCCGCCATCGCCGGTCTTGGTGTAGATCTTGTTCAGCACCACCATCGCATCAGGCTCCGTGCGTGGACTTCCACCAGAAGCCGATCAGCAGCAGCACCACCGCCACCGCCTGCAGCAGCACCCGCAGCCGCATGATCTTGTTCGACCGCGACCTGGCCAGATCGCCGCCGCGATACAGGGTGTACAGCCCGTAGAAGAGGGTGACGGCCACGGCGGCCACAGCCAGCAGGATCAGGATGTCGAAGACGCTCATGGCCGTCTTCTAGGCCGCAGCGGCCCTATGCGCCAGCCGATCCGGAGCAACTGCGACTAATTCGCATGAAGGCTTGACAGGACTGCCTTCACGCTATTGAGAGGCGCTCGCAACTCTTCCTCTCTCAAGGCGCTGCTCGTGACCCAATCCTTCGCTTCCTCACGCAAGACGGCATGGCTGGCTGCTGCCGCTTTCGGCGCGCTGGCTTCCCCGGCCCTGGCCTCGCCCGAGGAGAACGACCAGAGCCGCCAGCAGCAGGCCCATCAGATCGCGGACGTCGTTGTCACCGCTGCCGGTTATGAGCAGCGCATCCAGCAGGCGCCGGCCTCAATCAGCGTCGTCCCGCGCGCCGAGATCGAGGAGATGCGCGCCGTCTCCATCGCCGAGATTCTGACCGCCGTCGAAGGCGTCGACGTGGGCGCGCCCGTAGGCAAGACCGGCGGCCAGACCATCAACATACGCGGCATGGGGTCGGACTACACCTTGATCCTGATCGACGGCCGCCGCCAGAATACGGCCGGCAGCGTCACGCCCAACGGCTTCGGCGAAACCTCGACCAGCTTCCTGCCCCCCGTCTCGGCGATCGAGCGGATCGAGGTGGTGCGCGGGCCTGTCTCAACCCTGTACGGCTCCGACGCCATGGGCGGGGTGGTCAACATCATCACCCGCAAGGTCGGCGACGTCTGGACCGGCTCGGGCACGGCCCACTACACCCTGCAGGGCGACGACGCGTTCGGCGACATCCGCGGCGGCGACGTCTATCTCAGCGGCCCGCTGATCCGGGACCGTCTGGGCCTCATGCTGCGCGCTTCGCGTTCGGAGCGCGAAGCCTCGCGCCTGACCTTTGAAAACGACGCCGGGACGGAGGCTCCCGTCACCGGCTTTGGCCGCAGCGCCACCGCGAACCGGATCTGGAGCGTCGGCGGCCGCCTGTCGGCGACCCCGCACCCCGACCACGACCTCTGGCTGGACGTCGACGTCGCGCGCCAATGGTACGACAACCGCAACAGCCAGATGGGCACCGCCACCACCTCCGGCGGCTATGACAAGTTCCTCGAGTTCAACCGCGACCAGGTTTCGCTGGCGCACGACTGGCGCCTGCCGTTCGGCATGCTGGAATCCAACCTGTCGCTGGGCCGCACTGAAACCGTGGGCCGGATCATACCCAACGGCGTCGCCGGCGCCGGCGGTCCCCGCACGCTGGAGAGCGAGAACCGCATCTTCGACACCAAGCTGTTTTCGCAGTGGCGCGACCATACCTTCACCGTCGGCGGCCAGTACTGGGAAGCCGAGATGGTCGACGGCGTGGCGCCTGAGCGCTTCGAACACACCCAATGGGCGCTGTTCGCCGAGGATGAGTGGCGGTTCACCGACACGCTGGCCCTGACGCTGGGCGCCCGCCACGACGACCATTCCAAGTTCGGCGCGCACTTCAGCCCGCGAGCCTATCTGGTGTGGAACGCCACCGACGCCTGGACCTTCAAGGGCGGGGTCAGCCAGGGCTTCAAGACGCCGCGTCTGGAGCAACTGGCCGAAGGCATCAACGGCTTCGGCCAACAGGGCCGCCTGCCGCTTTTGGGCACCCCCACGCTGAAGCCGGAAACCTCCACCTCGACCGAGGTCGCCGCCTTCTACGACGCAGGCGGACCGATCCGCGCCAGCCTGACGCTGTTCCAGAACACCTTTGAGGACAAGATCGCCTCGGGCGTGCCGATCGCCAACTGCAGCTTCGGCCTGACTGCGGCCGAATATGCGGCCGGCGGCTATCCGACCGCTGGCTGCGCGGATGTGGGCTTCTGGCCGACCTTCGCCACCTTCGGCCAGTCGGTGAACATCGACGAGGCCGAGACGCGCGGGGTCGAGACCTCGGTGCGCTGGCGCTTCGCGCCGGACTGGACCCTTCAGGCCAACTACACCTTCACCGAAAGCGAACAGAAATCCGGCGCCTCGGCCGGCTTGCCCCTGACCGACACGCCCGAGCACATGGTCAACGCCAATCTGCGCTGGCAGGCGACCGACCGTCTGGGCCTGTGGGCGCGCGGCGAGTATCGGTCGGAGCGCTATCGCGGGGCAGGCGTGCCCCAGGATGTCTGGGGCGACTACGAGGCCTATGGGCTGATGCACATAGGCGGCGCCTATGACGCCACCGACAACGTCACCTTCAATGCGGCGATCTACAACGTGTTCGATACCGACTTCGTCCAGTTGCTGCCCTACGGCACGCCCGTCGCCTACACGCCCAAATACGCCAACAACCAGGAGCCACGACGCCTGTGGGTCTCTGTGACGGCGCGGTTCTGATCCAGATTTTCGCTGGCCCACCAGGGTTCGTCGAAGAGCACGGTTGATCAACCTTTGCCGTTTAAGGTCCAGCCGATCGGGGGATCCATGTCAGACCGCAACGTTCGAAATCTCGAGCATCTTCGCCGCACGGCCTCGACGGCCCGCGTGCTGAACCTGCTGAACGTCGCCGAGGAACACGGTCACACCGAGGAATGGGCGGACAAGCCGATGTTCCGCACAAGCGGGCTCAACCGCTCGCTGATCATCAAGCACCGCCTGCGCCGCAACGAGCTCGACCTGTTTCCCGGCCGTCGTCAGATCGCGACCAAGATCGTCATCCCGATCGACAGCACCGATCTGAAGAGCGGCGGCCGCTACGTCTTCGTCGATCAGTTCGGCTTTGAGCGGGCCCTGCACGAGTCCTTTGGTCTTGGTCACGACCATCCGGACCTGCAGACCCTGCGCCTGATGGACAAGCTGCCGTCGCTGGACCCCTTCCTGCTGCGAGAGCAACTGCGGCGCGGCGGGGTCGACGCGGCCGCCTGCTATTTCGCCCTGTCCGAGGCGGACCTGGACCGCATGCTCACCTTCGTCCAGCAGGAGATCGAGCCGCTGGTCAGTCTCAGCCTGGGCGGCGGCGTGACGGCCTCCGGCTCCATCGAACGCATGGCGGCCAAGATCCTGTCCAACGCGCCGGGCGACGGCATGGAAGTTCTGGGTCAGACCCTGCGCCTGCAGCCCGAACAGTATCAGGAGGGCGTCTTCTGCTGGAAGGGCTTCCTCTATTACAAGTGGTCGCTGAACGCGATGACGGCCGATGTCGCCAGCGTCGCCGACGCCGTGGCCCAGGTGAAGCCGACCGGCCCCAGCGACCCGGCCGCCCGCGAATACATCGAACGCGGCCGTCATGTGCTGCGCAGCCATATTCTGAAGACCTGCGTCGAAGTCAGCCGAACCCTCAAGATTTATGACGAGGCCTACGCCGGCCTGACCCAGCAGGGAAATCCGGCGGCGTTTCGCGACTTCCTGCTTGAAGCGCCGGCCATGTTCAGCCGCCTGGGCGACCAGCTGGGCGCCGTCCAGCACATCGTCAGCTTCTGGAACTTCCGCTTCGGGCCCAAATCGCCGCCGGTGGGGGTGGACGAGCTGATCGACATCTTCATGGATTTCGAAACCGGCCTGATGGGCCGCGAGTCCAGCGCGGTCGATCCCCGCGACATCGCCGCCTGACAAAGAAAAAGGGCCCGGCGATCGCTCGCCGGGCCCTCGTCTTGTCAATCGCTGTCGATCAGTAGCGGTAGTGGTCCGGCTTGAACGGCCCCTCGGTCGGCACCGAGATGTAGTCGGCCTGGTCCTTGGACAGCTTGGTCAGATTGGCGCCCAGCTTGGCCAGGTGCAGGAAGGCGACCTTCTCGTCCAGGTGCTTGGGCAGAACGTAGACCTGGTTCTGATAGGCGGACTTGTTGGTCCACAGCTCGATCTGGGCCAGCGTCTGGTTGGTGAAGGACGCGCTCATCACGAACGAGGGGTGGCCCGTGGCGTTGCCGAGGTTCACCAGGCGGCCCTTGGACAGCAGGATGATCTTCTTGCCATCCGGGAATTCAACATGGTCGACCTGCGGCTTGATCTCGTCCCACTTCATGTTCTTCAGGCCGGCGACCTGAATCTCGGAGTCGAAGTGGCCGATGTTGCAGACGATGGCGTTGTGCTTCATCGCCCGCATGTGCTCGACGGTGATGACGTCCTTGTTGCCGGTGGCGGTGACGAAGATGTCGGCCTTGCCGGCCACGTCTTCCAGCGTCTGGACGTCATAGCCTTCCATCGCCGCCTGCAGGGCGCAGATGGGGTCGATCTCGGTGACGATCACGCGCGCGCCGCCCTGGCGCAGCGAGGCGGCCGAGCCCTTGCCCACGTCGCCGTAGCCGCAGACCACCGCGACCTTGCCCGACAGCATGACGTCGGTGCCGCGACGGATGGCGTCGACCAGCGATTCACGGCAGCCGTACAGATTGTCGAACTTGGACTTGGTGACGCTGTCGTTGACGTTGATGGCGGGGAAGGGCAGCTCGCCGCGCTCGGCCATCTGATACAGGCGGTGCACGCCGGTGGTCGTCTCTTCCGACACGCCGCCGATGGCGTCGCGGATGGCCGAATAGAAGCCGGGCTTCTCCTTCAGGTACCGCTTCATCACCGCATAGAGGGCTTCTTCTTCCTCGTTCTGCGGGTTGTCCAGAACGCTGGCGTCCTTCTCGGCCTTGGGACCCAGCACGCACAGCAGGGTGGCGTCGCCGCCGTCGTCCAGGATCAGGTTCGGATAGCCGCCGTCGGCCCATTCAAAGATCTTGTGGGCGTAGTCCCAGTATTCTTCCAGCGTCTCGCCCTTGGTGGCGAACACGGGCGTTCCGCTGGCCGCTATGGCGGCGGCGGCGTGGTCCTGGGTCGAATAGATGTTGCACGACGCCCAGCGCACCTCGGCGCCCAGAGCTTCCAGCGTCTGGATCAGCACGGCGGTCTGGATGGTCATGTGCAGGCTGCCGGCGATGCGGGCGCCCTGCAGCGGCTGCGCCTTGCCGTATTCCTCGCGCAGGGCCATCAGGCCCGGCATTTCGGTTTCTGCGATGGCGATTTCCTTGTCACCCCAAGGGGCGAGGGAAATGTCGCGAACGATATAGTCGGCCACGGGCGGCTCCTGGGTCTGGTCTCTTGGAGAAAGTCTGCCGCGCCTATAGCGGTCGGCGGCCCACGGGGCAAGAAACGCATAAGGAAGTCCTTATATGTCCGGCGCGGCGGCGCGGCTCGGCAACCGCCTCTTAACGGCGGCGCGCTAGGATCTGACGATGGAACGCCGCGCCCTGATCGGATTGAAACCTCGCCGCACGGCCGGCCCTGACGCCCCGCCGTCGACCAACAGCTACATCCGGTTGGCCACGGCCACAGGCACGGTCGTGCGCAGCGATGGCCGGCGCGGCGTGATGTCGGTCGAACTGGGCGTCGATGTCGCCGACGCCGCCCTGCGCACCCGGGCTGAGCAGTCGCAGCCGCGCCTGAACGCCGCCTACGGCGCCGTCATCCAGCGCACGGCTCAGGGCCTGCTCCCAGCCGCCGTGCCCGACATCGACCTTCTGGCGCGCACGCTGCAGGCCGCGACCGATCGCGTGCTGGGCCGCGCCGGCGCGCGGGTGCTGCTGGGCACGGTCATGGTCGTCTGAGGCGTTTGGCCCGCGCGCGCGCTCGGGTTAGACCGGCGGCATGACCGACAAGCCCCTGCCCCCTCTTCACGGCGTGCGCGTCCTGGATCTGTCGCGCGTGCTGGCCGGTCCCTGGGCGACACAGCTGCTCGCCGATCTGGGCGCCGAGGTCATCAAGATCGAACGGCCGGGCGTGGGCGACGACACTCGCCACTGGGGCCCGCCCTTCACCACCCGCACGAACGGTTCGCGCGGCGACGCCGCCTATTTCCTGTGCGCCAACCGCGGCAAGGCCTCGGTCGAGCTGGACATCGCCACGCCCGAGGGCGCCGAGGCCGTGCGCCGGCTGGCCGCGACCTGTGACGTCGTGGTCGAGAACTTCAAGGTCGGCGGACTGACGAAGTACGGCCTGGACTACGCCGGCCTGTCGAAAGGCCGGCCCGAGCTGGTCTATTGCTCCATCACCGGCTTCGGCCAGACCGGCCCCCGCGCGCACCAGGCCGGCTACGACTACATGATCCAGGCCATGGGCGGACTGATGAGCGTGACCGGCCAGGCCGACGGCCAGCCGGGCGCCGAGCCGATGAAGGTCGGCGTCGCCGTCGCTGATCTGTTCACCGGCCTGTACGCCGCCAACGGCGTGCTGGCGGCCCTGCTGAGGGCGCGGGCGTCGGGCGTCGGCGGTCATGTCGACATCGCTCTGTTCGACGTCCAGGCGGCCATGCTGGCCAACCAGGCCGCCAACTGGTTCGTTTCGGGACAGGCGCCCGGCCGGATGGGCAACGCCCACCCCAACCTGGCCCCCTATCAGCCCTTCGCCTGCTCCGACGGGTCGGTCGTCGTTGCGGTCGGCAATGACGGCCAGTTCCGCGCCCTGGCGCAAGCCCTGGGCGCGCCGGAACTGGGGGAAGACCCGCGCTTCACCACCAATGCGGTCCGGGTGGAGCATCGCGCCGCCCTCTCGGCCGCGCTTTCGGCCCTGACCATCGGCTTCAGCCAGGTCGGGCTGATCTCGGCCCTGGAGGCGGCCGGCGTGCCCTGCGGCCCGGTCAACACGGTGGACCAGGTCTTCGCCGAGCCCCAGGCCCAGGCGCGCAGTCTGGTGGTCGAGCAGTCGCGAGCCGACCTGACCGAACCGGTGCGCACCGTGGCCAATCCGATCCGACTGGACGGCGCCCCCCTGGTCGCCGCCGCGCCGCCGCCCGCATTGGGCGGGGCGAATGCGCAGAATGGTTAGCGCCCGCTAAGCCTGTTCGCACACCGCGCGCTAAGCGTGTCTGATCGGCTGAACTTAACAGGGTCGAGGCTAGTGTCGTGTCACAACGGCATGGATCGGACGACCCGATGACCAAGACCCTTCGCGTGACTTCTGCGGCCGTCGCCCTGACCGCCGCAATGACCTTCGCTCAGGCCGCCCAGGCCGGACCGACCGGCAGCCACACCTTCCGGGTGACAGCCACCGTGCCGGTCGCCTGCTGGGTTCGCCCCGCCAGTCCCGTGCTGGCGGAGACCGGCCGCTCAGGCCAGGTGGTCGAAGCCTGCAACAGCCCCGGCGGCTTCACCATCTCGGCCAATTACCGACCGCTGCTGGCGACGGAAAAGGCGCGCCTGATCTACGGCAATATGGCTGTGGACCTGGCCAAGAGCGGCGATCAGGTGCTGCGTCGCTCCAACCTGGCGACCATCCGCACGATCGACTACCGCTTCGACGAAGTCGAGCTGGAGCAGCCCCTGGTGCTGGCGCTGACGATTCAGCCGATCTGACGAGCTTCGCGGGCGCAAGGATGTGGCCGGGCCGGCATTCGTCGGCCCGGCCTTTTCGCGTCAGATCGCCGACACCGTGAAGGTCAGGACATCGGAATAGTCTCCGGCCCGGCGGCCGGCGGTCGAGCCGACGTCGATCGACAGGGGATAGTCGTCCAGGCGGGGGCGGCGCGACACCACTTCCAGTTGGTCGCCCTGGGACAGGTTCATGGCGCGGTCGCCCAGCGCCAGGCCATAGGACACGAACCAGTCGCTGCCCCCTTGGCGCAGCCGCCCCGCATTGGCTGAGGTCACTGAAACGCGGTAGCCGCCGGTGCTGAGAACATACAGGCTGGTGTTCAGGGTTCGTCCGCCCTGGGTCAGGTCGCCCAGGTCGATGGTCGCCAGGCCGCCGCGTCGCGTGAACTCGCCCTTCAGCCCCATCAGGGCCGTCGACGCCACCCGCACGCCCAAGGTCACGGGCTTTTGCACCAGCGGCGCACCGTTCGGATGGTTCAGGCCCACGAAGAGGTTCTGCGCGTAAAGTCCGGCACCCAGGGGCGCGTCAGAGTCCACCGCAAAGCTGAAACGCAGGATCTGGCGCTCGCCCGGACCCAGGTTGAACGGCCGCCCGCCGGGCCGGCGCGCGCTTTCGCCGGCGCGCGGCGTCACGTCGACAGAGCCGCGCTCGTCGATCAGCACATAGGGCACGCGCTGCGCATCGCCGCTCTGCGTCAGGCCGAACGGGTCGCCCGCGGTGTCGACCGCGACCTCGCCCGTGCACGGCCCCGATCCGCGATTGACCACCGCCAGATCGAACTGGCGCGCCGCTTCGCTGTCAGCGAAAGGGTCGAACTGGATGATCCACTGGTCCGAGCCCGAATCGAACGCCAGCTGGCAGTTGGGCTGAGCGTTCGCCTGGCCCTGAGCGGCGGCGTGGCCGGCCAGGGCGAAGGCGCCCAGAGCGGCGGCGAGCGCGGGGACGAGCGTCTTGGCGCGAAACATGAGCGACCTCCGGGTCATTCGGGAATATCCAGCGGAACACGCAGGATCTGCAGGTCCAGCAGGCCGTCGTTGTCCGCCGGGACGGCGAACTCGAAGCTGGTCGCCGGGCTGGAGAACAGCTCGACGCGATAGCGTTTGCCGGGCTCCAGCTTCTGCACGGCGAAACGGCCCACCGAGTTGGTGAAGAACAGTTCGGGCTCGGCCGTCGGATCATCCAGCGCGATCACTCGACCCGACACCAGGGCGACCGGCTTGTCCTGATTGCCAACCAGGCGGCCCAGGGCGCTGACGAACTTCGAGGAGCCCACTTCGATGGCGTAGCCGCTGCGATAGGCAGGGCGCACGCGCACGATGCCTTCGCCGATGTCGTAGCCCAGCGGCGCGTCGATGGCGTCATAGCGCACCGACTGGTTGACGTAGGAGGTCAGGGTGTTGTCCAGCGCGGGCCCGAAGGCGCCGCTGCGCGACGTGAACCGTCCGCCCTCCAGCGTCTCGCCGGCGATGACCCCGCCCTTCAGCGTGTCGTGCGGATGCATGATGGCGAAGCTGTCGAAGATGTTGCGGCCCATGGCGACCTTGCCGCCGGTGGTGGCGAACGAGGTGCTGACCCGCAGGCTGGTGACCTGTTCGTCGGTGATGTTCGAGAAGCTCTCGCCCAGGGCGATGTGCGACAGGCTGGCGTCGAAGCGGTTGGAAATATAGTCGACCTGGCCCGATACGGTCTTGGCCCCGTCATCATGCGTGGCCGCCAGCGAATAGCCGAAGCTGTCGACACGGCTTTCGGGCGCCTGCTGGAAGCGGATGCTGCCGGAATCCCGAGCGCTGGAGTAGCGGGCCTCGGCGCGGCGATCGTAGCGCGGCGTCCAGACCAGCGCGGCGGTGACGCCGAAGCCCTCCCCGCCGAAACCTCCGAACGGCGAGTTGTCGGGAATGCCAAGGTCAAGATACTCCACCCCGACCTGCACGTTCCATTCGCGCGCGAAGCGATAGGTCGACGTCAGATTGACGGAATAGGAGTCGTCCCTCAGGTCCTCGCGGCTCATGCGGTACGAGGTGCTCAGCGAGACGGTCCAGTCCGGCGAGAAGCGGCGGGAATAGGCGCCCGAGAAGGCCCACGACGTCGGGTTCTGGCCCTCGGCGTTGCCCAGATCGGCGAAATTTTCGGATGTGTAGTCCGCGACGACCGTCCAGACGTCGGCGGTGCCGCCATAGTCCAGAATGTAGTCGTAGCTGACCGCGAAGGCGTAGCCCTGATCCACGAACCGGCTGTTGGACGCCGCGCCGTCCAGGCGCACGCGCGAGCCGGCGCTCAGGATGTACTGGGTCTGCCCGGTGACCGTCTGCACGTCGCCCGACGCCTGCAGGCCGACGCCGATGGACGGCCGGTCCAGGAAGGCCTTGCGGTAGTAGCCGGTGAAGGCGACATCGCCGTCGGAATAGTCGGGAGAGCCGAAGCCGCGGTTGCTGACCACGCCGACATAGGCGGCGTATTCATAGTCGCCGGGCTCCAGATCGATGCTGTCCAGATAGGCGTTGTAGGCCACGCTCTCGCGGCGGCCGGACTGGCCCTCGATCTCAAGCTGAATGTCGTTGCTGCCGGTGCTCAGCGGCAGGTTGGACACGTCGTACTGACCCGGATCCAGGCGGAATTCGCGCACGAAAACCCCGTTGCGCAGCACGCGCACGACCGAGTTCTCCTGCAGCACGATCTGGCGCGCGCCGGTCAGGACGTTGTTGCGGAAGGATTCGAACCGGCGCTTCTGGCGGGCGACGCCCACGCCGCCCAGTTCGACGAACCCCTGGCGGCCGCGCGTCTCGGGGTTCACATCGCCCAGCACCCAGCGGCGGAACTGCGCCGGCTGGTCGTAGACGAAGCGGGCATAGCGCCGATCCACCTCATAGGTGTCGTTGAAGCGGTCCTGACGCCCCTGCACATCGGCCTCGAACACCAGGCCGCGATAGCGGACGGCGCCGTTCAGGAAGATGCTGGGCTGGTCGATCTCGCCGTCGGACTCCCGGCGCTGGATCGCCATGCTGGTGTTCAGATAGGCGCTGAAGGCCTCGGGCCCCTGCTCTTCGGGGTCGGGCGTCCCGCCCCGGAACAGAGACTCGGGCACGCGGCGCGTCGGGTCGATGCGCAGCACCAGCACGGCCAGCTGCTCTGGGTCGTAATCCAGGGCGATGCCGGATCCGCCGATGGCCTCGGGCTCGAACGAGGTCCGGCCGGCCAGGGTGACGTCCAGCTCGGCCTGCGCCTCGGGCGTCAGCAGCGGGCTGATCAGGGCCTTGAATCCGACCGAGTCGACGATGAACCGGTCGTCGCGCGTCAGCAGCACCGGCAGCTCGCCCAGCACGCGGCGATTGAACTGCAGCGGCACCGTCAGATTGATGTCGCGGTCATAGGGGTTGATGTTGGGACGGGTCGGCTCTGCCTGCGCCTGGGCGGCGGGCGCCGCGTCCTGAGCCGGGATCTCCTGCGGCCGAGGCGGCGTGGCGGGCGTGGCCTGGTCCTGATCGGCGCGAGCGGCCGCCAGACTGGCCAGGTTCAACGCCGCCGTATGCGACGCCTCCAGCGTCTCCAGCGTCGCGCGCGGCGCCTCGGCGGCCATGGCGTTCGTGGTCGACGAAATCGCCGCGATCAGGGCGATGGCCGAGACTGTCCCCCCCGAGACTTTCATCGCGTGAACCGCACCGTCACGGGTTTGGAGGGGTCGAGAGCGACGCCGCCGGTCGGGATCTTGAAGGTGCGGCGTGCCCCGCCGGGCGCCAGGTAGCCGACGCCGACCGTGGCCGCGACGGTTTGGCTGGAAAGGGCCTGAGAAAAGGGCTGGCCGGCCATGTCGGTGCCGGTTACGGTCCAGGTGGCGCCGCTCATCAGGGCGTAGCGCTTGCCGCGGTTGACGACCGTGACCTCCAGACCCGGCTCTTCGGGCGGAGCGGCCAGGGGCGTGTCGCCGCTCAGCGACGGGTCGATCTCGGCGGCGGGCGGAGCGACCAGGGCCGGCTTGGCGGACTCGACCTGAACGTCGGCCTCGGCGCCCGGAGGCGCGACCACGATCAGGGCCTTCATCGTATAGAGGACAGACACCTGGAGCGATCCGCCGCCTTCGCCGTCGGGCGTGGTGGCGACCGGCAGCTGACGGACCCACAGATAATAGGCGCGCGAGGTGTCGATCCCGGTGTCGCCGACCCACTGGACGCGCACGACCTGGCGGCCGTTGGCGGGCACCAGACCCTGGGGCGGGAAGATCAGGAAGCTGTCGTCGGCGGGCGTTTCGGTCAGCTCGCCGTTCTCGTCCATCTCGATCTGGGTGATCATGGTCTCGAACGGCATGGCCGAAGAGCCGATGTTGCCGACCTCGATCCGGGCGGCCGAGCCGGCGCCGGACGTGGTCAGTTCCGACACCATCGGCGAGACGCGCATGGCCTCGGCCGAGCTGACGGCCAGGAAGCCGCCGATCACGACGGCCGTCACGGCCCCCAGGCGGCGCGCGCGCTGAACCAATCCGCGAAACATTTGGATACTCCCCGACGGCCCCCCGGCCGATTGGCCAGAGAAACCCACAAACTGTGGTTATGCAATCAAGCAATTCTTGTGCCGAATGCGTCGGCTACGCGCACAAAAAACGGGGGGACGCGGTGCGCCCCCCCGTCTTCCGCGAGGAAGCGCGCCTTAGAGGGCGGCGATCGTCACGGTGAAGTTGCCGCTGTACTGACCAGCCAGCAGGGCCAGGTCGGCCTGCGGGATGGTCACTTCGATGTCCATGTTGGACTTCCAGGCGCCGTGCTGGCCCGAGGAGGCCGCGTTGGCGCCGGCGCCGACGGTCAGGGTCTGCAGGCTGCCCTGGGCGACCGTGTTGGTGGTCGGAGCGGTGTACGAAGCCGCCACGATGTAGGGCAGGTTGGCCTGGAACACGTCGGTGTCGTAGCCCGAGCCCGAGTTGTTCACCAGGCCGCGGATGTCGTTCTTGGAGATCGACACGGTGTTGGCGGTGTTGCAGCCGGCCAGGTTGGTGTCGAAGTTCATCGCGGCCGGGGCCACCATGGTGAAGGCGGCGGCGGCGCCGGTGTTGTCCGACACGTAAACGCCGATCTGACCGAAGTCGAACGACAGGACGTTGCTGGTGCCCGTGTAGAAGGCGCAGTCGGTCGACACATTGCCTTGCAGCGAGAAGGTCGCGTTGTCGAAGCGCTCACCGGCGCCGCCGACGTTGCCGACCGACGCGCCCGTGGCGTGCCAAGCGGACGCGACGCTGTTCGGGTTGTTGGCGCGAACAATGTTCGCAGCGTTGCCGTTCAGGAACGAAGGCACGTTGATGGTGACCGAAGCCACACCCGAACCGCCGGGGATGCCGGCGCCGACGGTGTACTGGCCGCGGCTGAAGGTGCTGACAGATTGAGCCGAGACGGCGGTGGCCGACAGGGCGACGACGGCGACGCCGGCGAGAAGCGAAGCGATTTTCATTGGAAGTCTCCAAGCGAGGTTTGACGAAAAATCGTGCGGACCGAGATGGAGAAGTCCCCCCGATCTAACGGCGTTTTTAACGATCCATTAAGAAGCGGGTCAACAGTAAAAAACGCTGGTTTCGTCTTTTCCACCAACAGGGGAATAGTAACCATTGCACGACAACGCATCAAAAGCCCAACGATTCTGTCATCGTTGAGCTTAGGATAAGTAATCAGTTGTCAGTTTAGTCGTTCGGCGTAGCCTACATGCGCGGCGTGACCGTCAGGGTCACGGTCTCGGTATAGGCGCCGGCCAGCAGGCCCGCGCCTTCGGGTTGACGCATCTGGAATTCGATCATGCCGCCGCCGGCGCTGATGCCGTCGCCGCTGCTGAGCGTGCGGCGCGACAGCAGCTCGCGCGACGTGAAGCGGCCTTCGACGATCGCTGGCGCCGGGCGCACCGTCGGCATGACCAGCCTCAGGTCGTATTCGAGCAGGCCGGCGAAAGGCCCCTCGCCCCCCGGCTTGGTCACATGGGCCAGGCCGCCGCGCGCCGAACGCACGTCGATGTCGAAGGGCACGTTGCAGTCCAGGCCGAACGGCGCGCGGGCGCCTTCGCCGCCGCGCAGTTCCCCAAAATCAATCGCTTGGCCGCCGCTTAGGATGCAGCGCGAGCCGATGCTGCCGGTGACGGCGACGTCCAGGCTGCGTCCCAGGATCAGGGTCTTGTCAGGGCCGTGCGCAAAGGCCGGGGCGGCGCTCGCCGAAGCGATCATGCCTGCTGCCAGCGCGACAGCGCGCAAGCGGTTCATCCGCGAAAAGTGCTTTTTCCCCACGCCCATCGTCCCAGTCCCCACGCCGCCGAAGCGGCCGCCCGCCGGTGCGGCGAGCCCTCCCCTCGTGAGTTCCAAGAACCGTGCCATCTCATTGTGACACACCCTTGTGAGCGCGCCGGAAGGACGTGGTTAAAGAACTCTTAACGGCGGTCGTCATACTCCTGCCTCGCGGCCGACGCAACCTCGTTCTGTGATCGCCACAATCTCAACCCACGGAAGAATATGGTTAAGCTAGGAACCGGGCGTGGCTGGCCGGGGCCTGTCTGACGGGTCATAAGGGGCCATGACAGACACCCGCGCCACCGCCATCGAGACCGCCGCCCATGAACCGGGCGGCATGACCTACGCCGGCTATCTGGCGCTGGATCAGCTGCTGGCGGCCCAGCATCCGTGTTCGGATCAGCATGACGAAATGCTGTTCGTCATCATCCACCAGACCAAGGAGCTGTGGCTCAAGCAGATCCTGCACGAGGTGGCCCTGGCCCAGGCGCTGGTGCGGGCGGGAGATCTGGTGCCGGCCTACAAGTCCCTGGCGCGGGTCAGCCGCATCCAGGCGGTCATGACCCAAAGCTGGGACATCCTGGCCACCATGACCCCGGCCGACTACCTGCGCTTCCGCGGCGAGCTGGGCGCATCCTCTGGATTCCAGAGCGATCAGTTCCGGCGGTTGGAGGCCATGCTGGGGCTGAAGGACGAGCGCTTCCTGCGCTTCCACGTCGAACGGCCCGAGGCCCATGCGGCGCTGAAGGCCGCCATTGCGGCGCCCAGTCTTTACGACGACGCCCTGCATCAACTGGCGCGCGCGGGCCTGCCGGTGCCGGCGACTGTGCTGAATCGGGACGCTTCACAGCCCTATCAGGCCGACCCCGGCGTCGAGGCGGCCTGGCTGGAGGTCTATCGCGACACAGAGCGCTGGTGGCCGCTGTATCAGCTGGCCGAAAAGCTGGTCGACCTGGACGATGCGCTTCTGACCTGGCGGCATAAACACGTCGTGACGGTTGAGCGGATCATCGGCCGCCGACGCGGCACCGGCGGCACCGACGGCGTCGGCTATCTGGTCGAGACGCTGAACCGGCGCTGCTTTCCCGAGCTGTGGTCGCTGCGTACGGCGCTGTAGGCCCGAAACCAAAGCCCGGCGAAAGGGTTATGGGCTCCGACCCAACTCAAGGAGCCGGTCATGAGCAACCCCAACGACCCCGACATCAAGGTTCTGAACGGCCTGATCGAAACGACGCTGGACAGCGTCGACGGCTATCGCGAAGCCGCCAAGGAGACCGACAACTCCGCCTATCGCGCCCTGTTCGAGCGCCGCGCCGAGGAACGCGCGGGCGTCGCCTCCGATCTTCAGGCCTGCGTGCGCAGCCTGGGCGGCGATCCCGAGGACGACGGCTCGATCCTGGCCAAGGCGCATCGCGCGTTTCTGGACATCAAGCACGCCCTGCTGCGCAACGAGCAGTCGGTTGTCGACTCCGTCGAAGCGGGCGAAGACCACATCAAGGCCAAGTACGAACGCGCGCTGGAAGACACCAAGCTGTCGGCCACCACGCGCGAGACAGTGCGCCGCGCCTATGCCGTGGTGAAGACCGGTCACGATCAGATGCGCGACCTCAAGCACAGCCTGGAAAGCCGCAGCGACGCCGACAGCCCGGTCTATCCGACCTGAGCGCGCTTCAGCCCTGAACGACAAAGGCCCCGGTCCTGCGACCGGGGCCTTTTTTGATCCTGGCTTGCGCCGAGCCGATCAGGACTCGGTGTCGGCCGCCTCGGCCTTGCCGGTTTCCGGCACGGCGACCTTGGGGGTGCGCACGGTCTGGCGCTCGGCGATCCGGGCCGACTTGCCGCGACGATCGCGCAGGTAATAGAGCTTGGCGCGCCGCACGACGCCGCGACGCTTGACCTCGATGGACTCGACGTTCGGCGACAGGATGGGGAAGCGACGCTCCACGCCCTCGCCGAAGGAAATCTTGCGGACCGTGAAGGTCTCGTTCACGCCGCCGCCGTCACGGGCGATGCAGACGCCTTCGAACGCCTGGATGCGTTCGCGCTCGCCTTCCTTGATGCGCACGTTGACGCGCAGGGTGTCGCCGGGCTGGAAGTCGGGGATCTTGCGATCACCCAGGACGCGGGCTTTTTCTTCGGCAGCGAGCTGCTGGACGATGTTCATGTCATTCTCCTCGGGCTTTTTCGCCCTTTAGCTGTGATTTGGCGAGATGCGCCGCCCAGAGATCCGGGCGCCGTTCCCGCGTGGTCGTCTCCCGCTGCGCCTGCCGCCACTGAGCGATCCGCTTGTGATCGCCCGACAGAAGCACCTCGGGTATGTCGAGCCCCTCGAACGTCCGCGGTCGCGTGTACTGCGGATGCTCCAGAAGCCCGTCCTCGAAGCTTTCGGACGACAGGCTGTCGCCTGAGCCGAGCACGCCGGGGATCAGTCTTACGCACGCCTCGATCGCGACCATCGCCGCCGCCTCGCCGCCGGCGAGAACCGCGTTTCCGACCGAAACCTCCTCGAACCCGCGCGCGTCGAGCACGCGCTGATCCACCCCCTCGAACCGACCGCAGAGAACGGTGATGCCGTCCGCCTTGGCCCATTCCTTGACGCGCGCCTGGGTCAGGGGCCGACCCCGGGCGCTCATGTACAAAAGCGGCCGTCCGGCCCCGGATACGCTGTCGAGCGCCCTGGCCACCACGTCCGCCTTCAGAACCGCTCCCGGTCCGCCGCCCGAAGGGGTGTCGTCCAGGAAGCCGCGCGTATCTGTGGAAAAGGCGCGAATGTCAACCGTATCCAGGCTCCACAAGCCCCGCTCGCGCCACGCCGTGCCAATCAGCGAGACGCCGAGCGGCCCGGGGAACGCCTCGGGGAACATGGTCAGGACGGTCGCGGTGAAAGGCATGCAGCCTCCTAACCCTTCTCCCCCCGGGGGAGAAGGTCTTGACGCTGCGGGGCCGCAGTCTTCAACTCGCACAACAACATGGGCGGGGTGACAATGCGGCTGATCTTTTACGCGCTTGGGGCTGCATGTCTGTCTTCTTGCGCCACCTCGCCGGCCGCAGACGGTCCAACTCGCTACGAGACCGCCCGGCTGGAGCGACAGCATGGCGAGTTGGGGCTGAGAGCCGGCGGCGCCTACGCCGATGAGAGAGGGTTCATTTTCGTCGTCGGCTATTCAAACTCGGATTCCGAGCTCGGGCCGGCTTCTGATGTGAGTTGGACCGTTAAGCTTATCGACTACTGTCGCGATCGCCCGAGTTGGGTGGAGTCGGTCGTCATCGGTCCCGCCGGGCAGAAATGGCGCGGTTATCGTGTTGCTGTGCCTGCGGGTCCAACTCGGCGTCAGGACTGGTCTAGCGGATCCGACGGCGCCGCCCGGTATGGCGGTCCGTCCACCCCCGGATTGCTGGAGGCTATCGAACAGGGCGGCCGGTTCACGCTGGCGCTGGAGGATGACGCAGGTGTTCGGCACAACGCCGTCGTCATCGACACGCTTACGCCGCCTCAGCGCGAGGCGCTGTTCCAGGCCATGCCCGCCGAGACCCGACAGGCTCGGCCTGACCCGACGCCGCTGATCGCCGTAGAGGCGGCGCCGGTGTCTGCCGGCCCGGCCACTTGCCCCAACGCCTAGTTTGCTGACGCTCCGCCGCCCGCTGCGATCCAGGCGTCGACCTGGTCCTCCAGAACGTCCAGCGGGACCGAGCCGGAGCCCAGAACGACGGCGTGGAAGGCCTTGATGTCGAAGCGGTCGCCAAGGGTCTGACGGGCGCGATCGCGCAGCTCCATGATCTTGAGCTCGCCGATCTTGTAGCTGGTCGCCTGGCCCGGATTGGTGATGTAGCGCTCGACTTCCTTTTCAATGTCGCGCTCGCTCAGCAGCGAGTTCTGGCGGAAATAGTCCATGGCCTGTTCGCGGGTCCACTGCTTGGCGTGCAGGCCCGTGTCGGTCACCAGACGCACCGCGCGCCACAGCTCGGTCGAGAGACGGCCGAAGTCTGAATAGGGGTCCTGATAGAAGCCCATCTCCTTGCCCAGCCGCTCGGCGTACAGGCCCCAGCCCTCGGCGTAGGCGCCATAGCCGCCAAACCGGCGGAAGCGCGGCAGGCCCTCGATCTCCTGGGCGTAGGCGATCTGGAAATGGTGGCCCGGCGCGCCCTCGTGATAGCTGATGCCCTCAATCTGGGGCTTCAGCACCTGGGTCATGTCCGACAGGTTGACGTAGTAGATGCCCGGCCGCGAACCGTCCGGCGCCGGTGAGTTGTAGAAGGCGATCGAGGCTGTCGCCTCACGGAACGGCTCCACCGCCCGGACTTCCAGCGCCGCCTCGGGCAGGTCGCTGAACCACTGCGGCGCGATCTCCATCACCTGGGCCACGAAGGCCCGCGCGTCGGTCAGATACTGTTCCTTGCCTTCGGGCGTATTCGGATACTGGAAACGCGGATCCGTCTTCAGCAGGGTGAAGAAGTCGGTCAGCGGGCCGTTGAACCCGACCTGCCGCTTGATGACATCCATCTCAGCCTGGACGCGCGCCACCTCAGCCAGGCCGATCTCGTGGATCTGATCCGCCGTCAGGTCGGTGGTGGTCGAGAGCTGGAGCCGGGCGTTGTAATAGGCCTCGCCGTTCGGCAGGCGCCACACGCCCGCGTCGCTGTCGGCCATCGGCCGAACCTCGTCCAGCGCGGTCAGCACCGTCTCATAGCCCTGGCGATAAGGACCGGTCAGGGCTTCGCGCGCCGAAGACAGAAGGCGGTCCTTGGTCGCCTGATCCGCATCCAGGGCGGCGACCTTGCGCTGGAAGTCGGCCCACACCGGATTGTCCGCCCCGTCGTCGAAGGGCGCGCCGGCGATGACCGCACGGGTGTTCTCGATAGACGGTTCGAACACGAACATCGGCGACACCACGCCCCGGGCCGCCCGCGCCTTCAGCGTGTCGGACACCTGGCTCATGTAGCGGTCCACCGCGTTCAGGCGGGCCACATAGGCCTCGGCGTCTTCGACGGACGTGATCCGATGGTTGTTGATCATGAAGACCGGGATAGAGGTCGTCGGATTGCCGTTGGCGGCGAACTGAAAACCCCAGTCGCGCCACTGGTTCGCCAGCCGCGCCTGCTCCACCCCGTATTCGAACAGCCGCCAGGACAGGCGGCTCTGGGCGCTGAGCCGCTCAGGATCGAACTGTGCCTTCATCTCGGCCAGTTGCGCCTCCTGCAACGCCAGGGCGCGGTCGGCGGCGGCGTCGGAGACATCATTCAGCTTGTCGTAGTCCGTCTTCAGACCCAAGGCCGTCATCTGCTGCGGGGACTGGGCGATGCGCGCCTGAAACGCCTGTTCGAAAAAGGCGTCGAGCCGCGCGTCCTCGCTTTGGGCGGCCGCGACGGACGGCGTCGAGTGGGCGCCGGCGACGGTGGCTGGCGCGGCGAACATCAGGGCGGCGCAGGAGGCGAGCAGAAGACGGCGCATGGGCGAACTCCGGGGCGGACAGGGGCCGCGACCTTCGCCGTCAGACGCCTCCATGACAAGGGCGGGCCCGAGCCAAATGCCGGAAATCAGGCATGAAAAAGCCCGCTGCGGGGGATACGTCGCAGCGGGCTTTCTCGCTCTCTGAAGGAGCGGACGTTTCCTCCCCGAAACGCCTTCAAGATGCGCTTCAGCGCGTCTCGAGTGGGTTCAGATGACGCAGGGGCGCCCCTGCCGTCAACCAGACTTCGCGCAATTTCCGCCCTTTATGCGACTAAACGTCGATAACTCACGAAGCCGTGTCGATGTTTATCGACGAACCTTCGATAATGTCTCGTACGGCGGCCACCATCTGCGCGCGGGGCACGACGCGCTGGCCAGGCCGCTCGGCCTTCCAGGCCTCGTTGTCCGTGATGGCCGCAGCGCGAGCGCGTCCGGCGTCCAGATCCTTGAGCGTCACCTGCCCCGCCGCGATCTCGTCGCCGCCCAGGATGACGGCGACGGGCGAGCCGCGGCGGTCGGCGTATTTCATCTGCGCCTTCATGCCGGCGTGGCCCAGATAGACTTCGGCCGCGACGCCCGCCCGGCGCAGCTCGGCGACCGCATCGAGATAGTGTCCCATGTCGTCCTGACTGAACACGATGACGACCGCCGGGCCGCGCGTTTCGTCCTGTGCGCCGCGTCCGGCCGCGCGCAGGGCCGAGGCCAGACGCGACACGCCAAACGAGAAACCCGTCGCCGGCGTGCGCTCGCCTGTGAAGCGGGCCACCAGGTCGTCGTAGCGCCCACCGCCGCCAATGGAGCCGAACCGGACCGGCCGGCCCTTCTCGTCCGTGGTGCTGAGCAGCAGCTCCGCCTCGAACACCGCGCCGGTGTAGTACTCCAGCCCCCGCACGATGGCCGGGTCGAACTGCACCTGGGCCTGGCCCGCGCCCATGGCCGCCAGCGCCCGGTCAATGGCCGACAGTTCGGCCAGGGCCACATCGCCCGCCGCGCCCAGGGCGCCCGACGAAGCGATGGCGTCCAGCACGGTCGCGCGGCTGAGGTCCTGCGCCGCGGCGGAGGTCAGAAAGGCCTCCACCGCCGTGATCGCCGCGCCCGACAACTGGGCGCCCTTGGTGTAGTCGCCCGACTCGTCCAGCCGGCCTTCGCCCAGCAGGGCGCGCACGCCCTCGATGCCCAGCCGGTCGAACTTGTCGATGGCCCGCAGCGCCGTCAGACGCTGGCGTGGATCGGCGACGCCCTGCGCCTCGAACAGGGCGTCGAACAGCTTGCGGCTGGAGACGCGGACCACCGCCTGGCCTTCGCCCAGGCCGGCGGCCTTCAGCCCTTCGACCGCCATGGCGATGATCTCGGCGTCCGCCTCGGGCCGGTCCGAGCCGACGGTGTCGGCGTCGCACTGGACGAACTCGCGGAAGCGGCCAGGACCGGGCTTCTCGTTGCGCCAGACCGGGCCATAGGCGTAGCGGCGGAACGGCTTGGGCAGGGTCTCCCACGACTGCGCCGCGAACCGAGCCAGGGGCGCGGTGTGGTCGTAGCGCAGCGCCATCCAGCTGTCGGCGCCGTCGTCCTCGGGATCGTCTTGCAGCGCGAAGACGCCCTCGTTGGGCCGGTCGGCGTCGGGCAGGAACTTGCCGAGCGCATCGGCGAACTCGAAAGCCGGCGTCTCCAGCGGTTCGAAGCCCCAGCGCTCATAGACCTCGGACACGCGCGCGACGATGCGGCGCTCGGCGGTCAGGTCGCGGCCGCGGCGGTCGGCGAAGCCACGCGGATTGCGGGCGACGGGGCGTGAGGAGGCGTCGGTCATGCCGGGCGCTTAAGCCATCGGCCGCCCGCTCGCAACGCGGCTTAGGCCTGCCGTCGGATCGGGACGCGGCGGCCCTGGGTCAGCGAGCGCCACAACCACTCGAACGGCCCGTACTGGAACCGCGCCAGCCAGAGAGGCGACCAGAGCAGCTGCAGCGCCCAGATCGCCGCGACCAGGGCCCACAGCGCGGGCCAGTCCAGCAGGCCGAACCATCCCAGCCCCCGACCGACGTAAAAGATCGAAGTCATGATCAGCGTCTGCGTCAGATAGTTGGTGAAGGCCATGCGGCCGGCCGCCCTAAGCGGCGTCAGCAAGGCGCCGGCCCCGAACCGGATCAGCAGGATCAGCACCGAGACGTAGCCCAGGGCGATCACCGGCGCGAACAGGTCGTTGACGGGCCGGCTGGCGGCCTGCGGGAAGGGGAAGTCCTGGATCAGCATGGCGCGGGCGTGCGCCGCCGCGCCCGCCAGCAGGACGCCTGCAACGACGACCAGCGCCAGATAGGCCCAGACCGGCCAGCGGCCCGTCCAGAACCCCAGCTTGAACAGCCCCAGCCCGGCCAGCATCAGGCCGATCGTGGAGGGGCCGAAGCCGATCAGGCTGTTGGGCTGAAGCACGGCCCAGGCCTGGAAATTCTGCCAGGTCCCGCCCAGCGCGCCCTCGCGATAGGCGGCGATGGTGGCGCGCACGCCTTCCGCTCCGCCCATGGCCATGCCGGTCCGAACCTCGGACAGGACGTCGGGCGGCGCATAGGCCAGGGCCGCCATGGCGCCGGCATAGGCCAGACCCAGCCCGAACCAGACCGACGCGCCGACGATCAGCAGGGTGCGCCCGCTCCATGAGCGCATGCGCATGGCGATGAAGCCGCACACCGCGTAAAGCAGCAGCACATCGCCATACCAAAACACCAGGCCGTGGATCAGGCCGAACAGCGACAGCCAGCCCAGCCGCCGAGCCAGCTGCCGGCTCCGCATCGCATCGCCATGCTCGCCGCCCACCAGGAAGATCGAGACGCCGAACAACATGGAGAACAGGGCGATGAACTTGCGCTCGAAGCCCACGTGCATCGTCGCCCAGCCGAGAGCCGAGGCGCCTTCCAGCGGAAAGGGCGACAGGTTCGGCGACGGATAGACCGCCATCGGCATGGCGTAGCTTATGACGTTGACCGCCAGAATGCCCAGAATGGCCAGGCCGCGCGCCGCGTCCAGGCTGTCGATGCGTCCGCCCCCCGGCGTCATCATCGCGGCGTGTCGCCCAGCAGCCCCATTCGACCGCGAACCGGGCTGGGCCGGGCGCGAAAGGCGATGAAGGCGGCGACCAATCCCGCCCACAGCCCGTGGCTCACCCCCACCAGCATTGCGATGGGCAGGCCGCCCACGCCGTAGATGAGAAGCAGTGTCTCGACCGCGCCGAGGCCCTGGCCGAGCGTCTGAGACTGGACCGCACCCAGGACGACCATCACCAGGGCGACCACCAGTTGCAGTCCCGCCGCCAGAATGCCGCCGAACAGGATGAACCGCCACACCACGCCCAGGCGCGTGGAGGGTCGGCCGTCGCGGTCCAGCTCGCGCCGCAGCAGCGCAAGGCCCGCCGGCACGGCGATCACGGCGATGATCAGAACGGTCAGCCGCCAGTCCATCTCAAAACCCGGCCGCCAGTTGATCGGCGGCCAGATCGGCAGGGTCAGCCACAGCGGCGGCCACAGGGCGCCGGCGATCGCCGCAATGACGACAGGCGCGCCCCCGCCGCGCCAGGCGACGCCCTCTCGTCCCGGAAGATCCTCGACCGTGCGGATCATCGGGTCGGGACCGGGGTCGGCCCGGAATAGTCGTAGAAGCCGCGCCCGCTCTTGCGGCCCAGCCAGCCGGCCTCGACATATTTCACCAGCAGCGGACAGGGCCGGTACTTGGTGTCCGCCAGCCCCTCGTGCAGCACGTTCATGATGGCCAGCACCACGTCCAGCCCCATGAAGTCCGCCAGCTCCAGCGGCCCCATCGGATGATTGGCCCCCAGCTTCAGCGCCGTGTCGATGGAGGCCACGTCGCCGACGCCCTCGTACAGCGTATAGACGGCCTCGTTCATCATCGGCGCCAGGATTCGGTTGACGATGAAGGCGGGGAAATCCTCGGCCTCGGTCGTGGTCTTGCCCAGGCTCTCGGCGAAGGCGACCGCGGCCTCGTAGGTCTGGGCCGAGGTGGCGATGCCGCGCACGATCTCGACCAGTTTCATCACCGGCGCCGGCTTCATGAAGTGCAGGCCGATGAACCGCTCGGGCCGGTCGGTCACCGACGCCAGCCGCGTGATCGAGATCGAAGACGTATTGGACGCCAGAAGGGTGTCGGGCCCCAGCAACGGCGTCAGCTCGGCCAGCACCGCCTTCTTGGCGGCCTCCTGCTCGGAAATCGCCTCGATGACCAGATCGGCCTTGGCCGCGTCGGCCAGGGTCGAGACCATCGAAATCCGCCTCAGCGCCGCCTCGGCGGCGGCGGCATCGACCACGTCGCGCGCCACGCGCCGGGCCAGGCTGGCGCCGATCACGCCCTGCGCCCCCGCCGACCGCTCGGCCGAGACGTCGTACAGCCGCACCTCATAACCGCCCAGCGCCACGGCCTGGGCGATGCCTGAGCCCATCTGTCCGGCGCCGAGGATGGATACGGTCTTGATCGAGGTCATGTGAGGACAAAGGCGGTTTCGGGAGGCCGCACCTTAGGAAGATGGCCCGACGGCGCAAGAGGAGTCTGGTCCCGGGGCGTCATGGCCCGTCGCCTGTGCCCCCGGCGCCGCGTCAGCCGCCGTCGTCAGCCCAGCAGCGCGACCAGCGGACCAGCCGCCAGCCGCATGAACAGGATGCGGATGAAGTTCAGGCCGATGATGGCCACGATCGGGGTGATGTCGATGCCGCCCAGGCTGGGGATCACGCGCCGCAGGGGGTCCAGGATCGGCCGCGTCGCCCGGTCCAGGAAATAGGCCAGTTGGCCCACGAACCGATTGCGGTGATTGACCACGTCGAAAGCGAACAGCCAGCTCAGGATCGCCGAGGCGATGATCAGCCAGATCATCAGGGTGATGACGATGTCGACAAGCCAGACGATGGCGTAGCCCATGGGGGGTCTCTCCGCGAATACGGGCCGCTTCTAGCGCGATCCGCCGCCCCGTCACAACGCGCCCGGCGCAATCGCCCGCGACCAGTTGACACCCGCCCCCGCGCCCGCCTATGTCGCGCCCTCGCCTGGGGCCCGATCCAGACTGGAAACGGGGCCGTAGCTCAGTTGGTAGAGCGCGTCGTTCGCAATGACGAGGTCAGGGGTTCGACTCCCCTCGGCTCCACCAAATCCTTGTTCTTCAAGGGTTTGGACAGGATCAGGCGAGAATTCTGACACCACGCTGCATCACACGGCCTCCCAAAGACCGGCGAAAAAGCGTTCTCCTACAGTCAGTTCACCGTCCCGAGGCTGTAGCACCACTGCGTCGCCCACACCGTCTAAACGGCTCCTTCGACCCTCTCCACGGTCACCTGATGCTGGACGTCGGCAATCGTCTGGTCTGATCGTCAGGGGATCGACCTACTACCTTCGGCTTCGCGTCCCCCGAGCGTTGGCTGGGATCGTCGGCAAGACGCACGTCATGAAATCACTCGGCACGGGCTATCGAGCCGAAGCTGTCCGTCAGGCTCGGGTCGTCGCAGCGATGTTGGAGCAGGAGTGGCGTGACATCGAAGCCCACGGCGTTCAGCCCGTCGTAGTGCTCCCGCCCGAACGACCGAATTCCGCGCCGACGCCCATGGCACCGCCAGCGGACAAGACGCTACGCCAAGCCTTTGAACTCTTCCGATCCGACCCGGCGAAGCAGCGCACTCGGAAGACGGACCTCCACTATCTCAACCTCATCGAGTTGACAGTCGGTCTCTGGGGCGAAGGTCGCACCATCCGCTCCATCGACCGTGAAGCCTCGCGTGAGCTTCTCGATGTGCTCCGCTGGCTCCCCTCGAACGCCGAGAAGAAGTTTCCGAAGCTGTCGCCACTCGCGGCTGCGCGGATGGCGAAGGAGAAGGGGCTGTCCGGAAGGCTCTCGCCCGCGTCGGTCAATGGCTACATGACTAAGTTCCGGGCCGTCATGAATTTCTGCCAGAATGAAGGGTGGATCGAGCGAAACCCAGCCAAGGGACTTCAGGTGATCGACCGCGTAAGACGGCGAGATAAACGCCTGCCATTTAACGCGGAGCAGCTACGTCTAATCTTCGATGCGCCGATCTACCGAGGGTGCGTTGATGATTGGGCAGGATACTCCACGCCCGGCCCTGCGCGTCCGCGTCGCGGGCGTTTCTGGGTGCCGCTCATCGCATTGTTCTCGGGGATGAGGATGAACGAAATTTGCCAGCTACACGTCGCAGACATCCATCGTCTGGATGGCGTAAACTGCTTTTTCGTGACCGAAGGGCCGTCCGATACCGACAGCGGTAAACGCCTAAAGACCGCCGCCAGCGAGAGGTTCATTCCGGTTCATCCAACGCTGATCGAGATCGGATTCATGGCCTTCGTCGAGCAGCGGAGAGCGGTTGGCGCCGTTCGCCTGTTTTCCGAACTCCAGAAGTCGAGCACTGGCTACTACAGCGATCCCTTCAGCAAGTGGTTTCGACGCTTCCTTGAGCGTGCTGGCGCCACTCGGGAGAAGACATGCTTCCACTCGTTTAGGCACTGCTATCGGGACGCGCTACGGGAGGCGCGTATCGACCACGAAGTCGCGCTTGCCCTCGGTGGCTGGTCATCGGGAAATGGGAGCGAGGGCGGCGAAACCGCCGCCGCCTACGGTCGGGGCTACCGCGCTCAAACGCTGTATGAGGCCATGGGACGGATCGCGTATCCCGATCTCGATCTGTCGCATCTGATCGAACCGGCGCCATATGGCCGTTAACGCGACCGAGGCCCTCTGGTAAGGTGCCGGTCTTCACATCGTTCTTGTCGGCCAGATGTCCACGAAACCGCCCAAAGTGTTCCTCGACGCCAACGTGCTCATCAGTGCGGGAAAGCCACCGGGTGGCCCGGAGATCAGCCGTGTTCGCGACCTTGTCGAAGCGGACCTAATCGCAGTTCTTACGACTGACCTCACTGTCGTCGAAGTCGCGAAACACCACGCGAAGAACGACCTCGACATAATGGGCGAAATCACCGCTCCCCACTTTCGCAAGCTGGTCGAACAACACACTGGTGTGAAGCTTCACGATCTGAAGAAAGGTGCCCTCAAGGCTCAACTCGGCGAGCACTACCGCAGTTCGACCCGGTCGATGATGAAAAGCCTCAAGGCAGAAGAACTCACGGTCGACTCGGTGAAGCCGTCTACGATTTTGGATGCTTATGCGGACGGGACGGGCTTCTTCGAAGATGGGGTGAAAAAGGACCAGTTCCCTGATGCCTTTGCCTTCGAAAGCCTCAGACTAATTGCTTCCGAGAAGCAGCCCGTGATCGTGGTTTCTGCGGACAATGATTTCAAAAAGCCCACGGCCAATGAGAAGCATATCTCGCTTGTTGGTTCCTTCCTTGAGCTTTTCGAACACCTCGGACTTCAGCATGAGGCTCCCGAGGTTGAGAACTGGCTGGAAGCTCACGCTGACGAACTCGTTGCGCTTACAGACTCTGAACTGGACGATTGGGGGCTTCAGGGCAGCGACGTCGAAGATTCGGAAATTGATGAGACCAATGTCACTGCCGTGAAGCTGGAGCGTGTTACTGCGTTCAAGCCGATTGAAGCCGGTGACCCCATACTCGTGTTCGCTACCATCACAGCGACAACGACGGTCAGCTACAGCCATCCCGATTGGGACAACGCCAGCTACGATTCAGAAGACAAGGTTCTTATCCCTTGGGACACGGTCAATGGTGAGTCCGAAATTGAAATTGAAATAGACGTTTCTCTGACCATTGCGGTCGATGAGAACGGCGAGCCGGAATATATCGAAGAGTTGAGCTTTCGTAACGACCGGTTTGTATATGTCGAGCTTCATCCGCATGACCCTTATGAATACATGTGAAGACGATCAGACCAGACGATTGCCGACGTCCAGCATCAGGTGACCGTGGAGAGGGTCGAAGGAGCCGTTTAGACGGTGTGGGCGACGCAGTGGTGCTACAGCCTCGGGACGGTGAACTGACTGTAGGAGAACGCTTTTTCGCCGGTCTTTGGGAGGCCGTGTGATGCAGCGTGGTGTCAGAATTCTCGCCTGATCCTGTCCAAACCCTTGAAGAACAAGGATTTGGTGGAGCCGAGGGGACACCAGATGGATCAGATTCGTCGGTCATAGGAAGGCTCTGCGACTCGGGCATTGAAGCCGATCAGCAGAGTCCGATGTCTGGGGACGGTCAACGTCTCGAACGGTGGCTT
>JAESGH010000406.1_pt1 | contig 28428 bp, 26 predicted proteins | sample 9269641 | NCBI WGS metagenome assembly JAESGH01 (sample SAMN14515345, study PRJNA621665) | algae metagenome | isolation source: Phormidium tanganyikae FI6-MK23 and co-occurring heterotrophs from granitic... | place: USA: Fort Irwin, California | collected 1998-05-24
GAAACGCTGCGGAACAAGCGTTGCGCGCTGCGGAACAAGCGTAGCGCGACCCCTCATCCGCCTGCCGGCACCTTCTCCCGCAAGGGGGAGAAGGGCGCTAACGATGACGCGCGATGACCCTTCTCACTCCCTCGACCAGCTCGCCCACCGGCACCGAGAACTGCGCCTGCGCCTGCCGTTCCTTGTGCTCGGCCGAGTCCTTCACGTCGCGGCCCGCGGCGGCAAGCTCGGCGCCGAGGATCAGGTCCTTGATCACCACCGTGCCGGCCTCGCGCTCGGACGAGCCCTGGATCACCGCGCAAGCCGCGCCGCGGCGGTCGGCATATTTCATCTGGGCGTTGAAACCGGACGAGCCGAGATAGAGATCGGCCCGGCAGAGCGCCCTGCCCTCGCCATCCTTGGCCTGGCGCAACTGCGCGACGAAGGCCTGATAGGCCGGCATGAACTCCGGCGACTTGTTGTCCATCGCGGTGACGACGACGAGCGGCAGTTCGTTCCTCGCATCGACGATCGGCGACTTCACCGCCTTGAGCGCCGAATAGAGCCGGGAGACGCCAATCGAGAAGCCGGTAGCCGGCACCGGCTCGGGCCGAAAGCGGCCGACGAGGCCGTCATAACGGCCGCCGCCGGCGACCGAGCCGAAGCGCACGACTTGGCCGTCCTCATTGGTGACCGGGAAGGTCAGCTCAACCTCGTAGACCGGGCCGGTATAGTATTCGAGGCCGCGGACGATCGAGGGGTCAATGATGACGCGCCCGAGATAGCCGGCAGCAGTCACCAGTTCCCGGATTTGTTCGAGTTCCTCGATCCCGGCCTTACCGTTCTCGGCGCCCTCGACCAGCTTGCGAAGTTCCGTGACGGCCTCGGCCGACAGCTCGGCCGACTTGGCGCTGTCAGAGGCGGTCGACTTGCCGAGATCGGCGAGCCGCTGGCCGACGGCCAAATAGCGCAGGATCGTCTCGGCCTGCGCCTCGGACAGGCCCGCGCCCTTGGTGAAATCGCCGCTCTCGTCCTTGCGTCCATCGCGGAGGAGCTTGCGGATTTCGTCGAGCGGGAACTTGTCGGCCTTGTCGATCGCGCGCAGCACCGTCAGGCGCGTACCCTGCTCGATGCCCGCGGCATCCATCACCCCGTCGAGCACCTTGCGGTTGTTGACCTTGACGATGTAGTCGCCGCGCTTGATGCCGAGCCTCTCCATCGTGTCGGCGGCCAGCATGCAGATCTCGGCATCGCCGGCGACCGTGCCCGAGCCGACGATGTCGGCGTCGAACTGCATGAACTGGCGGAAGCGGCCCGGACCCGGCTTCTCGTTGCGGAAGACGTAGCCGACGCGATAGCTGCGATAGGGCTTTGGCAGCGCGTCGAAATTCTCGGCGACATAGCGGGCGAGCGGCGCCGTCAGGTCATAGCGCAGCGACAGCCACTGCTCGTCATCGTCCTGGAAGGAGAAGACGCCCTCGTTCGGCCGGTCCTGGTCCGGCAGGAACTTGCCGAGCGCATCGGTGTACTCGACGAAGGGCGTCTCGACCGGGTCGAAGCCGTAGAGCGAGAAGCTCTCGCGGATCACGGCGAGCATGCGTTCGGTGGCGGCGACATCGGCCGGGCCGCGATCGACGAAACCGCGCGGCTGGCGGGCCTTCAGCTTGGCAGGGGCGGACTTGTCGGCGGACATGGGTGTTCGTGTCTCGGATGCTGGAAACGCTGGAAATCGTTGGACAGCGGGTTAGCCCGCTGAGCCGCCGGGGGCAAGGCGCAGCGCGTCATTCCGGGACTTCGTGCAGCGAAGGGCTCGGAACCCATGAACACAGCGTTGCCCGTCATTGCGAGGAGCGTGAGCGACGAAGCAATCCAGGAGGGCGTAGCGTTCTGCCGCTCCTGGATTGCTTCGCTGCGCTCGCAATGACGGCAGCTCGCTCGGCTTCGTTATGTTCATAGGTTCCGGGCTCAGGCCTGTCGGCCTGCCCCGGAATGACGACAGTACCTAGAGCGCCAATCCCTCGTCCCAATACGGCGTCGCGCCATAAAGCTCGGCGAGATAGTCGACGAAAGCGCGGACCTTCTGCTCCATGTGCCGGCGGCTCGGATAGACCGCGTAGACGGCGACGCGCTTGCCAACCGAATAAGCCGGCAGCACCCTGGTGAGCGCGCCCGACTGCAGCTCCGGGCCGACATCCCAGGTCGAGCGCAGGGCGATGCCGACGCCTGCCAGCAGCGCCTCGCGCACCACCTCGCTGGAATTGGTGCGCAGCGGCCCGTTGATCTTGACCGCCACCTGGCCTTCGGGGCCATCGAGACGCCATTGGTCGGCATTGTGGGCGATGAGGGTGTGGCGCAAGAGATCCTCGATCGTCTCGGGCGTGCCATGGGCGGAGAGATAGCCCGGCGTCGCGCAGAGCACGCGGTGGTTCGGCGCCAGCCGCTTGGCCACCAGGCTGGAATCGCGCAGGTCGGCGATCCGGATCGCCAGGTCGAAGCCATCGGCGACGATATCGACGAAGGCGTCGCTCAGGATCAGCTCGACATTCACCGCCGGGTTGGCGTCGAGGAAGGGCTTGAGGTGCGGCGCGACATGCATGCGCCCGAACGAAGTCGGCGCCGAGACGCGTAAGGTGCCGCGCGCCTGCCCCGCACCGCTGGCGACCCAGGCCTCCGCCTCCTCGATCGAGCCCAGGATCGAGACGACCCGCTCATAGAAGCCCTGGCCGGCCTCGGTCAGCGCGAGCTGGCGGGTGGTGCGCTGGAGCAGGCGCACGCCGAGCCGGTCCTCCAGGCGGCGAATGCGCTTGGAGATGACCGCCGGCGAGAGGTTGAGCTCGCGGGCGGCGGCGGACATGCTCTTGGCCGTGACGACATGGGCGAAGACGTCGAGATCGCCGAACCGGTCCATCGACCCTCCGTCTTTTCTCTTTTGGAAACAATCATGCACGTTACTCGCGCTGCGCACCGTGTGGAAGTATTCTAGAGTCGCGTGAAGATCGGAGCGGGCAAGGACGGAGTGTCATGAGTGCGATCGCCTTTCCGGTGCCGGATGCCGGCATCCTCGCCCGCCGCGACGCCATCCTCGCCGGCCTCAGTCCGCTGGTCGCGCCCGATGCGCTGATCACCTCCGAGGACGAGCGGCGCCCTTATGAGACCGATGCGCTGACCGCCTATCGCCGCATGCCGCTCGCGGTGGTGCTGCCCTCGACCACGCAGGAGGTCGCCGCGGTCCTGCGCTACTGTTCGGAGCAGGGCGTGCCGGTGGTGCCGCGCGGCGCCGGCACCTCGCTCGCCGGCGGCGCGATCCCGCAGGAGGACGCGGTTGTGATCGGCGTCTCCAAGATGAACCGCATTCTCGAGATCGACTACGCCAACCGGGTCGCGAAGGTGCAGGCCGGCGTCACCAATCTCGCGGTCAGCGGCGCCGTCTCGGCCGACGGCTTCTTCTATGCCCCCGACCCATCCTCGCAGCTCGCCTGCTCGATCGGCGGCAATATTGGGATGAATTCCGGCGGGGCGCATTGCCTGAAATACGGCGTCACCACCAACAACGTCCTCGGCGTCACTCTGGTGATGCTCGATGGCAGTGTCGTCGAGATCGGCGGCGCCCATCTCGATTCGCCCGGCTACGACCTGCTCGGCCTGATCGTCGGTTCGGAGGGCCAGCTCGGCATCGTCACCGAGGCGACGGTGCGCATCCTGCGTTCGGCGGAGGGCGCGCGGCCTGTCCTGTTCGGCTTCCCGACCAGCGTCGAGGCGGGGGCGGCGGTGGCCGCCATCATCGGCGCCGGCATCATCCCGGTGGCGATGGAGTTCATGGACAAGCCGGCGATCGAGATCTGCGAGGCCTTCGCCCATGCCGGCTACCCGATGGACTGCGGCGCACTCTTGATCATCGAGGTCGAGGGCTCGGAGGCTGAGATGGATGCCCAGCTCGCCCGCATCGTCGCGATCGCACGGGAGCACGGCGTCGGCACGGTCAAGGAGAGCAAATCGGCGATGGAGACCGCGGCGATCTGGAAGGGCCGCAAATCCGCTTTCGGCGCGACCGGCCGTATCGCCGACTATATCTGCATGGACGGCACGATCCCGACTGGCCAACTGCCCTTCGTGCTCGAGCGCATGGACGAGATCATCAAGGGTTATGGCCTGCGCGTCGCCAATGTCTTCCATGCCGGCGACGGCAACCTGCACCCGCTGATCCTCTACAACTGCAACGACCCGGTCGAGGCACAGAAGGCCGAGGATGCCGGCAACGACATCCTCAAGCTCTGCGTCGAGGTCGGCGGCTGCCTGACCGGCGAGCACGGCGTCGGCATCGAGAAGCGCGACCTGATGAACGTGCAGTTCAACGAGGCCGATTTGCACCAGCAGCAGCGGGTCAGGGCGGTGTTCGATCCGCGCTGGCTGATGAACCCGGCCAAGGTGTTCCCGCTCGAAGGGCGGGTGGCGGCGTGAGCTTTGTCATTCCGGGGCTCGCGCAGCGAGAACCCGGAACCCACGACCGGGTGAGCGGATGGCGTATTTCGTCTACCTCATGGCCAGCAAACGAAGCGGTACGCTCTACCTGGGCATCACAAACGATCTGGCGAGACGTGCCCATGAGCACAAATCGAAACTGAACATCGGATTCACGAGCCGCTACGGGGTCGACCGGCTGGTCTGGTACGAACAGTTCGAGGATGTCAGGGATGCGATCGACCGGGAGAAGGTCCTGAAGAAATGGCGCAGAGCCTGGAAGATCAAGCTCATCGAAGACATGAATCCGGAATGGAAGGATTTCTATGAAGGGCTGTCCTGACCGGCGATACCCAGTCGTGGGTTCCGGGTTCTTCGCGATGCGAAGCCCCGGAATGACAGCGGTGGGCGCCTGATGCTCCACACCCCCACCACTGAAGCTCAAGCCTGCGCCGTCGTCGCCTCGATCGTCGAGGCGCGGGTTCCGCTCGCCATCCGCGGCGGCGGCACGCGTACCGGCCTCGGCCGGCCTGACAACGCCGTCAGCACCATCTCCAGCGCCGGGCTCAGCGGCATCACGCTCTACGAGCCAGCCGAGATGGTGATCGGCGCCAAGGCCGGCACGCCGCTGAAGCTGATCGAGGAGACGCTGGCGAACCGAGGCCAGATGCTGCCCTTCGAGCCGATGGATCATCGTGCCTTGTTCGGCACGGAGGGCGAGCCGACGATCGGCGCCGTTGCGGCCGGCAACATTTCCGGCCCGCGCCGGATCAATGCCGGCGCCGCCCGCGACTCGCTGATCGGCATCAAGCTGATCAATGGCCGTGGCGAGCTGGTGAAATCCGGCGGTCGGGTGATGAAGAACGTCACCGGTCTCGACCTGGTGAAGCTCGTCTCCGGCAGCTTCGGCACGCTCGGCTTTCTCACCGAGGTGACCTTCCGCGTGTTGCCGCGGCCGGAACGCATCGTCACCCTGATCTGGGAAGACCTTGCCGACGAGGCGGCGGTGGCGCTGCTCTCGGGCGCGCTCGGCTCGCCCTTCGAGCCGATGGCCGCGGCGCATCTGCCGGCCGGGCTCGGCGCGGAGCAGGCGCGCACTCTGCTCAGGCTGGAGAATTTTTCCGCTTCGATCAGCTATCGCGCAGCCGAGCTAGCGCGACTGCTCAAAAGCTACGGCCGGCCCGAGCTGGTCGAGGGGCGTGCCTCGGATGTGCTCTGGCGCGAGGTCAGGGATGCCGCCTTCTTCGCGCGGACGCAGGAGGCGGTCTGGCGGCTCTCGCTCGCGCCGGGCAATGGGCCGAAGGCAACGGCGGCGATCGCGCGCACTGTCCCTAGCGCGCGCTGGTTCTATGATTGGGGCGGCGGCCTGGTCTGGCTCGCCGTGCCGACGGAAGGCGATGCCGGCGCAACTGCGATCCGCGCGGCGCTGAAACCGCTCGGCGGTCATGCGACGCTGGTGCGCGCGCCGGATGCGGTGCGGGCGGCGGTTCCGGTCTTCGAACCGCTGTCGGAGCCGCTGATGCGGGTGACGGCGGGCATCAAGAAGAGCTTCGATCCGGAGGGCGTGTTCGAGCCCGGCCGAATGTATGCGGGGGTGTGAGATGGCGTGTCTTCGTCATGGTCGGGCTTGTCCCGACCATCCACGTCTTCCTTTCGCGAAGGCGGTGTTCAAGACGTGGATGCTCGGCACAAGGCCGAGCATGACGGTGTAGGATCATGCAGACCAACTTCACGCCCGAGCTCCTCGCCTCCGATCCGCGCCTGCCGGCGTCCGAGAAGATCCTGCGCACCTGTGTGCATTGCGGCTTCTGCACCGCGACCTGCCCGACCTATCTGCTGCTCGGCGACGAGCTCGATTCCCCGCGCGGGCGCATCTACCAGATCAAGGACATGCTGGAGAACGACCGGCCGGCGACGCCGGAGGTGGTCAAGCATGTCGACCGTTGCCTCTCCTGCCTGTCCTGCATGACGACCTGCCCCTCGGGCGTGCACTACATGCACCTTGTCGACCATGCCCGCGCCCATATCGAGGAGACCTATCAGCGCCCGGTCGCGGATAGGACACTGCGGGCTATCCTCTCGGCGATCCTGCCCTATCCCGGCCGTTTCCGCCTCGCCATGCTGGCGGCGCGGCTCGGCAAGCCGCTCAGCGGCGTGCTCGGCGCGCTGCCGGTCATTGGCGCACGGCTGAAGGCGATGCTGGCGCTGGCGCCCTGGAGCCTGCCCGACCGCTCGGCGATGGAGGGACCGGCTTCCTTCCCGGCAGAGGGCGAGCGGCGCAAGCGTGTGGCGATGCTCTCGGGCTGCGCCCAGCCGGTGCTCGACCCCGGCATCAACGAGGCGACCGTCCGACTGCTCACCCGCCATGGTGTCGAGGTCGTCCTGCCCAAGGGCGAGGGTTGCTGCGGCGCGCTCGTCCATCATATGGGCCGCGAGCATGACGCGCTCGCCTTCGCCCGCGCCAATATCGACGCCTGGACGTCCGAGATCGAGGGTGAAGGGCTCGACGCCATCCTGATCACGGCGTCGGGCTGCGGCACCACGATCAAGGATTACGGCTTCATGTTCCGCAACGAGCCGGCCTACGCCGATAAGGCGGCGAGGGTCGCGGCCCTCGCCAAGGACGTGACCGAATTTGTCGAGACGCTGGAGATCGCGCCCGTCCGGCAGTTCGATCTGATCGTCGCCTACCATTCCGCCTGCTCGATGCAGCACGGCCAGCAGCTCAAGGATGGGCCTAAGCGCCTGCTGACGCGGGCCGGCTTCCGGGTGAAGGAGGTGCCGGAGGGCCATATCTGCTGCGGCTCGGCCGGCGTCTACAACATCCTCCAGCCGGAGATCGCCGGGCAGTTGCGCGAGCGCAAGGTCGGCAACATCCAGCGCACCAGGCCGGACCTCGTCGCCACCGGCAATATTGGCTGCATCACCCAGATCGCGAAGGGTTTCGCCGACAAGGGGGCAACCACGCCTATCCTGCACACCGCGGAGCTGCTCGACTGGGCAACCGGCGGGCCGGTGCCTGCGCGGTTGGCCAAGGCAGGGATCGGGGAAGCGATTCCGGCTGGGGTGATCGCAGCCGAATGACCGAGCACGTCATGCTCGGGCTTGCCCCGAGCATCTCAGGCCGGAGGAGGCGCAATAGCGCCTTCTCGTCACGAGATTCTCGGATCTTCGCTGCGCTTCGCCCGAGGATGACACCCGGACATGCTGCCTCTGTGCCCCGCGCGATTGCCTCGGCCGGTCCAATCGTCGATCCTCCCGCCACCAAGGGAGGACAGGCATGACGTTCGGCTTCATCGAGGGTTTTCGCGTCGAGGTGCTCGACCCGCGCTTCCATCGGATCGTGCCCGGCTCGGCCCGGATGGAGCGACTATGGACCGGCGCGCGCTGGTCGGAGGGGCCGGCCTGGTTCCCGGCGCACCAGACGCTGGTCTGGTCGGACATCCCCAACGACCGGATGCTCCGGTTCGATGCCCTGACCGGCCAGGTCGGCACCTTCCGCCAACCGGCACGCAACTCGAACGGCAACACCGTCGACCGGCAAGGCCGGCTCGTCACCTGCGAGCATGGCGGGCGCCAAGTGACGCGGACCGAGCACGACGGCTCGGTCACCGTAATGGCGAGCCATTATCAGGGCAAGCGGCTCAACTCACCCAACGACGTGGTGGTGAAGTCGGACGGCTCGATCTGGTTCACCGATCCCGACTACGGCATCCTCACCGACTACGAGGGTGACAAGGCCGAGAGCGAGATCGGCCGCTGCAACGTCTATCGCATCGATCCGCAGAGCGGCGAAATCGCCATCGTCGCCGATGATTTCATCAAGCCAAACGGCCTCGCCTTCTCACCCGACGAGAGCGCGCTCTATATCGCCGACACCGGCGCGAGCCATGATCCGCAGAACGGGCCGCGCCATATCCGCAAGCTCGCGGTCACCGGCGACGGCACCAGGCTCGGCGCCTCCTCGGTCTTCGCCACCTGCACAAACGGGCTGTTCGACGGTTTCCGCTTCGACGTTTCCGGCCGGCTCTGGAGCAGCGCCGCCGACGGCATCCATGTCTACGATCCGGACGGGACGCTGATCGGCAAGGTGCTGGTGCCGGAGGTGGTCGCCAATCTCTGCTTCGGCGGGCCCAAGCGCAACCGCCTGTTCATCTGCGGCACGACCTCGCTCTATTCGCTGATGACGCACACCAACGGGGCAGTCTGAGGTCAGCGCTCGTCCGCCGGCTTCTCCGGCTTCACCCAGCCGACGAGCAAGGGCATCAGCAGCCCGAGCAGCATGAAGCGCGTCAGATGGTGGGCGCCGACATAGAGCGGATCGAGCCCCATGGCGAAGGCGAGCATCGCCATCGCCTCGAGCCCACCCGGCGCGAAGGCGGCCATGGCGCTGGCATAGGGCACGCCGGCGAGCCAGGCCGCTGGCCAGGCGAAGGCGAAGGCGACCGCCATCGAGACGACGAAGCCGCCGATCGCCAGCGGAAACAGCGCCGCGACCTCGCCGCGCTTCAAGTTGGAGACGCGTCCGCCCATCGCGGCACCCAGCATGACCATCACCGCGATCGCGATCTCCGGAGGCATGGTGCCGTGGACGAGGCCGGCGCCGTGCAGCACGGCGCTCGCCAGGGTCGCCCCGAGGATGAAAGGCGCGGTGACGCCGATCCGCTCGAAGACCAGCCCGGTGACCAGCCCGCTGCCGAGCAGCAGCGCCATGTCGCCGACGCTCGCAACCGCGACAGGAGGCGGCAGAGCGAGGGGAGTGCCACCGCTGCTCAGTTTCATGATGCTGGGCAGGACCGCGACCAAAACGAGGATGCGGAAGAGCTGGATCGCCGCGATGCGACCGATATTGGCGCCCTTGTCCTGCGCCACCGAGATCACCGCCGAGAGCGCGCCTGGAGCAGCCGCAAGCAGCGAATCGATCCAGCTCCAGCGCGCGACGAAGCGCAGATAGGCGCCGGTCGCCGCCATGATCGCGAGCAGGCCGACGACCAGCACCAAGAGCGAGCCAGGATAGCGCGCCGTCGCAGCGAGCGCTTCGGGCGTCGCCGCCGAGCCGATCAGCGCGCCGGACATCACCATGGTCGAATCGAACCAGGGGCGGCGCAGATCGGGCAGCGGCCGGGTGAAGCCGAGGATCGAGACAAGCAGCATCGAGCCGGAGAGCCAGGCCGCGGGCACGTCGAGCAGGGCGAAAAGCGTGCCGCCCACCGCCGCGCAGGCGATCACCGCCGCTTCACGCGACAGGGTGCGCAGATGGTAGGGGACGTAGCTGGGGACAGGCATGACGCTCGCGATGCGCCATGACTGCGCACCGCGGCATCAATGAAGGCCACTAGTCCTCAGGTCAAACGCCCCCCGCGCAAGCGGGGCATGACACTGGCGGTCAGCTCGCCAGCGCCTTCTGCAGGCGCGCCACCGCCTCGGTGAGGTCGGAAGCCTTGCGGGCGAAGCAGAAGCGCAGGCCGGTCTCGCCGCCGGGACCGAAGGCGGTGCCCGGCGCCAGGCCGACATTGGCCGTGTCGACCAGTTCGATCGCGAGCTTGCGGGAATCGGTCCAGCCGTCGACGCTGAAGAACTGATAGAAGGCGCCGTCCGGCGCCTGCAGGTTGACGCGGTTGGTCGCCTTCAGCCCCTCGGCGACGATGCGCCGCCCTTCCGTGGCGCGAGCGATCTGCTCGGCGACGAAATGCTCGCCCTCCTCCAGCGCCGCAACCGCGCCGCGCTGGATGAAGACCGGCGAGCCGGAGGTCGAATACTGGATCAGATTCTCGATGATCTGGCCGAAGGCCGGCGGCACCTCGATCCAGCCGACGCGCCAGCCGGTCATCGCCCAGTTCTTCGAGAAGGTCTGGACGAAGAGGATGCGGTCCTCCTGCTCCATCACGTCGTGGAAGGATGCGGCGCGCGGCGAGCCGTCATAGACGAAGCGGGCATAGATCTCGTCGGCAATGATCCAGATGCCGTGTTTGCGGGCAATGGCGAGGATGGCGGCGAGTTCGTCGCGCGTCGCGGTCCAGCCGGTCGGGTTGGCCGGCGAGTTGATGACGAAGGCGCGGGTGCGCGGCGAGATCGCCGCTTCCAGCTTTTCGAGGTCGAGCGTAAAGCGCCCGTCCTTGAACTGCATGGGAACGCAGACCGGATTGGCGCCGGCGACGCCCATGGCGGCGGCGAAATTCGGCCAGGCCGGAGTCGGGATGATCAGCTCGTCGCCGACGCCGGCGATCAGCCGGACCGCGATCTGGACCGACTGCATGCCGGAGCCGGTGACGTAGAAACGGTCCATATTGAAGGGGCGGCCATAGAGCGCGCTGTGATAGCGCGCCAGCGCCTCGCGCAGCTCCGGGATGCCGCGCTGCCAGGTGTAGAAGGTCTCGCCGTCGGCCAGCGACTTGTTGGCGGCGCGGACGATGAACTCCGGCGTCGGCAGATCGCCCTCGCCGACCCAGAGCGGGATCAAGCCTGGCTTCAGCCGGCCATGGTTGACGACCTCGACGATGCCGCTCTCGGGGGCGTTGCGCGCCTCGGGGCGCAGGTCGGCGATCAGGCTGGTGCCGGCCGGTGCGTGCATGTTCATTTGGCGATCCTTTGGGCGACCTTCGGGCGATCCGTCGCTGGAAACATGCAGGCCAATCTAACGCAGAAAGCGTCGCGGCGGCATGAAATGACGAGATCGACCCGATCGGTCGCGGTGATGGATCGCGGAGCGGCTCGTCATTGCGAGGAGCGAAGCGAAGAAGCAATCCAGGGAAACGCAGAGCTCAGTGATTCCTGGATTGCTTCGCTACGCTCGCAATGACGGCGAGCCCGTCAGGCCTTCTGCTTCAGCAGGTCGCGGATCTCGGTGAGCAGGGCGACGTCCTGCGGCGGCGCCACCGGCTCGGCCGGCTTGGCCGCTTCCCTGCGACGGAGCGTATTGATCCCCTTGACGACCAGGAACAGCACGAAGGCGATGATCAGGAAGTTGACCGCGATGGTGAGGAAGTTGCCATAGGCGAGGACGGCGCCCTGCTTCTTGGCATCGACGAGGATCGGCGAGGTGACGGCCTTGTTGAGGCCGAAGAAATAGTTGGAGAAGTCGACGCTTCCGATCGCCCCGATCAGCGGCATGATGATGTCGCCGACGAGCGATTCGACGATCCTGCCGAAGGCCGCGCCGATGATCACGCCGATGGCGAGATCGACGACATTGCCCTTCAGGGCAAATTCCTTGAATTCCTTGAGCATGGAGCGCCTTTCCGAATGCTTGGCCAGTCTTCGGCACCGCGCTGCGCAATGCCGCCCCCGACCTGCACGCTAGACCAGCGACACCAGCGGTGGAAACAGCTTTCCGGCCGTTTTCCTCGGCCATTTCTCTTGAAAAAGACGGATTCCAGGCTGCGGTCATCCACTATGCGAAGATCACGCGACGATGAACGCTGCGGCAGCGATCCCGGTCCTGCCGCAGCGTCCGTCTCTGCTCAGTGCCCGATCCGGCCGGGCGCCAGCGGCTTGAAGCGGAAGATGTAATACGGAGCTTTGTTCAGGCCCTTGCCGTCATTGAACACGGCAGCCTGGGCAAGCTGCGCCGCCGAGACATACATGAAACCATCAGGCGAATAGCTGACGCCGTCGGGCCAGTGCAGCCCCTCATGCATGGCGAAGCGCCGGTATTGGCGACTATCCGCCGGGATGACGCCAACCGCCTTGGCCTCGACCTCGGTGAGGTAGAGATTGCCCTTCGCGTCGAGCGAGAAGCCACCATTATTGGGCTTGGCGGCGTAGCGCTCGACCTTGGCGCCGAGGGCGGCGTCGCCGAGCTGTTCATCATTCAGATCGGCGATGCGCAGGCGATAGACACTCGTTCCGTTGAGCGGGGCGTAGTAGAGCCAGACGAAATCCTTGTCAGCGGCGATGCCGTCGGCGCCGACCTTGATCACCGCCGACTTGCCATCCTTGCCTGGCACGATCAGGTCCTTGCCGTCGACCGTGATTGGCCGGTCCTCTGGCTTGGTGGTGGCATGCCCTTGCAGCACCCGGCGCGCCGCGCCGGTATCCATGTCGACGACGACCAGCGCCGCCTTGCTGCCGTCGCCGCCCGGGCCGATACCCTCGTCAGCGATGTAGAATTTGCGGTTCTTCAGATCGACGACGAAGTCGTTGTGCTGCGATTCCGGCAGCGAGGCCGGCGCCGGGATGTAGTAGATTCGGTGCAGCCGGTTGCGCTTGCTGTCCCAGCCGACGAGCTTCGGCGTCAGCGGCGTACGCTGGCCCATATCCATCAGCCAGATGATGCCGTTCTCGTCGCCGCGCAGGCCGAGCACGCTATCGAGATAGCGGTCGGTTCCCGGCCGCGGCGTGTTCCAGTCCGCGTCCGGGAACGGCTTGAACGATTTGCGATCGGAGTTGAGCTCGGCGACGCGGATGTCCGGCGCGAAGAACGGGTGATGGCTGAAGACCACCCGATTGTCCGGCGTGAAGGTGATGTTCCCAACCGCCTGAGGCAGTTCGGCGAAGATCTCGACCTTCACCGGCTCGGCGGCCTTCTGGGCTTGCGCACCATGAGGAGTCGCGAGAAATCCGGCCGCGAGCGCGGCCGTGACGACGATACGCATGGTTTCCCTCCTCTTTTCAGAAGCCTTCGAGAACGATCTTGCCCTTGGCCTTGCCGCTTTCGAGCAGCGCGTGGGCGCGCTTGAGATTGGCCGCGTCGATCTTGCCGAAATGCTCGCCGAGCGTGGTCCTGAGCCTGCCGGCATCGACCATGGCGCTGACTTCGTTGAGCAGAACATGCTGAGCCTCGATATCGGCGGTGCCGAAGATGGAGCGCGTGAACATCAGCTCCCAATGCAGCGAGACGCTCTTGCGCTTCAGCTTCATCACGTCGATCGGTGCGGGATCGTCGATCAGGCCGAAGCGGCCCTGCGGCGCGATCAACTCGGCGATCTCGTCGAAATGCCGATCGGTCTGGGTGGTCGAGAAGACGAAGGCCGGCGCGCCGATGCCGAGCCCGGCGACCTGCTGAGCCAGCGGCTTGGCGTGGTCGACGACATGATGAGCGCCCAGCTCCCTGACCCATCCTTGAGTTTCCGGCCGCGAGGCGGTCGCGATCACCGTGACGTCGCTGAGCTGCCTCGCGAGCTGAATCGCGATCGAGCCGACGCCGCCGGCGCCGCCGATGATCAGCAGCGCATTCGCCGCGCCCGGCACAGGCCTGCGGATGTCGAGCCGATCGAACAACGCCTCCCAGGCAGTGATTGCCGTCAACGGCAGCGCCGCTGCCTCCGCGACCGAGAGCGAAGCCGGCCGCCGCCCGACAATGCGCTCGTCGACCAGATGGTATTCGGCGTTGGTGCCCGAACGGCCGATCGCGCCGGCGTAGAAGACCTTGTCGCCCGGCTTGAACAGCGTGGCGTCGGAACCGACCGCCTCGACAACCCCGGCGGCGTCCCAGCCGAGCACCTTCACGCCGCCGGGCTCGGGCTGCGAGCGCAGGCGCATCTTGGTGTCGACCGGATTGACCGAGACGGCCTCGACCCGCACCAGCAGGTCGCGGCCGGCGGCAGCCGGTCTGTCGAGCGTGAGGTCGAGCAATGACTCGGGATGCTCGATCGGATGGGATGCGCGGTAGCCAACGGCCTTCATCGGAATATCTCCTGTTGCAGGCCGAGACATACTGTTAGGCTCCGATGCTGCAATACGCACAAATCGGACCAGTAGTATCAAAATGGATACCGTCTAATGCTGAAGACGAAGAAGCGCTATGACTGCGCCGCCGGCTGCCCGGTCGAGGTGACGCTCGACCTGATCGACGGAAAGTGGAAAGGCGTGATCGTCTACCACCTGCTTTCCGGCACGCTGCGCTTCAACGAGATCCGCCGGAAGCTGCCGAGCGCGACGCAGCGCATGCTCACCCGGCAATTGCGCGAGCTGGAAGAGTGCGGGCTCGTTCTGCGCACGGTCTATGCCCAGGTGCCGCCGCGGGTCGACTACGCCCTGACCGAGGAGGGCCGTTCACTGGAAGAGATCGTTCGCGCCATGCACGCCTGGGGCGAACGACGGCTGGAACGGCTGGCGCAGGTCATCCAGACAGCAGCCTGAGGACAGGCCGAAAGGCCGATAGCGGCGAACGCGGCACAACGATAGATTTGCCGGCGATCGCCGTTGCAAGGAGGTGGGATGCTCCCGGCCTGGTCCGTCGTCCTGAGCGCACTCGGCTATCTCTGCGTTCTGTTCGCGATCGCCCATCTCGCGGACACCACCGGACGTCGCCTGATGACCGGGCGGGCGCGCACGACGATCTATGCGCTGGCGCTCGGGGTCTATTGCACCTCCTGGACCTTCTACGGCTCGGTCGGCTTCGCAAACCGCGCCGGCTTCGACTTTCTCGGCATCTATGTCGGCCCGGCCTTGGTGATCGGGCTGGGCCATCGCTTCGTCGCCCGCATCGTCAGCATCGCCAAGTCGCAGAACATCACCTCGATCGCCGACTTCGTCGGCGCGCGCTACGGCAAGAGCGAGCGGGTCGCGGCGTTGGTCTGCATCGTCGCGGTGGTCGGCGCCCTGCCCTATATCGCCTTGCAATTGAAGGCGGTGGCGAACTCGCTCTCGGTGTTCTTCGCCGCAGCCGGCGGGCCGCCGCCGATGACCGATCTGCCGGTGCTGAGCGATCTCGCCTTCCTGGTTGCGCTGGTGCTGGCCGGCTTCGCCTGCGCCTTCGGCACCCGCCATATCGACGCGACCGAGCACCAGGACGGGCTGGTGCTGGCGATCGCGGCCGAGTCGCTGGTCAAGCTCGTGGCCTTCCTCGCACTCGGCGTCTTCGTCGTCTACGGCCTGTTCGACGGCGCCGGCGACCTCTTCGCCCAGGCAGCGCGCGCGGCTGCCGACAAGCCGCCGATCTGGGACCGGACCTCGAGCTGGCCGATGTTCCTGACGCTGACGGCGCTGTCCTCATGTGCCGCGCTGCTGCTGGCCCGGCAGTTCCACATGGCGATCGTCGAGAACCGCGATGTCCGCGACGTGCGTCGCGCCGCTTGGATGTTCCCGCTCTATCTCGTGCTGATCAATCTGTTCGTGCTGCCGCTGGCGGCGGCCGGCGAGGTTCTCCTGCCGGGCTCGGGCATCGACCGCGACATGACCGTGCTGCTGCTGCCGCTGGAGAAGCAGGCCGGTCTCATCGCTCTCTTCGTCTTCATCGGCGGGCTGTCGGCCGGCACCGCCATGGTGATCGTCGCCTCGGTCGCGCTGGCGATCATGATCTCGAACCATCTCGTCACGCCGCTGCTGCTGCGCGGACGCGGTGTCAGCGTCGATCCCGAGCGCGCAGCCGCACTGATCGAGCGCAAAGGCCGCAGCAGCTCGACCGGCGGCGACCTCGGCTCGCAGGTGGTGCACATCCGGCGCGGTGCCATCGTCGTCGTCATCCTGCTTGGCTACGCCTATTACCGCGCCGCGGGCGAGGCAGCGCTGGTTTCGATCGGCCTGCTTTCCTTCGCCGCGACCGCGCAGATCGCGCCGGCTTTCTTCGGCGGCCTTGTCTGGCGGCGCGGCACGGCGCTCGGCGCCGCCGCCGGTCTCTCGGCCGGCCTGCTGACCTGGCTCTACACCCTGCTGATGCCGAGCCTCGCCAACCCCGGCGGTTATTGGGCCGATATCGTCGCGCACGGGCCGCTCGGTATCACCGCGCTGCGGCCAGAGGCGCTGTTCGGCCTGTCGCTGCCGGCCCTGCCCCATGGCGTGCTCTGGAGCCTCGGCATCAACCTCGCCTGCTACCTCGGCTTCTCCCTGCTGCGACCAGCGAGCGCCATGGAACGCCTGCAGGCCAACGCCTTCGTCGAGTCGGACCGGGCGACCATGGCCCAGTCCTTCTCGCTCTGGCGCTCCAGCGTCACCGAGGCCGAGCTGCAATCGACCATCGGTCGCTATCTCGGCCAGGAACGGACGCAGCGCGCCTTCGAGGGCTTCGCCCATTCGCGCGGCGAGGTGCTGACCGGGACGCGCGAAGCCGACATCCACATGCTGCGCTTCGGCGAGCACCTGCTCTCCTCGGCGATCGGCGCGGCATCGTCACGCCTCGTGCTGTCGCTGCTGCTGAAACGGCGCAACCTCTCGACCGAGGCCGCCTTCAAGCTGCTCGACGATGCTTCGGCCGCGCTGCAGTACAATCGCGACATCCTGCAGAACGGCCTCGACCATGCCGGCCAGGGCATCACCGTGCTCGACCGGGACCTGCGCCTGCTCGCCTGGAACAAGGCCTTCATCCAGCTCTACGACCTGCCGCCCTCGCTGGTGCGCTTCGGCACCGGGCTCGACGAGATCGTGCGCTACAATGCCCAGCGCGGCGCCTATGGCGCCGGTCCGCAGGACGAATTGATGGCGGCGCGACTGGAGAGCTTCATCAACGACCGCGAGCCGGTCCGGCTCAAGCTCTACCCCTCGAAGAACGTGATAGAGATCCGTTCGAACCCGCTGCCCGATGGCGGCATCGTCACGACCTATACCGACATCACCGACTCGGTCGCCGCCGAGGAAGAGCTGGAGCGGACCAACGAGACGCTGGAGAAGCGCGTCGCCGAGCGCACCGAGGAAATCCGGCACGTCAACACCGAATTGCAGCGCGCCAAGGCCGAGGCCGACGAGGCCAACGCCTCGAAGACGCGCTTCCTCGCCGCCGCCAGCCACGACATTCTTCAACCGCTGAATGCCGCCCGGCTTTACGCTTCCGCGCTGGTCGAGCGCGACCGCAGCAGCGCCCAGCCTGATCTCGCCGAGAACATCGACGCCTCGCTCGATGCGGTCGAGGAAATCCTGACGGCGCTGCTGGAGATTTCGCGGCTCGACGGCGGCGCGCTCAAGCCGGAGATCAGCAGCTTCCGCCTCGACGAAGTGATGCGCCAGCTCCAGCGTGAATTCGAGCCGAGCGCGCAGGAGAAAGGCCTCAACCTCGTCTTCGTGACGACTGCGGCGACGGTCCGCTCCGACCGGCGCCTGCTACGCCGCCTGCTGCAAAATCTCGTCTCGAACGCGATCAAGTACACGCCCAACGGCAAGGTGCTGGTCGGCTGCCGCCAGCGTGGTGGGCAGGTCGCGATCGAGGTACTCGACACCGGGCTCGGCATCCCCGCGAGCAAGCAGAAGACCGTGTTCCGCGAGTTCCAGCGCCTCGACCAGGGCGCCAAGGTGGCGCGCGGCCTCGGCCTCGGGCTCTCGATCGTCGAGCGGATCGCGCGCACGCTCGACCACAAGCTCGTCCTCGCCTCGACGCCGGGACGCGGCACGCGCTTCTCGATCGCGGTGCCCCGTGCCGCGCCGCTGCCGGCGATGGCGACGGCGCAGGCCGCTCGCGGTACACCGTCCAGCAGCCAGCTCGCGGGCCTCAAGCTGCTCGCCATCGACAACGAGCCAACGATCCTCGACGGGATGCGCCTGCTGCTTGGCGGCTGGGGCTGCAAGGTCGAGACGGCCGGTGATCTCGACGAAGCCTCCGCCGTCATCGCCGCCAATGGCGCGCCGGACGTGCTGATCGCCGACTATCATCTCGACCATGGCGAGAACGGCATCGCGCTGATCTCGGCGCTTCGCCACAGCGTCGGCGGGCTGCCGGCGATCCTCTTGACGGCTGATCGCTCGCCCGAGGTGCGCGAGGAAGCCGCGGCACTCGACATTCACGTTCTGAACAAGCCGCTGAAGCCCGGCGCGTTGCGGGCACTGCTGGCGCAATGGCGGGCGACGCGGCTGGCGGCGGAGTGACAAAGCACGTCATGCTCGGGCTCGACTCGAGCATCTCAGGCCGGATGGGGCTCCTGCCCGCGTATTCTTGTCATGAGATTCTCGGATCTGCGCTTCGTTCCACCCGAGAATGACGGGTGCATCACGCGTCGACCGTCGCCCCGGCCTGCCGCAAGGCGTCCTCGGCTGCCAGGAAGGCCGCGACTTCGGGGCTGGGCTCCGGGCTTTCCGCTGTCACCCCCATCTCGGCGAAGAGGCGCGCTGCGGGCACATAGGCCCTGCCCTTGCGGTCGTAGAGCGCTGCGCGGACGAGCGCGACCGCGGCGACGATCTCCTGGCCGTCGCGGCCCGCGGCGAGGATACGGTGCTGGATCACCACCCAGCCCTCGCTCCAGTACAGCAGCCGCGTCTCCAGTCTGAGCGCTCGGAACAGGCGGACCTCGCGACGGAAGCGGATCGTGCCGCAATTGACCACCGGCACCCAGCCATGGCGCAGGATCGCGCGCCAGAGGCCGCTGCGCAGCATCAGATCGGCGCGGCCGAGGTCCATCAGCCCCCAATAGCGGGCATTGTTCATGTGCAGGCTGGTGTCGAGATCGTGGAACCAGACCCGGAAGGGCAGGATCGAGGCCTCGAAGGGCGGCTTCAGCTTCGGCTGGAAGGGCCGTGTCAGCAGCAGCCAGATCAGGCGGAACCAGAGATTCATGACGGCGTCCCGGAGAAGATAGTTCAGCTGTAAACAATTTTGCGGAGGCGGCCAAACCTGTTCGGGTATGTCCTCGGTGGCCGCTCTGTCCTTGCGGCATGGTGCGCTGCACGATCCTGCGGCGCAGGGCGCGGCGATAGCGCCGCGATGCGGATAATGCGGGATCACGCGCAAGATCATGCTTGCCAAGCACGCTTTTTGCGCAGAAACATCTGCGCATTCCGGCGATTGCTCCAGACGCCGCCGGCTCACGGGACGATGCCCCAGCGATGCAGATCGAACTCGATTCGCGTGACAGGACGATCCTGCGCATCCTCCAGAAGGACGGCCGGATCACCAATTCCGACCTCGCCGAGAAGGTCCATCTCTCGCCCTCGGCCTGCCTGCGCCGCGTGCGACAGCTCGAGGAGAGCGGGCTTATCCGCGGCTATGTGATGATGCTCGACGAGCGCATCGCCGGCTTCCCCGGCACCGCCTTCGTCTTCGTCACGCTCGACCAGCAAGGCCGCGCCTCGCTGGAGAGCTTCGAGAAGGCCGTGCAGGACCTGCCCGAGATCCTCGAATGCCATCTGCTCGCCGGCGCGCACGACTATCTGATGCGGGTGATCTACCGCGACAGCGCCGATTTCGAGCGCATCCACACCGACATCATCACGCAGTTGCCGGGCGTCACCCGGGTGCAGTCGACCCTGACGCTGCGCACGATCAAGAAGACATCCTCGTTGCCGATGTGAGATGGGCGTCTCCGGCCCTCATTCCTGCAGCCCTCATCCTGAGGAGCGCTCGGAGAGCGCGTCTCGAAGGATGCTCCAGATGTTTCCAGAGCCTCCTGAAGCATCCTTCGAGACGCCGCTCACGCGGCTCCTCAGGATGAGGGCTGTGGAGGTTACTGCCCCGAAAGGGTTGCGGGAGCGGGCAGCAGAGTCGATAACGGCCGCCGAACAGGAATCAGTCCCGTGACCGACGCCAAGACCAATGCCGATGTCGCCGGCCTGCCCTTCGAGGCGGCCCTGAAGGAGCTGGAAGCCATCGTCGCCCGGCTCGAACGCGGCGACGTCGCGCTCGAAGAATCGATCGACATCTACACCCGCGGCGAAGCGCTGAAGGCGCGCTGCGACGCGCTGCTGAAGCAGGCCGAGGCGCGCATCGAGAAGATCACGCTCGGCGCCGACGGGAAGCCGACCGGCAGCCAGCCGCTCGACGTCGGAAACTAGGAGCACAGCCGGCGCGCCGCGAGATGCGGACCACGCCCTCCATAGCGAGCAAGCCGGCCACGGCCCCGCCGCCGTTCGAGCTTGCGATCTCGCTCACCGGCGAGGACCGCGTCGCAGCCGCGATGCATCTCTACTGCGACCTGATCGCGACGCGGCGCCGCAACGTCCTGATCTTCACCGGCATCGCGCTGCTCCTGATCGTCCTCGGGCAGCTCTCGACCTCCTGGGGTGGGAGCGGCCGCGGCGACTACGCCCTGATGGGCCGCAATTTCCTCGACGCACTGCTCGGTCCGACCGGTATCCTCCTGGCGATTTTCGCCTTGGCGGGCGTCATGGCGTACGCGTTCTTCGGCCTCTCCACGCGCCGTCGCCTGCGGCGCTGGTATCGGAACGAGGGCCTCACGACCGCGACACCTTGCAGCTATCGCCTTCATGAAGCCGGCCTCGACAGCAGGGAGCCGGACCACCGCAGCCATATCCCAGCCTGGCGCCTGCGCCAGCTGGCCGATGGCCCCGAGCATTTCTTCATCGAGATCGAAGAGGTCGACGATCTCGTCGCGCTGCCAAGGCGAGACCTATCGGCCGAACAGCAGGCGCATCTTCGGGACTGGGCGCGGTTCTGCATCGGCCAGGCGAAGCCTTCGGATACCGACGCAGCTGAGCAATCAGCAACGGAGCCGGCCGACGAAGCGCCTCTCGATCTGCGCTTTCGCCTGACGCCCGAGGATCGCATGGCGATGGCCCTCCGCCAGCAGGAGCGCTTCTGGCCGCGCAGCCGCCTGCTGCGCCGGACGGCATTCGGCCTCGTCTTCGCGCTGGTGCTGGTGCCGGCGGTCATGCTGTTGCTGTGGAGCATCGATCCCGATCGCGTGCCCTTCGAATTTGCCTTGCCGCTCTTCGCCGAAATGGCGGTGAAGACGTTCTGGCCGATCACGGCCGGGCTCTGCGGCCTGGTCCTGCTGGGCCATTTCGCGACGCCGTTCTTCATGCGCCTCAATGCCAAAAGCCTCGGCAAGACCCTGCATCAGCGCGCCAGCGACGATGAGGTCCGGATCCTGATCTCGCCGGAGTGTGTCAGGAGCCGGCAACGCGGCATCGAGAGCCGTTATGACTGGGCGGCGTTCACCGGCACCGAGCGGCGCGGCGAGCACATCTTCGCCATTCTGCGCCGCGGCGATCCACTGCTGCTGCCGGCGCGCGTCCTCAATTCCGACCAGATGCAGCTCTTCGATCGGCTGGCGGCCACGCATATCGGCCGCGCCGGAGGCACTGCATGACCGGACGCCGCGATATCGCGCTGTGCATCGCCCTGTTCGGCGGCGCGCTGCTGGCCATCCCCGCGAGCGCAGAGCCCCTGCCACTGCCGGATGGCCTGATGCTCGACCTGCCGCAGGGTTGGCGGATCGACGGCACCGCCGAGGGCGAGACCGGCAAGGATGGGCGCACCCGCATTCAACTCGTCTGCGAAACGCCGGCCTGCAAGCGGACGCAGGAGACCTGCACAATCCTTATGCGGCCTCAGCCCGTCGCCGGCGCCGATGACGCTGCCCGGCTCACCTCGCTCTATGCTGCACCGATGGACCGCTATTTCCGCATCCGTGCGGTCTTGCGCAGCACAAGCAAGGATGCGCAGGTGCTGCAGCCACTCGAGCGCGTATCACTGGCGACGCGCGACTGGTGGATGATCGAGACCGACGCCCGCCACAACTACAAGTCCGGGCTGTTCGCCGAGACGGTGATCGACGGGCGCTATCTCGGCGTGATCTGCAAGACCTGCGAGACCGCCAGCGAGCGCCACCAGGCCGGCCGCGCCATCATGACGAGCATCAGGTCGGCGGATTGACCGCAGCGGCTTCGCCGAGCACGACTTCGATCAGTCGAGCAACGTGCTGCACTGCCGGGTCACTCTCGCTGCGCCGGTGCCAGGCAAGATGCAGCGGGAAACCCTCGACCGCAACCGGCGGCTCGAAGGTGACGAAGCGATCGGCCTCCTCCGGCGGCAAGATCCGGCTCGGCAGCAGCGCGATCAGCGAGGAAGCCCGCAGCAAGGGCGGCACGCTGAGGAAACTCGGCACGACCAGACCGATATGGCGCTTGCGGCCGAGCCGGGCGAGCGCCTCGTCGAGCGGCCCATGCGTCTCGCCGCGGCCAGAGACCAGCACATGCGGGAAGGCGAGCCAGCGGTCGAGATCGAAGCCGGCCGCGGCGGGATGGTCCTTGCGCATCGCGACGACATAGCGCTCGCGCAGCAATTCCCGTCTGGTGAAATCGGCCTCGATCCCCGGGAAGACCGAGACGGCGAGATCGGCGCGCCCCTGCGCCAGCGCCTCCAGCGTCGCCTGCGCGCCCTGCCAGGGCAGGATGGCGAGGGTCAGGCCCGGCGCGGTCTGCATCAGCTGTCCGTAAATCCGGCCGGTCAGCAGAGCCGGTGGCAATTCGGCCGTCATCACCCTGACGGTCTGGTTCAAGCTCTTCAGATCGGGCTCCGGTGCATCGAGCAGCGCTGTCATCTGGGCGAGGATGTCGCGCAGCGGCTGTCGCAGGGCCTGCGCCTTCGCGGTGAGGCGCATCCGCCCTCTGCCTCGCAGCAACAGCGGGTCACCGAACAGATGACGGCAGCGCTCCAGCGCGCTCGATGCCGCCGGTTGCGACAAGCCGACCCTTTCGGCCGCGCGCGAGACATGCGCCTCGTCGAGCAAAGCGTCGAGCACGACGAGGAGGTTGAGATCGATCGCCCGTAAATTCATGCGATCGATAATACGATATATCGATCATTCATTGGAGTAATTTCTTGGTCAGCGACATCCTTCTTTCGAACCGAAGGAGGTCGCCATGACGCAGACGCTGATCCTGCTCTTTCACCCCGGTTATCAGAATTCGCGCGCTAACCGGGTACTGGCCCAGGCGGCCGGTAGCCGGCCCGGCACGGAAATCGTCGACATGCAGGCGCTCTATCCGGATGGGCGCATCGATGACGATGCGGAGGTCGCACGGCTCCTCGGCGCCGAACGCATCGTCCTGCAGTTCCCGGTGCAGTGGTATTCGACGCCGTCGCTGCTCAAGGCCTGGCAGGACGCGGTGCTGACCCGGATGTTCTACATCCACTACGAGGCGGAGGGCGCGAAGCTCGCCGGCCGGCCGCTCCTGATCGCCGCGACCGCCGGCAACATTCCCGAGGCCTACGCGCCAAGCGGCGCCAACCTGTTCTCGCTACGTGACTTGCTGAAGCCGCTGCAGGCGACGGCACATCGCTGCGCCCTCGCCTGGCAGGAGCCGTTCCTGGTCTATGATGCGCGCCGGGCCGATGCCGAAGCGCTGGAGGCGGCCGCCGGCTACTATGTCACGCGGCTCGCCCAGCTCGAAACCCGGCAGGCCGCCTGACCGGCCGGATGAGCGTCAGCTCACGCCTGTTCGGCGCTGCTGGTACGGCGCACCAGCGCCATCAGGATCGCGGCACCGAGGCCCGACTTGACCAGCGAGCCGAGCAGGAAAGGCACGACGCCAACGAGCATGGCCTTTTCCGAGCCGATCAGCGTCGCAAGCCAGAGGCCGCCGAGCGCCAGGCAGAGCGCGTGGCCGAGCAGCATCGAAGCGAAGGCGAAGGCCGGCCGGCTGCCGTTCCAGCCGCGCTCTGCCAGCCAGCCAACCAGCGCCGCGACGAGCGGGAACGAGGCGAGATAGCCGGCGGTCGGGCCCATGAAGGGCGCGAGACCGCCAGTTCCGTTGGCGAGCACCGGCAGGCCGATCGCGGCCTCGCCGAGCCAGGCGAGGACGGTGAGCGCGCCGAGCCGCCAGCCATAGAGCGCGCCAATCAGGATCACCGCCAGCGTCTGCATGGTCATCGGCACCGGCAGCATCGGCACGCTGATCTGCGAGGCGATCGTCAGCACGAGGGTACCGAGCAGGACAGCAGCCGCCTTGACGTGGACCGGGCGCGCCTGCAGCCCGAGCGGGCTGAAGCGGGAGGGGGTGGCGTAGCTGAGATCGCTCATGGCTTCGTCTCCATCGATTCCAAAATTATAGATAATTTTGCGAGTTGATCTATCCTAGAGTCCACAGACGCGCCGGGATTGCAAGAGCGCTATGCGCGATCATCGGTGAGCGCATCGCTGCACAGCCGATCAGGGCGATGCTGATTTGCCGCGACTTAGCCCTGGATGGCGAAGACATCGCGCGTCCCGCCGGCAGCCGTGCGCACCGGTTTCGAGCCGATCCACTGGACATGGCGGGCAAGGATCGCCGCCGCCTCATCCACCTGCCCGATGCGCAGAGCGGCCAGGATGGCGCGGTGGTCGTGATCGGTGCGTGCTTCCCAGTCCGAGCGCCAGGCCGAGAACAGGAAGCGGGCGCTAGCGGCGTGGAGATCATCGATCGCCGCCAGCAATCGCGGCATGGCGCAAGGTGTTACGATCAGGCGGTGGAATCGCCGATTCGCCTCCTCCCAGGCGCGAACATCGGGCGAATTGTCGCCGGCGCGGGTCGCCTCCTCGGCCTCGTCGAGGATGGCGCGGGTCAGATGCGGGCCGGCATGGCGCAGCGCGAGCACCTCCAGCGCCGCGCGCATCTCGGCGACCTCGCGGACCTCGCGCAGATCGAAGGCGGCAACGCGCACACCGCGGCGCGGCTCGCTGACGGCCAGCCCCTGCGCTTCCAGCCGCTGAAAGGCCTCGCGGACCGGGACATGGCTGGCGCCGAACTCGACCGCGACATGGTCCTGCCGCAGCCGCGCGCCCGGCTCGATCTGCCCGGAGATGATCCGCTCGGCGAGGATGCGGCTGATGCGAACGGGAAGGGTCTCGGATGTCTCGGTAGGCATGAATTATCGATAATTTCTTCCGGCACTTCCGTCGAGTCCGTGCGGCCGGCTGTCCCCTTGCGGTGCGCGACGTCCGGGGCCAGTCTCCGCTCCTCACAGGAGAACGCCGCCATGTCGCAACTGCCCGATCATGATCCGATCGCGGGCGATACCCGCTCCTGCGAGGCGCTCGAACAGGTGATCGTGCCGCGCGCGCATGATCTCGGCGGCTTCTCGGTCCGGCGCGCTTTGCCCTCGATCGGCCGCAAGATGGTCGGCCCCTTCATCTTCTTCGACCAGATGGGCCCGGCCGAATTCCTGCTCGGCGAGGGCATCGACGTCCGTCCGCATCCGCATATCGGGCTGTCCACCGTCACCTATCTCTTCGACGGCGAGATCATGCATCGCGATTCGCTTGGCACGGCGCTGCCCATCCGGCCCGGCGCGGTCAACCTGATGACGGCAGGGCGCGGCATCGTCCATTCCGAGCGCACCGCCCCGGAGGAGCGGCTGAAGGCGCCGAAGCTCTATGGCATCCAGACCTGGCTCGCTTTGCCGAAGACGCATGAGGAGGTCGCACCGGAGTTCATCCACCATGCCGCGCCCGAACTGCCGCGCATCGTCGGCGAGGGAAAACGCGTCAGCCTGATCATGGGCTCGGCCTTCGGCGAGACCTCGCCGGTGAAATTCCCCTGGGACACGCTCTATGCCGAAGCCGTGCTGGCGCCGGGAGCGATCCTGCCGCTCGATCCTGACTACCACGAGCGTGCCGTCTATATCGTGACCGGCAAGATCGACATCGCCGGCGACGAGTTCGGCGCCGGCCAATTGCTGATCTTCAAGCCGGGCGACCGGATCTCGATCCTCGCGGTCGACCAGAGCCGGCTGATGCTGATCGGCGGCGAGCCGATGGATGGGCCGCGCCATATCTGGTGGAACTTCGTCTCCTCTTCGAAGGAGCGGATCGACCAGGCCAAGCAGGAGTGGAAGACCGGCCGCTTCGACACGGTGCCGGGCGACGAGGAGGAGTTCATTCCGCTGCCGGAGCGCTGAGCGCACGGAGATGCCGTCAAAGGCCTCGCCTCCCGAGCGCTCCGGAGCGCCCGATGCCGCTCGTCCGCCACGGAAGCTGCTCTCCGGCTTCCTCTGGGCGACATTGACGGTCTCGATCTTCGCCGGCTGGTTCGTGGTCACGCGCTTCAGCGTTACCCGTATCCTCAATGTTTGGGACCTGACCGCGCTGCGCTACGGCATCGGCGCGATCCTGCTGGCGCCGGTGCTGCTGCGCGATCTGCCGCCGCGCGCCTGGCGCAACGGCTTTATCTTCGCTGCGCTCTGGGGGGCGCCGTTCGCGGCGCTGGTCGCGCTCGGCGTGCAGATGACCTCGGCCGGCCGCGCCGCCTCGGTGACGCCGACCCTGATGCCGGTCTTCGCCGGGCTGCTCGGCTGGCTCCTGCTGCGCCAGCCGCCCGGCATGATCAGGCTGATCGGCTATGCCGCGATTGCGGCCGGGCTCTGCGGCCTTGTGTTCACCGCAGTCGGCGGACAAGGTTCGCCGAGCTTGCTCGGGCTCGCGCTGCTGGCTCTGGCGGCGGCGATGTGGGCCGGCTACACGCTGCTCCTGCGCGGTAGCGGTCTCAACCCGATCCAGTCGGCGGCGCTGATCTGCTTCTGGTCGGCCGTGATCTTCGTGCCGGCGTATGTCGCGCTCGGCATCGGCCATCTCGGGCAGGCTCCGGGGATCGAGATCGCGATCCAGGGCATCTATCAAGGTGTGCTGATGAGCATCGTCGCGCTGATCGGCTTCAACCGCGCCGTGGCCTTGCTGGGCCCCTCGGCCGCCGCGGCGATGATCGCACTGGTACCGGTCGTCGCCTCGCTCCTCGCCATCCTCTTCCTCAGCGAGATTCCGACAGTGGCGGAGGGCGTCTCGATCGCGTTCATCGTCGCAGGCGTGCTGCTGGCGACCCGGCCGGCACCCGCCGCTTAGCTGATCTTTCAGGCCAGCTCGGAGAGGTCACGCAGGCGCGGCACCCGTGAGAAGCCGATGACGAGCAGCTGGATCAGGAAGCCTGCGGTCGCGAGCTGCAGGCAGGCGGCGATGCCGAGATGCGCCGCCACGGAGGCGCCAATCGCGGCGCCGACCGGACGCGCGCCGAAGGTCGCCGTCATGATCAGGGCGGAGACGCGGCCGAGCATCGCGTTGGGCGTCACCGCCTGGCGCAATGTCATCGTCGAGATCGTCCAGATGATCGGCCCGACGCCGAACAGGAAGAAGCTCGCCCCAACCAGATAGACGGACGGGAACCAGAGCGTCGCGAGCATTACGCCAGCCGCACAGAGGCCGGCGAACGGGCCGAGCAGAACCAGCGTCCCGAAAGAGACCCGGCGGGAGATCTGTGGAGCCAGCGCGGCGCCGACGATCATCCCCGCTCCGTAGATGCCCAGGGAGATGCCGACCTCGGTGGCGCTGAGGCCGAGATTCTGGACGGCATAGGCGACATAGACCGCCTGGAAGATGAACCAGGAGATGTTGAAGAAGACCGCCGTCATCAGGATTGGCCTGAGCAGGTCGTGGCCGGCAACGAAACGCGCGCCCTCCTTGAGATCATGCAGCAGGTCGCGCCGCGGGCCGGAGGGCGCCTCGTCCTTCGGCAAGCCGGCCAGCAGGAGCGCGGCAAAGATGGAGAGCCCGGCAGCCAGACCATAGGCCGTCGATATGCCGATCCAGCCGACGAGCGCCCCACCGAGTGCCGGCCCGCCGGCATAGGCGGCACTGCGCGCCAGCTCCAGCCAGCGATTGGCGTCCGCGAGCCGCTCGCGCGGCACCACCGATGGAACGAACGCCGGAGCGGCGACGCTGTAGCAGACCGTGCCGATGGCGCCGAGCGCACCGAGCATACCCAGCCAGGTCAGGTTGAGGCTACCCAGAGCGAGCAGCAGCGGGATCGCCAGCAGCGACACCGCGCGCAACGCTTCGGTGCCAACCATGAGCCGGCGCCGCGAGGCGCGATCGACCATCAGGCCCGCGGGGATCGAGAGCAGGAGAAAGGGCAAGGTCTGCGCCGTCTGCAGCCAGCCGGTCTCGGCAGGTCCCGCCGCGAGCAGCAGAACGGCGGCCAAAGGCGCCGCAGCCAAGGCGATCTGCTCCGAGAACTGGGCAAAGAGATTGGACCAGCCGATGCGGCGAAATGCCGTCGGCAAGGGTGTGATGTCGGCCGGTTGCATGACCTTGATGTCCTCGGAAGCGGTTGTGAGAACACCAAAAAGCCTTGCCGGCATGGGAGCCACCCGTTTCGTGGGAAGGCAGGAGGCTCGCGACGATCGCGGGCGTGATTTCCAACTCCGGTTTGCCAGCGCGCCACGCAGGCTCTATTTCCAGATTATCCCAGCGAAGGATCCGACAGCCTCGTGCCTCGCCCCAACACGCCTCTTCTCGACCAGGTGCCCGATCCGGCGGCTTTGCGCCGGCTCGACGATGCGCAATTGCGCCAGCTCGCCGACGAGCTGCGGGCCGAGACGATCGACGCCGTCTCGGTCACCGGCGGCCACCTCGGCGCCGGCCT
>JAESGH010000407.1_pt1 | contig 27819 bp, 28 predicted proteins | sample 9269641 | NCBI WGS metagenome assembly JAESGH01 (sample SAMN14515345, study PRJNA621665) | algae metagenome | isolation source: Phormidium tanganyikae FI6-MK23 and co-occurring heterotrophs from granitic... | place: USA: Fort Irwin, California | collected 1998-05-24
CTTACGCTCGCCCCGCCGGCAGCGTGATCGTTGCCCTGAGCCCCGTGCCCGCGGCGCGGTTCTCCAAAGTCAGCATTGCGCCGAGGCGTGCGAGGGCAACCTCGACGATCGCAAGTCCGAGCCCGGTCCCGGCGGTCTTGGCACCGCGCGCCCTATAGAAGCGCTGCGTCACCAGCGATATCTCCTCATGCGGGATACCCGGACCGTCATCCTCGACGGCAAGGACAGTCTCGGCGACGCGAAACCAGCGCACCCGCCCGCCTGCCGGACTATGCCCGCAGGCATTCTCATGCAGGTTGCGCAAGGCCAGCCGCAGATTCTCCGCCTGTCCCGATAGGACAAGGTCATCGAGAGCCGGATCGATCTCGACGGTCAGCCCCGGCCATTTCCGCTCGCCATCGATCTCGCGCAGCAGCGGACCGACGATGATGCGCTGGCGATCGGAGCCAACGGCATCGGCATCGAGCCTGGCAAGCGTCAGCAACTGGCTGATCAGCCGAGCCGTCCGGTCCACGCCCTGCACGATCCTGTCGAGCGCCGAAAGGCGCATCGCGTCGCTATCGGCGGCCTTTGCGATCTGCGCCTGCGTGCGGATGCCTGCGAGCGGTGTCCGCAATTCGTGCGCGGCGAAGGCCGAGATCTCGCGTTCATGCCGCCTGGCCAGATCGAGCCGCCGGAACAGCCCGTTCAGCGCGTCGGTAAGCGGGCGGATCTCCTTGACCGCATTGGCGTCGACAGGGCTCAGATCATCGGCCGGACGGTTCTGCAGGTCGCCGGCGATCTGCCGCAACGGGGCAAGCCCCCTGCCGACGCTGAGCCAGATCAGCCCGGCGAAGAGCGGCAGCATCAGCAATGTCGGCGCGACCAGCCCGAGCACCAGATCCTGCACGAGCCGCTCGCGCAGGCCGAGGCGGTCGCCGACCAGCACCCGCACGCCCTTGGCCGCGTCCTCGATGGCATAGACGCGCCAGAGCTCGCCATTGATCACGCTATCGTGGAAGCCGTTGGCATGCGCCGCCAGCCGCTCGGCAGGCGCCGTGGTCGAGGCCGCGACGAGACGCCCGCCCAGCGACCAGATCTGGCAGGAAAGCTGACGCTCATAGCTGCTGTTTTCCAAAGGCACGACCTGAGGCGCGGCAGCAATCGCCGCCTGGGCGGAGCTGTCGTCATGGACCAGCGAGGCGACCATACGCGCCGCTTCCTGCAGGCGCATATCGAGCACGCGCTCGAGCTCGTTCTTGGTCCCGAGATAGATCCAGCCGGTCGCGACGAGCCAGATTAGGCTCGTGGTCGCGACCAGGATCAGGAACAGCCGGCCGCGCAGCGAGCTCATGGCGCGCTCTTGAGGCGGTAGCCGAGGCCACGCACCGTCTCGATCAGCTCGCGCCCGAGCTTCTGCCTGAGATTGTGGATGTGGACTTCGATCGCGTTGCTCTCGATCTCCTCTTGCCAGCCATAAAGCCGCTCCTCCAGCTCGCCGCGCGAGCGGATGACGCCCGGCCGTTCCGCCAAAGCGCGCAGGACGGCGAACTCCCGCCGCGTCACATCGATCATCGTGCCGTCGCGCGCCACGCCATGGCTCGCAGGATCGAGGACGAGGCCCGCGGCCGCGATACCGGCCACGGCCCGCCCCTCGCCGCGCCGCCCGATCGCACGCAGCCGCGCCGCGAGTTCGTCGAGATCGAAGGGCTTGCCGAGATAGTCGTCAGCGCCGCAGTCGAGCCCGGCGATGCGGTCACGGGTCTCGTCGAGCGCGGTCAGCAGCAGGATCGGGCAGCGTTCGCCCTGCTCCCGCAGGTCCTGGAGGAGATCGAGGCCCGAGCCATCAGGCAGCATGATGTCGAGCACCATCGCGTCGAAAGCGCCGGCCGCCAGCGCATGCCGCGCATCGGCGCAGCTGCCGACCAGCTCGGCGTTCATGCCGTGCAGCCTCAGTCCGACGGCGAGACCGTCGGCGAGAAGCGGGTCGTCTTCGACGATGAGCACGCGCATGTGACCTCCTCGGCCCCAGCATCCCTGCCGAGCTTAAGGCTGGCTTAAGCTGGGTAGCGCCGATGGCTCGCATCCGTCCACCGCCGGGGACGCGACGATGCGACCGCCGCGAGCCACGTCTGGCTCCCGGACGGCAGGCGCGGCGCGGTCCCGGCAGCTGAGAAAGCCGCAAGCCCATGCACCATGACCGCCGCACCATCCTCCTCGGGCTTTCGCTTCTGGCGGCGGCGTTGCCGGGCCCCGTTTTGGCTCAGGAGAGTAAGATCGATGTCGAGGCGATCCTGAACGACCCGGAAGCCCCCATCTCGGGCAATCGCGACGGCGACGTCACCATCGTCGCCTTCCTCGATTACAACTGCCCCTACTGCAAGAAATCGGCTCCGGACCTCGCCCGCATCGTCAAGGAGGATGGCAAGATCCGGCTGGTCTACAAGGACTGGCCGGTCATCGCCGAGACCTCGGTCTATGCTGCGCAGCTCGCACTCGCTGCGGCCTATCAGGGCGCCTATGAGCGCGCGCACCATGCGCTGATGGCGACCAAGGGGCGGCTGAGCAAGGCGCAGATCTCGGCGGCGATCCAGGGCGCCGGCATCGACATGACGCGCCTCCAGGCTGATCTCGACGCCAATGGCGAGAAGATCACCGCGCTGCTGCGCCGGAACCTCGCCCAGGCCGACTCGCTCGGGCTGCAGGGCACGCCGACCTATCTCGTCGGCCCGTTCCGGACCTCGACGCTCGACTACAAGGGCTTCAAGCAGGTCATTGCCGATGCCCGCGCCAAGCCGGCCTCCCAGTGAGACCGGGCGCACGGAGCATGACCGACCTTTCGTTCCCGACCCGCCGCATGGCTGGTTTGGCGCTCGCTCTGCTGGCCGCCGGCTGCACGACGGTCGCGCAGCGCACGGCGCCGCCGCCCACCCCTGCATCGCAGTTCAGCGCATTCGATCTCGCACGCTATGGCGCCGTCGAGAACGAGCCTTTCCGCGTCCCCGCCGTCTCGCTGGAGGATCTGCGGCCGAGCAATCTGCGCCAGCTCGTCGACTATCCGACGAGCCACGCGCCGGGCACGCTGGTCGTCGATCCCGGAAGCCGCTTCCTCTATCTCGTCCAGGAAGGCGGCAAGGCGCTGCGCTACGGCGTCGGCGTCGGGCGCGAGGGCCTCGAATTCACCGGCAGCGCGACCGTGCAGCGCAAGGCGCAGTGGCCGCGCTGGACGCCGACGCCCGACATGATCAAGCGCGAACCCAAACGCTACGCCAGATGGTCGGGCGGGATGGCCGGCGGCGCAGACAACCCGCTCGGCGCCCGCGCGCTCTATCTGTTCAAGGACGGGCGCGACACGCTCTATCGCATCCACGGCACCAATGAGCCCGATACGATCGGAGAAGCCGTCTCCTCGGGCTGCATCCGGATGATGAACCAGGACGTGATCGACCTCTATAACCGCATTCCGAAAGGCGCGAAGGTTGTCGTCCTGCCGGCTTGATCGGGCCGGACGGGCGATACTGGCCGCAGCCAATCGGACGCGGGCTTCCCGATATCGCCGAGTATTGCGGGGATGATCGCCGCGCCTCTCGGTCGGGAATCCGGCAGATTCTCCAGATTCCAATGATATAGCGCGGCATATCGTCAGAATTGGCAAATGGGTCGGAATTTCACATTCCGTTCATCGTCGAGGCGATAAACATCTGATCGGGCGATACGAAGGAGAGAAATCATGAACCGTCGTTCATTCGTCACGGCACTGTTTGGTGGGCTTGCGGCAAGCGTCGCGGGCGCGAGTGTGGTGAGCATGCCAGCCATGGCTGCCTCACTGCCTGCCGACGATGCCGCCAAGCTCGATGCGGTTCCCGCCGAGTTCAGCCAGTATTGGCGCCGTCCGCGCCGTCGCCGGACGGTCTGCTCGGTCCGGCGCAATCGCTATGGCCGTCGCGTGCGCGTCTGCCGCACGGTCTATTATTGATGACATCGCCCCGGCCATAAGGGCCGGGGCGCTCCCCCGTCTGACCCAACCGCACCAAGACGGGGTCTATGTCGCGGCGGCGGCATCCGCCCTATCATGACCATGGGTCATGATAGGAGCCGCGAGCATGAACCATATCGCAGGGATTGCCGCCTTCGCCGGATTTGCGATCATCGCACTGCCGGCGCAGGCGACCGAATGGATCGGGCGCTGGGGCGCGCCGGGCTGCAGCGCCGACGACACGGTGATCGGCCTCGGCTCCAAGGAGCTTGACTTCTCGACATTCGAGGCGAGTTGCCGAACGCTTCGTGCCGAGCGCCGGCGGGACGTCTACGAAATCGCCGGGGAATGTCATGGCGAAGGCCGGCCGATGCGGGTCGTCTTCACCGTCCGTGTCGATGGCGACACGCTCTCCTTCATCCGCCAGCGCGGCTTCGATTTCAGCCCGAAGCGTTTCCGGCGCTGCCGCTGACACCGCTTGGCGGCTCTGACTGCGCATCATCATCCTGCAGAACCCGCCAGGCTGCGCCGTCGAGATCGGCGTACTGGCCGCTGCGCATGCACCAGAAGAAGGCGCCGAGCCCGACAAGGCCGAGGCCGAGCGCCAGCGGGAACAGGATCACGATAATGTTCATGGCCGAACCTCTTGCACCGGCCCGCTGGCACGCGCGCGCATGGCATTGAGCGTCACCACCAGCGAGGAGCCGGACATGGCGACGGCGGCGACCAACGGCGTCGCCAGCCCGGCGATGGCGATCGGCACCGCCACCGCATTGTAGAGCACGGCAAAATACAGGTTCTGCAGCATCAGCCGGCGCGCCCTGCGCGCGATCGTCAGCGCCGCCGCGACCGAAGCAAGACTTTCCCCAAGGAAGACGATATCGGCCGCCGCCTGCGCCAGATGCGTGGCGCTGACCGGCGAGAGCGAGACATGCGCACCTGCCAGCGCCGGCGCATCGTTGAGCCCGTCGCCGACCATCAGCACCTTGCGGCCGTCAGCCGCCATGCGTTCGAGTAAAGCGAGCTTGTCGCCCGGCATCAGCCCGGCATGCAGTTCGGTGACACCGAGCGCGGCGGCGATCGGCGCCACCGCCTCGAACCGGTCGCCGGAGAGGATCGCGACCTGAAGCCCGGCCTTGCGCAGGGCCGCGATCGTCTCGCGTGCCTGCGGACGCAGGGCCTGTCCCAGCGCCAGCACCGTCCGGAAGGAGCCATGGCGATAGGCGATCAGCGAGGCGCCGGGATGCAGCGCTGCGACCATGGCCGCCTGCGCCTGCGCGCCACAGAAGGCGACACTGCCGAGACGGCGCTCGTCATCGCCCTGCCCCACGGAAAGACCCTGCCCCTTTTCCTCGTGCACATCCTCCGCCGCACGCGACACACCCAGCGCGCGGGCGAGCGCCTGCGCCAGCGGATGCCCGCTCGCCGCTGCCAGCGCACCGATCTCGGCCCGCCGCTCCGCCGGCAAGGCTCCGGGATTGAGGATCTCCGGCTCGGGCAGGGTCAGCGTGCCGGTCTTGTCTAAGACGGCGATGTCGGCCTCGGCCAGGCGCTCTAGGGCATCGCCCTCCTTCAGCATGATCTTGCGCTTGAACAGGGCGGAGGCCGCGACGACCTGCACGGCGGGGATGGCAAGGCCGAGCGCGCAGGGGCAGGTGATGATCAGCACGGTGACGGCGATCATCAGCGCTTCCGGCCAAGGCAGGCCGAAGGCCAGCCAGCCGAGGAAGGTCGAAGCCGCCAGCGTGTGCACTACGGGGGCGTAGAGCCGGGCGGCACGATCCGACAGGCGGACATAGCGCGAGCGGTTACCGACAGCCTGGTCCATCAGCCGGTCGATCTCGTCGAGCAGCGTGCCCTGCCCGGCCGCCTCGACCCGCACGGTCAGCGCGCCGGTCAGGTTCAGCGTGCCGGCGTGGACGCGTTGTCCGAGTTCGATTTCGACCGGAGGGGTCTCGCCGGTGACGAGGCTCTGGTCGATCTCGGAGCGACCGGTCTCGACGATGCCGTCGACGCAGACGCGCTCGCCGGGCCGCACCAGCACGAGATCGCCGGGCGCGATCGCGGCGATCGGCATCACCATCGTGCTGCCGTCGGCGGCGAGCTTTGTGGCGGTCTCCGCTTTCAGCGCGGCGAGGTTGCCGGCGAGATCACGGGTGCGCCGCCGCATCAGCTGGTCGAGATAGCGCCCGATCAAGAGGAAGAAGAGCAGCATGACCACGCCGTCGAAATAGGCGTGGCGGCCATGGTTCCAGGTTTCGGCAACCGACATCACCAGCGCCAGCACGACGCCGATGGTGATCGGCACGTCCATGTTGACGGCGCCGGCCTTCAAAGCCCGCAGCGCACTCTCGAAGAAGGGCCGGCCGGCATAGGCCGCTGTCGGCAGTGCGATCAGGGCGGAGAGCCAGTGGAAGAAGTCGCGCGTCGTCGGATCGATATCGCCCGCATTGCCGGACCAGACTGCGACCGAGAGCAGCATGATGTTCATCGAGGCGAAGCCGGCGACGCCGAGCGCGCGCAGCAGATGGCGCTCCTCGCTCGCGGCTCCCGCCTCCTGCCGCTCGGGCGCGAAGGGGTAGGCCTTGAAGCCGAGCGCGGCGAGCTTCTCGACTACCGCTTCGGGCCGCAGCAACGCCTCGCGCCAGTCGACCGAGACGCGCTTCAGTGCGAGGTTGACGCGCGCGCCGAGAATAGCCGGCTCGCGGGCGAGCCCGCCCTCGATCGCCTGCATGCAGCCGGCACAGCGCATGCCGTCGACCGCCAGCTCCATGCTGGCGATGCCATCGTCGCGATGGCGCACGAAGACCGAAAGATCCTGCGCCGCCATCTCAGCGCTCCGCCAGAGTTACGCGGCTGCGCGAGACGAAGACGACCTCCTCCCCGCGCTTCGCCTGCAGTTGGAGGATCCAGGAGCCGGCCTCGATCCGGTCGAAGCGCGTCTCGTAGCGCCCGGGCCGGCTCTCGCTCAGCGTCAGCTCTCGGTCGCGAGCGGATGTCGCGGGATGGCGCAGGCGCGCAGTGGTCGCAAAGCCGCCGAGCGGCCCGCCATTGCGATCGACCAAGGTTACGGCGAGCGTCGCGCCTTCGCCCTGCCGGGCGAGCGTCGCGGCGGCGGACCAGCCGCGCGCATCGCGCTCATGCTGGCGGGCGATCTCCTGGTTGAAGTGCTGGCTCGTCTCATAGGCGCTGCGGGTCTCGACACCCGGCATGGTCCGCAGCGCCATCGTCATGATCGTCGCGTTGACCGAGACGATCACGCCGAAGAACAGGATCAGCATCGCCGCGACCATGCCGCCGGTCAGCTGGAATGGACGGCGCTGGGCAGCCTGCACGGGATTCTCATAGGGCATGATGATGACTCCGCAGCAGCTCATGGCTGGGTCCCTGGCGCGATGAAGTGATCATCCGCGCGCACCGTCTCGCCGGCAAAGAGATCGGAAGCGGTGATGGTGATCACCTGCGAGGCCACGAGCGGCACGCCGGCCGGGACGGTGACGAGCACGCGCACCTCGCGCGAGGAATCGGGATCGACGGTGACGACTGGCCGAAGATCGGCACTCGGCGGGGCTCCGATCGCCTCGATCCTGATGCCGGGCAGGCCGGAGACGGTCAGGGCGAAGGGCCGATGCTCCGGACGCTTGTTGAGCAGGCGCACCGCATAGGCGTTGCGGATCGACCCGTCGCTCAGGGTGACGAACAGCGGCGTGCGCTCATGCAGCACCGACATGCCGGCGGTGCTGCGGGTCGCGAGCTGCCAGAGCATGGCGCCGCCGACGACGGCGATCAGCGCCGCATAGACAAGAGTGCGCAGGCGCAGCGGCCGATAGATCGCAGCAAGCCCGGCGAGACGGCGCTGGATATTGCCCTCGGTATCATAGGCGATCAGCCGCGTCGGGCGGCCGATCTTGCTCATCACCGTGTCGCAGGCGTCGATGCACAGCCCGCACTGGATGCAGTCGATCTGGGCGCCGTCGCGAATGTCGATCCCGGTCGGGCAGACCGCGACGCATTGGAAGCAGTCGACGCAGTCGCCCGCAGGCGCGCCCTGCGCCCTGAGCTTTGCCGCCTGCTTGACCGAAACTCGCGGCTCGCCGCGATCGTAGCGATAGGTGACGTTGAGCGCCTCGTCGTCGGTCAGCGCCGCCTGAATCCGCGGCCAGGGGCACATGTACTTGCAGACCTGCTCACGCATGAGCCCGGCGAGCGCATAGGTGGTGAAGGTCAGGATCGCGATCCAGACATAGGCCGAGAGCGGCGCGGTGAAGGTCGCAAGCTCCCGCACCAGGGTCGGCGCATCGGCGAAGTAGAGCACCCAGGCGCCGCCGGTCCACCAGGCGATGACGAGCCAGACCGCATGCTTGGCGCTCTTGCGCCAGAGCGTGTCGAAGCCCCAGGGCTCGGCGTCGCGGCGCATGCGCTCGCGTCGGTCGCCCTCGAAAAAGCGCTCGACCGCCAGGAAGAGATCGGTCCAGACCGTCTGCGGGCAGAGATAGCCACACCAGACCCGGCCGGCGACCGCGTTCGTCAGGAAGAGGGCGAAGGAGGCCAGGATCAGGAGGCCGGTGAAGTAGTAGACCTCCTGCGGCCAGATCTCGATGAAGAAGAAGTAGAAGCGGTTGTTGGCGATGTCGGCCAGCACCGCCTGATCAGGCAGGTACGGGCCGCGATCCCAGCGCAGGAAGGGCAGCAGATAGTAGATGCCCAGGCACAGGAAGAGGATGATCCACTTCGCGCGCCGGAACGGGCCGGACACGCTCTGCGGATAGACCTTCCGCGACGCCGCGAAGAGCGGGATGTCGTCCTGGTCGGTCCCGGCGCTGCTCACGCTACTGCCCTCCCCCCAGCGAGTGGACATAGACGGTCAGCGCCTTGATCGTGGTCTCGTCGAGACGCCCAGCCCAGCCCGGCATCACGCCGTTTCGGCTGTTGGCGATGGTCTCGGTGAGCGAGGCCATGTCCATGCCATAGAGGCTGATCGCGTCGGTGAGGTTGGGCGCACCCAGCTCCTGATTGCCCTTGCCCGCAGCGCCATGGCAGGCGGCGCAATTGTCGGCGTAGACTTTGCGCCCAAGCGCAAGATCCGCCTTCGGTTCGGTCGGCAGGCCGGCGAGCTCGCGGACATGGCTGGCGACGGCAGTGATCTCCTCGCGCTTCAGCATGCCGTCGCGCCCGAAGGCCGGCATCTGGCTGACGCGGGTGTCGTTGTCGCCGGCGACGCGGATGCCGTGGCGGATGGTCTGCTGGATCGCCGCCGGCGAGCCGCCCCAGAGCCAGTCGTCATCGTTGAGATTGGGATAGCCCTTGGCACCGGCGCCACCAACGGCATGGCAGGCTGCGCAATTGTCGCCGAAGGCGGCCTTGCCCTGCGCCATGGCGATCTGGAACAGGGTCGGATCGGCCTTGATCTGCGCAGGGGTGGCCTCGGCCATCCCGGCGGCCTGCGCCGCGCGCTGTGCCTTGAGCCTGGCCATGTCGGCGCTGACCTCGGCACGGCTGGCATAGCCGATCACGCCCTTCGTCGTGTCGGTCAAAAGCGGCCAAGCGGGATAGACGATCCAGTAGCCGATCGACCAGACGATCGTGGCGTAGAAGACGTAGAGCCACCAGCGCGGCAGTGGCGTGTTGAGTTCGCGGATGCCGTCCCACTCATGGCCGGTCGTGGCCATGCCGGTAGCCGCATCGACATGCGGATCCTCGTACTTCTGGTCCATCGATCAGTCCTCGCGCAGCGGATTGAGCGCGGCTTCCTCGAAGCGGGCGCGGTTCTTCGGCCAGAAGGCGTAGACGCAGACCCCGAGGAAGACGGCGACGAAGTAGAGGAGCCCGGCGGACTGGGCGAAGCCGGCGAGCCAGTGATAGGTCGTTTGCATGGTCGGGCTCAGCGGATGTTGGCTTTGTCGTCGTAGAGCTTGAAGTCGACCATCGTGCCGAGCGCCTGCAGATAGGCGATCAGGGCGTCGGCTTCGGTGATGCGCTGCGGGTTGCCGTCGAAATCGCGCGACTGTGCCTTGGGGTAGCGCTTCTCCAGATCGGCCTGGCCGGGATGGTCCGGCGTCGCCTGCGCCTTCAAATCGGCCTGCGCCTGCGCGATCATCTCGTCGCTATAGGGCACGCCGCCGGCGCGGTTGGCGCGCAACTCGTCGGCGATGTCCCCGAACGCCAGCTCGGTCCTCGCCAGGAAGGGATAGCCCGGCATGATCGATTGCGGCACGATCGCGCGCGGCTCGGCCAGATGCGCCCGTTGCCATTCGTCGGAATACTTGCCGCCGACGCGGGCAATATCCGGCCCGGTCCGCTTCGACCCCCACTGGAACGGCTTGTCGTACATGCTCTCGGCCGCGAGCGAGTAGGGCCCGTAGCGCTCGACCTCGTCGCGCAGCGGCCGGATCATCTGGCTGTGGCAGTTGTAGCAGCCCTCGCGCACATAGATGGAGCGGCCGGCGAGCTCGAGCGGCGTATAGGGCCGCATGCCCTGCACCGTCTCGATCGTGTTCCGGAGGTAAAAGAGCGGCGCGATCTCGACCAGGCCGCCGATCGAGATCACCAGCAGCGTGCCGATGACCAGGACGATCGAATTGGTCTCGAAGATCTTGTGCTTGGCCCAGAGCGAACGCCGCGGCGGCTTGTGGTCGATGCTCGTCATGATGGTCCTCAGGCGGTGGCGAGCTGGCGCGGCGGCAGCGCATAAGCTTCAGGCGTGTCGGCGGCCTCCTCGCAGCGCACGGTCATCCAGAGATTGAAGGCCATGATCAGCGCACCGATTAGGAAGAGCGCGCCGCCCAGCGCCCGGATCACGTAGAACGGGTGCATCGCCGCGACGGTCTCGATGAAGGCGTATTCGAGAAAGCCGAGCGAGGTGTAGGCCCGCCACATCAGCCCCTGCAGGATCCCCGAGACCCACATCGCCGTGATGTAGAAGACGATGCCGAGCGTCGAGACCCAGAAGTGCCAGCTCACCAGCCTGAGCGAGTAGAGCCCCTTGCGGTTCCATAGCCAGGGCACCAGGCAGTAGATCGCGCCGAAGGAGATGTAGCCAACCCAGCCGAGCGCGCCGGCATGGACATGGCCGATGGTCCAGTCGGTGTAGTGCGACAGGCCGTTCACCGCCTTGATCGACATCAGCGGCCCCTCGAAGGTCGCCATGCCGTAGAAGGCGAGCGAGACCACCATCATCCGCAGCACCGGATCGGTGCGCAGCCGGTCCCAGGCGCCCGACAGCGTCATGATCCCATTGATCATGCCGCCCCAGGAGGGCATCCACAGCATGATCGAGAAGGTCATGCCGAGCGTCTGCGCCCAGTCGGGCAGCGCGGTGTAGTGGAGATGGTGCGGGCCGGCCCAGATATAGATGAAGATCAGCGCCCAGAAATGGATGATCGAGAGCCGGTAGCTGTAGATCGGCCGCTCCGCGCGCTTGGGCACGAAATAGTACATGATCGCGAGGAAGCCGGCGGTCAGGAAGAAGCCGACCGCGTTGTGGCCGTACCACCACTGGAACATCGCATCCTGCACGCCCGACCACAGGCCGTAGGACTTCGGCGACAGGATCGAGACCGGCACGGCGACATTGTTGCCGATGTGCAGGACCGCGATGGTCAGGATGAAGCCGAGATAGAACCAGTTCGCCACATAGATATGCGGCTCGGTGCGCTTCCTGAGCGTGCCCAGGAAGACCAGGAGATAAACGACCCAGACGATGGTCAGCCAGAGATCGGCATACCATTCCGGCTCGGCGTATTCCTTGCTCTGGGTAATGCCGAGCAGGTAGCCGGTGCCGGCGATCACGATGAAGAGGTTGTAGCCGAGCACCACGAACCAGGACGAGAGATCGCCGGCGAGCCGCGCCCGGCAGGTGCGCTGCACGACATAGAACGAGGTGCCGATCAGGACGTTGCCGCCGAAGGCGAAGATCACCGCCGAGGTGTGCAGTGGCCGCAGCCGGCCGAAATTGGTCCAGGGCAGGTCGAAATTCAGCCCGGGGAAGGCGAGCTGCAGCGCGATGATCAGCCCGACAGCGAAGCCGGCGATGCCCCAGACCATCGCCGCGACGGTCGCGAACTTGACCGGCCCCATATTGTAGTTGGGCTTGCCATCGATCTCCTGCGGCGGAGCCGCCGGAGAGCCGTCGAAGCAGCGATTGCCGATCAGGATGATGCTGGCCACAGCCGCAGCCGCGCCGAGCAGGGCGTGAAAGGCGTAGCCGGAGTTCTCGGTCAGCGCGCCGATCAGGACCAGCGGCAGCACGCAGGCTCCCGCGATCAGCATCCCGATCATCTCGCCGACCGTCATTGCCCGGACAGGGCTCGTCGTCGCGCTCACCGCTGACTCCCGCTTCAATCGCGGACGCATGGGGCGCGCCCTCGATGGGAGGCTTAAAGGCCGGCAGATCGGGAGGCTTTGATTCAGGTCAAGGCCGGAAAGGCGGAGGCTGCGGCGGGACGGCGCAGCGTTCCCCGGTCATTCCGGCAGGCCGAAGGCCTGAGCCCGGACCCCATGAATACGGGCGTCGAGGCCTCAGCCGTCATTGCGAGCGCAGCGAAGCAATCCAGGAGCTGCAGGGCTCTACGTTCCCCTGGATTGCTTCGTCGCCACAGCTCCTCGCAATGACGGCAAGCGTCGTGCCGGTGGATGCCGGACTAGCTGCCGCGCCGCCCCGGAAAGACGAGCCCTCACGCCGCGACGGCGTGCATCCGCTCCGCGTTCATCACGCGCACGCCGCCGGGCACGATCAGGATCGTCTTGTCCTTCGCCAGGCGAGTGAAGGTGCGGCTCACCGTTTCGATCGTCAGCCCGAGAAAATCGGCGATATCCTGCCGCGTCATCGGCAGCGGCACCGTCACCGAGGGCTTGCCGAGCCTTGCCCAGCGCTGCTGCATGCCGAGCAGGAAGCAGATCAGCTTCTCCTCGGCGGTGCGGCGGCCGAGCAGCATCATCTGCTCATGTGCGAGCGTCAGCTCATGCGTTGCGAACTCATGCAAGCGCTTGAGAAGATGCGGCTTGGCATCGACCAGCGCCGTATAGGCGCCGCGCGAGAAGGCGCAGACCGCGACATCGCCGATCGCATCGGCGCTGAAGCCATAGGCATCGCGCATCGCGAGCCCGAGGAAGTCGCCCGGCAGCGCGAAGCCGACCACCTGGCGGCGCCCATCGGACAAGAGTTTGTAGAGACGCACGACGCCGGCGGTGACGTTGTAGACGCAATGCGCCGCGGAGCCTTGCGTGAACAGCGTGTCGCCGGAGGCAAAATGCGTCGGCACCGCCAGCTGCTCCAGCAAGGCGAGCTCGTCATCCGTCAGGGAAGCGCAGACGCTGACCAGACGGACCATGCAGTTGCGGCATCCGCCTTCGCCGCGGACGGCGGCGCTGCACGCCGAGGGCTGACAGTTCACGATCGCACCTTCCTGCTCATGCGCGGAGCTTATCGCATGCGCGAAAGCGGACAAAGCGCACGCCCTGCCGCAGGGCAGCGAATTTGATCCAGATCAATGCGGCGATAGGCCCTGCGAACCGAGGTTGCTGCCTCGAAACTCGGGAGAGCCGCACGTGATGGGCGATGACATCTTCGAAGTCGCGCGCATCCTGCCGGACAGCGCCGACATGGTCTATGGGCTCGTCACCCTGCTGCACCCCGAGGTCACACCCGATGGCTGGGCCGCCTTCGTGCGCGACCACTCGCAGGACGGGGCGCAGCCACGTGGCGTCTTCGCCCTGCGCGATGCGCGCCGCATGCCGCACGCTTTGTTCGGCTTCCGCATCGCGCGGACGATCGCCGGCGACACGACACTGGAGATCTCCGAGATCGCGATGCTGCGCCTGCCCGGAACCTGCCTCGTCGACGCGCTGCTGCGCTTCGCCAATCAGCTCGCGGCACAGCTCGACTTGCCGCGCATTGCGATCTCGCTGGAGCGATCGGCCGCCTGGCCACAGGATCACGATGCGTTGCAGCGCTGCGGCTTCCAGATCGACCGCGTCATGGTTCTTGGCCGCGCCCGGCTAGAGCCGGCAGCCTGATCGCCCGGCATTGTTCCAGCGCAAGCACGCAGCCGTTTCGTTCGGAACTGCGAAGAGAGAGAGCGAGAGAGAGAGAGCATCCGGCAAAGCGGCTTCGCCGGATATCGTCTGGCGGCGGCCATGTCAGAGCCGCCACCGATTGGTCGCCCACCATGCAGCCGCCGCGAGGGCGACCATGCCGAGCGCGACAAGAAGCGCCTCGCCTATCGGGCCGGCTCCTTCCGTGCGTCCATGAAGCTCGCGAACCATGCGCCGTCGACGGCCGGTGCGGCGCCGTCGCGCTGCTCCGCCGTGATCCGGCACAGCAGCTCGATCTCTTCGAAGGATAGGTCGAAGAACGGCAGCAGCATCGGGTTGCCCACGATCGAGCGATCGCTCTCGGCCGCAGCTTCGCCGCCCATAACCCTCTCCCCCCTTATGGCCACGCCCGTCTCCGCTCTCTTGAGGTCGGTTGAGGCAACAGCAATCACGTCCCCGCCGCCACACCCAAATGGGGGGCATGGCTGATATTATTGTTCCTCATGGTACCGATTTCCGCGAATTCGCATAGACCCCTCGGCACCGGCGCATCTTGAACCCTGACGAGGCGAGCGCCAGATCGCGCAGGTGCCGACGCTCCGGCGCAAATGCAAGCCCCGGAACCCGCCATGCCCGCCTCTCTCCAGCTCGGCCTCGACACCTTCGGCGACGTCACCGCCGGCCCGGACGGCGCGTTGCTGCCGCATGCGCAGGTGATCCGCGATCTCGTCGACCAGGTCGTGCTGGCCGACGAGATCGGCGTCGATTTCTTCGGCATCGGCGAGCATCACCGGGCCGATTTCGCGGTGTCCTCGCCCGAGACCGTGCTCGCCGGCATCGCCACCCGCACCAGCCGCATCCGCCTCGGCTCGGCCGTCACCGTGCTGAGCTCCGACGATCCGATCCGCGTGTTCCAGCGCTTCTCGACGGTCGATGCTCTCTCGAACGGCCGCGCCGAGGTCATCCTGGGCCGCGGCTCCTTCACTGAGTCCTTCCCGCTCTTCGGCTTCGACCTCAGCCAGTACGAAGTGCTGTTCGAGGAGAAGCTCGACCTCTTCGTCGAACTGATCCGCAAGAAGAGCGTGACCTGGGAGGGCAGTCTTCGCCCGCCTCTCAGGAACCAGCAGGTCTTCCCGCCAATCGAGAAGAGCGAGCTGACCACCTGGATCGGCGTCGGCGGCAGCCCGGAATCCGTGGTGCGGGCGGCGCGCTACGACCTGCCCTTGATGCTCGCCATCATCGGGGGCCCGGCCCAGCGCTTCGCGCCTTACGCCCAGCTCTACCGCGACGCGATGGGACGGCTCGGCCAGGCCGAGCGCCCGATCGGCGTGCACTCGCCCGGCTATGTCGCCGAGACCGATGAGCAGGCGGCCGAAGAGTTCTTCCCCGCCTTCAAGACGATGCGCGACCGCATCGGCGCCGAGCGCGGCTGGGGTCCGCTGTCGCGCGCGGAGTTCGAGCGCGAGGTTTCGGGGGGAGCGCTCTATCTCGGCTCAGCCCAAACCGTCGCCCGCAAGATCGCCGCGACGGTGAAGGCGCTCGGCCTGCAGCGCTCCCAGCTGAAGATCAGCGCCGGCCCCCTGTCGCAGGACAAGCTGCTGCGCTGCATCGAGCTCTATGGCCGGCAAGTCATTCCGATGGTGCGCGAGCTGCTGGCGGCAGCCTGATCACACCGCCCCGTGCGCCTCGACATAGAAGGCGTAAAGCGAATGGCAGCTCGCCATGTAGAGCCGGTTGCCCTTCGGCCCGCCGAAGCAGAGATTGGCGCAGCGCTCGGGGAGCCGGATGAAAGCGAGCGGCTTGCCGGCCGGGCTGAACACCATCACTCCGTCGAGATCCTCCGACTTGCCGCGCAGGCCGTAGACCTTGCGTCCGCCGACATCGGCCGGCTCGGCGTTGAGCGCGCCATTGCTGCCATAGCCGCACCAGAGATTGCCGTCGCGGTCGACGCGGAAGCCATCGAGCGCGCCGAAATCAGCGGCGTCGACCAATTTTACCTTGTTCGAGACCTTGCCGTCGGCGTCGACGTCATAGCTCCAGATGCTGCGGTTCGGCGTGCCCCGCCATTCGACGACGTAGAGCTTCTTCTCGTCGGGCGAGAAGGCGAGCCCGTTGGGATTGACCAGATCGGTGATCACCGCGCCGAGCTTGCCGTCCGGCGCGAGGCGGTAGACGTTGGTCGTCGCCTGCTCGGGCTTGGCGCGTGAGCCCTCCCATTCGCCGTTGATGCCGAAGAGCGGATCGGTGAACCAGATCGTGTCGTCCGACCGAACGACGACATCGTTCGGCGCATTCAGCCGCTTGCCTTCGAACTTGTCGGCGAGAACCGTGATCCGGCCGTTCTTCTCGGTGCGAGTAATGCGCCGCGTCACCGAATGCTCGCAGGTGATCAGCCGGCCCTGCCGGTCTCGGGCATTGCCGTTGGCGTAGTTGGCGTTCTCGCGAAAGACGGTGAAGCTGTTCTTGACCTCGTCATATTTCATGATCCGGTTGTTCGGGATGTCGCTGACGAGCAGGTAACGCCCTTCCGGGAAATAGACCGGCCCCTCGGCCCAGCGCATGCCGCTGCCGACCTGCTCGACCGTGCTCGAATAGATCCGGTACTTGGCGAAGCTCGGATCAAGGATGTCGACGGCGGGATCCGGGTAGCGCTGGTTCGGCTTGAACGGGAAGGCTTGTGACAGCGCCGGCGTGGCCATCACCGAGCCGGCCGCCGCGGCGAGCCCGCCCTTGAGCAAATGACGGCGAAACATGTCGATCATCGCATTTCCCCCTGTGCTCTTGTTGTCATGGCTATTCGTTCGGGCGCCGATTGACGGCGCCCGTCTCCACCGCCTTTCGGCGGGTCCTCAACCGTCGCTTCAGCGACTGCAGCGCTCTCAGATCATTTCCAGTCCGGCCGCCATCTGGCGAACTCCGCCTTGGTCTCGGCATTGGCCGGGTAGAGGCCGAAGATGCCGCGCCCTTCCCGGACCTTCATTTCAACGAAATCCTCATAGGCCGTCTGCTCATAAGCCTCGGCCGCGACCTCGTTGGCGATGTCGGCCGGGATCACGCAGACGCCTTCGCCATCACCGACGACGATGTCGCCGGGATAGACCGGCACGTCTCCGCAACCGATCGGCGCGTTGAGGTCGAGCGCGTGGTGCCGGATCAGGTTAGTCGGCGCGCTCGGGCGGTTGTGATAGGCCGGGAAGCCGAGCGCTGCGATCTCGGGGCTGTCGCGGAAGCCGCCATCGCTGACGATGCCGGCGGCACCCCGCTGCATCAACCGTGTCACCAAGATACCGCCGGCCGAGGCGGCGCGCGGGTCCTTGCGGCTGTCGATCACCATGACATGGCCGGGCGGGCAGGTCTCGACCGCGACGCGCTGCGGATGCTGCGTACCCTCGAACACGCTGAGATGGTCGAGATCCTCGCGTGCCGGGATGTAGCGCAGCGTGAAGGCCTCGCCGACCATGCGCGGCGCGTTGGCTGAGAGCGGCCGCACGTCCTGGATGAACTGGTTACGCAGGCCACGCTTGAACAGCGCCGTGGTCAGGGTCGCGGTCGAGACGCGCTTCAGCTTCTCGCGGTTCTCGGGGGTCAGGGCAGTCATGCGGCTTTGTCCTGTCGATCTGTCGCTTGCAGTGATGATCCCGGCGCCATGCTGGCCGTCATTCTCGGGCTTCACCCGAGAATCTCATGACCAGATACCACTGGTTTCCGAGATGGTCGGGTCAAGCCCGACCATGACGCCGACCAGCATCGCTCATTCGATCTTCACATTGGCCTTCTGCGCCACCTCGGCCCAGCGTTTGGTCTCGCTGGCGATATGGGCGGTGAACTCGGCCTGGGTCGAGCCGACCGCGTCGACGCCGAGCTTCTTGAGCTGCTCGATCACCGCCGGCTCGCGCATGATCGCCTGCGTCTCGGTCGAGAGCTTGGCGACGATCTCCGGCGGCACCTTGGACGGCGCGAAGAAGCCGTGCCAGGAGCTTGCGTCATAGCCCGGGATGAACTCCGACAGGGCCGGCAGGTCGGGCGCAACCGCGAGCCGTTTCGGTGTCGCCGTCGCCAGCGCGCGGATCTTTCCGGCTTCGACATGCGGCCAGGCGATAGTGATGTTGTCGAAGGTGATCTGGATCTGGCCGGAGAGCAGGTCCTGCGTCACCTGCCCGCTCGACCGGTAGGGCACATGCACCATGTCGGTGCCGGTCGCAACCTTGAACAGCTCGGCGGCCATATGCGTCGAGGTGCCGGCGCCCGAGGAGCCGAAGGAGTATTTACCCGGGTTCTTCTTCAGGAGATCGATCAGCTCCGGCACGGTCTTGGCCGGCAGATCGAGATTGACCATCAGGATGTTCGGCACGCTCGCGAGCTGTGAGATCGGCGCGAAGTCCTTGATGTGGTCATAGGGCATCTTCGTATAGACGGCCGGGTTGATCGCATGGCTCGAGACTGTGCCGAGCGTCAGCGTGTAGCCATCGGGATCCGACCGCGCGACCCCTGCCGCGCCTGTGTTGCCGCCGGCCCCGACGCGGTTCTCGACGATGAACTTGCCGTTGAGCCTGGCACTGAGCCGATCCGCGACGATGCGGCCAAGCAGGTCTGTCGTTCCCCCCGCGGCAAACGGCACCACGATGGTGACGACCCTGCCTCCGGGGTAGCCGCCTTGCGCCAGGGCAGGTGTAGAGCCCGGCACAGCCAGCATGGCGCCAGCTCCGGCAAGCAGGCTGCGGCGCGTGATCGATGTCATCCAATCCTCCCTCTTCATTATTGCGTCCGGCCGCGCCGTTCCGGCGTCTTGCGGCCATCTTGTCACCTCCATAGCATGCAATTCCAGATTTGAAATCTGAAATTTCAGACTTGATGTCGCTTGCGCTTTGTGATGTCTGGTGCGGCAATGGCAATGGGCTGAACGCGAGCGGAATCGCATTCAGCCCCGCCAGAGGAATTGGAATGTCGAACGCGCTCGCCATCGAACCTGTCTCGCCGCATCTGCTCCGTTCCCTGCGCGAGCATGTGCACGAGCGCCTGCGCCGGGCGATCGTCGCCGGCAATTTCCGCGAGGGCGAGCGGCTGAACGAGCGCGCCCTTGCCGACATGCTCGGTGTCTCCACCACGCCGGTGAAGGACGCGATCCGCATGCTGGAGAGCGAGGGCCTGGTCCGGACCGAGGCCCGCCGCGGCGTCTTCGTCGAGTTCTCCGCCCGTCAAGCGCTGGAGATGGCGCTCGGCCGCGCCGCGCTCGAAAGCGTCATGACCCATATCGCCGCCAACCGCATCAGCACCGGCGAGATCGCCGAGATGGCCCGCCTGATCGACGAGATGGCGCATGCGACCGAGCACAGCGCGCTCGAAGACCTCGTCCATCTCAACGAGGCCTATCACGGCATGATCCACCGCATCTCGGGCTGCGCTTATCTCGAGCGCCGGCTCGACGGCCAACGCATGTACGATCATGCCCAGCGCATCGCCCTGCTCGCCGAGCCTACCGAGCGACGCCAAGGCTATGTCGAGCACAAGGGCATTTTCGAAGCGCTCGCTGCCCACGAACCGGCTAGGGCCGAGCAACGCATGCGCAGCCATATCGTGCGCTCCGCCAAGAGCCATGTGCGCCAGGTTTTCGGCGCCGATGCGGAAGGATTGGACTACGATGAGTGACAAGGTTCGCGCCGCACTGCGCGGCATTTCCGGCGTGCACGTCACCGCCTGGAAGGGCGATGGCGAGGCCGACTGGGCGCTGACTGGCAAGATCGTCGCGCGCATCGCGCAGGCCGGCATCCACAACATCGTCTCGGCCGGCAATACCGGCGAGTTCTACCCGATGACCACCGAGGAGGTGGTGCGCAGCCATGCCGTCGCGGCCGAGGCTGCCGCCGGCAAGGCGCTGGTCACCGCCGGCATTGGCCGTTCGCTGCGGGAAGCGATCTCAACCGGCAAGCTCGCCGCCAAGGCCGGCTGCGATGCGGTGATGGTGCATCACCCGCTCGACCCCTTCGCCGCCCCGCAGAGCCAGGCCGACTACATCCTCGCCATCGCCGAGGCGCTGTCGATCCCGCTCGTCGCCTATATCCGCTCCGACGCGATCGGCGTGAAGGACCTCGCCCGCGTCGCGACGCACCCCAATGTCGCCGGCGTCAAGTTCGCCTCGCCGAACATGATGCTGCTCGCCGAATGCGTCCGGGCCACGCAAGGCTCGAGCGCCAACTGGATCTGCGGCCTCGCCGAAGGTTGGGCCGCGCCCTTCCACGCGCTCGGCGCCCGCGGCTTCACCTCCGGCCTGGTCAATGTCGCGCCCGAGCGCTCCCTCGCGATCTGGCAGGCGCTGGAGGCCAACGACTACGATCTAGCCCGCCATCTCGTCGACGAGATCGCCGGCTTCGAGACGCTGCGGACCAAATACGGCAACGGCGCGAATGTGACGGTGGTCAAGGAGGCGCTTGGCCTGCTCGGCACCAATGTCGGCCCGGTCCGCCTGCCCGGCCTGCCCGAGTTGAGCGAGAGCGAGCGCGCCGAGTTGCGCAAGATCGTCGGAAGCTGGGGCTCGCAGCGCGCGGCAGCGGAATAACCTCTGTCATTCCGGGGCATCGCGTAGCGATGAACCCGGAACCCACGACCGGGTGAGCCCTTCGTCCAGTGAAAGTCGTTTCACCCAGTCGTGGGTTCCGGGTTCGACCCTGCGGGCCGCCCCGGAATGACAAGCCGTTGAATTCACAAAGAACACACCGAGGAAACGCCGATGCCCCATCCCCGCAAGACGCCCGACACGCTGCGCTCCAAGCGCTGGTTCGGCGCCAGCGACCTGCGCTCCTTCGGGCATCGCTCGCGGGCACTGCAGATGGGCCTCAACCATGACGAGTTCATGGGCAAGCCGGTGATCGGCATCCTCAACACCTGGTCCGAGATCAACCCCTGCCACACCCATCTGCGCGACCGCGCCGAGGCGGTGAAGCGCGCGGTCTGGGCTGCCGGCGGCTTCCCGGTCGAGATACCCGTGATGTCGGCTTCCGAGCAGTACCAGAAGCCGACCACCATGCTCTATCGCAACTTCCTGGCGATGGAGGCGGAGGAATCGATCAGGTCTCATCCCCTCGATGGCGCGGTGCTGCTGGGCGGCTGCGACAAGTCCACGCCGGCGCTGATCATGGGCGCCTGCAGCGCCGGCCTGCCCTTCATCTTCGTGCCGGCCGGGCCGATGCTGCGCGGCAACTGGGCCGGCAAGACGCTCGGCTCCGGCGCCGATGTCTGGAAGTACTGGGCCGAGAAGGAGGCCGGCAACATCTCAGATGCCGACTGGCGCGACATGGAGAGCGGCATCGCCCGCTCGCACGGCACCTGCATGGTGATGGGCACCGCCGCGACCATGATGAGCCATGCCGAGGTGCTCGGCTTGACCCTGCCCGGCGCCTCCGCCATCCCCGCCGCAGACGCCGCCCATCCGCGCATGGCCGCCGCTTCCGGCAAGCGCATCGTCGAAATGGTCTGGGAGGATCTGACACCCGACCGCATCCTGACTCGCGAGAGCTTCGAGAATGCGCTCACTGTCCACATGGCGGTCGCCGGCTCGACCAATGCGATCATCCATCTCGTCGCCATGGCCGGCCGCGCTGGCGTGCCGCTGACGCCCGACGATTTCGACGCCTTCTCGCGCAAGGTCCCGGTGATCGCGAACTTACGTCCCTCCGGCGACTTCCTGATGGAGGACTTCTTCTATGCCGGCGGCCTGCCGGCCCTGTTGAAGCAGCTCGAAAGCAAGCTCCACACCGGCGCCATGACCGTGACCGGCAAGCCGATCTCCGAGACGATCGCACTCGCGCAGGTCTATGACGACAACGTCATCCGCCCCCTCGACAAGCCGGTCTCGACCGCCAACGGCCTCGCCGTGCTCAAGGGCAACCTCGCCCCCGGCGGCTGCGTCATCAAACCGTCGGCCGCCGAGGAGCGCCTGCTCAGGCACTCCGGTCCTGCCCTCGTCTTCGAGGATTATGATGCGATGATGAAAGCGGTGAACGACGAGACCCTCGACGTCACCGCCGACCATGTCATGGTGCTGAAGAACTGCGGCCCGGTCGGCGGCCCCGGCATGCCGGAATGGGGCATGCTGCCGATCCCGAAGAAGCTCTTGAAGCAGGGCGTGCGCGACATGCTGCGCCTCTCCGACGCCCGCATGTCCGGCACCAGCTATGGCGCCTGCGTCCTCCACATCGCGCCCGAGGCCTATATCAAGGGCCCGCTCGCGGCGGTCAGGACCGGCGACATCATCACAGTCGATGTCGAGGCGCGCAGCATCTCGGTGAATCTGAGCGACGCCGAGATTGCCGAGCGCCTGAAGAGCTGGACGCCGCCCGATCGCGACTATCCGCGCGGCTGGGGCAAGATGTCGGCGGCGCACATCCAGCAGGCCGACAAGGGCTGTGATTTCGACTACCTCGCCGGCACGGCGAAGGTGGCGGAACCGGAGATTCATTGAGACCTGCTGCCGGGCGTCGAGTCGCCTCGGCCGCCACGCGGTTGACGACGCCCGGCAACTCTGGGACAGCCCCGACACGAAACACATCGCGTGCTTCGTCGCATCTTCCCGGAGGTTCCGTGACGTCCGCAGTGGCCGAGCAGTTCATCGAGCGCGTCAATGACCGTTCCCTTGTGATCGGCGTCATCGGCCTCGGCTATGTCGGCATCCCGCTCGCGCTGGCGGCGCTGCGACAGGGCATCAAGGTCATCGGCTTCGACATCGACCAGAAGCGTGTCGATGCACTCAATGCCGGCCGCGTCGCGATCAAACACATCCCAATGGATTTGGTCGCCGAGGGCGCCGCATCTGGCCGTTTCGTCGCCACCACCGATTTCGACCGGCTAAGCGAGCCAGACGCGCTGCTGATCGCCGTGCCGACGCCGCTGACCAAATATCGCGAGCCCGATCTGTCCTTCGTGGTCAGGACGACGGAAGCGATCGGCAAACGCTTACGCAAAGGTCAGCTCGTCGTCCTCGAATCGACAACCTATCCCGGCACCACCGAGGAGATCATGCGCCCGATCCTGGAGAAGGCGAGTGCGCTGAAGAGCGGCGAAGACTTCTTCCTCGCCTTCTCTCCGGAGCGCGAGGATCCGGGCAATCCCGATTTCGGAACGTCGACGATCCCAAAGATCGTCGGCGGCGATGGCGCTGCTGCTCTCGCCATGTCGCTGGCGCTCTACGGCGCGCTGGTCGTCAAGGCCGTGCCGGTTTCCTCGACTGCGACGGCCGAGGCAGTCAAGCTCACCGAGAACATCTTCCGCGCCGTCAACATCGCACTCGTCAACGAGTTGAAGACGGTCTACGCCGCAATGGGCATCGACGTCTGGGAGGTGATCGACGCCGCCAAGACCAAGCCCTTCGGCTTCATGCCCTTCTATCCCGGGCCGGGGCTAGGCGGTCACTGCATCCCGATCGATCCGTTCTATCTCACCTGGAAAGCGCGCGAATACGATGTCACGACGCGCTTCATCGAGCTCGCCGGCGAGATCAACACCCGCATGCCCTATCAGGTGGTCGACCAGCTCGCCGCTCTGCTCGATTCCAAGGGGCGCAAGAATCTCAGTGACGCGACGATCCTGATCCTCGGCATCGCCTACAAGAAGAATATCGACGACATGCGCGAGAGCCCCTCGCTCAAGCTGATCGAGCTGATCGAGAAGCGCGGCGCCAAGGTCGAATTCCATGATCCCCTCATCCCGGTGATCACATCGACCCGGGAGCATGCGGAGCTGACCGGCCGCAAGAGCATCACATTGGACGAGGCGGCGCTTGCCCGCTTCGATGCGGTCCTGATCGCGACGGACCATGACGATGTCGACTACGCCGCGCTCGTCGCCGGTTCGAAGCTCGTCGTCGACACCCGCAATGCCTGCGCCCGCGCCGGTATCAAGGCGGACAACGTCTTCAAGGCCTGACCTGAGGCAAAGCACCTGCCTTCCAACGCTCAGCTCAGCATCCGCGTATCGCCGCAGACCGAGATTTCCTGTCCGGAGATCGTCTTGGCGAAGGGCGAAGCGAGGAAGACGATCTGCTTGGCGATGTCCTTGGGATCGACGAACTGCTTGATCGAGACGCCGGCGAAGAGCCGGTTGGTCATCTCGTCATGCGAGACGTTGAGCGAGCGCGCCTTGTTGGCGATCACGCTCTGGATGCGCGGCCCGTCGACGAGGCCGGGGCAGATCGCATTGGCCCGGATGCCGAACTCGCCGAGCTCGGCCGAGAGCGCCTTGGTGAAGCCGATCACGCCCCATTTCGCCGCGGCATAGGGCGAGCGCAGCGGGAAGCCATGCTTGCCGGCCTGGCTGGAAAGATTGACGATCGAGGCGTTCTTCGACTGCTTCAGGTGCTCGACGGCGAGACGCGTGCAGTTGAACTGGCCAGTCAGGTCGATGGCGACGCAGGAATCCCAGTTCTCCGGCGCGATCTCGTCGACCCGGCCGGTCGGCCCGGCGATGCCGGCATTGTTGACCAGGCAATCGAGCCCGCCGAGCGCCGCCAGCGTCTCCTCGAACAGGCGCGCCACCGCCTTGCGGTCGGAGACGTCGCAGACCGAGCGCGTGATCGCAGGATCGCTCTCAGCCATCTCGGCCAGCGCGGTCTCGTCGACGTCGCAGATATGAACCCTGGCACCCTCCGCTGCGAAGGCGCGCGCCGTCGCCCGGCCGATGCCATTGGCGCCCGCCGTCACCAGCACGCGCAATCCCTTGATCGTCAGATCCATGATTTTCGTTCCTCCCTCGTTTCCCTAAGCCGTCATTGCGCGCGCAGCGAAGCAATCTAGGGGGACGTAGAGCTCTGCCGCCCCTGGATTGCTTCGTCGCTATGCTCCTCGCAATGACGGATGACGTTTCAACACCTATTCCGCCAGCCGCGCCGTCCGTTCGATATGCTCGGCCGCGGCGCTGATGTCCTCGACCAGCGCCTGCCGCGCCGCCGCCGGATCGCGTCGCCGCAAGGCCGCCAGCAATTGCGCATGGGCGACGACGGCGCTGCCGCCGTCGAGCCGCTTCGGCTCGTGCCGCATGTCGAGATTGAGGATAGGCCCGGCCTTGAGCCAGAGCCGGGAGATCATCTCGATCAGCGAGGGCATGCCGGCCGCCTCGTAGAGCGCGAAATGCAGGTCGCGATTGGCGCCGACCGCGGCGGCCGGGTCCGGCGGGTCCTTCGCCGCCGCCAGGAACGCCGCCTCATGTTGGGCGACCACGGCGATCTGCGCGTCGGTGATCACCTTCGTCGCTTCCTCGGCAGCGAAGCCCTCGACCACCAGCCTGATCCGGGTGAGCTCGCGGAACTGCGCCAGTGTCAGCACCGGCACCCGTACCGCCCGCCCCGGTAGGACCTCCAGTGCCTTGTCCGCCGCGAGCCGGCTCACCGCCTCGCGCACCGGCATCATCGAGACGCCGAGCGCCTCGGCGACGCGGCGCAGCGACAGCTTCTCGCCGGGCGCCAGCCGCCCGGCGATCAGCAGCGCCCGAAGCTCGCCGGTGACCCGCTCGCCCAGCGTCTCGTGCTGGAGCGAGCCGACCTCGTCGAGCGCCGACACCTCTCCCAGCTTCCCCGCTCCGGGGGAGGCAAGCCGCGATTGCGGCGCAACAGAGGGCTGGACTCGGGCAACCATGTCTGCCAACCTAACTGTGATCACAGATCACGACAAGCGGTCCAAGACCGTAGAGTGAAGAAGACGATCCACGCAATCCGACGCCGAAGCGCGCGGGCGAGTTCTGGGAGGAACGGAATGTCAGAGCAGTCAAGGATCAAGGGCCTCTCGCGTCGTCAGACGCTCGTCGGGCTCGGCGGTGTGGCCACTGGCCTGATCGCCAGCCCGGCGGTCATCCTCGCGCAGACCGCCGATGCGATCCGCTTCGGGCACCTGACGCCGCGCACCGGCTTTCTCGGCCCGCTCGGCGAATACGGCGTCATGGCCGCCGACCTCGCGGCCGAGGAGATCAACGCCGCCGGCGGCATCAACGGCCGCAAGCTCGAACTGCTCAAGGAGGATTCGGTCAACCCGCAGACCGCTTCGACCAAGGCCGAGCGCATGATCGAACGCGACAAGGTCGCCTGTATCATCGGTGAGATCTCGTCGGCCTCATGTCTGACGATCTCGCAGGTCGCGGCCCGCAACAAGACGCTCTTCCTCAACACCGGCGGCAATTCCGACGCGCTGCGCGGCGAGAGCTGCAACCGCTACATGTTCCATGTCGAGCACCAGAACTCGATGTATGTGAAGAGCGCCGGCCGCTCGCTGTTGGCGCAGGGGCTGGTCAAGGGCAAGAAGTGGTTCTCGCTCACCGCCGACTACGCCTTCGGCCACGATCTCAGCAAGGTCGCCAAGCGCTTCATGGAGGCCAATGGCGGCCAGTTCGCCGCCGACAAGCTGGTGCCGACCGACGCGACCGACTTCTCGGCGCTGCTGCTGGAGATCCGCGCCGCCAAGCCGGACCTCGTCATCTCGAACCTCGCCGGCAACCAGATCACCAATTTCCTCAAGCAGTATTCGGAATTCGGCCTGACCTTCCCGGTCGCCGGCTTCGGCTTCGACACCGCCCTCGCCTGGGCCGCGGGCAAGGATAATTTCGGCGGCATCTGGCCCTGCGTCTGGCATCACCTGATCGATACGCCCTCGACCAAGGCCTTCGTCGCCGCCTTCACCAAGAAATACGGCAAGCCGCCGGAGAACCAGGCCTGGGGCGACTATGTCGGCGTCAAGGTCATGGCCCAGTCGATGAACGAGCTGAAGTCGACCGACACTGCCAAGATTCTCGAGCATCTCGAAAAGGGCGCGAAGTTCGACGTGATGAAGCCGCGCCAGGGCTATTTCCGCGCCTCCGACCACCAGCTGATCAGCGAGATGTACACGATCACCGCCCTGCCGGCGGCGCAGGTCAAGAACCAGTGGGATCTCTTCACCTCCTCGCCGCCGGTTCCCGGCCCGAACGAGGACATGGAGGTGATCGCTACCCAGGGCGACGAAGCCGTCTGCAAGATGAGCTGAGCGCTCCACGTCGTTCTCGGGCGAAGCGCAGCGCAGACCCGAGAATCTCATGACGGGAAGGCACCGGCTGGAGCCTTCTTATGCCTGAGATGCTCGGGTCAAGCCCGAGCATGACGGCGCCGCCGTCCCTCCACCTGCCGCGTAATCCAGCAAAGGCCATCCCTTGCTCACCCTCTTCATCCAGCAGGTGCTGAACGGGCTGCTCGACGGGGTCTATTACCTCCTGATCGCGCTCGGCCTGTCGCTGATCTTCTCGCTCGGCGGCATCGTCAACCTGGCGCATGGCGCCTTCTATGCGATCGGCGCCTATCTCACGATCGTGCTCGCACCCCATATCGGCTTCGGCGGCGCCATCATCGCCTCCCCGGTGCTGGTCGCGCTGATCGGCATCGTCATCGAGCGCGGGCTCTTCCAGCGCTTCTATCGCTCCGATCCGATCCTCTCGCTGCTCCTGACCTTCGGCCTCGCCATGGTCGCCGAGCAGTCGCTGCGCATGATCTTCGGCGCGCCGCCGCTCTCCTTCTCGATCCCGCCGGCGCTACGCGGCCAGCTCTTCATCGGCGACTTCATCTATTCGCGCTACCGCGCCTTGCTGATCCTGATCGCAGCGGCCTGCGTGCTCGGCCTCTGGTTCCTGCTGCAGCGCACCGCTTTCGGCCGCGTCGTGCGCGCCGGCGTCCAGAACCCCGACATGGTCGGCGCGCTCGGCATCTCGCTGCAGCCCTACATGATGACCGTCGCCGGCATCGGCATCGGTCTCGCCGGTCTCGCCGGCGTGCTGCTCGCGCCGATCTATTCGATCCATCCGGCCATGGGCCAAGAGATCATCACGCCTGC
>JAESGH010000409.1_pt1 | contig 27501 bp, 25 predicted proteins | sample 9269641 | NCBI WGS metagenome assembly JAESGH01 (sample SAMN14515345, study PRJNA621665) | algae metagenome | isolation source: Phormidium tanganyikae FI6-MK23 and co-occurring heterotrophs from granitic... | place: USA: Fort Irwin, California | collected 1998-05-24
CCGAACGGACCGCAGTTCAGACCCGCATGACAGGGCGAGGCTCAATCGGCCAAACCCAGAACGCAGTCGCCGCCCTCTCAAGACCGACCTTTTTCAACGACATCGGCGCAGGGCTGACATTGGGACTTCGCCGGAAAGCGGACATTCGCCGTTAGGGCAGCGCTGCCGACACTATGGTTCCGCAGCCAGGCGCGACGTCGCCCGGCGCATCAGGTCGAGCAGGTGCAACGCGGCCGGTGTCAGGGGCAGGTCGGAACGGCTGACGAGAACCAGCGGCGGCGCCGTCAGTTCTTCTTCGACCCGGATCGTGGTCAGCGCCTTTCCGGTCATCTCGAAGCGCTCCCATTGCGCCGGGACCATCGCCAGCAGGTCGCTGTTGGCGAGGCAGGTCAGCAAGGTCAGCGCCGACTGGCTGCGTACCGCGAGGCGCGGCGACGGCAAGTCATGGCGGGCGAAGAAGTCGTTGATCTCGTCGCTGGCGTCGGCGGTGATCGAGGTCGTGACCCAGTCCTGGCCGACGAGCTCGCGCAATGAGGTCGCTGCTGCCAGCGGATGGCCGGCGCGGCACAGCACGATGCGGCGGTTGTGGAACAACACCTCCCGGCTGAGCTGCGGGACGGGCTGTGCGCCGCCATCGGGACCGATGTAGAAATCGACCGTGCCGTCGCGCAGGCGTTCTTCGAGCGTCGGGTAGAAGCCTTCGATGATATGCAGCCGGATGTCGGAATAGCGCGCGCGGAACGGCCTCAGGCTCGGCGGCAGCAGAGCAAGATGCGCCGCGATCGAGAGCCCGACCGTGACCGTGCCGGTGCCGGCGCCTCTGAGCTGCTCGACCTCCTCGCGGGTGCGCCTGATCTCGGTCAGGATTGACCTGGCGCGGGCAACGAAGGCCTCGCCCAAAGGCGTCGCGACCACGCCGCGGGCGCGGCGTTCGAACAGGGGCGCGCCGAGCTCTCGCTCCAGCAGCGCGAGGCTGCGCGTCAGCGCCGGCTGGGCGATCTGCAGGTGCCGGGCGGCGGCCCGCATGCTGCCGCGCTCGGCGATCGCCACGACCTCCTCGAAATGATCCAGCTTCATCGGGTCGGTCTCACATCTCAATTTAGCGATACCGTTTTGCTATCGCTCCTGCAATTTTTCCATCTGTTCAGGTATCTATAGCGGCGTTAGCCATTCCTCACGAACAAGCAGCGGCCGCCTCGGAGAACCGGGAGACGGCCCTTTCGGGAGGAAGGCATGGAGATCATCAAGCCCGCATTCCATCACGTCACCTTCAAGACGAGCCGGCTCGACGAGATGGTTGCATGGTACGGCACGGTGGTCGGCGCCAGGCCGAACTTCCAGGACGCCAACAATGCCTGGACGACCAATGACGAGGCCAATCACCGCGTCGCCTTCTTGTCGGCGCCCGGGCTCGGCGACGATCCCGACAAGCGCAGCCATAACGGCATGCACCACAGCGCCTTCGAATATGAGAGCTTCGCCGACCTGATGGCGTCCTATGCCCGCCTGCGCGACGAGGGCATCGCGCCGGCCTTCAGCCTCGACCACGGCATGACGATCTCGATCTACTACAAGGATCCCGAGGGCAATTTCGTCGAGCTCCAGTCCGACACCTATGGCGACTGGAAGCAGTCGAGCGAATGGATGCGCTCCTCGCCCGACTTCGCCGAAAACCCGATCGGCACCTTCTTCGATCCCGAGCGGGTCTACCAGGATCACAAGGCCGGCAAGACTTTCGACGACCTGCATGTCGCGATGCGTCGGGGCGACTACCAGCCGGCCGGCACGCCCGATCTCGGATTGCCGGCGTGACCGCCGCCGCGCAGATCGCGATGTCGGAACTCGCTCCACAGGATCGGCTCGCGATCGAGCAGCTGATCCAGCGCCATGCCTGGCTGATCGACCATGGCAAGGCGGACAAGGTTGGCGAACTCTTCGCCGAGGATGCGGCGCTCTATGGCGTCGGCCCGGACAAACTCGGCCGCACGGCCATCGCCGAATGGGGCCGCCAGCGCGCGGCGATGAGCGAACGCCGCTCGCGTCATGTCCAGAGCAACGTCCTGATCGAGCCCGTCGGGCCCGATGCGGCCCATGGCTGGGTCGCGCTGACGCTCTACCGCCATGACGGGCCGTGCCAAGGCTCGGCCACGCCACTGCTCATCGCCGAATATGCCGATCGCTATGCCAGGGAGCCGGATGGTTCCTGGCTCTTCACCGAACGGCGGCTGACCGTCCTGTTCGGTACCGCCTGACGACCCCGATAGTCATCGCCTCGCCGCACTGGCTGGAGGCGCCCGAGAGGAGAAGACGATGCGTCTCGCAACCATCCTGACCGGCGGCAAGCCGAGCCTCGCCGCCTATCGCGGCGCCGATCTGATCGATCTCGGCAAGGCCGGTCCGGGCCTGCCGGGCGACATTCTCGCCTTCATCGCCGGCGGCGATGCGGCCCGTGCGGCGATCGCCCGTGCACTTGAAAGCGCGCCTGCCACGGCGGTGCTCGATCCCGAGCGCACGACCTTCCTGCCGGTGGTGCCGCGCCCCGGCAAGATCATCTGCGTCGGGCTGAACTATGCCGACCACTCGGCCGAGAGCGGCTTCAAGCAGCCGGATTACCCGACATTGTTCGGTCGCTTCGCGACCAGCCTGATCGGCCATCGCGCCCCGCTGATCCGGCCGAACCTGTCCGACCAGCTCGACTATGAGGGCGAGATCGCCGCCGTGATCGGCCGGCGCGCCAAGCATGTGCCGAAAGCGGCCGCGCTCGACCATGTCGCCGGCTATGCCGTCTTCAACGAGGGCTCGGTGCGCGACTATCAGTTCAAGGCGCCGCAATGGACTGTCGGCAAGAATTTCGACGGCACTGGCGCCTTCGGTCCGGCGCTGGTCACTTCGGACGAGCTTCCGCCCGGCGCACGCGGCCTCAGGATCGCGACCCGGCTCAATGGTCAGATCGTGCAGAGCGCCAGCACCGACGACATGGTCTTCGATGTCGCGAGCCTGATCTCGATCATCAGCGAGGCGATCACGCTGGAGCCCGGTGACGTCATCGTCACCGGCACGCCAGCCGGCGTCGGCGTGGCGCGCAAACCCCAGCTCTTCATGAAGCCCGGCGATATCTGCGAGGTCGAGGTCGAGGGCATCGGCCTGCTGGTCAACCCGATCGCGCAGGAAGAGGCAAGGCAGGCTGCGGCCTGACCCGGACCTTGGCGGAGGCAGAATCGTGAGCAAGAGCGGCAACGATATCGACGTCCTGATCGCCGGCGCCGGGCCGGTCGGCCTCGCGGCCGCGATCGAGCTCGGCCAGCGCGGCATCCGCTGCCTCGTCGTCGAGCGCAATGACCGCGTCGGCTATTCGCCGCGTGCCAAGACCACCAATGTCCGCAGCCGCGAGCATCTGCGCCGCTGGGGTATCGCCGATGCCCTGCGCGCGGCCTCGCCGATCCCGCCGGACTACCCCTCGAATGTCGTCTTCGCGACGCGGATGAACGGTCCCGAGCTCGCCCGCTTCGGCAATGCGCTGAACGGCAGCCGCGCCCGCAACGACCTCTATTCGGAGGAAGCGCAATGGGTGCCGCAATATGTGCTGGAGGAGGTGCTGCGCCAGCATGCGGCTTCGCTGCCCGGCGTCGAGATCCGCTTCAATACCGAGCTGACCTCCTTCGCCGATGATGGCCGCGGTGTCGTTTCACGCCTGAAAGATGTCAACAGCGGCGCCGAGCACGAGGTCTCCAGCGCCTATCTGATCGGCGCCGATGGCGCGCGCAGCTCGGTGCGCGAGGCTATCGGCGCCAGGATGGAGGGCGAGGGGGCCTTCTCCAGGAACTACAACATCATTTTCCGCGCCCCCGATCTCGCCTCCCGCCACGCCCATGGCCCGGCGATCATGTACTGGATGGTCAATGAGGAAGTGCCCTCGCTGCTCGGCCCTATGGACAGCGAGGGCCTGTGGTTCTTCATGGCGACCAAGCTCGCCAACGATGTCGACCCGGCCAGCGTCGATCCGGTCGAGCTGATCCGCCGCGGCACCGGCCTCGCCGACCTCGAGATCGAGATCGTCGGCCGCGACCCCTGGGTCGCGCATCGCCTCGTTGCTGATCGCTATGAGAAGGGCCGGGTCTTCCTTGCCGGCGATGCCTGCCATCTGCACCCACCCTTCGGCGGCTTCGGCATGAACATGGGCATCGGCGATGCCGTCGATCTCGGCTGGAAGCTGGCGGCGGTGCTGCAAGGCTGGGGCGGAAGCGAGCTGCTCGCGAGCTATGCCGCGGAGCGGCGCAAGGTGCATGAGCGCACCATCGCCGAGGCGGTGATCAATTACGGCGCCGTCGGCAACCAGCTTGTCCGTCAAGGACTGGAAGAGCCGGGACCGCTTGGCGATGCCACGCGGCGCGAGGTCGGCGAATTGATCGAAGCGACGAAGCTGCGCGAATTCCGTACGCTCGGCATCGTGCTCGGCACGCGCTACGAGGATTCAGCCATCATCGTGCCCGATGGCAGCGCTCCGCCGGTCGAGCACTTCATGCTCTATGTGCCCTCGGCCCATCCCGGCTGCCTCGCACCCCATCTCTGGCTCGCCGACGGCTCCTCGCTCTACGACCATTTCGGCCAAGGCTTCACTCTGCTCGCCACCGCCGGGGATGGCGCAGAGGCAGCGCCGCTAATCGCCGCGGCAGCCCGCCTCGGTGTGCCCGTGAAGCTGCTGCTGCCGGGCGATAAGCGCCTGCCGGCCCGTTACAGCGCGCGCTATGCCCTGATCCGGCCGGACCAGCATGTCGCCTGGCGCGGCGATGCGCTCCCGGCCGATTGCGAGGCGCTGTTCGCCATCGTCACCGGCCGAATGAAGCTGGACGCAGCAATCGGAATACCGGCCACAGCCGCCTAGCAACGACGCATAAGAAACAAGATGACAGCACGGGGAGGACACGATGAAACGAGGAGTGATCGGCGCCATGATAGGCGCTGCGCTGGCGGTCTCGCTGGCGAGCGTCGGGGCCATGGCGCAGACGGTCGAGCTCAAGGTCTCCCATTACCTGCCGCCGAACCACCAGATGCACAAGCAGCTGGAAGCCTGGAGCGCGGAACTGGCGCAGCGCTCGAACGGCCGGCTCAAGCTCGCCATCTTCCCCGCGGCGCAGATGGGACCGATGCCGCGCCAATACGACCTCGCCCGTACCGGCGTCGCCGACATCGCCTTCTTCCTGCACGGCGCCTTGCCCGGTCGCTTCCCGCTGACCGAGATCTCGCATCTGCCCTACGCCTTCAATCGCGGCGAGGGGGCGAGCGCCAAGGCGCTGAGCACGGCTGAGGCCTCCGGCATCCTGACCGAGCTCTCCGGCAAGCTCGCCGCCGAGCACGAAGGCACCAAGCCGCTCTATTTCATCGCGACGCCGACATTGAGCCTGTTCTTCAACCGGCCGGCGGTGAAGAGCCCGTCCGGCCTGCGCGGTCTGCGCATGCGCCATAACGGCCCGATTGCTTCGGCGATGCTGGAAGCCTGGGGTGCGACGCCTGCAGCCGTCGCACCGGCCGAGCTGGCAGACTCGCTCTCGAAGGGCACGATCGCCGGCATGTTCTTCAATTACGAGGCGGCAAAGTCCTTCCAGATGGCCGAGAGCGTCAAGTCGGTGACGCAGCTCGACGCCTCCGCCGGCACCTTCGCGCTGGTGATGAATGCGGAGAAGTACAAGTCGCTGCCCGATGACCTGCGCAAGCTGATCGACGAGACCACCGGCCCGGCAGCGGCCCGCAAGATCGGCGCCATCTACGACCAAGCGGAGGAGGAAGGACGAGCCTATCTGCGCGCCGCCAATGCCGAGATCCCCGAGCTCAGCGGCGCCGAGCGGTCCGCTTTCGAAGAGCTCGCCAGGCCGATCACGGCGAGCTTCATCGCTCGGGTCGAGGCCAAGGGCATCAAGGCGAAGCCGTTCTATGACGAGCTGCGCGCTGCGGTGGGTGCCGCCAAATGAGCCGCGGCAAGCTCCGTCATCTCGACCCGGCGCGGCTGCTGACCATTGCCGGCGCACTGGCGCTCGCGGTCATGGTGCTCTGGACGATGGTCGACATTGGCGCGCGGCTTGCCTTCAACAAGCCACTGCACGGCACGCTCGACCTGGTCGAGATCACTCTCGTGCTCGTCGCCTTCCTGGCGCTGCCGGAATGCTTCCGGCGCGACGAACAGATCAAGGTCGATCTGTTCGATACGATGGTGCGCCCGCGCACGCTGGCTGCGATGCGGCTCGCCGGCGAACTCGCGACGCTCGTCTTTCTCGTTCTGCTGGCGGTGACCCTGATCCAGCCGCTCGCCGACGCTTATCGCTTCGGTGACCAGAAGCCCGATCTGCCAGTGCCGATCTTCCTGTTGCTGCTCGCGATCGAGCTGGCGCTGGTCGTTTCGGTCTTCGTCGTGCTCGGCCGCGCGATCAGGCAGGTCCGTGCCTTCCCGCGCACGGCCGATGCCGCAGCCTCCCATCCTCCGGCCCTGCACGGCAACAACGGAGCCGCCTCATGAGCGCGACCTCCATCGGCCTGATCGGCATGGCGACGCTGGTCGGCATGATCCTGGCGCGGATTCCGGTCGGCGTCGCGCTCGGCCTCGTTGGCTTCGTCGGCTATGCCGCGATCGACGGCTTCGCCAAGGCGCGCCTGGTCTTCGGCGCGGTGCCGCTCGAGCTCTCCTCCGCTTACACGCTATCTGTGCTGCCGCTGTTCACGCTGATGGGCGCGCTCGCGACCATGGCGGGCCTCTCCGGCGACCTGTTCCGGGCGAGCAATGCGATCTTCGCCGGCATGCGCGGCTCGCTCGCCATGGCGGCGGTCGGCGCCTCCGCCGCCTTCGGCGCGGTCTGCGGCTCCTCGCTGGCGACGGCCGCGACGATGAGCCGGATCTCGATCCCGCAGATGCTGAAGGCCGGCTATTCGCCGGCGCTGGCGGCCGGCGTCGTCGCGGCCGGCGGCACGCTCGGCATCCTGATCCCGCCCTCGCTGATCCTGATGATCTACGGCATCATCGCCCAGCTCTCGATCATCAAGCTCTTCGCCGCCGCGCTGATCCCGGGCCTCGTCCTGACAGGGCTCTATCTGCTGACGGTCTGGGCCTGGGTGCGCTTGCGGCCTGAGGCCGCGCCCAAGCTGCCGAGCGAAAGCGGGGCGCATGCCTTCCGGCTCGTCCTCACCATCTGGGATGTGGCGGCGCTTTTCCTCGTCACCTTCGGCGGCATCTATCTCGGCTGGTTCAGCCCGACCGAGGCCGCTGCCGTCGGTGCCTTCGGCGCGCTGCTGCTCGGCCTACTGCGCCGGGGCTTCGCCCGCGGCGATGTCACCACCGCCTTCACCGAGACGACGCGGATCACCGCCAATCTCGTGCTGATCGTGCTGGGCTCGACGATCTTCTCCTATTTCGTCGTGCAGACCGGCATGGCGCAATCAGTGGTCAGGGGGATCACGGCGCTCGGCATGTCACCACTCTTGGTGATGCTGCTGCTGATCGCCTTCTATGTCTTCCTCGGCTGCTTCCTGGAAGGCATCGGCATGGTGCTGGTCACAGTGCCGGTATTGCTGCCGCTGGTGTTGTCGACCGGCTATGACCCGATCTGGTTCGGCGTGCTGCTCGTCATCGTCGTCGAGATCGGGCTGATCCACCCGCCGGTCGGGATGAACCTCTTCGTGATCCGCACCCAGGCGCCGGAGATCAGCCTCGGCGCGATGTATCGCGGCGTCTTGCCTTTCCTAGTCGCACCGTTTCTGCTGATCGCCATGCTGCTGGCCTGGCCCGATCTGGCGCTCTGGCTACCAAGGTCGATGTCGCTGAACTAGCCGCTTCTTGCCACTTATTGTCGGGCGCGAAACGCGCCGCGCTTAGGCTGCTGCGCGCGGGCGCGCCACATACAGCACGCCCATCGTGGCAACGGCCAGGAGCGCGCCCAGCATCGCCGCCAGGTAGTCGCCCTTCAGCAGGGGCCAGAGTCCGACCGCGACCATCATCAAGGCCAGAAGCTCTATGAGCGTCACGGAGATGGGACTCTTCATGCGCCGCCTGATCATGCCGGTCCTCGCCAGTCTTGGTTGATGCCAGATGTTGACGAAGATGCCGCAGGCGATGGCGCATGCAACACCGAGCAAACTGACCAGACCGGCCCAGGCATCGAATATCAGCAAGAGCATCAATGGCGGTGCGGCGAACATGACTGCAAGCCAGGACACGGCGCCAAAACGGGCGCGCTCGCGTAAGCGCGGGTCCAGCGGTGCGGTCAGGGCAAGTTCGGCAGCTTCGTCTGCCGACATCGCGATCCAGGTCAGACCACCGGCGATCTGGCCACACAGAACGATCAGGACCGGCACGAGCGCCGAGGCGTCATTCGCCCCACTCGCAACCCGATAGACTGTCACGACGGCGATCGGGATCAGAAAAATGCATTGCATCAGGATCTGCGACAACAGCCACGGATCGCGTAGAATGATGCGTCGTTCCTTGAGCATCAGGGCCGCCACTGGTGATGCACCGAAAGATGCGCGACTGCGCCTGGCGCGGGGTGGGCCAGCAGATGCCGATCCCGCTGCGAGGACCGCATTGCGCACAAAGCTCTCGGCAAGGCCGGTAAACATCAGCACGGCCATCAGCACAGCGCAGGCAACCACGGCCAAGAGGGCCACAACATCGCCTGTCACGGCGCGGGCAGGCAGCATCGCCATTTGCCAAACAAGAGATTGAGGGTTGGCGACATAATCCGCGACGAGGGCGTCCTTTGGACCTGGCCCAAAGATCGCGTCCCACTGCACCATCACGAGCACCAGCAGACCGGCCAGCGCTGCCGCCACCTGCGCCGCAACGCGCGTGCTCCGGATACCGATAAGGCGCACCAGGCCCATTGCCAGTCCGATCGCGATGGCCGTTGCGCTGAGGGCAAGAGCCAGGATCAGGGGCAGGCCAGCCAACCAGTGAGGTCCGCGCTGCACCGCCAGCAGGATCAGCATCGGCGCGCCATAAAGACCGGCTTTTGCGAGCGTGAAACCAAAGACGTTGAGAGCCCTGACCAGCAGCACCGTTTGCGGAGGCAGGGGCGCGGAGAACATCAGGTCATAGTCGCCGCGCGCGTAAAGCGCATAGGCGGCGGAATCGAGCGCGGCTGAGATCATCAGGACGAACAGGAAGGCAAGATTGATCGTCAATGTGATCTGAAGGCGCGGATCGGCAGGGTCCAGTTCGCCGGCCGTCATCAGCAGAAGTTGCGACACGCCGAAAATGATCGTGCAGACCACAGCCAACACGCCCGCGATGCGCCCGGGACGCATTGCCGTTTTCGGGCCTGCCATATCGGCAATGCCGCGCAATGCCAGACGGGCCTCGAGCGCCAGCACGGCGCTAGTTGCACCGGACACGAGCACCTTCATCTCAGGCTGCCTCCTCGCGCGCGACGACATCGAGGAAAACATCTTCAAGGGTAGAACCCTGGGAGGCGCCGCCATTGCGCAGTTCGGCCATCGTGCCTTCGCAGACCAGCCTGCCATTGCGAATGATGCCGATACGGTCACTGAGCCGCTCGGCGACTTCGAGGATATGCGTGGTGAGGATCACCGTCACGCCGGTTGCGACACGTTCCCGAAGCAGTTCCTTCACGTGGCGCGCCATCGACGCATCGAGGCCTGTCAGCGGCTCGTCAAGGATCAGCAACTCGGGTTCGTGAATCAGCGCGCCAGCAAGAGCAACCTTTTGGCGCATGCCCTTGGAAAAGCCCTCGCAGCGCTGATCTGCCACGCGGCTAAGGTCGAGGGTTTCAAGCAGGGCGTCGCGGCGCAGCTTTGCGACCCTTGGCTCAACCTGCCAAAGGCCGGCGACAAAATCGAGATACGCGACAGGCGTGAGCTTGTCGTAAACCATCGGTTCATCCGGGAGCCACGCCACCACACGTTTTGCCGCAACCGGGTCACGCAGTCGGTCGATCCCGCAAATGCTGATCTCGCCTGCGTCCGGCGAGAGCAGCCCCGCAACAGTCCTGAGCGAAGTGGTTTTGCCCGCCCCGTTCGGACCCAGCAATGCGTAGAGCTCGCCGCGCCGTACATTGAGATCAAGGCCGTTGACAGCTGTGAAGCCGCCAAAGCGCTTCACCAGACCGCGAACAACCAGCGCATCATGGCCACTCATTCGAACGCTCCCATCGATGTCGAGCGTTATGCGGCAGCGCTAGTGACGTTCGGGTTAAGCTGACAGTCCCAGATAGAGCTGGCTCCGTTTGTCCGATCAGTTCGCGGCTTGGCCTGCTGCCGGTTTCGTGGACACCAGGATCAGGTATTTTCATGAAGCCGGAGGTGCCCTCAGCCAGAGTCCGCGGCGGCGTAGCGCCACTAGCGGACCTTGGATCACTGCCGGTTAACGGACATTGCTTTGAGGCCGATGGAGCCGAGTGCCGCCGGCCTACAATCTTTAGACCTGGAAGCTCCTGATCAACCGCGCCAGCTCGGCTTGAAACTGCTTATAGTGCTGGATGACGCCTGCCGTTGAAAGATCGGCATCCAGGATGACCGGAAGCCCGCGGGAGAGCAGCAAGCAGCCTTACTCTGTCAAAGACAGTCGCCTCAATCGGGCATCCTCCGGATCGGCAAGGACGGCGACCAGCCGCCGACGGAGGAGTGGTTTGAGGCTCGCTGTGACGGTAGTCCGGTCCGCGCCGAGAGCAGCGGCGACCTCACCGATCGATGGCGGCGCATTCACGTCGAGGCAACTCAATAGGATCAGTTGCCCGGTGTTGAGGCTGAGATGTCGTAGTGCTGCATCAGTCCTTCGAGACAGAACCCTGGCGGCACGCAAGATCGAAGCCGTAAGCCCGGTGGAGGCGTCGTGGCCCAATCTTGCGGGGGCTGTCCTGTCGCTCACTCCGCCGCCTGCGCAAGGGCGAGCGGCGAAGTCGCGGCATTCGATCGGGTATCGACCTTGTCGGCGGCTGCCGATGTCGGCTTGACCCTGAACCAGGCGGCATAAAGCGCCGGCAGGAAAAGCAGGATGAGCACCGTGCCGACCGCCGTGCCGCCGATGAGCGTATAGGCCATCGATCCCCAGAAGACCGAATGGGTCAGTGGGATGAAGGCGAGAACGGCCGCGAGCGCCGTCAGGATGACGGGTCGCGTGCGCTGGACCGTCGCCTCGATGACGGCATGGTAGTCGTCCAGACCCGCGATCTGGTTCTCCTTGATCTGGTCGGTCAGGATCAGCGTGTTGCGCATCAGGATGCCGGCGAGCCCGATGAGGCCCAGGATCGCGTTGAAGCCGAAGGGCTGGTTGAAGACCAGGAGCGTCGGGACCACGCCGATCAGGCCGAGCGGCGCGGTGAACAGCACCATCGTCATCATCGAGAACGAGCGCACCTGGAGCATGACGACGATCAGCGTCACGGCGATCATCAGCGGAAAGATCCTGCCGAGGGCATCGTTCGCCTTGGACGCCTCCTCGATCGAGCCGCCCATGTCGATGCGATAACCGGCCGGCAGCGCGGCGATCAGCGGCTGGAGAGCGGTCAGCACCTGCTTGGAGACCTCCGGAGGCTGCGTCGCTTCGTTGATCTCGGAGCGGACCGTGATCGTCGGCATCCGATCGCGTCGCTTCAGCATCGGCTCCTCGTAACGGATCTCGGAGTGCCCGATCTGATCCAGGGGGATCTGCCGGCCGTCCTTGCTCATGAGGGAGAAGTCGGCGAGGCGCGTCGGGTCGAGACGTTCAGCGCCTGCACTTCGGGCGATGACCGGCACGTTGCGGATGTCCTCGCGGACCTGCGTGACAGGCTCCCCGCTCAGCAGGAACTGGAGCTGCTGGCCGACCTGCGCCGGCGACAGGCCGATCAGGTTGAGGCGATCCTGGTCCGGCACGAAGCGCAGCACCGGCGTGCGATTGCCCCAGTCGCGATTCGCTTCCCTGACATCGGGGATGCCGCGCATGATCTGCAGGGCCTGTTCGGAGATCTTGTAGAGCTCAGCGGGGTCGGGGCCGACGATGCGGAACTCGACCGGGAAGACCGAGGGAGGCCCGAAGACGAATTGCGTGGCGCGAACATAGGCCTCGGGCGCGAGACCGTTCGAGATCGCCTCGCGCAGCCGCTGCTTCAGCACCTCGCGGGCATGAGCGTCGGGCGTCAGCACGACGATCTTGGCGAAGGCCGGATCGGGCAGCTCCGGCGACAGTGCCAGGAAGAAGCGCGGCGCGCCCTGGCCGACATAGCTGGTGACGATCTTGGCTTCCGACTGCTGGTTGAGCCAGCGCTCGACCTTCTGGACCGCGGCCGTCGTGGTCTCGATGCTGCTGCCTTCGGGCAGACGCATTTCGACGAGCACCTCGGGCCGATCCGAGGTGGGGAAGAACTGCTGCTTCAGCCCGCCCATGCCGACGCCGGAGAGAGCGAAGGCGATGCCGACGATCGCGCAGGTCAGGAACTTATGGTCGACCGCGAAGGTGATCAGCTGCCGCAGGCGCCGGTAGTTCGGAGTGTCGTAGATGGCGTGATGGCCGCCGGGGACAGGCTTGATCTCAGGCAGCATCTTGACGCCCAGATAAGGCGTGAAGACCACCGCCACGATCCAGGACACGATCAACGCGAAGCCGACGACCCAGAAGATGTTGCCGGCGTATTCCCCGGCCGTGGAGGAGGCGAACCCGACGGGCAAGAAGCCCGCGATCGTCACCAGGGTCCCCGAGAGCATCGGCGCCGCAGTATGGCTCCAGGCATAGGCAGCCGCCTTGATGCGGTCCATGCCCTCTTCCATCTTCACGACCATGACCTCGATCGCGATGATGGCGTCGTCGACGAGGAGGCCGAGCGCCAGAATCAGCGCGCCCAGCGTGATCCGGTCGAAGAAGCGGCCGGTTTCCAGCATGATGAAGAAGACGGCGGCCAGGGTGATGGGGATCGCCGCGGCAACGACGATGCCGACACGCCAGCCCAGGCTGAGCAGGCTGACGAGCAGCACTACGCCCAGCGCCATCGCGAACTTGATCATGAACTCGTCGACCGACGCAGCGATGTTGACGGCCTGGTCCGTGACCTTTTCGAGCGACATGCCGAGCGGCAATGTCCGGCCGATTGCGGCGGTCTTATTTTCAAGATCCTTGCCGAGCGTCAGCCCGTTCCAGCCGTCCTGCATCACCGCGGCGAGCATGAGGCTGGGTTCGCCCTGATGCCGGATGATGAAGCTCGCCGGATCCTCGTAGCCGCGGCGGACATCCGCGATGTCGGAGAGCTTCAGCGTCCGGCCTCCCGCGACGATCGGCGTGTCGGCGATGGCCTGGACGCTGTCATAGGCGCCGTCGACCCGGATGAAGACGCGCGGACCCTTGGTGTCGACCGAGCCTGCGGGCGTGACCGTGTTCTGCCGCTGGAGGGCGGTGACGATGTCCTGGGCGGAAACGCCGAGCGTCGCGAGCTTCGCATAGGAGAACTCGACGAAGATCTGCTGGGGACGCTCGCCGAGAATGTTGACCTTCTTCACCCCTGGCACATGCAGGAGATCCTGCCGGATGGCCTCCGCCTGCCGGGCCAGTTCGCGCATCGGCATGCCCTTCGCCTTCAGCGCGTAGAGCGCGAAGCTCACATCGGAGTATTCGTCGTTGACGAAGGGGCCGAGCACGCCGGGCGGCAGGTTGCGCGCTTCGTCGGCGAGCTTCTTGCGCGCCTGGTAGAACTCCTCCTGGACGCGGGACGGTGGGGTGGAATCCTTCAGGTTGACCGTGAGATAGGCATAGCCCGGCCGCGTCGTGGTCTCGACACGGTCGTACCAGGCGAGCTCCTGCAGCCGCTTCTCCAGCGGCTCGGCGACGAGGTCCTGCATTTCCCGGGCGGTCGCGCCTGGCCAGACCGAGGTGACGGTCAGCGTCTTGATGGTGAAGCTCGGATCCTCGGCGCGCCCGAGCTTGACGAAGGCGTAGGCGCCGGCTGCGACGAGCAGAATGATCGAGAACAGCGTGACGGCCCGTTCGCGGACGGCGATGGCGGAGAGATTGAAGCTCATCGCGAAGCCGCCTTGATGTTCGAGGAGGCCCGGACCGGCTGGCCTTCGCGGAGGAGATGCGCCCCGAGGGAGACGATCTGGCGCCCGGCCTGCAGCCCCGAAACGATCGCCGTCTCGCTCGTGACGCGAAGGAGACGCACGGGTTGGAACGTCACGGCAGAGCCCGCTTCGTTGAGAAGCCAGACGCCGGTCTTCTGTCCGTCGTCCAGAACCGCTCCGAGCGGAATCTCCGTCTCAGCCTCGGTCGCCGTATCGGACAAGCGGATCGTCACGGTCGCGCCCAGCGGCGCCAGCGCGGCCTCGTTTTCGAGGACGTAGCGTGCCTCGTAGGTCCGGGTCTGTGGATCGGCCGAATCGGAGAGCTGCCGCAAAGTGGCGCGGAAGCTGCGCCCCGCGACCCCGTAGAGCGTCGCCTGTGCCATAGAGCCGATCGGAGGACGGACGGTTTCGGGAAGGACTACCAAGGCTTCCCGCGGGCCCGTCTGCGCGAGGCGAACAGCTACCTGCCCCGCGGCAACCACCTGCCCGGGCTCCGCCAGGGTCTCGACGATGATCCCGTCCGCATCGGCGACGAGCACGGCATAGTTGAGCTCGTTCTCCGCGACATTGGCCTCGGCTTCTGCGGCGGCGGCCTGGGCCTTGGCGGTGTCGAGCGCAGCCTTCGCCTGCTCGTAGCGCTGAGGGCTGGCGGCGAACCCGTTCTTCACGAGCATCGCGTAGCGCGCCTCGTCGGCCGTCGCCTGCGTCAGCACGGCTCGGGCGGCGATGGCCGCGTTGCGCTTGGCGGTGAGCGCCAGCCGTAGATCCGTGTCGTCGACCCGCAGAAGCGGCTGTCCCGCCTTCACGGACTGTCCGACATTGACCAGCCGCTCAACCACCTTGCCCGGGACCCGAAAGCCGAGATTGCTCTGCACGCGTGCCGCGATGACGCCCGTGAAGCGCCTGTCGGCGCCCATGACCGGCTTTGCCGCCGACACGCGGACGATCGGCGGCTCCAGTCGGGGGTCGACGGCAGCCGAAGGAGCGGGTTTGTGCCCGATTAGCAGAACGGCTCCGCCGATTCCGGCGGCGGCCACGATGCCCCCGACTGCGAGCAGGGCGAACCGGGATTTCCTTGTCATGGCGCTTACCAAATAGATTGCATTTGACATCTATGACTGATATAGAGTTCGAACGCAATCTAATTTTGGAGCACGGCATGCGGGTCTCCCGGGAGCAAGCGGCACAGAACAGGGAGCGGGTGATCGAGACGGCAAGCCGGCTCTTTCGCGAGCACGGCTTCGACGGCATCGGTCTCAAGGACCTGATGGCGGGCGCCGGCCTGACGCAGGGCGGCTTCTACAAGCAGTTCGCCTCGAAGGACGAACTGGCCGCACTGGCGTCACGGCAAGCGATCGCCAGTACGGCCGAGCGCTGGTCGTCGGCCGCCGCTTCCCGGCCGGACGACCCGCTCTCGGCAGTCGCGGAATTCTACCTCAGCCCTGAACATGTCGCGGCACGCGCCGAAGGATGCGCGTTCGTCGCGCTAGCATCCGACGCGGCACGGCAGGGACCGGAGGTGAAGGCCGAGTTCGAGGCCGGCATCCGCGCGAACCTCGACATGATCGCAAGCCTGTGCGCGGAAGAAGATCGTGACGCTCTTCTGGCCAAGGTGTCGATGATGGTCGGAGCCGTCCTGCTGTCGCGGACGGTCAACGACGAGACGCTGGCGCGCCAGATCCTGAACGCGGCTAACTCCCAGATCGCCGCCCATGCGAAGCCGCCCGGCGGCAAGCCGGAGGGCGTGCAGTGAGTGCCGCGGAAACCGCGCTCGACGGACCGTCGCAGGTTTCCCAAACGGGCCTCGACCCGCTTCGATCCGAGGCTCGCGGCGTCAGCGGCCCTATCGTCCTGCTGCTTGCGGGTCTGGCCGCCATCGGCACGCTTGCGACGAACATTATCCTCCCGGCTTTTCCACGCATGGCGGCCGAGCTTGGCCTGACGGGCACCCAGCTCGGGCTTCTCCTGAGCAGCTTCTTCCTCACCTTTGCGCTGGGGCAGCTGGTTGTCGGCCCGCTCTCGGATCGTTTCGGAAGAAGGGCGCTGGTTCTTGGCGGCCTCGCCACATTCTTGGCGGGAAGCATGATCTGCGCACAAGCTGACAACCTGTCCGAGCTCGTGCTCGGCCGGGTCGTCCAGGCCATGGGGGCCTGCGCCTCATCCGTGCTCGCCCGCGCCATCGCGCGCGATCTGTGCCAGGGCGAGACGCTCGGGCGGGTGCTGTCCCTCACCATGATCGCCGGGGCCGTCGCACCCGGGTTCTCGCCGCTTCTCGGCAGCGTCCTCGTCGACCTGTCGGGCTGGCGAGCGAGCTTCGCGTTCGTCGCCCTCTGCGCGGCGGCGCTCGCGTTACTCTACCTGCGGCGGGTCGGCGAGACCCATCCGGTTGACGCCAGGAGCACACTCGCGCTCGGCAGTGTGGCGGCCTCCTATCGGTCCCTCCTTATCGACCGTCGCTTCCTGCTGCCGGCGCTTTCGGTCAGCATGGTGCTGGGCGGCTTGTTCAGCTTCTTTGCCGCGGCGCCCGGCGTCCTGATGGGCCAGCTTGGACTGACGCCGCTCGAAATGGGCTTGTCTTTTGCGGTGACGGTGCTGATCGTCTTTGCGGCCGGGTTCCTGGCGCCTCTGCTGGCGCGGCGCCATGGCGACCGGACAACTGGCCTCGCGGGGCTGATCATCTTCGCCGCCGGCTCGCTGGCGATGGTCGCGGTGGCGTCAAAGCCGACCTACGCGACCTTCACCGCGGCACTTTCGATCATCCTCTTCGGCATGGGGCTGATCAATCCGCTCGGCACAGCGATCGCGCTGCAGCCCTTCGGCCGCCAGGCCGGCTCGGCCTCTGCCCTGCTCGGCTTCCTGCAGATGGGCAGCGCGGCCATCGGTTCGACGCTGGCTAGCGCAATGCCGTTCTCGCCGTCGATCTCGCTCGCCATCGTCATGACAGCAGCCTCGGTCGGCGCGCTCGCGGCCTTCGCTCCCGTCTACCGCGACCGTCCGCGACGCGAAATTCAGCCTTCCGCCATCATCGAAGCGCGGGTCTCGAACGATGCATAGGGGCATCTACTCGAAAGGTCACCACATGCAGAACGTGAGCGGTTCTACCGCTGGAAGCAGCTTGGACGCGCTCTCGGGAAAATGGGCGCTCGTGACGGGCGCATCGAGCGGCCTCGGCGTCGAGTTCGCAGAGCTTCTAGCGGCTCGAAAGGTCAATCTCGTGCTCGCGGCGCGGCGACGCGAGCCGATGGAAAGGCTGGCCTTCGAGCTTCGCCGGAAGCACGGTGTCGAGATCCATGTCGAGCCGGTCGACCTTTCCGCTTCTGGTGCTGCTGGCCGTTTGAAAGAGAATTTGGACGCGAAGGCGCTGCGGATCGATCTCCTAGTCAACAATGCGGGCTTTGGCCTGCACGGTGACTTTCTCGACACGCCGCTCGCGCGCACCGCCGAGATGATCCAGCTCAACGTGACGGCGCTGACCGAGCTGAGCTACGTCTTCGGGCGGGACATGGCCAGCCGAGGCTCCGGCGAGATGCTTCTCGTCGCCAGTCTGCTGGCCTTCCAGCCGGTTCCCACCTATGCGGCCTATGCCGCGACGAAGTCCTATGTGCTCTCCTTCGGCGAAGCGCTCCACGATGAGTTGCGTTCGCGCGGCGTCGTCGTCACGACGCTCTGCCCCGGCCATACCGAAACCGGGTTCGATGCGGCAGCCGACGCCCGCGTCTCGCCGATGCTGCGCAGGCTGACCATGAAGCCTCGCCCGGTCGCCGAGGCTGGATTGAACGCGCTGGCTCGGGCCAAGCCATCCGTCATTGCCGGTCTGCTCAACAAGATCGTCGCGTTCTCGAACCGCTTCACCACGCGATCGATGCAGCGGGCTTCGATGCGAAAGGTGATGGCGCCATGAGACCGATCTCCAAGCTTCTCAAACATGTATGATTGCGTCGAGCAGACGAGTTTCCCGGTCACAGAATCGGTCGGCTGAGGATCAAAGCCTGAAAGGCGTCCGAGGCCAGATGGCCCGCTGGCGGCAACAGAATCGTCAGAGCCAGCGGCGAACCTTGGCCTTGTAACGCCGGTAGTCGTCGCCGAACTTCGCTTCGAGGTAGCGCTCCTCGCGGGCGATTACCTGCGTCTGGATCACGATCAGCACGAATGGGAGCAAGGCGAAGGCGATCGGTCCGTCGAAGCCGATCGCAAGGCCGGCATAAACAAGCGCCATGCCGAGATACATGGGATTGCGGGTCCACCGATAGGGACCGGTCGTAGCGATGAGAGTCGTTGGCTGCGACGGCCGAACGTTGGTGCCCAGCCGCCGAAACAGCCCCGCAGCCGCAAGCATCACCGCCGCGCCGGCAACGAACAGTTGCGCGCCTGCTGCGACCAGCAACCGCCAGTCGATCCCGAAGGAGCGCAGGGTGAGGAACCGCTCTGCCGCCAGCCCCAACAGCAGCGCTCCCAGATAGATGAAGGGCGGAGGGAAGCGCACACCCGCGCTGTCCGGTTCGACGGCCATGCTCATCTCCAATCTGCGCTCAAGCCAGCATCGATTGCTGGGCGAAGATGCCCGCCATCGCGCCTTGCCATGATGCCGTGGTGACCGAGGGGATCCCGGGATTGGCGAGGTCGCCGGCGGCGTAGATGCCGGGCGTGCTGGTTTCGCGGCGCTCGTCGGTCTTGATAGCGATGCCGGTTGGCGTAGCGACGGTGGTGAGGCCTAGTGTTTCATGCAGGCTTGCGGACGGCTTGTTGCGCGGATGCGCGAACAGAATGTCGACCGCGATATCGGGGCCGGTATCGAGCTTGATGGTAGCACCATGGCTCCCGTGACGGGCGATCCCGGCGATCCGTCCATCAATGACAGGTACCTTTCGGCCTGCCAGATCGGCCCGGATGTCGGGTGCGATGTCGTGGACATCAGCGAAGACCGTCAAATTGTCGGTCCAATCGTGAAACAGCCTGACCTGATTCATCGACTGCGGACCCGACCAGACAAGGCCCCAATGCTGGTCGGCCACTTCAAAGCCGTCGCAATAGGGGCACGGGATGACGGATGTGCCCCAGTTTTCAGCATAGCCCGGAACATCAGGCATCTGGTCGACAACGCCGTAGCTCAGGATCACGCGGCGCGCACTTAGGGTTACGCCGTCGCCAGTGAGGACGGCGAAATTGTCGATGGTACCGGAGATGTTGTCGGCGCGGGCATTGACCATTTTGATCGCAGGATAGCGCGCGAGTTGCTGCCGCGCCTCGGCCAGGATGGCCGATGGTGGCTTGTCATCGTGGCCGAGCATACCGTGCGAGCGGCCGGCGAAGCGATTGCGCTGCAGGCCGGTATCGAGAACGGTGACTTTGCGGCGGGCACGGCCGAGCTGCAGCGCGGCGGCGAGACCGGCAAAGCTGCCGCCGATGATGATGACGTCATCCATGGTGATAGGCTCCTTGTTTTGGATGGAAGAGGATGGGCCGGACCTGGCGGTTGCCGGGGCGCGGACGATGCCGATGGCGGAAAGCGCCGCAGCCAGCTTCAGCAGGGTTCGTCGTTGCATGGATCTCTCGTGTTTCAGGTCGGCGATCGCGCTTGCACATTTCAGATACTATATGGTATCGTAATTGAGTAATTACGATACTGTCAAGGACCAAAATTATCGTGACTGAAAATCGCCAGGGACGGCGCGGCCGGCCCCCAAACCAAGCGCTTGGCCAAACGATCGTCGACGCCGCGAGCGAACTCTTTGTGGAATTGGGTTTTCAAGCGACGACCCTGGACAAGGTCGCCCAGCGAGCGAAAATCTCGAAGCTCAGCATCTATCGGCATTTCGAGAACAAGGAGGCACTGTTCGGCGCGGCCATCGCGGCCCACTGCCATCAGTTTGCACCTCTGGCCCTTGTTGAAGGGGTCGAGGGATCGGCCGAAGATCAGCTCATGGCGGTGGGAACATCCCTGCTTCGCACGCTGCTGAGCCCGGACGTCCGCAGTGTCGAGGCCATGATCATGGCCGACAAGACGAACCAAAAGTCGCTAAGCAAGCTCTTTTACGAGGCCGGCGCCGCCCATGTTATCGGCCAAATCGAGGCCCTGTTGCGTCAGATGCACGCCAAGGCAGTCCTGAACGTGCCCGATCCTCTCCAGTCCGCCCGCTTGTTTGGCGCGCTTTTCAAAGGATCAGATCTCCTGATGATCGCGCGCTTCGATCAGGCGAGAGCTGAGGACGACAACGAAATCGAATCCTACTGCCGGTCGGCCGTCACCATGTTCATCGCCGCGCACGGCGGCAACGACCACGCGCGCGGATAGCCTGGACGAGGCTGCGGAGAGCGCGTGGTGATCGTCCTCGACCAAACCTGAGCAACCGGGAATCTGCATTCGACAAGAGCTTACGCAAGCAGAAGGCCTGCCTGTCTGACTGTGTAAGGAATGTTCGGAGTCCTGCGCGACGATTGCGCGTCGCGCAGGGGAGGTTACAGATCCGTCTGCTCGGACATGATCAGAGCATCATCGACTTCAATGCCGAGGTAACGGACGGTGCTTTCCAGCTTGGAGTGCCCCAGCAGCAGCTGACAAGCGCGAAGGTTGCCGGTGCGCTTATAGATCAAGGCAACTTTCGTCCGCCGCAGGCTATGCGTCCCATAGAGCGCCGGATCGAGTCCTATCAGGGCGACCCAGTCATCGAGCAGCCGGCCATACTGCCGCGGCGTCACATGGTCACCCGGCCGACTGCGGCTCGGGAAGAGCCCCTGCCCGGCGATCTGCATCACGTTCGAAGTGACCAGGCGCTTCATGCGCTCGACCTGACCGACGAGCTTGCCCTTGTTGAAGACGAAGGACGTGTCGAGCCCGTCCATACCGTTGCGCTTCGTCGCATACGGGAGGTCGTTCACCGCGCTGTAGTTCTCGAGGAAACTCCACTCATAGTCGCCGGGCAAAACCATCGCGCATTTCGACACGCCCTTGGCCTTGATCGCGTCGAGCTGCGGCTCGAGCTCCTGCCAGGTCGCGCCGGGCTTGTCGAAGCCGGCGGCTTTGAAATGGTCGCGGTTGTAGAACAGGATCGGCGTCGAGGCGCCACTTCCAGACATTGGACCGTCGCCAAGAATCGGACATTCCAGCCTTGGCAAAGTTGCGGACATTGGGCCCCACGCCTGAAAGCCGACATTGAGGGCTTCGTCGCTCAGCTGTCGCGTAAGCTGCGCGTTACGAGCCGATTCAGCCTCTCGGCGAATGCATTTGCGTCTGTCGGGCGCTCGCCGTCCAGGACGCGGGCGCTGTCCAAGAGAAGGTGTGCGACGTCGCTACGCAGCGCGCCATCCTCGACAGAAGCGAGGGCCGAAACCATCGCATGATGCGGGTTGACCTCGAGGATCGGCTTTGCCGCGCTTTCGACTCGACCTGCCGCGCTGAGCAGGCGTTCGAACTGGCGATCCGGCCCCTGATCCGACGCCACCAAACAGACCGCGCTCTCGGTTAGCCGATCGGAGGGTCGGACATCCGCAACCTCATCGGCCAAAATGTCCTTCATCGACGCGAGCAGAGTGGTGATCTTCTCACCCGTTTCACGAGACGGAGGCGCCGCGCCGTCAAGCAACGGGACGAGGCCGAGATCAGCCGCGCCTTGCGTCACCGACCTGAACGGCTTGCCCTCGAATTCCGGCATGCCCGAAACCCAGAAGCTGTCGACCGGATCGGACAGCAGCAGGACCTCGATGCCACGCGCCCGAAAGCCTTCGAGCTGTGGCGAGTTCGCGATCCGGCCCGCATCGTCGCCGGCGATGTAGTAGATCGCCGTCTGGTTCTCTTTCAGCGCGGCCACATACTCCTTCAGGCTCCGCCAGCCTTCGCCGGAAGCCGTGGTCCGGAAGCGGGAGAGATCGAGAAGCTGGGCGCGACGTTCGAAGTCCTCGTAGAGCCCCTCCTTGATGACCGCGCCGAAATTCTCCCAGACCAGGGAAAAGGTGGCGGCATCCTGCTCCGATAGTTTCGCAAGATCGGACAGCACCCGGTTGGTGACGCCTTTCTTGATCGCGCCGAGCAGCGGACTGTCCTGGATCATCTCGCGGGAGACGTTGAGCGGCAGATCGGCCGTGTCGATGATGCCGCGGACGAAGCGCAAATACCGCGGCATCAACTCGGCTTCGTCGGTGATGAAGACGCGCTTCACATAGAGCTTGATCCGCCCCCTGCGCTCGGCGTCGAAGAGATCGAACGGGCGTGCGCCTGGCACGAAGGCGAGCGCGCTATACTCGTGCCGGCCCTCGGCATGGAAATGGATGGTCGCGGCCGGCTCGTCATATTGCCCGGCGACGCTGCGATAAAAATCGACATACTCATCCTTCGAAATCTCGCTCTTCGGTTTGGTCCAGAGCGCGGCGCCGTCGGCAAGCGTGGCTGGCTCTGCTCCGGGCTTCTCGACCAGAGCGATCGGCACCGGGACATGGCCGGATTGCTCCCTGACGATGCGCTCCAGCGTCCAACGCTCGGCATAGGTCTTGGCGTCGTCCATCAGATGGAGCGTCACCCGCGTGCCGCGCGCCGGCGCCTCCTCCAATGCAACAGGCGCCACGGTGAACTCGCCCTTGCCGTCCGAGGACCAGGCCCAGGCCTCGTCGCTACCGGCGCGGCGGCTGACGACCTCGACCTCGCCGGCGACCATGAAGGCAGAGTAAAAGCCGACGCCGAACTGGCCGATGAGTTGGGCGCCTTCCTTGCCCTCGGCCGTGGCGACACGTTCCATGAAGCTGCGTGTGCCGGAACGGGCGATGGTGCCGAGCGCCTCGATCATCTCGTCGCGGCTCATGCCGATGCCGTTATCGGCGATGACGAGCCGGCCCGCCTCGGCGTCCACCTCGATGGTGATGGCGAGCTTGGGCTCTTTGCCGAGCAGCGCGGGATGGGCGATCGCTTCGTAGCGCAGCTTCTCGCAGGCGTCGGCGGCGTTCGAGATCAGCTCGCGCAGAAACACGTCCCGGTCGGAATAGACCGAGTGCACCATCATGTGCAGCAGGCGGGAGACGTCGGCTTCGAAGCTGCGATGTTCGGCTGTGGCGGTCGTCATCGTTCGGATTTTCCAGATAAGGTCCTGATCAAGGCGAGTATGGCGTTCAACCGCACGGTTGCGAACTCTCCCGCGCCGGACAATTGGGCTTCGATGTGAGCGGCGACCGTCTGCCAGGTTGCCGATCCATCCCGTGTCATGACGGCCAAGAGATTAGCTTTAAGCTCATATGTTGCGCTCTCGACGTTCGTGATGAGGGCCTTGAAACGGCCGGAGGTTGAGATGTCCTTCGATTCCTGAAGAGCATCGGTCCATGTCGGCTGCCTAATATGATTGTGGCGAATGGTGGGGCTTTCACGAGACCTCTCGCCTAGGCCTTCTCGCGAAAGCGATCGATCGCGCGCTGCGCGAGATCATCCTCGTCCAGCGCCAGTGGAACCAGCGAAGCCACGATATAGGCGAGGTTGTTTCTCTCCTGTTCGTCGGAGCCCTCCTGACGCGACGGCTTGAGTTCCGCCCATGCCTTTTCAAGAGCGGCCTCGGCACGGGCCAGGTCGATGGGATCGGTCAGCGACGAAAAGGGCATGGCTTCTCTCCGGATGCCCAGGAGATCGCGGCATTGGAGAGGGCGCCACGGAAGCCGCGGCGCCCTCCATGCTCAATAATCCATACCGCCGGCCGGCATCGCCGGAGCCGCTTCCTTCTTCGGCAGCTCGGCGACCATCGCCTCCGTGGTAATCAGCAGCCCCGCGACCGACGCCGCATCCTGGAGCGCCGTGCGCACGACCTTGGTCGGGTCGATGATGCCGGCCTTGACCAGATCGCCGTACTCGCCGGTCTGGGCATCGTAGCCCCAGGCATAATCGGGAGACTCCAGCAGCTTGCCGACCACGACCGCGCCGTCACCTCCGGCATTCTCGACGATCTGCTTGGCCGGGGCGGTGATCGCCTTGCGGACGATCTCGACGCCGGTCTTCTGGTCGTCATTGCCCGGCACGAGCCCTTCGAGCGCCTTGACCGCGCGCAGCAGGGCGACGCCACCGCCCGGCAGAATGCCTTCTTCCACCGCGGCGCGGGTGGCGTTCAGGGCATCGTCGACGCGGTCCTTCTTCTCCTTGACCTCGACCTCGGTCGCGCCGCCGACGCGGATGACCGCGACGCCGCCGGCGAGCTTGGCCAGGCGCTCCTGGAGCTTCTCGCGGTCGTAGTCCGAGGTCGTCTCCTCGATCTGCGCCTTGATCTGGGCCACGCGGGCCTCGATCTCGGTCTTCTTGCCCGCCCCGTCGACGATCGTGGTGTTCTCCTTCTCGATGCGCACCTTCTTGGCGCGGCCGAGCATCTGGAGCGTGACGTTCTCCAGCTTGATGCCGAGGTCCTCGCTCACGGCGGTTCCGCCGGTCAGGATGGCGATATCCTCGAGCATGGCCTTGCGGCGGTCGCCGAAGCCGGGCGCCTTGACGGCCGCGATCTTGAGGCCGCCGCGGAGCTTGTTGACGACGAGGGTGGCGAGGGCCTCGCCTTCCACGTCCTCCGCCACGATCAGCAGCGGCTTGCCGGTCTGCACCACCGCTTCCAACAGCGGCAGCATCGTCTGGAGACCCGAGAGCTTCTTCTCGTGGATGAGGATGTAGGGGTCCTCGAGCTCGGCGACCATCTTCTCGGCATTGGTGATGAAGTAGGGCGAGAGGTAGCCACGGTCGAACTGCATGCCCTCGACGACGTCGAGCTCGGTCTCGGCGGTCTTGGCTTCCTCGACGGTGATGACGCCCTCCTTGCCGACCTTCTGCATCGCCTCGGCGATCATCGCGCCGATCGTGCGGTCGCCATTGGCGGAGATGGTGCCGACCTGGGCGACCTCCTCCGAGCCGGTGATCGTCTTGGAATGCTCGCCGAGCGACTTCGTCACCGCCTCGACCGCGAGGTCGATGCCGCGCTTGAGATCCATCGGATTGATGCCGGCGGCAACGGCCTTGGCGCCTTCACGGACGATCGCCTGGGCGAGTACGGTCGCGGTCGTCGTGCCGTCGCCAGCGGCGTCGTTCTGCTTCGACGCCACCTCACGCACCATCTGGGCGCCCATGTTCTCGAACTTGTCGGCGAGCTCGATCTCCTTGGCGACAGTGACGCCGTCCTTGGTGATGCGCGGAGCGCCGAACGACTTCTCGATCACGACGTTGCGGCCCTTCGGACCCAGCGTGACCTTCACGGCATTGGCCAGCGTGTCGACGCCGCGCAGCATCCGCTCGCGCGCGTCCTGCGAAAACTTCACGTCCTTTGCAGCCATGATTCCTCACTCCTTCAGACTTGAGGTTTCAGGTTGATGATGTGGATGAGGCCCCGTCAGGCGGCCTTCTTCAGGGTCGCCGTCGCCTCGACGACGCCCATGATGTCGGACTCCTTCATGATCAGAAGGTCCTGGCCATCGATCTTGACCTCGGTGCCGCTCCATTTGCCGAAGAGCACGCGGTCGCCGACCTTGACGTCGAGCGGCACGAGCTTGCCGGTCTCGTCGCGGGCGCCGGGCCCGATGGCGACGACCTCGCCCTCCTGCGGCTTTTCCCTGGCGGTGTCGGGGATGATGATCCCACCCTTGGTCTTCTCCTCGGCGTCGATGCGCTTCACGACGACGCGGTCATGCAGTGGCCGAAACTTCATGAGTTCCTCCAATTTCCATGTCGGTCACATGTCAAAGCGGGCCGGCCCTGTGCGGGTCTCGCGGCGAGGTTCCGCGCGCCCCTGAGGCGCCGTGCCCGCGCGATCATCTAGGTTGCCCCATTTTTGCCTTCAAGAGGCTGGCAGCACTTTTTTCGGCCGAGTGCTAACAGCCTGAAAAGGCAGCGCAAACGCAACCTTTGGGCTTGCCAGGGTGTTGGAAATCCGCTGCCATCGGCGCAGTGAAACAAGGGAGCTGAGAGGAATGGCTTCGACGGACTTCGCTCGCCAGATCGCCGGCTACGGATTGACCACCGCCGGGATCCTCTACCGCTTGCCCGACCACCCTTCGATCCTGCAGGAATATATCTGGCAGGACTACGACCTCGCCCCGCGCTTTCCCGAGCTCAACAAGTTCCTCGCCTTCTGGCAGGCCAAGCTCGACGGCAAGCTGTTCCGCATCACAGTGGCTCATAAGGACCTGATCGGCCCCGCCGATCTCAGCGCGGTGAGCGGCGAGTTCCGGCTGCAGTAAGGAGGCGCCGCTCGAACCTCTTGAAGCTTTCCCTGCGGGACCCAAATTCATCTCGCGCGCCTCGCGCAGCAACTGAAAGGAGCTTTTTGGAGGACAATCGATGAGCCAGCCATTGACCGCGATCGTGCCGCCGGCTCGTCCGGACACGGACGACGCAGCGCTTGACCGGCTTTTGCACCCAAGTCGGTTCTATGAGCGCCCGCATGATGTCCTGCTCGACGATACGCTTCCGAACTCGGAAAAGCGGGCGATCCTGTCGTCCTGGGCATCCGATGCCTGCGCCGTGGACTCATGTCCCGCGCTGCGACCTCCACCCTTCGCAGCCCACCCGATCGGCTTCGACGAAGTGATGAACGCACTCACATCGCTCGATCACGGCGAGAGTAGCAGGCAGCTCGGCGCTGGCAGGACGAGCAGACAGACGGCGCCCGGCGACCTTCTCTCCATGTGAGCATGGAGGTGCAGATGTCCGCTGTCGAACTCATCCGGAGCAGGCGACCTTTTGACAAGGCCAGCCTGGCTCGGTTCGCTGCACATGCGATGCTCGTCGTTGCGAGCGGATTCATCCTCGCGATCATCCTGACATGATCCGGACCCCGCCGAGCTTTCGGCGGGGCAGTTCCGGCTTCAAGGGTGTCAGCGCTCGGGGGCCCTCGTGCGACGCCGTTGTCCGAGCCATCGAACGATGCGTACAAAAATGTCGCCGACCCTCTTGAACACCGGTTGATCTGGTCCAAATCGATAATTGCCGATCGCCTCTTGTGGGATCTGCGGGTCAAGCCGGCGTCGGTGAGACCTCGGAATGGCCGACTTGTACCCATGTTGCTCAATGGAGGATGTGGCTATGAGAACCGTCTTCGATTTTTCTCCTCTGTATCGGTCAAGTATTGGCTTCGACCGCATATTCGGTGCGCTCGAAGCTGCGAGCCGGCTGGAACCGGCCGTTAACTGGCCGCCCTACGACATCGTCAAGACCGGTGACGACGACTATCGCATCACGATGGCCGTGGCCGGCTTCTCGCAGGACGAGCTCACGATCACGCATGAACCGAACCTGCTGCTGGTGTGCGGGCAGAAGGGCGGCCAGGACAATGGCCAATATCTGCACCACGGCATCGCCGAGCGCGCCTTCCAGCGCCGCTTCGAGCTCGCGGACCACGTCAAGGTCGTAGCCGCCAACCTCGAGAACGGTTTGCTGACGGTCGATCTGAAGCGCCAGCTGCCGGAGGAGATGAAGCCGCGCCGGATCGAGATCGCCACTGGCACCGCACTGCCGAACGTCGATCGGCCGCAGATCGACTC